>OIZI01000099.1_pt1 | contig 43398 bp, 29 predicted proteins | sample 1588441 | NCBI WGS metagenome assembly OIZI01 (sample SAMN03283284) | human gut metagenome | biome: human-associated habitat; material: feces | host: Homo sapiens | place: Peru | collected 2012 | reverse complement strand
TACACTATTTCAGTGTGAGCAGAATGCTTATTGCTGGCGAGTTGCTCCTCAGCAGAGCTCGCTTCCTCTTGGGCATTCCGACACAAAGTTACGAAAAAAATTGGCGTTCAGAATTAAAGATGTAAATTTGAAAAGATTTAATAACAAACATCAAAAAAAACGAACGCCTATGCGAAGTAACAAAAAAGTCGGCAAACGACAAAAAATTTTTATCGGCATTGATGTTCACAACAAGAGTTGGGACGTCACTTGCGTAACACATAAAGGTTACTGCCGGAGTTTCAATCAACAGCCATCCGCAGATGCACTGATCGCTTTTCTGCGCAGAGAGTTCCCCGATGCTGAATACCATGCAGTATATGAGAGCGGTTTCACCGGGTTTTCGACATACTATGCTCTCACGGCTGTAGGCATACACACAATTATTGCCAATGCTGCTGATGTGCCAACTACCCAGAAAGAGCAGCTTCTCAAAACAGACCGTCGTGATTCAAAAAAGTTGGCCGAATCGTTACGAAGTGGCGATTTGGAGGGCATACATGTACGTGCGGTTGAGGATTTGGACGACCGCTCACTAGTGCGCATTCGTAAGACATTCAAGCGCGAAGAGTCAGCAACAAAAGTCAGAATCAGGCATCTGTTGCACACCAACGGAGTTGAGATTCCCGAGCAGTATGTCAGACATTGGAGCCTTGCCTTTACTGCATGGCTACGTAATGAGGCAAAGCTATTGGGTACAAGCCGCAACTCATTGTTGATGTTGCTCAATCATCTTGAAGTTCTTCATAAGGAAGTTTTGGCGGCCGGTCGTGCCGTTCGGAAAATGATTCGTTCAGAAAAGTATGCCGAACCTCTGAGACGTCTGATGACTGCACCTGGTATAGGAATAAACTTTGCAGTTGTGCTTCTGACAGAAATCGGTGACTTTAATCGCTTCCCCAATGAACGGGGATTCGCTTGTGCACTCGGACTTATACCGATGTGTCACGATAGCGGAGACACGGTTTCTCATGGCGAAAAAATCTTCCGCGGTAATAGAATGATTGGAGGGATGATGATAGAGGCGGCATGGCGAGCAGTCGCCAAAGATGCCGCATTCAACGCATATCATCACAAATGTTGCCAACGTATGAAATCAACCACGGCGATTGTCAAAGTGGCTCGCCGATTGTCAAATATAATTCTCTCAATGATGAAAAATAAAAAGGATTATGCTCCTGCTAAGACTTATCCAAAATAAACCGAGTTCAGCCTATGAACTGGTTCAATCCGAGATGACTCCTCAGTTTGTCTGTGGCACTGAATTCGAGTGACCACTTTTTAAAAGAATGTTGCATCTCCATCCTAATAACTGAATCAGTGAAATGTGGGCTGCGACGGCAGTACTACTGATAGAAGTTTGTTCATAGGCACATTGCGGTTTCCCTTGTTCTGCGGAGTTGAAAGACCTCGCAGGGCAAGGTTTTTGTGCTTTGTAAATTACAGATATTAGCTAAGGTCTTGACTGCTAATGTTAAAGATTTAATTAAAAATGCAAATTCTCTTGCACGGCAACATAGAAGACAAACAAAATTCATTCTTCTAAAACTCCTAAATACCACAAGCCCTAATGACCGATTTGGGTTTATTGGAAAAAATCTCGTATCTTTGTATGATATACACTACACTAATTAACGATACTAATCTTTGAGATATGAATTTCAAAAAATATTTCGCAGCCATATTTTGCCTGTTAGGCATTTTCACGGCAGGCGCCTACGAGAAAATGTCGGTCGCTACACAGGCATTCTTAGATAATCGCTCCGCTTTCCCCACCGAGGCCAAACGCCATGCCGCCATCTCGCAAGTGCGAGGGCAGGAGATGGTGGATGTTTTCATCACGCTTCACGACTCGCAAAACACCAGTCGAATCACCGCACTCGGTGGCGTGATTGGCGCTCGCTTCACGGGCTTGGTGACGGCACAGGTGCCAGTGGCGCAACTTCAGGCCATCGCCGCCCTCGACGAGGTGGAGCAAGTGTCGATTGCGGAAATGATGGAGAGCAATGTCGATACCACACGCTCCGTCACCTCGGTGAATTATGTGGCGGAAGGACTTCAGCATGGTTTGCCAGCAAATTACGATGGTAAAGGCGTGGTGTTTGGCATCATTGATTCGGGTATCGACTTTAATCATGCCGCTTTTCAGGACTCACTGGGCAACACTCGCATCAAGTGTGTGTATATGCCAGCCGACAACAGCGGCACGAAAGTGACGATTAGCGGCACAGTGCTTCCCGGCTCGGAATTTGATTCCACTCGCATTGCTAGCCTCACCACGGATTTGGCATCGAGCGCGCACGGCAGCCACACGGCATTTATTGGTGCAGGCTCGCCTAATGGTCCATATTCGGGTATGGCTCCTGGTGCCGACATTGTGATGTGTGCTTTGGCAGGCAAAAACACCGATGTGAATATAGCAAACAGCGTAAAATACATTACGCAATACGCAAAGCGTGTGGGCAAGCCATGTGTAATCAGTGTGAGTATGGGCGCTCGAAGAGGACCTCACGATGGAACAAGCAAACTGTGCAAAATATATGATGAAGTGGGGAAAAATGATGCTGTGGTTTGTCTTGCGAACGGCAATCTTGGCAGTCTGAAGCGCTATATTCATCATAAGTTCTCTGGAATGAACACCGCTACCAGCCCCAACATTGGCTCGTGTGTGACTGGAACGAAGGCAGGATACACCGCCAATTTCGCTATTGACACATGGAGCCGTAGCCGCTCGGCTGTGGGCATCAAATACTTGTTGATCGACCCCGACGACAACTCTATTTTCTACGAGACCGGCATCATGAAGTCGTACACCTACCACTACATTGGTCCGGGCAAGGAGTCGAAGCGTGGCTACAACGCATTTTTGTCGCAGTATTTTTCGGGCAATATTGGCGTGTGGGTGACCACCGAGAGCAATGGGCATATCGAAACCTATAGCGAAGTGAGCCTCAAGCCATTGCGCTCCGATGTGAAAGCTTACAAGATGGCTGTGCAGTTCTATGGTGCCGACGGAGTGGAGTTTGATTCTTGGGTCACTTCAGAAAATGCTTACTCATGGCACCCCCAAGTGGATGAATATAAATTTGTGAATGGCACCGATTCGTGCAGCTTATCTGATCAGGTGACAGGAAAATATACAATTTCGGTGGGCAATTATGTGGGGCGCAATCGCTATATGTCGCTGAGTGGCAAGGAAGTGTGTAATTCAATTTATCCCGAAGGATCGATTTATGTTCAGTCGAGTTATGGTATTGCTCCAAATGGCGAGTCATATCCATTTGTGGCTGCTCCGGGCTACCTTGTGGTTAGTGCCTACAATGGCTATAATTATTTGGCAAAGCCTTCCAACAATACCGCCTACAGCAAGGAAAACCCCACCACAGGCAGAACCGACTACTGGGGGTCGATGTCGGGCACATCGATGTCAACGCCCACCGTGGCTGGTATCGTGGCACTGTGGCTGCAAGCCAATCCTCAACTGAAAGTCGACGATGTGAAAGAGATTATCAGAAAGAGCGCGTATGTTGACGACGATGTGCGTAAAGCACCGTTGCAGTTTGGCGCTGGCAAGATAAATGCGCTGGGCGGCTTCCCCGAATTTCAGTATCGCCTTACCGATGTGATAAGCAACTCACGTTTGGACGTGGACCATTATTACAGCATTTGCGACAGTTCGCTCACCTGTGCGCGCGTGTCGGCTGACGGTTGCACCATCTATGCGAAAGACTCCACACGCTATGCTCGCCAAGATGTGATTGGTGAAGGGCAAATCGACTATATCAAATCGCAGCACTTGATGCCCGATTCTGTGACTTACGACCAAAGCAACTGGGTACTGATTCACTTGCCACAGCCTTTGGACTCGCTCCAAAAAACCAACTTCGTGGGCAGAAGACTGAAAAATGTGGGCGGTGTGCTGAAAAGCAAGAAAAATCTGGAATTTGAAGCCGACAAGATGCCTGTGGCAGTGATGGACACCCCTACACCACAGGCGCTCAACACATTCATTCCTGCCAATTTCCATGGCTCGCAGACCGTGGATTCGCAAGACTATTTCTTCGTTCGCCCCAAGCCAATGGAGGTTGACACCATTCGTGGCGCATACTGGAATGCCACGAAGTCGCAACTCGAAATGCCCGAAGGCTCCACTCCTGTTTTCCAAGGCAGCGCAAGCGTGGATTTCTCTTATGTGGAAAGTCCTGCCGATGTGCTTGCCGTAAATTCGCACTACGATATTGTGGCGATGACCAAATATGGTGCGGCTGGCGAACTCGTGGTTTGTCCGCTTGAAATATTGAAGGAAAAAGTGAGCGAACACACTATTGCTGAAATTATTGCCTCACCATCGTTTAAGTCGGGATATAGTTATGTGGTGAACGACTCGTCGCTCCGTGTGATGTATGTTTCGAGCAATGGCTCCACCCTCTATGTGAAAGACGATGGCGGTTATGCCACTCCCGAAAAGCCCACAACCGAGCAGACCGTTTACCAAAAGGGCGACTACGACCAGAGCAACTGGCTTGCGCTCCATCTGCCTCAGGCACTCGACGATGCGCAAAAAGCACAGTATAAAGGAAAATTCGTGAAATCGTTCCGTGGTATGCTTGAAAATAAGGTGAATATGTCGTTTAAGTTGATTGATATGCCTCAAATGGCAGAAACCGATACCACTGTGGCACTCAACTCGTTTATCCCAGCCAATCTTCAGGGTTCGCAGATGGTGGACTCGGTCAGCTATTTCTTGATGCGTCCGAAGCCTATGGAAATCGACACCATTCGCAGCGTGATGTGGAATGGCTTCAATAAGACGATAGAAATGCCGTTCAACCCCGAAAAATACGGCATGTTGGCATTCAAGGGCGTGGCGAAAGTCGATTCATCGCTCTATGAAACCGACAGCGTGAAACTCAATGACAATTATGTTTACGATATGATTGCACTCACCACGGTGGCTGCCGATAGTTCGCTGCTGGTGTATCCTCTTCAGGCTTGGAATGAGCGAGTGACCCAGTTCCCACTTTCACAGGTGGTGAACGACGACCACTTCAAAGAGGGGATGAATTGCGAGTTGGAGGACAGCAGTTTGGTGGTGATGTATGCGGCAGTTGGTGCAAAGCAACTGTATGCGAAAGATTACGGGCAGTATGCCACCCCCGACACCCCAACCGAGCAGCAAATCGATGTGCTCAAAGGCACCTACGACCAGAGCAACTGGGTGGTGCTGAATTTGCCCGAACCGCTCGACAGTGCGCAATGCGCTGCCTACAGAGGACATCAACTCACAGGCGTGAAAGGCGTGATTCGAAGCACCGCTAACCCCACATTCGATTGCGAAATCAATCCGGTGGCAGGCGAGAAAGATACCACGGCTGTGCTCAACGCGTTTATCCCAGCCAACTTCCTCGGCTCGCAGAAGGTGGATTCCGTCGATTATTTCTTTGTGCGTCCGAAACCAATGGAAATCGACACCGTTCGTTGCGCCATGTGGTGCCAGACGAAAAGGGAGTTCATCATGCCTTATTTTGCTGATGAATACGGTTTCAAGAACTTCAACGGCAGTTTCAAGCCCGATTACTCAAAACTTACCACCACACGACCCATAATCAAAGATGGTGACGTGTGTGAAATGGTGGTGCTGACCGATGTGAATGCCTCAAAATGCTATCCTTTGGAGATTTTGAGTGTTAAGCACTCTGAGTTCACGCTTGCGAAGATGCTGAAAAGCCCAACTATTCCATTGGGATATGCTTATCCAATCGCCGACAACACACTCACGGTGATGGGATTCTCCGACGACTATTTCACGATTTACGCAAAAGACGACAACCAATATGCCACCCCCGATGTGCCCGATTCCACTCAAGTGGATTATCAAGAGGGTAATTACGACCAAAGCAACTGGGTGGCTATCTATATGCCCGATGCCATTGATGCAGAAAAGGCTGACGATATTCGTGGCCGCTACATCATCAATATGAATGCGATGCTCATCTCAAAGCAGAGTCCCGAAATGGAGGTTTACGATATATTGACGTTTGGCGAGAAGAATGAGAACGCAAAAATGAACACATTCCTGCCAGCCAACTTCCTCGGATCGCAGAAGGTGGATTCGGTGAATTATTTCTTGGTGCGTCCGAAGCCTATGGAAATCGACACCGTTCGCTGCGCTATGTGGAATAAGGTTGCCGACCGCTTCGAAATGCCATTCGTGGCAGCCGATTTCGGTGTGCCGCAGTTTGAGGGTGCAATGAAACCGGTGTTTATGCTTACCGAAGGCGATAAGAACGATTTGAAGGATGGATATGTTTACGACTTGCTGGTGCAAACCCGCATGAACGATAACGAAACTTTCGGCTATGTGAGCAAGGTGCTTGGCGAACAAAAACCATCATATTCGCTGGCTTCGATGCTCTCGGTTGACCGAATGAAAGAAAACGCCACATATTCAGTGAAGGCCGACGACCTTACGGTGATGCACATCAGCCCCGATTCGCTCACCATCTATGCCAAAGATGCGGCGAAGGGTGTGAATGCCACAGTGCCTGCTGATGGGCAAACCGACTATTTGGGCAGCGACAAATATGCACAGCACAACTGGGTGGCTATCACGCTTCCTCAACCGCTCGACAGCGCGCAAATGGCTGACTTCCCCGGTCGCCACATTCTGGGCTTCGATGCTGAACTCACGAGCAAGGCAGGGGCAGAACTGAAGGTGGTGGCTGTGCCAGCGGTGGGTGAAAAAGACACCACAGCGTTTGTCAACAGTTATATCGCAGCCAACTTCCTCGGCTCGCAAGCGGTGGGCGATAAGAACTACTTCTTCGCCAAGCCAGCGGCAATGGAAATCGACACGGTGCGATGCGTGCAATGGGACGCTTTCTTCAGCATCTTCTCTGCGCCATTGAAAGCCTCGGAGTGGGGAATGCCTCAATTTGATGGAAAATTCAAAGTGGATATGTCGCGCTTGGAGGTGGATTCTGTTCCGCTGCAAGATAATTTCGTTTATGATATTGTTACGCTCAACACGGTGGCCGCCGATGGTTCGAACAAGGTGTATTTGCTCGAAGTGGTTCGTGAACTGGGCGGAAAGAAACCGCTCGTTGGCGATATGAACAATGATGGGTTGGTAGATGTTACCGACACCTCGATACTTATCAATGGCGTGTTGGATAAATCCTCGGCAAATCTTCGAGTTGATCGTGCCGACATCAATGGCGATGGCGTGATTGACGTTACCGATGTGTCGTTGCTGATTGGAATCGCCCTCGGCATGTAGCGGCGTTTTTTGACCTATGAAAAAACGGCTTGTTTTAACGATAATGGTGCTTGCTTTTTCGGTGGCTGTAATGGTTGCCGAAAAGTATGCCGTATCCACAAAACAGTTGCTTTTGCATCACAATAAGTCGTCGCGCAGCAGAGCCAAGGCGGAGCAAAATCCGCTGATTGATGCGTTTATCAGCCTTTCGGATGCCGACTGCCAGCCACTGAAGGATTTGGGTGTGAAAGTGAACGCTCGCTTTGGCGATATGGTCACGGCGCAAGTGCCCTTGTTGATGATTTCGGAAGTGGCTGCACTGCCTATGGTGAGGCAGATTGCTGTGAGTGAGCAGGGCGAGGCGAATACCGATGTAACCATTCCCACCACCGATGTGGCAATCGCCGCCGATGGCACGCACTACGGACTCCCGACCGACTATACTGGTAAAGGGGTGGTGGTTGGCATCATTGATTCGGGATTTGATTTCAACCACAAAGCGTTTCAAGATGCCGACGGAAACACGCGCATCAAGCGAGTGTATATGCCGGGCAATAGGGCAGAAAAACTGGTGGTGATTGACGGCGACACGTTGCCAGGGTCGGAGTTCACCGCCGCCGATGTGCCACATCTTACCTCAGATTTGACGAATTACAGCCACGGCACGCACTGCTTGGGCATAGCCGCTGGCACAAGGGTGGGGCAGTATGGTGGCATGGCTCCACAAGCCGATATTGTGGTGTGTGCGCTGGGTTATTCTTACTCCACCAATCAGGTGGCAATCGCCAACTGCGCCCGCTACATTCTTGAATATGCGAAAAGCGTGAATCTTCCGTGTGTGATTTCCACCAGTCTCGGTTTTCAAGGCGGACCGCACGATGGCACAAGTGCCTATTGTCAAGCCATCAGCACCATTGCCGATGAGGGTGCTGTGGTATGCGTGTCGGTGGGTAATTTGGCAGGGTATAACCATGTGCTGAAAGTGGCGCAGGGTACTGCAGAACCAGTTGGGTCCACTTTGCCCAATGCTGTGGATAGCGTGATTGGTGGCGTGTCGATCGACACTTGGAGCAAAACGGCTGATGCTGTGGGCGTGAAACTTTTGCTGATTGACCCTGCATCGAAAAAGATTGTATATTCCACCCCCGTCATTCAGACTGACAGGCGTTTGGTGGCAGGTATTGATTTTGAGCATGACGCCGACTTCAGTATGCGGCTTAACCAGTTTGCGCAGGGCGAAATCAATATCCTCACATCTGTGGGGCTGAACGGTCATTTCAATATTCGCACCTCTGTGGAATTGAAAAAGCGTGACGGTGGGAAGCATTATTTGCTCGGTGTTCAATTCTATAATCAGAATGGGGCAGGGTATACCAGTTGGCTGTGGGGCAGTACGTTCAGCGCATTCACCACTGCCGATGGCCAGGCGTTTGTGAGCGGCACTCAGAATGGCTGTATCAACGACAATGCCACGGCGCGAGGCTGTATTTCGGTGGGCAACTACATTGCACGCAATTCGGTGCCGATGCTCTCTGGCGGCACATACACTGCGAAGCAAGCCGTGGTGGGCGATATTTACCAAACATCATCTTTCGGCACCGACGAGGCTGGCACCGTTCACCCTATGATTACGGCACCGGGCCACATGGTGATTTCGGCGCTCAACACCTATAACTCCGACTACTACAACGCATTACCCCAACGCCTTTCGTTCTCATCGCCAAACGCTACCACTGGCAAAACCAACTACTGGGGACCGAACACAGGCACTTCGATGTCGGCACCTACGGTGGCTGGCATTGTGGCGCTATGGTTGCAAGCCAATCCTCGGTTGTCGGTTGCCGAAATCAAGCAGATGCTCACCTCTACGGCTATTACCGATAGTTTTGTGGAGCGCAATTCCGAGCGATTCGGTGGCGGTAAGGTCAACGCCCTCGGAGGTTTTCCCGAAGTGAAATTGCCATTGAAGGTGATTTTGTCGTCGGACAAATATGCCGTTGGAAAAAGTTACAATATCACCGATAAGATATTGCGTGTGCTTCGGGTTTCAACCGATGGGCAGACGCTCTACACTCGCTCCGATGGCGAATCGTTCAACACCAGTTTACTGAATTGGATGGCGATTGATTTGCCCCGTCCATTGTCGGAAATGGAGCGAAAGCGATTTGATGGCGCGTGGCTCTATGGTGTGAAGGGCGTATTGACCGACAGGCGTAACCCTCGTATGACGGTAGCCGAGCGACCCATGTCGGTGGAGCAACTCTCAAAACCAATCGTGCCAACCATCACTCCAGCCAACTATCACGGCACGCAAAACGGCCATTATTTCGTGAAACCAAAGGCAATGGAGGTCGATACGCTGCAATACGCCATGTGGGATGAGGAACATGCCACGCTGATGATGCCTCCGTATGCGCCGCTGTTGGGCATTGAGAGGTGGCAAGGTGAGGCAAAAGTGGATTTTTCGCATTTTGAGGGTGAAATGCCATCGCTCACCGATGGTTCCACCTACAAGATGGTGGTGCTCACGCAGGTTGACGAAAACGGCGGATATATCGCCTGTCCGCTCCACAACATTCAGGAGCAAAGCCACCGCCTCATCATCGGCGATGTGAATTCCGACGGACAACTCAACGTGACCGACGTCACCTCGCTCATCAACCACATCCTCGGCACCGCCACCTTCCCCTCCGCCGCTTGCGACCTCACCGCCGACGGCCAAATCAACGTCTCCGACACCACCGCCCTCATCAACCTAATCCTAAAATAAAACCCCAAAAAACACCAAATTAGTGCGTTTATTGGAGCACTCGGAGCACTCGGACATCTCTCATCTAACCTCTAATTTCTTAAAAAAATAGCGGCCTTTGGTGGTGGTGGATTTGGCGTATTGGATGGCACGGGCGGGGCAGCGGTGCAGGCAACTGAGGCACATGGCGCAGCGGCCGTTCCAGTGTGGGATGCCGTCGGTGAGGGTAATGTTGTGCATCGGGCAATTCTTCACACATGCACCACAATGGGTGCATGCATCGGTATCGACCACAAATTTCTTGTCGCTCATAGCGTTTTTCAGAAACCATGGGCGAATCACCTTGCTTTTCACCCATGCGAATCGCCCTGTCACCACATCTATCACCGCTTTTTGCTCGGCAATGTCGGTTGCCACTTGATGCAGTCGGCTGGGGGCGGCTTTGAGTTTTGCTGTTCTCACGGCATCGGAATCCACATCAAATCCTTTCATGTTGATGTAGTTGTTGGGCATCTGCACCGAATGGGCGCTTAGAAGCGTGAAGCCACGGCGTGACAATGCCTTTGCCATGATAGGCACCGATAGCCCAATGTCGTCGCCACAGGTGGTGACCATAAAGCAACTGCTCGGCGTGCCAGCGATTTGCATCTTTTCCACAAACTCTGTTACCACAGGAGGCGGGCCCCAAGAGTAGGTGGGAAACACAAAGCCAAGGCGTTCGCCATCGTGAAGCGTGAAGTGTATGTCGTCGCCGGCAGTCAGTGCCTCAGCCACACTCACCATACGCTCGCCCAGTGCCGAAGCCAGTTGCTCCGCCACCCATTCGCTATTCCCCGTACCTGAAAACCAAATAATCATTAGTTGTTAAATATGTTGAATTACAATGATTTGCGACTTAATGATAACACAATAGCGTAGGGACATGCCTTTGGCATGTTGCAATCGAAAACCATTGTGCCAACCGCATTAGAAACATGCCGAAGGCATGTCCCTACGTTATGATGCGTTACTGCGTTGTGCGTTATTGCTTGATGGTCACTTGCGTTGCGCCGAAGCCGTATTCTTGGAATGAGGCATCTTGCACGGCGCAGCGTGGCCATTTGCGCTTCAGTTCGTCGAGCAATGCTCTGCGCAACACACCTTCGCCCTTACCATGGATAAACACGATTTTCTGCCCCAACTTCTTCTTGTTGGCCTCCATCACTTCGCGGAATTTGTCGAGTTGCACATTCAGCATGTCGGTGTTCGACAGACCGCTCAAATTGTCGAGAAGTTCGGCAATGTGCAAGTCTTGCACGATGATGTCGTCTTTTTTCTTGTGGTGATGCTCCACACGTCGGGCTTGTGGACGGTCGGCGTGGCGTTTTTCCTTCATGGCACGCTCCAGCGCACTGCTGTCGATAACCATTTGCTTGGCAGGCAAATCGTTGCGAGTGATATCGATTGAAATCACCGACTCGTCGAAATATTCGCTTTGGTGGAAACTGTGCAACTTGTAGAACTTCGTCAAATCCAGTTTTTGTTGCACAAGGGCAGGATTTTTCAACTTGAAGCCCTTGTCTTGCTTGAAGGCGATGTATTGGATAGCCACATGCTCAAGGTCGTTGAGGTCGGCGTGGCCAAACTCGTCGAGGTCAACCTGCATGTTTGGCTCCACCAGTCCAGTGTAGCGAGTGTGCCAAGTGTTTTCGTCGTCGCGTCGGGTCATATATGCCACATTCAAAAAGTAATTGCTGTCGTTCACCAGAATGGCGTAGAATGTGGTGGTGTTGAGGTGCTTGATTTCCTTTGGCTCAAAAGCGAGCACAATGTTGAGCATTTCGCCTTCCTCGGTTTCAACCACTGGTTGTGGCTTCACCGTGGTGGCTTCTTTCACCTTTGGCGCAGGCTTGTCGGGCTCCACGAGTTTGCTCTTGAAGGTGAGTGGGCGTTCGTAGGCACTGGCTTTAGTGCCGCCTTGCCCCACTACCACCACTTCGCGAGCTTGGGCAGGGCGTTCAAACCCATCTTCATCTTCCACATACACGATAGGGCCTTCCACCCTTACCACGCGTCCGCCTCCCACATCATTCAGGAAGCGCACAATATCGTCAACTTTCACCATAATTTTCTAAGTCATTATTTTTTTTTATCACAAAGTTACAAAATAATCTATAAACCCCAATCGGTGATTGGCAAATTACCGATTGGGGTTGAAATACCTTTGTGGGAATGGGGAATTATTTCACCGTGATGGGCAGGGTGGCGCGAATGCCGGTGTTTTTATCCTTTACGGTGAGGGTGGCTTTGCCTGGGGCTGTCGAGGCTTGAACCACCACCACGAGTTGGCCGTGGAACAGTTTCATCGTGGGCTCGGTGAACACTTCGAGCGAGGTGGCATCGCCATTGCAAACGGAGTTGAAAGTGGCGGCACCAGTCACCTTAAATTCGAGCGAGTGATCGGCATCGGGGCAGAGTGTGCCGTTTTTGTCGGTGAGGCTCACGGTGATGAATGCGAGGTCGCATCCGTCGGCGGCGATGGTGCTACGGTCGGCTGTGAGTTGGAGTTTGGCAGGCTTACCAGCGGTTTTTACCGTCTTTTCGCCAGCCTTGTTGCCTTGTTCGTCATATACCACCACTTTAATTTCGCCCTTTTCGTATTTCACGTTTTGCCAGCGCAGACGGTAGCGGTCGAGGCGGCTGTCTTTGTTTTTGGTGATGCGACCTTGACTCTTGCCGTTTACAAACAGTTCAGCCGAAGGGTAGTCGGTGTAGCAATACACTGGAGTGACTTGCCCCTCGCGTCCTGTCCAAGTCCAGTGGGGAAGCAGGTGGATGGTGTGCTCATTCTTGTTCCAATGGCTGCGGTAGAGGTAGAAGCGATCCTTGGGAAGTCCGGCAAGGTCCACGATACCGAAGTAACTGCTGCGACTTGGCCAATACTTGTCGTATGGCGTAGGCTCGCCGAGGTAGTCGAAACCCGTCCACACAAATTCGCCAGTCACCCAGTTGTAGTCGTCTTGCATTTTCCAGTCGTCGTCGGGCAGATTGCTCCACCAGCAGCATTCCACATCGTAGCCGCTGCACTGTCCGTTGGGGTGCTCTTTGTTGGGTGCTACGGTGTCGGGGAAGAAGTATTCGCCACGGCTGCTCACGGTTGAGGCAGTCTCGGAGCCAAGCAAGAAACCTTGTGGCAGTCGTTTCATCATTTCCTCGTATTTATGCACACGGTAGTTGTAGCCAGGCACATCAGCCACTTGCGCAAATCCTGCCCACATGGTGCCGTCGGGCTGGTCCATGCCGCAAGTCACTTGGCGACTGGGATCGAGGCGGTGGCAAAGTGCGGTCAGATGCTTGTAGCGTTCCACGCCTTCGGGTTTCCATTGTTCAGGAATTTCGTTGCCCACGCTCCACATAATGATGCTGGGGTGGTTGCGGTGGTTCAAAATCAGGTTGGTGATGTCTTTTTGCCACCATTCGTCCCACAGTTTGCCGTAGCCGTTTCTCACCTTCGGTTCTTTCCAACCGTCGAAACTCTCAGCCATCACCATCATGCCCATGCTGTCGCACACCTCCATTTGCATGGTCGATGGCATGTTGTGGCTGGTGCGAATGGCATCGGCACCCATATCCTTCATGATGCGGATTTGGCGAATGATGGCGGCTTTGTTCACGGCTGCGCCAAGCGGACCGAGGTCGTGGTGCAGACACACGCCTTTGATTTTGCGGGTCACGCCATTGAGTTGAAAACCGCCTTCGGCACTGAATTTCACGGTGCGAACACCCAATTTCTGATGTTGCACATCGAGCGTTTTGCCATCGGCTACGAGCGAAAGTTTCACATCGTAGAGGTATGGTGTTTCGGGCGACCAAAGTTGTGGGTCGGCAATGCTCACTTGCGTATGGAAGCCGCCCATGCCGTCGGCTGGCGATGAGGCATTAGCCACCACCTTGCCGCCTTTGTCGGTAACGGTCACCTTCAGCATTGCATCGGCAGGAATGTCCTTACCCTCGTGGCGAATGTCGATGAGCGCGCGGCCGCCGTCGATGCTGAGCGTCTGCATTTGAAGTCCCCACAAATCGAACCTACTTTTATTGGCGTGAGTAATGAGCGTAACGGGGCGGTAGATGCCACCACCAGGGTACCAGCGGTTGCTTTCCTCCTCGTTTTCAAGCGCCACTTCTATCAAGTTGTCGCCTGTGTGAATGTAGGGGGTGATGTCCACACGGAAGGCGTTGTAGCCGTATGCCCAATGTCCGGCTTTCTTGCCGTTCACGCTCACTTCGGGAGCCGCCATTGCACCGTCGAACTTCAGTTCGGCGTAGGCGGTACCCTCGGCTATGTGGATAGTGGTTTTGTAGAATCCTTTTCCAATCCATGGGAGCGAGCCGGAGCGGCCAGAGTGCTCGGTGGGCTTGTCTTCGCCATTTTCCTTGATGGCAACCACCTGTAAATCCCATTTCTTGTCAAACGGACCGCTGATAGCCCAGTCGTGTGGTACTGTCACCGCTTTCCACTCGGTGCCGGTTTGGGAAAATTGCCATTTACTGATATTGGTCTCTTGATGCGCCTGTGTAGAGGCAGCGAAAACCCCAGCCAGCGCAATAATCGTAGAAAATAATTTCATATATTAGTTTTGTTATGTATTTCGTAGGCTGCAAAGATAGTGATTTTATGGCTAATAATGTTGATTTTTATGGGTTTGCAATATTTTTTGAGCGAAAATTTATTATCTTTGCTCTTACGATAACATTTTGATAGCAATGAAGAAAGCTGGACTACTACTGATGCTTGCCGCTGTGTGCTTTCAAGGTTTGGCGCAGACGGCTAAAATAAAGAGTTGCTCTATCGCTCCTGACAACGATGATGATATGCTGACCGTGAAGGTGTCGTTCGACATTTCGGGTTGCCAAGGTGAGGAGGGCAGAGTGAATGTGTATTTCTACAACAATGCCACCGGAAAGGCGTTGAAGTGCTACGATCACACTTACAACACCACCGACAACTGCGTGGCGACATGGGCAACGATTACTCCTAAATATCAGTCCACCTCCTACACCGATTTGGAAATCAAGATTCCGGCAAGTGAGTTGCACCTTGCCGATGGCGCGTATAACCTGTATTACAACGTGGCGATAAAGTGCGGTGGAAAATGGCTTGTGGTGAATGATGATAAATATGTGTTCGACCTCACCTTATGGCAAGGCAGAGCAACCAAACTTGCCGTTCACAACGCCGACCGCTCGAAGTTGGTTTACACCTATGGGAAATGTGTGGTTTGCTTGACATGGAATGGCAGATGCAATGTATGCATGGGCACAGGCAGCATCTACAACACCAACAACCCATGTCCAACTTGTGGCGGAACTGGATTATGCCATTTCTGCCATGGCAGAGGCGGATTATTCACATCATCAACCATTTCTGCACCAACGAAACGTAGCAATAGTGGCGGAAATTCGGGTGGCTACTCACGTGGATACACACGTGGATACACAGGCGGATATGTAGGCGGAGGCACTTCGTCGGGCAGCACCACAAGCAAAACCCGACGCACATGCCCGGGCTGCAACGGCACAGGTAAAGGCGCAGATGAAATAGTGTGGACACCAAACTACACAGGCACCGAAAGCCTACAATATTGCAGCCAATGCGGCCGCACCACATCACCCCACTCACACCGCCGCGCCATGTGCCGTGTCTGCTACGGCAAAGGCTACATCAACTAAATCTGTTGATAGATGTAATAAAGAAATCTGCTCAACAAGGACTCGAATAAAACCTTCTTGATGGTTTACTTATTTATCTGCTTTTGGTTTGTTCCATAGGAAGGACCTTGCTCAAAGAGATAGCCCTGTAAGGAATTGTTGTGGAAGGCGTACTGTGGTGTAACTTGCGGTGCAGCTTTATCATAATCTCCATCGGTGATTTCAAAAGACCTCTGGAGTGAATTGGCAATATGCCACATCATTACTGGGGGAACAGCATTTCCAATGGCTTTATACTGTCTTACATTTGAAACGCAATCAAGCACAAAAGAATCAGGGAACGATTGGATGCGAGCCGCCTCTCTACAAGAAAAACGGCGATAACGATTGTTGATCATTAATACTGGGTCAGTGGAATTGAGGCTTACTTTTGATAGATGAGCACTCACAGTATTGCAAGGCATATCCAAATCTTGAGCACGGCCTTTATTCATTTTCTCACGAACAGCCAACATACCAGAAACAGCTCTGTCGCTAAAAAATAGAGATTCATTGCTGTTTTCCGCTTCGTCAATAACATCGCGCAAAACCGATGATGTAGGAATGTAGTGGTTGAAACGGAAAGAGTTTAAATCCTGTAGTTCTCTAAATCCAATAATAATCACACGTTCTCTTTTTTGTGGAACACCGAATTTTGACGCATTCACAAGAAAATACCGAACATGATACCCTGCATCACTAAATTCGTTAAGAATCATTGGAAAAGCTTTTTTTTGGTTTGCGGAAAGTATTCCTTTCACGTTTTCTGCAATAAATGCTCTGGGGCGTTTTGCCTTAAGAATCTTAACCATTTCAAAAAAAAGCATACCCCTCTCGTCCTTATACCCTAAGCGAGGAGGATTTTGTGCTGATATTGAAAATGATTGGCAAGGGAAACCACCTATGAGTAAGTCAAAGTCAGGCATCTCGTCAGGAGAAATGTCACGAACATCTTTAATTTGGCATTTATGCTCAAAATTTGCATTGTAGATTTTCGTGCAGTAGGGATCATTGTCAACGGCATAAACAATATCAAAAGCAGAGCGTGGATAATTAGTATCAAGGAAATCAAAACCTCCAAGTATGCCCAAATCCATACCTCCACAACCACAAAACAGAGATGCTACTTTTAATCTTCCCATACCAATAACTTTTCAGGTGTGAATTTTGATGAGTCAAAAGTGATTTCCATTCCGTTTCTTGGAATAGCGTTGATTAAATCCTGTTTATATAGCCCTACAGGATTTCTAAGGATGTACAATGTCTTGTCTACTGTGCTAAGCATCAAGCGATAAATGCAATAATGTTCTCTATGAGTTTCTGCCACATACCACTCATTTGGTGACATGTGGAAGTTATAAAGATATATTTTTTTCTTACTAATAGTAGTTTTAACTTCTATATATCTATGGTGGTTTGTGCCATCTCCTTCTAAACTATCAATGTCGAAACCTGGATGGTAAGCAGGGCTATCCACAATTGCAATCAAATGCAATAGTTGTTCATATCCCGCCAATTTTAGACGTTGTTTCTCGTGAGAATAAATGATAGACTCACCTATATTGCCAATGTCTTTTGTGGTGGTGGAGTTGTTGCTAATAATTTCAGCGATTCTATTATCAAAGACAATTTCCAATTCAGAATTGTTGATTAGTGACTTAATATCGGTCTTAAACCTATTAGAATCCACCATATCATTAACATAACCAAACCACTTAGGCTCAACTTTAGACAGCATCGTTGATGTCGGTTGTTTAATACCATAAAATGGTTCATATCCATCAAAATATGAATTGTCGTTGATGAATGTGTCTAATAATTCAACTGAATTAGGTTTCAGTGTATAATAACCGTCAATTCTTTTCTCTAAAAGAGATGCAATTTCCATATAATCCATAATATCGCCAGCGTACCTAACTACATCACCTTTTGTCCGCGGTTTCCCTTTTGAGTTAAGTATGTGTTTGTCTTCTGGGTTATAGTACTTTAACTTTTGCTTTCTATTCGTAAGAATAATCTTTGCAACATCTTTTGCCGACCTTTTTCCTGTGGTCACTCGCAAATCGTTAAAAATGCAATAGGTGGCCTCTTCATCAGAAATTGACATTTCTTTTTGTGGAACAGCTGAAGCAAGTAGCTCATTTCCAGCCATCAGCACTTTCAAGATGAAATGAGCTGGTTTAAATCTTACGTTATTTGATATTAATTCAATATTGTCAGTAGGTTTAATATGACCGCCTGGAAATTGAAATGACAACATAAGGAACCTGAAGAATTGAGTCAAATCTTGATTTTCATTTAAGAAAAAAGATAGTTTTGATGTTTCTGTTCGATTTTGCTCTTTATCTTCATTGTAGAATGCACATAAAGCGGAAATCTCTGTTCGCCAGTTATCCACAGTCTTTTGTTTTAATGTGGCATTCCCTGGAAATAAACGAATAGATTGGTTGATTTTGTTGGCATAGTCTTCACAAGTTGTGGTTGGAATCTTGCAACACTCGTTAGCCATATACAACAACACATTCTCGATATTTCCTTTAAATCGAGGACGAACAAAATGGATTCTCAAATAATCAGAATCAGGAATATGATAATACTTAATCATAGTTGATGCTTTAATGCTTTTGCTATTGCTTTTGCTAATAATGGAGGAACAGCATTCCCCACTTGTTTTAATTGGCTTGTCTTGCTGCAAGTGAAAAAGAATTCATCTGGGAATGATTGAATTCTTGCGCTTTCTCTTGCGGTGGGAATTCTATTGAAAGAATAATGAAAATGATGTCGATGGCCTGTGTCGATTGTGAAGCTGGGCTTTGTGCTGCATAGTCGGGTCCATGCTATGTGCACTTTTCTTGTGCTTTGCAACTCGACAGGCAAATCTTTATAATTTCCTCCATCAGGAACAAGCGAGATAATGTCGATTGTTTTTTGATTGTGTGTCGTCGTTTGGTGATTATAGAGGCAATTTGATTTGCTGCGCATTAATTGCTGATATTGCGATAGGGGAGGGAATGGGTATGCTCCTCCGTCATCAACAGTGTGTTCTGGCAAATCAGATAAAGCTTCTTCCGCTGTCACTTTTTTTGTGTCGAAAGGAATTGGAAATGTGAATTCATTACCATCTTTTAATCCCACAAAAATGGCGCGACGGCGATTTTGTGGCACTCCATAATCAGATGCCAAAAGCACTTTTACTGCTACGGTGTAGCCCAAACTCTCAAAATCCCTAATTATCGTGTCTTTGACGATTCCATTACCGATTGAAAGTATGTTTGGAACATTTTCCATGACAAAGGCTTTTGGCTTGAAATATTCAACCATTCTGACAAAACCCTTGTACAATTTGTTGCGTTCGTCGTCAACAATGCGTTTTCCTGCAATCGAAAAACCCTGACAAGGTGGACCGCCAATTATTACATCCACCTTTTCCCCATTGATGATATCAGCCACTTCCTTGCCAGTAAGTAACGACATATCGGCACATAAAGTTCGTGATGACGTGTGATTATGTTTGTAGGTTTTCAACGCATCTTCCCAAATGTCAATTCCAAGAAGAACGTGAAATCCTGCTTGCTCAAATCCAAGCGATAAGCCACCGCAACCGCAGAATAAGTCAAGTACATTGTATGTTGTTTCTGTTGTCATTCAAAATTTAAAGTTCTTATCATACAAAGTTACAAAATATTTTTATAAAGAAGGTGCACCAATGAAATTGGGTAAATAAAAAAACTCGCAGGCTTGGGGGCTGCGAGTTTTTTTGTGGAGATGGGTGTGGGGACTTAGTAGCCGAAGATTTCTTCGGTGGTTACGCGGCGGATTGGGGCGATTTTTTCGAGGGCTTTCATATCGAGTTCCTTTTCATCGCCGAGAATGATGTAGCGGTATGGCTTGCCAGCCATGTTGGCTTTCTCAAAGTTCACCACGTCAGCCAACTTGATGGCAGGCAGTGCCTCATACACCTTTTGTGATGGGTCGAAGTCATAACCGTTTTTCTGTGCGTTGAAGTATGCCCAAAGCACGCTCATCTTGGTGGTGCGATCAGTGGCGTATTGCTTTCTGAGTGCGTTTATAGCCAAATTGAATGCTTGTTCAGATTGTGGAATACTGTCGATGAGGTGGTTAAATTCTGTGATACAGTCGGTCATCTTATCGTTTTGTGTTGCGATGTAGGTGAATGCCGATTCGGTGTCGTTGTTGCGGTAAGGGAAGCTGTAGTTGGCAGAAGCTGCGTATGCCAAGCCGCGTGCCTCGCGTAGCTCCTGGAACACGATGCTGTTCATGCCGCCGCCAAAGTATTCGTTGAATGCCACAATAATGGGCAGACGGTTGAAGTTGCGGCCACGGCCCTCGTCGGTGTATTGCATCATGTAGATGTTCTTGGCCTCGTATGGCGCAATGATTACCTCGTTTTGAGTGACAGGCACACTCTTGTAAGGCTTGTTCACAGGCACATCTTTCAACTTCTTAGCCACTTTGTGGCCCTTGTCGATGGCGGCAATCACTTGCTTTTCGCTGTCGGGACCGTAATACATCACCAAGTGCTTCATATTGCGCAAATCTTTCATGATGGCAAGCAGTTCGGCAGGTTTTGCCTCGCGGAGTTCGCTTTCGCTCATGTCGTTGAGTGTGCTGTTGTAAGTACCGAAAATGGCATAATTGCGCAGTGCATTGAAATTGGCGCCTTGGTTGGTCTTGTTGTCGGCGCGACCTTTCAGCACCATTGCCACATATTGGTCGTAGGCCTCTTGGTCGGGTTTTGCATTTTTCACAAGGTCTTCCACGAGGGCGATAGCCTTGCTCATATTCTCGCTCAAACCGCTAATTTGCAAATACACATTTTCGTTGCTTGATGAGAAACTGTAGTCGCAAGCGAGGGCATACATTTTCTTTTTAAATTCCTCGTTGCTCATCTTGTCGGTGCCCAGATAGTCCATGTAGTCGAAAAGAGTCTTCAAACGCTTGTCTGCCTCCATGCCGAAGTTCCACACAAAGCAGAGGTTGAACAAGCCGTTTTCAGTATTTTGCTTGTAAAGCAATGGCAGACCGTTCTTGGTCTTACTCACGGTGAGGTCGTGCTTGAAGTCGATAAAGCGTGGAGCGATTGGTGCAGGCTCTGAATTGGCAATATCTTCCACAAATTGGCTCTTTTTGTCGCGGTTGGTGGGAATTGGGGTGATGGCTGGTTTCTCAATCTTCTTTTGATTGGGGTCGTCGCCCTGTTCCTTGTAGCAAATCACATAGTTGTGCTCATTGAAGTGGCGGCGTGCGAAGTCGGCAATCTGCGCCTTGGTCATACCCTCGATGCGCTTGATTTGCTCCACTTCCTTGCTCCATTCAATGCCGTTGATAAACGCGTCGACCATCATGTCGGTGCGAGTGCGGTTGCTCTCAATCGCCTTGTAATAGTTGCGTTTCGCATTGTTGATAACCGATGTCAGCAATTCGTCGCTAAATTCGCCACGACCCACCTTTGCCATTTCGTCGAGTATAAGCTGGCGTGCCTCATTCAGCGTTTGCCCTTCCTTTGGCATAGCATAAACGAACAGCATAGAGTAGTCGGTCATCAGTTCGCTGCTTGCGCCAGCGCTCAGCACTTTCATTTTTTGGTTGAGGTCGAGGTCGATCAGACCGGCATTGCCGTTGCTCAGCAGCATCGACACCACTTCCAGCGTGTCGCTCTCGGCGCATCGAGCAGCAGGCATACGCCATGCCATAGCCATGTAAGGCGATTCCTTACCCATCACAGTAGTGTCGACAGGTGCGGTGATAGGCGCCATTGGGGCAAATTCGGGGCGAGAAAGGTTTTCGTTGGCCTTCCAGTCGCCGAAGTAGCGTTCAATCACGTCCATTGTGGCGTCGAAATCGAGGTCGCCAGCAAGGCAAATTGCCACATTGTTGGGACAATAGTAGCGGTTGAAGTAGTTTTTGATGTTGGTGATTGACGGATTTTTGAGGTGTTCCTGAGTGCCGATGGTGCTTTGTGTGCCATAGGGGTGACTGGGGAACAATTTGGCGAAGAGTGCTTCAAACAGTTTACGGTTGTCTTGCGCCATGCCGATGTTCTTTTCCTCATACACGGCTTCAAGCTCGGTGTGGAAACCGCGAATCACCATGTTTTGGAAGCGGTCGCTCTGAATGCGTGACCAGTTTTCCACCTCGTTGGCAGGAATGTTTTCGGTGTAGCAGGTCACATCGTTGCTGGTGTAGGCGTTAGTGCCTTCGCCACCAATCGACGCCATCATCTTATCGTATTCATTCGGAATGTTGTATTGTGCTGCCAGTTGCGACACGCTGTCGATTTCGTGATAGAGCTTTTTGCGCAATTCGGGGTCGGTCACCTTGCGGTATTGCTCGTAGCGCGCCTCAATGTCGTTGAGCAGCGGCACTTCGGCTGCATAGTTGCTGGTGCCGAACTTTTGTGTGCCCTTAAACATCAGGTGCTCAAGATAGTGTGCCAAACCGGTGGTTTCGGCAGGGTCGTTGCGCGAGCCGGTGCGTACGGCAATCAATGCGGAAATGCGGGGTTTGTCCTTGTTCACGCTCAAATACACCTTAAGCCCATTGGGCAGCGTGTAGATGCGAGTGGCGGTAAGGTCGCCAGCCACGCTCTCGTATTGGCGAGGAGCGGCCCAGGCAACGCTGCCAGCCACCAAGCAAGCCAATAATCCAAAAATCAATCTTCTCATGCGAATAAAATTAATTGACTGTAAATGTTGATAATTGATGCAAAATTATAAAAAGATGTGTAATATCAAGACAATCAGCGCAGATATTTACTGTTAAAATATGGAAATAAAAAATCGCTCCCTTTGGGGTAGGGGAGCGATTTGTATGGTTGATGAATTGGAAGTGTCGGGTTATTCGGCTTTGAAGCGTGCTGCTTGCGATGCAATGAGTTCGGCATCGTTGAAGTAGTCGATGCGCATAGCGTGGCGCACTTCGTCCATTGTCTGGGCAGCCACTTCGCGAGCCTGTTCGGTACCCTTCTTCAAAATGTTGTAGATTTCAGGAATGTCTTTCTCAAATTCGTGGCGGCGCACACGCATTGGCTCAAGTTCCTTGTTCAACACTTGGTTGAGGAACTTCTTGCACTTCATGTCGCCCAAACCGCCCTTGGTGTAATGCTCCTTGAGTTCGTCGAGGCATGCATATTCAGGCCAGAACTCGGCGAAATCGTCGTTGCAGCAGAATGCGTCGAGATAGGTGAACACGCAGTTGCCTTCGAGGTGACCAGGGTCGTCAACACGCAAGTGTGTTGGGTCGGTGTACATGCCGCGCACCTTTTGCCATACATCTTCGGCAGAGTCGCTCAGATATACGCAGTTGCCGAGGCTCTTGCTCATCTTTGCATTGCCGTCGGTGCCTGGCAAACGCAAGCAAGCCTGGTTGTCGGGGAGCATGATTTCTGGTTCCACGAGCACTTCGCCGTAGGTGTTGTTGAAACTGTGCACCAATTCGCGGGTTTGCTCAATCATTGGGCGTTGGTCCTCACCGGCAGGCACGATGTTGGCCTTGAAGAGGGTGATGTCGGCAGCCTGGCTCACAGGGTAGCAGAAGAAGCCCACTGGAATGCCTTTGCGCTGTCCGGCTGCTTCGGCAGCCTCCTCGTCTTGCTGGCAGAAGCCACGCATTTTGATTTCCGACTTAACGGTAGGGTTGCGCTGAAGGCGCGACACGCTTACCAAGTTCATCAAGTAGGTGGTGAGTTCGCACAATTCAGGGATTTGGCTTTGAATGAAAAGCGTGCACTTTTCTGGGTCAAGTCCGGCGGCGAGGTAGTCGAGTGCCACTTCTATAATGTTTTGACGGATTTTCTCAGGGTTGTCGGCATTGTCGGTGAGTGCCTGAACATCGGCCATAAACACAAACATGCGGTCGTAGTCGCCCTCATTTTGCAGTTGTACGCGGCGACGGAGCGAACCCACATAATGGCCGATATGGAGTTTGCCTGTTGGACGGTCGCCAGTAAGAATTACTTTTCCCATTTCAAGGTATATTATTTTGTTATTATTTTCGTATTAAGTTACAAAGATACACAAAAACGAAATCTCTCACAAATCACACCGCTATTTCCGCATTGCCTAAATATTGAGAAAGATTTATAAGTATGCCCCAAAACGTCAGGATTTGCCATAAAAGCATCGGCATAGTCACATGTTAATCAATATATCCATAAATCCTCACGGCCCATATAATTTCAACGAGTTTTTACCAAAATGGTGAGTTTTTCTTGTGATTTGGTAAAAACAGATGCGAGTCTTTACCAAAATGGTGTATTTTTTATATGTTTTGGTAAGAACTCATTTTGTTTTACAATTATAAAACATTATCTTTGCAATGTGAATCTTTAGAAAGAATAAGACGATGAAACGACTAATTGGACGCGAAAAAGAGATTGAAAGCCTTGAGGCTTATGTTGATTCAGGTCAGGCTGAATTTATCGCAATTTATGGAAGAAGAAGAGTGGGAAAAACCTTTTTAATTAACCAGCTTTTTCGTAATCGACTTGCCTTTAGCCTTACAGGAATCATCGACGGCACTCCATCTGAGCAAATGGAATCGTTTGTTCAGGCACTTGAATTCAATGGCTACAAGATTAATGAGCACCCTAAAAATTGGTTGACAGCGTTTGCTGAATTACGTAAGTTTTTACAGCCGAAAATCAACTCAGGGGAACCTTGCATCGTATTCATTGATGAAATTTCTTGTTTCGACTCACAGCGTTCAGGTTTTGTGCGCGCCTTGGGATTCTTTTGGAACAGTTGGGCTTCGCTTCAAGATAACTTGAAATTAATTATTTGTGGTTCGGTGACGAGTTGGATGATTACTAACATCATTGATTCAAAAGGCGGTCTTCATAATAGAGTGACGCATGAAATAGCTCTGCATCAGTTTACTCTGCATGAGACTGAACTTTATCTGCTGAATCGTGGATTTAATTGGAGTAGGCTCACTATTCTTCAAGCGTATATGTGCTTAGGTGGTGTTCCTTATTATTTAAGTTTGCTTTCTGCTTCTGAAAGTTTGGCAGAAAACCTGGATAGACTGTTTTTTGACCGTGATGCAGAATTGCAAAAAGAATACAGCAGATTGTATAAGACATTGTTTAAATCTCCTGAACCGTATATGAAGATTGTAAAGCTTTTAGCGGAATCAAAACAGGGGTTGACAAGACAGGAAATCTCTACCAAACTTAAAATCAGCGGGAAGGCACTTACTGATCAGTTGGGCAATCTTCAGAGTTGCGACATCATTCGCCTTTACTATGTGAAGGAGTCAAAAATCAAGAAGAATGGAGGTATCTATCAATTGATGGATTTTTATTCACATTTCTATTTGAAGTTTGCTTTTCTGGGATTGGGAGATGCTCAATATTGGAGCCATCATTTGAATACACCTGCAATCAACAACTGGTATGGAATGAGTTTTGAGCGTGTTTGTTTAGCTCATGTAAATCAAATTAAGATAATATTGCGCTTCGATAGAATTTCAACTCAATTCTATTCATGGAGAAGTAAAACTGACGTGGCCTCACACGAAAGAGGTGCACAAATCGACATTATTATCGACCGAGCAGATGATATGATAAATGTGTGCGAAGTGAAGTATAGTAAATCGCAGTATGAACTAACAAAATCAGAATTTGATAAATTACAAAATCGCATTAATCGTTTTCGTGGTGAAACAAAAACCAAAAAAGGCGTTATTCTCACAATGATTACCACTGAAAATCTTCTTCCGAATAAATATGCCAACGACATAGATTCACAAATCACGCTTAATGACCTTTTTGACACTAAATAAGTGATTAATTATGTAAATAGGGCTGTGGTCGCTTGGAGTGCGAGCACAGCCCTATGGTATGGGAGTGTGTGGTATGTTTGTTACTTTTGCGCTTCCATCAGGCGGAGCCATTTGCGGTAGCCGAGCACAGCCATGATGGTGTAGAAACCGTAGAGGGTGGCCGAGAATGGTATACCTTTGTGGATGTAGAGCACGGTGCATACCAAATCCACCGCCAGCCACAGCAGCCATTGCTCTGCCCATTTGTTGGCCAATGCCCAGTAAGCGATGATGCTCAGGGCTGTGGTGAACGCGTCGAGCACAGGCACGGTGCTGTCGGTGCAGGTGCTGAGAAACCAGAAGATGCCTCCCCAGATAGCCCCGAATGCCACCACGGCAATGATTGCCATGCGAATGGGGAAGTGGGTGATGGGCACTTCTTTCTTGTCGGTACCTTTACCCATGCGCCATTTCAAGAAGCCGTACACAGCCACAATCACATAGAAAAATTCCATGCCGAAGTCGGCGTAAAGTCCAGCCTTGTAATAAGTGATGCTGTGCACTATGGGCATGACGATGCCCACAGGCCAGAGCCAAACACTTGCCTTAAACTCCAAAAACAGGTAGAGCAAGCCAAGTACGAAACTGATGGCATCGAACAAGTGTTTTGGGTCGGATAGCCATTGTGTGGCGGTAGTCCAGTCGATAGCAGCAAACATACGAATCAGTGTCTTAGAATGAGAATGTCAAGTGTGCCAATACGTTGGTGCCAGCCATTGGATAGAAGCGTGGGTCGCTGCTGAGCTTGTAAGAGCCGTCGGCTGATACGAGGGCGCAAGTTTGGCTGTAACCGTTGTTTTCATACTTCTCGTTGAAGATGTTGTAAACGGTGCAACCTATGGTGATGGCTTTCACATGTGGCAACTTGAAGGTGTAAGCCAAGTTGAGGTGGCTCACGAAATATGGGTCGAGGCTGTCTTCCTTGTTTTCGAAGTTGTCGAGGTACTGGCGGCTCACATATTGAGAAGTGAACTGTGCAGAGAAGCCCTTGAGGTTGAACGCAATCACGCTGTTGCCGATAAATGAAGGCGACATGGCGATGGTGGTGTTGCCCTTTTCCACTGCGGTTTGAGTGTAGAGGTCGTTCCAAGTTGATGCTTCGTAGTTGCTCACATAGCCCACATAGTCTTTGATGCGGTTGCGGCTGAATGTGCCGTTCAAGTCCCAACGTAGCCATTCGGTAATCTTCACGCCTGCTTGGAGTTCGACGCCCATGCGGTAACTGTCGGGCACATTTTCTGCCATGGCTTCACCGATTTCGTTGAGCTTGCCGTTGAGCACGAGTTGGTCTTTATACTTCATGTAGTAGAAGTTCACGCCAGCGGTGAAACGATCGCTGCTGAAAGTGTAGCCAGCTTCCCAGTCGAAAAGTTTTTCAGCCTTTGGGCGCACGGTGAACAAACCATCGGTGTAGTTGTTACGAGTAGGTTCTTTTTGAGCCACAGAGAATGAAGCGTAAGCGGTGTTGTGCTTGTTGAAGTCGTAGATTAAGCCCACCTTAGGATTGAAGAAATCAAATTTCTCATCCACGTTCAGCACTTGGAGATGCTCAGGAGAGGCAGTCCAGTCCCACTTGTCGTTGTCGCCTGTGATTTTGTAGCCAATGTGGCGATATTGCATATCGGCATAGAGGCGGAGCGATTTCCACAAAGTGTTTGAAGCCTTCCAGTAGATGGTGAAGTCGTTCTTTTTACCCTTGTTGCGGTAGTATTCGTGGCTTGGGTCGAGAGGCAAGAGGTAGTTTTCCACCCAAATCACATTGCCGTAGTGGTCGTTTGCATAACTGTTGAAACTACCGCCGAATGTGGTGTTGAGCGAACCCTTAGCGAAGTTGAGCGAGAACACAGCGCCGCCAAAACCGCTGTCCACATTTTTCTTACGCACGAGGCTTGATTTCTTCACCTTGTTGTCGCCCACCATGAATGGTTCAAGACCGTATTCCTTCAGTGTGCGAGCGTTTTTATACTCTTGGTAGTAGCCAAAACCATCGGTGTAGTGCAAGCCCAGGTTCCAGTGCCAGTTAGCGCCAATGCCTTGGTCCCAAATTAGTTGGTAGTGGGTTTGGCGGTAGTTGTCGGTTTGGTCGTCGTAGAAGCCAATCACCTTGCCGTCGCGCTTGATTTCACCGTTAGGGTTGTATTTGCGGTTGTCGGTCAAGTCCGTTTTGCTGATACCGTCCCATGCGTGGTAGGTGCATTCCTTACCACCGAAAGTGATGAAGCGAACCGAAGTTTGACCACCGAAATAGCCAGCTTGTGCGAAATAAGAGTGGAGTTTGCTGCTTGCGCGGTCGCGGTAGCCATCGCTGGCGATGTGCGAGAAGCGAGCGTCGAAGTTCCAGTGTCCGCCAATCAAGCCCGAACCCACTTTAAAGGTTTCCTTGTTGGTGTTGAATGAGCCGTAGGTGCCGCTCATTTCTGCGTAAGGATTCATTGAGAAGCGCTGTGTGCGCATGTTCACGCTTGCACCGAAAGCACCTGCACCGTTGGTAGAGGTACCCACGCCACGTTGAATCTGAATGTCTTCGAGCGAAGATGCGAAGTCGGGAGTGTTCACCCAGAAGATAGAGTGGCTTTCTGCGTCGTTCATAGGAATGTCGTTGGCGGTGACATTGATACGTGTTGCGTCTGTGCCACGCACACGCATAGCAGAGTAGCCGATTCCGGCACCGGCGTCACTGGTGGTGAGCACCGATGGGGTGGACGAAACCAGGAAAGGAATATCCTTACCGTGATTGAGTTCCGCAATTTGTTGCTTACTAACGTTAGTGAATGCCACAGGAGTAGATTTGGTGGCACGAGTTGCAGTCACCTCCACATTTTGGAGGCGCACAACCTTGGCAGTGTCGGCTTTAGGCGCAGTAGCTGCAAGAGCCGCACAGCTGGCGCTCACGAGAGCGGCAGTCGTCAAGAATGTTTTTTTCATAATTGTGAATAATAAGTTTTTTGTTCTCTACGCCGGAATTACCCGGATCAGATTCAGTGGGTATGATCTCAGCCCCAAGTGAGGGCACCCCAAACTCATCGAATCAGACTGCAAAGTTAGAAATAACTTCCGAATTACGCAAATTCACCCCCAAATCCCCCAATCATTCCCTCATAAAAGTGTAGCGAAACCCCAATTATTCCCTCATAAAAGTGTGGTGAAACGCCAAATATTCCCTCATAAAAGTGTGATAAAACCCAAATTATTCCCTCATAAAAGTGTAGTAAAATCTCGATTATTCCCTCATAAAAGTGTGGTAAAACCTCGGTTATTCCCTCATAAAAGTGTGAAAGGAGTTGCTTTTTACGTTGATAATCACTAACTTTGTGATGTTAGAAAAAATTGGCTGTAAAATGAAGAGAAAAATCTATAATTCCTTACTGGCTTGGAAAGCAGATTCAGATCGCAAACCTCTAATTTTGGAGGGTGCCCGTCAGGTAGGGAAAACTTATATTTTGATGGAGTTTGGCAAGTGTGAATACGATAACCTTATTTACATTAATTGTCAAAACAATTCATTCATGGAGAATTTGTTTACAATGGATTTCGACATGGAACGAATTTTGCGTGATATTTCAGCTTACGCTGGTCAGGGAATTGTGCCGGGAAAAACCTTGATTTTCTTCGACGAGGCACAAGATGCTCCTCGCTGTGTAGAGGCTTTGAAATATTTTTGCGAGGATGCTCGCGAACAGCATGTAGTGGTGGCAGGCTCTTTATTGGGATTGCTGACTCATCAGAATGTGTCGTACCCAGTGGGGAAGGTCAATACGTTGCAACTGTACCCTATGTCGTTTGAGGAATTTTTGTGGGCAAAATCCGAGGACATACTTTGTGGAGTGCTTGACGAACTGGATTGGCGTTCGATTATGCCTTTGGACAATAAATTGCAAGACCTGTTGAGGCAATATTACTATGTGGGAGGTATGCCCGAAGTGGTACGAAGCTATGTGACGGATAAAGATGTTCTGAAGGTGCGACAGATTCAGAATGAGATTCTGAAGAATTATAATAATGACTTCAGCAAACACGCAGGTGATGAAACACAACGCATTCGCATGGTGTGGAAATCGCTTCCGTCGCAACTTGCCAAGGAAAACAAGAAATTCATATATGGAGCGGTGAAAAAGGGCGCACGAGCAAAGGATTTTGAAAAAGCGGTGCAATGGCTTGTTGATGCGGGGTTAGTATATAAAGTGTCGCGATGCAAGAGCCCATCTATCCCACTTCCTGTGTATGAAGACGAGAGTGCCTTTAAACTCTTTATGCTTGATGTGGGGTTGTTAGGTGCCATGTCTGGCGTTCCTGCTCGCTTGATGCTTATAAACAGCGATGTGTTTATGGCTGCGAAAGGCGCATTCACTGAGAATTATGTGTTGCAACAGTTGTTGGGGGTGGGAGACCTGTATATCTACTATTTCAGCAAAGACAACTCTACACAAGAAATTGATTTCCTTGTTCAATCAGGTGAACGAGTGGTGCCTGTGGAAGTGAAAGCTGAAGAAAATGTGAAAAGCAAGTCGCTACGTGTCTTTGTGTGCGACGACCACAAAGAGCAAAATCTCAAAGCCGTAAGGCTAAGTATGAAGGGATATGTTGACCAAGAATGGATGGAAAATGTGCCTCTCTACGCCACAGCCAGTTTCTTCAAAAAAATCAAGCACAATTCCAGCATTTAGTGATTGCGTAAACAGCCTTTCGCCAAAACGTGATTTATGGGGGGAATGGATTTGGATATGTGTTTATTTTGCCAAATCGTCCACACGCGGATACCGATTTAATATGTGTAGTTGGTGTGATTGACTTTTACACCCTAAATCCATTTACACCCAATTTACACCTATTTTTTATTTTTGTTCAAATTGGTGTTAATGGATTTTCAATGGATTGAATAGGCTTTTGTTTCATTCCCCCAGTATTTTTCCACTTAACCGAATTTTAATAAGTGTTTTTTTCTTAATTTTGTGGCATAAATTGGAATTAATGATGAAGATACGGTATTTTCTTTATGCCTTGTTGGTGATTGTGCTCGCTTCTTGCGGAGGCGGTGAGGCCAAAAAGGTGGAGTCTGCTGAAAAGAAGCAGGCGCAGTTGCTCACGATGGAGCAGTGTGATGGATATGTGAAAGCCACGATTCAAGACCCTTGGAACGATGGCAAAGTGCTCCACACCTACATTCTTGTGCCTCGCGATTCGGCTATGCCGAAGCAGCTCCCAAAGGGCACGGTGGTGCGCACGCCTATTCAGAATGCGCTGGTGTATAGCGAGGTGCACGCAAGTTTGATGCGTGAACTCGGCAGTTTTGGTGCGGTGAAGGGCGTATGCGATGCCAACTATTATACCGATGCCCAGGTGCTCAGTGGCGTGAAGGCTGGCACGATTGCCGACTGCGGCAACTCCATGTCGCCCACCATCGAGAGGGTGATAGCCATGAAACCCGATGCCATTCTGCTTTCGCCATATCAAGATGCCTCGTATGGGCAAATCGAGAAGATGAACATCCCTATCATTGAATGTGCCGACTATCTGGAATACACTCCGCTTGGACGTGCCGAGTGGGTGAAATTCTACGGTGCGCTGCTTGGCAAATCGGCTCAAGCCGACAGTCTGTATGAAGCCGTGGCTGGGCGCTACCGTGCCATTGCCGAAAAAGCGGCTACCGCTAAAAGTAAGCCATCGGTTATCACCGAGATGGTGATCAGCGGTGTGTGGGCTGTGCCTGGCGGCAATAGTTACATGGCGAAAATCATTTCCGATGCCGGTGGCGCCTATCCTTGGGCTACCGACAAGAGCACTGGTTCGCTCTCGCTCGACTTCAACCAAGTGCTGGCAAAGGCGCAAAAGGCAGATTTTTGGTTCGTGAAGTGGACCGGAATCAATTCGCTTGCCGACTTGCAAAGCCAATACGACCTGAACAAGAGTTTTGAGGCGTTCAAGCAAAAGAAAGTGTGGGCGTGCGACACCGAAAAATCGCACTTCTTCGTGCGTGTGCCATTCCACCCCGATTTGCTGTTGAGCGAATTTGCGGCAGTGCTTCACCCCGAACTTTTCCCCGACGTTAAAACCGAATTTTATTACAATCTGAAATAATGGGCCATTCTTCATCACGCAGGTTTTCGCTCACGGTGATACTGCTGCTGGCGCTGCTGGCGCTGCTGGTGGCGGCTTGCCTTGTGTTTGGATCCGTCGATATTGATGCGTCGGCAGTGATGAGCATCGTGATGGGCAACGAGAGCGACAACGAGGCTTGGAACATCATCGTGCTTCAAACTCGCATTCCCATGATTCTCACCGCTGCGCTTGCCGGCGCTGCGCTTGCTATTTCGGGACTTTTGCTCCAAACCACCTTCAACAATCCGCTGGCTGGCCCGTCGATTCTGGGCGTGAGCACCGGAGCCGGACTTGGTGTGGCGGTGGTGATGCTTGCCATGGGCGGCACTATCGGCAAGATGATGGGCGATGTGGCTATAGGCGGCTACATTGCCACGCTGATAGGCGCATTCATTGGCGCAGGCGCGGTGATGCTGGTGCTGATAGTGTTTTCGTCGATAGTGAAAAGCAGCACGATGCTGCTCATCATAGGTATGCTTGTGAGTTATTTGGCTTCGAGTGTGGTGCAGCTGCTCAATTCCGTAGCCACCGAAGAGGGCGTACACAGTTATGTGGCGTGGGGATTCGGTAATTTCTCAGGTGTGACTAATGCGCAAATGCCGCTCTTTGCGTCGCTCATCGTCGTTGGGCTTATTGGGTCGGTGATGATGGTGAAACCGCTCAACGCCCTGCTGTTGGGCACTCGCTACGCCGAAAATTTAGGCGTGAACACCCATCGCACACGCATCGCCTTGCTCACGGTGACAGGTCTGCTCACAGCCGTGGTCACTGCCTATTGCGGTCCGATTGGTTTCCTCGGACTGGTGGTGCCACACATTGCCCGACTGATGCTCGCCACAAGCAACCACAGCCGTCTCATACCGGTCACTATCCTTGCAGGAGCCGACATCGCCTTGTTTTGCACGCTTTTGAGCGTGGGTGGCGACCATGGTGTGATACCAATCAACGCCATCACACCCATTATTGGCGTACCCATCATTCTCTATATTATTTTGAATCGTAGAAAAATACAATATTTCAACTGACACTATCATGGCAATATTTGAAACTCAAAATCTCGCAGTGGGATATACCCACGGAAAGCAAACCACCACCTTGCTCAGTGGTTTGAACCTTTCGCTGGATAGTGGGCAGTTGGTGGCGCTGCTTGGACAAAACGGCGCAGGCAAGTCCACACTCATTCGTGCGCTCACGTTTGCCACGAAGCCCATCGAAGGCAAAATTCTGCTGCATGGCGTGGATTTCGACACCATCACCAAATCGGAGCGTGCGCGCCTCTTGGGGCTGGTGTCCACCGAGCGTATTCAGGCAGGGGCACTCACCGTAAGCGAACTGGTGGGGCTTGGCCGTCAGCCTTACACGGGCTTTTTGGGGCGATTGAGCGACGACGACCGCGCTATCGTTGCCGACGCTATCCGCAGCGTGGGCATGAGTCACAAGGCGGAGAGTTTTGTGGCAAACCTCAGCGATGGCGAACGCCAAAAGGTGATGATCGCACGAGCCTTGGCGCAGCACACGCCCATCATTGTGCTCGACGAGCCTACCGCCTTCCTCGATGCCGCAAGCCGCATCGAAACCATGCAACTCCTTGCCGCCCTTGCCCACGAGCAGGGCAAAGCCATCTTGCTATCTACCCACGACATTTCGCGCTCGCTCATGCTCACCGACCAACTGTGGGTCATCACACGCGACCGCCAGGTGCTCACCGGCGCCACCCCCGAAATGGTGCGCAGCCAAGCCATGAACCAAGTGTTCGCCAACCCCTCCATCACCTTCAACCCAACCCACTGCGACTACGAATCCACCCCTCCCGAATAACCCCCACGCTATAGCGTCAGGAAGCATGTTCTTTTGTTGTAATATGTCAGGAAAATAGGGGGGATTAGAAGCGGTAGCCTATGTTGAATTGGGCGTCGGCTTCTTGGTTGTTGATGTGGAGGTTTTTGGAGTTGCTGAAGCCGTAGTAGCGGTAGTTGACGAGGAGGGAAAGCACGTAGCGGCCGAGGCTGTAGTTGGCGGCGAAGCGTGCGAAGGCGTTGACGCGGAAATCGGGGCGGCCGTTGTCGGAAGGGTCGTAGAATTTTGGGTCGTCGCCATACATGGCTTCGTATTGCTTGCGGTCGGCCTCGGAATTGAATTTGGCGCGGTGCATCAGGTTGGAATAAAGCGAGAACATGGGTACTGCCGAGAGGTGGAAGAGCAGTTTTCCACCATACAGCGAGTAGTTGTAGCCGTAGCCAAAGCCCACCGACACTTGCTGGGTGCGGTAAACGTCGAAGTCGGAGATCAGTATGTCTTTCACGGCGTAGCGGCTCTGATAATAGTTGGCATACACCATCATACTTCCTGCGCTGCGCTTCTGCACCATGTCGGCAAACAAGCCAGCCGAGAGCGAAAACTTGCGATGATTGAACACATAATAGCCTTCACCAAAGAAGATGTTGATGTGGTGCTTGCCCGATTCTATGCGCTCGTCTTTCACGAAGTCGATTACCTTTGAGATTTCCTCTGCCTCATCGGGGTGGTCGTGCACATACTGCTGAAGCACGTCCTGCATACCAAAACGCTTACTACCAGCCACCGAGTTGATGCTCTTGTAGCGTAAGCGGAATCCCCACACCGAGCCGTTTTTCGCCAGTCCGTAACTGGCGCTGTAATTGTTGCGGATAGGAATGGGGATTTCCAAAGCGAAGCCTTTCCAGTCGATGCCCAACTCCATTTCCGCTTGCTGCGTATGGGCATTGATTTTATAGTAGGCACCATCGCGCAAGCCTGGGATTCGCTTGTTGATAGACTCCGGGAAATAGAACGGAATGAGGTTGCTGTAGTTTTGCCAATATCCGTATGCGCCCAAATACACTTGGCGGTTGAGTTTCGGAATGGTTTGATAGGTGGTGTCGATGCCCGAAAGCTGCCCCTCTTCAAGAAATCGGTCGATTTTCACGAGGAATTTGCCGAAGCCGTGGTCCCAGTATGAGCGTTTCTTTAGCGATGCTGCCACCACTGCTTTCTTGGCAGGAAATTCGGCATTAGAGGCCGAGAATGCCGAATCCTCTGCCATGCTATCCTCCATCGCTTTCTGCGCGGCACAAGGCAGCACAGCGAGGGCGAGAATGAAGATAGCGTAGAGTGATTTAAGCATTTTTATTTATATTCTGAATAAGAAAAGCGCAACCTGTGGCTGAAAAACCAGCCAAGGGTGCGCTTGTGAAGAGTTTTGTCTATATATTAAAAAGCATTGTTGCGGTTTAGAGCTTAGAGAATTGCTCAAACACTTTTTCTGCAATGGCAGCCATCTGCTCGGCTGGCACATCCTTCTTGTTTTTGAAGTTCATGTCGCCTTCAGTGTTAATAGGCACGAGATGGATATGGCAGTGTGGCACTTCCAGTCCAAGCACAGCCACGCCAATGCGCTCGCAAGGCACAGCGGCTTTCAACGCCTTTGCCACCTTTTTTGCGAATTGCCACAGTCCGGCATATTCCTCGTTTTCGAGGTCGAAGATATAGTTCACTTCGTGCTTAGGAATGACGAGCGTGTGACCTTCGTTCACAGGATTGATGTCGAGAAACGCATAGTAGTTCTCGTCTTCGGCACACTTGTAGCTTGGTATTTCGCCAGCCACGATTTTGCTAAAAATTGATGCCATTGCTTTATATAGTTTTAAAATTTTATACTCCGATTTCCACGATTTGGAACTGCATTTTGCCTACAGGTGCCTGCACTTCCACAATATCGCCCACCTTGTGGCCAAGAAGTCCCTTGGCAATAGGAGTGGTGATAGAGATTTTGCCTTCCTTCAGATTCGCTTCAGTTTCACTTACGATAGTGTATGTCATTGAAGCACCGTTCTTAAGGTTCTTAATAGTCACTTTATTCATAAGAGCGACTTCCTCGGTCTGAAGTTTTGACTGGTCGATGATGCGTGCTGTGGCCACGAGAGTTTTAAGCTCAGCGATTTTAGCCTCAAGCATACCTTGACGCTCCTTAGCGGCATCGTATTCGGCATTCTCAGAGAGATCGCCTTTCTCACGTGCCTCTTGGATAGCACGCACGACATCGGGGCGCTCTACACTTTCGAGGTGCTTGAGCTCCTGCATCTTTTTGTCGTACCCTTCTTGGGTCATGTAGCTGATAGCCATGGTAAAAAATGTGTTATAAAATAGTTAGTAAAAGAAACGAAAGAATCTCATATTAAGATGAGATTCCTCGTCACATATTCGTTCATTATTAATTACTATGCAAAGGTAACAACTATTTTCCACAGTATCAAATTAAACTGACTTATTTTCTACTTTATTAACCTTTTATCGTGTCCATTGGCGCTTTATCAGCACTGCGCTCACAAGCGTCACCACCACGGTCACAGCCACCGCCACAGCGGTCAGATTATACTGCATAGCCATCATCACAGCCGAAGCGCCGCAAAGGGCGAAAATGGTGGTGAGCAGGCTCGACGGAGTGAGTTGCAAACCATAGTGCCAGCGATACACCACATATATCATAGCGGTGTAGATGATATACCACACCATGAATGAGATGCCAAGTCCTGTGAGTCCCCACAACTGGTAGAACCACACATTCAGCCCGAAGCCGATGACATCGCTCACGGCCTCGGTGATGAGGAACATTTTGCCGTCGCCCTTTGCCAGAATCACAAAAGCCATGCACCACGACAGCGTGCGCCACACAATGCCAATCATGCCCCATGAGATGAGCGAGTAAATTACATCGAAACTGGGCGCATACAGAATCCACACAATAGTGCCACGCAGGAGGATGAACAGTGCCACAATGGGAGCCATCACCAGCATCGACACCTTGAGTTCCTGCGACACAAAGGCGGTGAGGCGAAGTCGGCTCGTAGCCACCCGCGCTAAGCGTGGATAATACTCCATACCGAGGGCGGTGAGCACCAGTCCGGTGTATTTGTTCACAAGCGTGTAGCCAGCCTGATAATAGCCCACCTCAGCCGTGCCAGCCACATTGTTGAGCCACGCATTAAACACATAGCCCATGAGCGTGGTGATGAACAATCCGGCGGTCATGTAGATGCCCAGTTTCACGAAGTCTTTTCCTATGGCGAAAGTCTGCCGGTGGGTGAGTGGGGCAGCGGCGTGGTCTTTGTCACGGAAAATCCATGCGAAAATCAGGCAGCCGGCGGCGTAGGCGATAATCGACGGCACCACGCTGTCTTCGCCAAGATAATAGAACATGGGCACACTCAGCACCAAACCGAAGATGGTGCCCCACATGGTGGCGTGGGCAAGACGCTTGAGTTTTGCCAAACCTTGCAGCACGGCATGTTCGCCATTGGTCAGCGCCACAAACAGCAATGCAACCGACAGCGCCACGAAGCCCCAAATGTGGTCGGAATTGCCAAAGGTCCATTCGCTCAACAGCGGCGACATGGCGATGGTAAAAACCACCCCTGCCATGCCCAGCCACAGCGACCATCGCCGCACGGCAGTGATCACGCGCGAAATGTGCCCTTGCTCGGCGGCGTTTTCGTGGGCTTGCGAAATGTCGCGCACGCTGCTTTGGCGAATACCCAGGTTGGTGGCAGTGCTGAGCATGTCGAGAGCCTGGTTAAACAGACCGAAAAGTCCCATGCCCACCGGACCAATCCACATTGCCACGAGTTTGGTGCGCACGATAGAGCAGATAATGCCTATCATCTGAACACCTCCGAAGATGCCCATCGCCTTCATTGCCATGCGAGAGATAGAATTACGCTCTGCCATACATTCCTATGCTTGAAAAAATGGAGTTTACAGTTTGATTTGATATGAATTGTACACGATGCCCCTGCCGCCCAAACGCGACTTCTGCTGCACCAGTCCCTCGTTGAGCCACTGACCGTGGTCCTCGTTTGAGATGCCAAAATCGAAATAGGCGTATCCCGAATCTTTCGACTGGTCGATCAGATGGCGGAACAGCAATGCCAACGCCTTGCGCTCGCGCCCTTCAGCCGACGAGGCGATATACTGACTGTGCGCCACGGTGTGGGTGAAAAACATCACCACGCCAGCCACAATCCGCCCATCGCAGGTGGCGGTGTAGAGTTTGATATTTCCGGGAAAACGGCTGTGGAGCAACTTGATTTCCTCCACCGAGTGCACGGGCTTGGTCTCGTGGCGCGAGGCAAGCACCTCTTCCAGCACATGCCAATAGCCTTCCCAGTCGGTACTTTCGCCCACTTCCACTCCAGTCCTTCTGGCTGAATTTACGGCGCGCTTGTTGCCTCGGTCGAAATTGAAAGGATTGGAGAGCAGCACCGAAGTGGAGATATTGCACTCGGTGAGCACCGCTCCTGCACGGAAAAGCGCATACAGGTCTTCCTCCGCAGGGTAGCGGTGGTAGATGTGTGGCACAGGCTTGTAAACCACCGTCTCGAAGCCCTCGTTTTTCAGCCATTCAGCCGCACTTTGCATCAAAGCCATCATCACCGTGGCATCGAAGTGCTTGACCTGGTGAAGCCAACCGCCGTAGGTGAGTCCTTGGTGGCTAAAGAGCGTTTTGCCCACCACATTGGCAGGCAGCACCGCCACCAGTCGCTCATCGCTGTACGCCATTAGCGAATGGTCGGTAAAGCGGTCGCTGTGGTAGTCCATATACGCACGCTGGTGCAAGAACGTGGCGTTGCAGCACGAAGCCACAAACTCGTCCCACACGGCTTGTTGCTCTGGGGTGTATGTTTTTATCTCAATCATTCTTCAGAAAATATGCCCAAAAGACTACTGCCCGAAACCCTTGTGTAGTTGGAAGGGATTTTGGCATCGATGGTCACACGTTCATTCCAAGTGAAGCCGCTGTAATCGAGCGCAAGCGACATGGGCGATTTTCCAATTTTGGTCGCCATGTTCACTTTAGTGGCAATGTAGCCGGCGAGCGAGGTTTTCACGCCAGAGTAATCCACCGAATAGGTGGCTACTTTCTCCGACTTCACCACAGGAGTCACTTCGAGCGACTTGATGTGGTAGTTCTTGTCGAACTTGAAATCATATTCAAATCCCTTGTATTGCTCTTTGGGGCGCACCATGTAGGTGCCGTCGATATTAGCGAGGGTCACCAGGCTTGCCATGCCGCTGTTGAGCGTGCCGTTGCCAAGGATGAACGCACGGCCCAAAAAAATGTCTTGCAATGTGCTCACATCAATGGGAATGCCCGAAGTGAGCAGTTTGGCTGATTCCAGAATGTAGCGTTTGTGCAGTTTGTCGATTACCAAAAGCGTGTCGCCCACAATCACCAATCGCGCCACCTCCATAATGCCCATTGGGCGAACGGAAATGTAGATGCTCTTGCCACGCTCCATGCGAATCTGCATCGACGAGGAAAGTGGTTTTGAACCGCCAATCGACACGCTGCCGCCTGCTTTCAGCGTGGTCCACGCGCCGAATGAGTTGGCAATTTTTGCCACATGGCTCACTTGTGCTGTGGTGGGGGCAGCTGTGGTTGTAGTCGTTGTGGTAGTTGTTGTTTTGGTGGTTGTAGTCGTCGTTGTGGTTGTGGTGGTCACTTTTTGAGTTTCAGGTACCGCCACTTTTTGTGAGCCGCACGAAGCCGTAATGGCTGCGAGGGCTATTATCGGAAGAATATGTTTTGCTATTTTCATATTGCTATGTTGTTATTTGTCGTCTGTGTTTTCTTTCGTGTCGGCGGGCTGGAGTTCCAAAGCCAACTTTTCCACTTTTTCGAGCAATTCCTTGTTGCCGGCATCGAGTTCGAGGGCTTTTTTCCACTGCTTGAGTGCCTCCTGCTTGTTGCCCACCGCCAAAAGAATGTCGCCGTAGTGGTCGTAGATGTCCGACGAAGGGCGGCGCTCGTTTTTAATCGCCATTTCAATATAGAGTTGCGCCATGGTGTATTCCTTGCGCTTGTAGAACACCCATGCGTAAGTGTCGAGGAAAGTAGCATTCTGTGGCTCCGCCTGAACGGTTTTCGCGCTCATTCGCTCCGCCTTGTCGAGGTCGCGATTGCAGAGCGTGAGGAAGTAGGCGTAATTGTTCAGAATGCTCACATTGTTGGGGTCGATTTCGATGGCTTGGTCGTAAAGCGCAAAAGCCCCGATGGTGTCGCCCATCGAGAATTTGGCATCGCCCATGCCGCCCAAAAACATAGAGCGGTGCTCCGTGTCGGTGCTGTCCACCGCCGCAAGAGCCTTTTTATATACCTCTATGGCTTTGTCGTATTGCTTGATGTTGTAGTAGGCTGGGGCGATGTAGCCGTAAAGTTCAATGTCGTTGGGGTTCAACTCTATGGCACGGTCGCCGGCTGCGATGGCTGCTTCGTAGTTTTCTGAAATGATGTTGAGCACCAGTAGCCTGTTCCATGCTTGCGCGTCGGTAGGGTCGAGGTTCACGGCGTAGTCCATCTGCTCGGCGGCACCCTTCATATCGTCTTTAGCGGCGAGATAATCGCTGAAAAGCATACGGATTTGTGGTTCGTTGGGGTGTTGCTCAATCAGCACCTTGAACAGATTTTCGGTGCGTGCCGACGAATCCTTTGCCACCAGCAAATGGCGTGCGTAATCGGCAAGCACTTCCACCTTGCTCGCCACATCGAGGTCTTTCGACACCAGTGCCTGATAGGTCTGCTGGTCGTAGTTCACCGAGTCGCCGATGGCGTTGTAGAATTGCGCCTTGGCGAGATAGGTGGCACCATTTTCCGGCTCGTATTGCTGTGCCTTGTCGTAGTAGGTGAGCGCGCTGTCGCGTTCGCCAAACATCAGCATCATATTGCCCATAGCCAAATTATAGTCCACATTGCGTGGCGCGGTAGCCAAGAGCGAACGCATTTCGCCGATAGCCCCCACAGTATCGTTGAGTGCCTGGTAGGCACGCACTTTCCTTGCCGAGAGTTGCACCGACTGCCCTTGCCACTGCTGCACGCTGTCGTAGGCGGCAATGGCGTTGCGGTAGTCCTCCAGTCGGGCGTAGGCATCGGCAATGCTCAGTTGCACCTCCACGTTGTGAGGATTGCGCTCGGCTTGAATTTTCAGCACGCGAAGCCCCTCCTGCACCTGATTGGCAATCATATTGCCGTTGGCGTAGAGCATCGCCTCGTATTTGTCTTCGGGGTGTGCGTCCACATGCTTGCGCATCATGCGCAGCGATGACGAAAACAGGCTGTCGGACACGCTCAAATTCGATTTCATCAATCGGCTGTAGCCCAAATAATATGCTATCGCCGAATTTTCGGGGTCGAGCGAATGGGCATACTGGAGCAAGTGGTGAAACGCATCATCACGCCCCATATTACGTTGCTTTTCCGCCTCCAAAAATATGTATTCCGCCTTCACTCGGTCGTCTTCCGATATGGCTTTACGGTCGGAAGCCATCAGTTTATCGGCAAAAGGCAACACCGTGAGCAGCAGCAGAATGGTGGCGCAAAGCGATTGTGTGTATCGTAGGTTCATCGTTTTGGATTATTTTGTGCCAGTGTGGCCAAAGCCACCTGCTCCACGTTCAGTTTCGTCAAGAGCCTCCACGGCTTGCCAAACCACCGTCTCGTGGCGTGCAATCACCATTTGGCAGATGCGCTCGCCATGCTCAATCGTTTGTGGCTCATTGCTCAGATTCACCATAATCACGCCAATGTTGCCACGATAGTCGGCGTCGATGGTGCCAGGAGTGTTGAGCAAAGTGAGTCCACGCTTCAGCGCCAAACCGCTGCGAGGGCGCAACTGGCACTCAAATCCTTCAGGCAGCGCAATCGACACGCCAGTGGGAATCAGTCGGCGTTCGAGCGGCTGGAGCGTAACAGGTTCATTGAGCCAAGCACGGAGATCCATACCAGCACTCAGCGGCGTGCCATAGGCAGGCAACTGATTCGGACTCTTATTCACTATCTTCACATTAATTGTTTCCATATCCAAACGTATTATTTAAAATCGTACATTAATAATAACAATAACGGACACCACGCCCATTAAATTGCGAATTTACAAATTTTCCCTTAAACACATATTTATTTTCACACACATTAAGATGCAAAGAGGGCATCGATGGTCACTTCTGCTTGGCAAACCGACGACCCACTGCCAGTGCCCACGCCGTAGGTGGTGATAAATGTGCCTATCAAACCATAGCGAGTGTGCGAAGCCTCACGGAAAGCAGCCATTCTCTGACGCACACGCTCGGCATAATCAGGCGTGATGTTGTATTTGTCGGTAGAGAATTTTATTTCACACACATTGATTAAGCGGTCGGCACGCTTTATAAGCAAGTCGATTTGAGCGTCGGGCACATTCCAAGTGCTAATTTCGGTGGCAATGCCATCGATGTGTAGTGCTTGCTTAATTTGGTCGGTGTGCGATAGGCATACAGTCTCGAATGTCAGCCCTTGCCACGAGTTGAGTTTGGGCAACCCGATGGAGTGTGTCCAATATTGTTTGTCTTTCGACTTGTCGGATTCAATGAATTTCAAATAGAACAATGTGTAATGGTCCACCAATCGGTACACGCTTTTGCTTGCAGCACGGTTGAATTGGGCAAACGAGGCGATAAATCCACATTTTTCCAAATTTGTGAGCACTGTAGTAAGTCCGCCCCCCTGTATGGCTGTGGCTTTGATGATTTCATTTCGTGTCATACCGCCTTTGTGGGCAAAAAGGGCTTTCACCACTTCTAAATAACGGTCGGCGTTTTTGAAAAGCGCACTGTAAAGTTCCTGAAACTCGTTTCTCAAACGTGCACCACCAGCAAAAAACAGACGGTCGATATTTGCAGGCAGTCCATATTCTGGTTGCAAAAGACTTAGATAAAAAGGCACGCCACCCAGGATCATATAGGTTTGCACAATCGCATAGCGGTCCCAACTAAAGCCTCTTGACTGCAAATACAGTTCCGTTTCTCTCAATGTGAACGAATTGATATAGAGCATTCGGGTGATACGGTTGTGGAGTCCTCCCTGATTGGCTTCAAGATTATCCGACATCCACGAAGTGGCGGAACCTGTGGCTATGAACACGATGTCGGAGCGTCTTACAGCCCAACCATTCCAAAAATTTTCCAGTGCATTCACAAATTTCGATTTCGGGGTGTCGATCCAGGGCATTTCGTCAAAGAAAACCACCTTTCGCGATTCTGGTGAGTTTTCAAGCAGTAGTTCAAGTGCGTGGAAAGCCTCAAACCACGACGACAATTTGGGAGCATAGGCAGATCCGCTATATTTTTGAAGTGCCCATGCAAAGTTTTGCAACTGTTCCGAATTGGTCAGTTTATGACCGCCAACATAACTGAAAGCATATTTGCCTTCAAAATATTGTTCCACAAGAAAAGTTTTGCCAACACGCCTACGACCGCATATCGTCACAAATTCCGATTGCCCAGAAGTCATACAGCGATCCAATTCTTGTATTTCTTTCTCTCTACCAATTAATTGTGCCATATCATTCACATCATTAAATATACACAAAGATACCTTTTTTCTTGGGTTTTGGCAAACAATTTCGTGAATAACTTGCCAAAACTCGATATTTTTCTTGATTTTGGCAGATAATTTTTGGAATACCTTGCCAAAACTTGGTATTTTTCTAAGTTTTGGCAAACAATTTTGAAAATAACTTGCCAAAACTGGGGGGCAAATAAAATAAGGAAATGATATACATGTTGTCCCGAAAAAGATGCGAAGAAATTCCGTTAGGAATTTGATGTGTGTAGGCAGGTATGCAGAAAAGATGTAATG
>OIZI01000098.1_pt1 | contig 43443 bp, 72 predicted proteins | sample 1588441 | NCBI WGS metagenome assembly OIZI01 (sample SAMN03283284) | human gut metagenome | biome: human-associated habitat; material: feces | host: Homo sapiens | place: Peru | collected 2012 | reverse complement strand
CTCCCAGCGCTTCAACTGAAAAAATTTTAAAAGATCATGGTTTTAAATTCAATCATGATAAATGTATGTATGCAGCAGCTCAAACAAATGAATTAAGGTTATTTGTTGCGCATGAATTAGACAATATTTTCAATTATGACATTCAGTTGTTTTTCAATACTGAAGCAAAAAAAGAACTTTGCGCGCCTGATATCCAAGAAATAAAGGATATCTGTTATTATTTAAAAGTTTATAAATGCTATGTTGATATTTTAAACAAGAATCTTTTTAAAATCTGTAAGCCTGGATCAAAAAGCTTGTTAGCAACTTATAACACTAGCTTTAAAACTATAGATGTTTTTAATAGAAACAAGCTTATAGAAAGCTATGTGTATAATAATGGTAAAATCGAAAAAATGATCGTAGAAAAAGCTGCACCAAAAAAGAAGAAAGCAGCAACTACAGCACCAGAACAACAAAAAATCAATAATATGATTGATGATTTTGAATTTCCATTTTAAAAGGACTTGCGAAAAGTCCTTTTTTTATGTCTTCTTTTAGTTGGATCAGCTGCAAAAAGTTTTTCTTGTTTCTTTTGTTTGAATATAAAAAAGGCCTTAAAAGCTTACTGAAAGCAATTAAAGCCCTAATTAATTAACCATCTATATTATAAACCGTGTTTTTCACTTTTTCAATTTAAGAAGTTCCTCATTTGTCTAGGATCTAGAATACTAAACACTTTCATTAAGTTTGATCTTGAATTAATATAAAAATATTTTGAATCCTTTTTATGATTATTTCCAATATCTTTATTCAATAACTTTGCAACCAAACCATCAAACTTTTCTTTATTGACCATGAAATACCATAATACTTTAGAAATATCTGTTCCTAAAGATATAATTTCTTCATAATCTGAACATACAACAACTATTTCTGTATGTTTATAGCTTATATAAATACGTCTATCTAAAAACTTGTCTTCAAACATTCAAACACCCCTTACTTATCCAGGATCATAAAAACTTTTTCAAGTTGTTCTTGAGACGTTGGAAAAAACTTTTGAGATTCTTTTTCGTGTTTGCATAGAATCGAACCGTCAAAAAACTTTTCCAGCAACTGATAAAACTTTTCTTTCTTCACATAATAAACATAATTCACAGACACATCTTCATCATCATGCGAATTGTATTCAAAAACTTTTTCAACCATCTTAGAACAAATAACACCAATCTGTACATCATCATACTTCACAAAAACTTCTTTATAAGAAAACTTATTTTCGTCCATTTCATCACTCCTAAAAACTTTTACATGTAACTCAATATACTTAAAAACTTTTTATATTCTTCTTCTGATTTTAGATAAAACTTATTACATCCATTCTTTATATCTTCATAATTGAAGCACTCAATTTCATCATCTAAAAACTTTCTATATAAACTTTTGAATTGCGATTCACAAATATATTTCTTATGAATTCTTAATCCTTGTTCATCTTCATACTTGATAAAAGTTTCGCCTGACTTATAAACAGATACAATATGATTTTCCCATTGTACAAATAAACCATCTGTACTATGAATCAGAAAAAACTTTTTCGCTTCTGTTAAAAACTTTGGTAATTTGTATTTCATTTTCTTTACTCCTAAAACTTTTCTAATAAACTTATTTCTGTATAATTATCGTGGAGGATAACAAAATGACAGAAAATGAAAAAAGTAATGATGGTGTTCAATCTAGAACTAAAGGCACAGTCAAGAAAGAAATACCATCAGAAGGCGGAAAATAACCTCCATAGTCACTATCGTTGTTCGATAGTGACTATTTTCATTTCATCATTAATAAAAACTTTTGCTCCTGGCAATGCACAAGCTTCTGAAAAACTTTTCTCAGATACACTTTTTCTTGGTGCTATAGTAAATTCACCAGTTCTTTCTGAATGCATTTCAATATATCCACACGCAATAAAACTTCCTTCTCTAGTATAGAAATAGCCAATTGTCATGTTATCACTTTCAAAAACATCTTCCTGAATAGTTCCAAAAGTCATTTCAGACAATCCTTTGCCTTTTCTAATCAAATTAACTAATGTTCTAAAAAACTTAATAACATAAGCATGTACAGTAAACGAACTTATTAATGTTAATAAAAATGTAATCAAAACACTTTTATAAATATTCCATTTCAAATAATCACTAAAGAAGAAGCAAACAAGAATATTAAACAAGGATAAGATCATCAAATACAATCTTTCTTTATCTGCTCGGTCTTGTTCTTCAATCACATTTGTGCATGTTAAAACGTAATAATTTAAATATCCACATCCACCAGCTGCAACAAACGCTAGTAAAACATCTTTTATGAAATCTTCCACAATATCACTCCTATTTATCTGCAATCGTTTCTACATAACAATTATAATAAATATATCTTTTTCCATCATAATCAAATTTTACATATCCACCATCATTTGTTTCAATATCAATTCTTCCCTCATAACTTGCCAAAACTTTTCCATCTGCTGTATACACATTGATTTTTCTATCCAATCCACCATTCAAATCTGATTTTACATCAGTACCCCAACGATCCACAGAAGCACATCCAAATAAAGAAATGCCAATCATTCCAACCATTAATAATTTGTATAATTTATTCATTTTATTTCCTTCTTTCTATGTCCGATAACTATATATTATCAGACTAACTACAAACCTTTTAAAAGCCTAGTAAATAGGCTACTTTGTAACACTTTTATAAAATAAAAACTTTGTAAAAAAATCAACCACATATTTATGCAATTAATCTCATCTTATTTGACCTAATTCAATGAGCTTTGCCGCTTGTAAAATTCCTGTCTTAACCCACTCTGTTTGTTCATCGTTTCCATAAAGACTTTTTGCAAATTCTCTTAATCCTTTAACAATAACATCAATCGAGACTTCTTTATTTTTATTTTCAAGAATATATTCAATAGCATCATCACATTTTCCAACCTTAGTTGCCATAACAACAACATAGCCTTCATCTAATGCTTCTTGTAATTCTTCAAAACTTTTCCCATCAAAAATGTATGATCTTATTACTTTCTGCATTGTTCGTCCTCCCTTATTTATTCAAATCTCCATATAATTAATAACACCTGGTTATTGGAATTAAAGTAGTGCTTCTCCCATTATAGATAGGTATAAATGTAGTGCTGCAATGAGTGGATGTGTTTCCTGAACCACTAAAGCCAATAATTACAATCAACACTACAGTTAAAACAATAAGCGGGCCGAATATTAATATCTCAACGAGATTTTCTTTAATCCATTCAATCATTTGCTTAAATCACCTATAATGATTTTTTTAAGCTCTTTCTTCATTACATAATACATTTTCATTCTACTGCAGAATTTCTCTTCTGAAAGCTTTTCAAACGGCTCTCCATCTACATAATGACGTTTCATATATAAACGAACATCATCATCTGGAATAAGATCAATAATTGTTTCAATTTCTCTCATCTTTCCAAAGATAAGATTCTTGTCATCTTCAAGAGTTTTTTCTTTTGAAATAAACTTTACAAGAACATCATTTGTAATATCCTTGTTTTTCTTTGAATCCAGTCTTTGTTCAAATGATGGTGACTTTGGATCTGAAAATTCTTTTTTTCGAACCTCCAAATCTTTTAAAATTCCATCCAACGATTTAAACTTTCTTTCATAGATCTTAAACATTTCAAGCTTTTTAATTAATGCATCCACCTGAACATCTACATATTCTTCATAATCCGTTTTACTCATCTTCACTCCTATGCTATTTCTTCAATTTCCTCAATGCTGCATGATGGAAATTTCATATAAAACTTATACATTGCCATGCTTTTTGATTCCTCCATAACTTCCATCACACAAATATTATTATCTTTGATATATTTAATTCTGTATTTCTTTAACACCTTTATACCCTAACCTTTCTAATTCTTTTTTTCTTTCTTCATTTTCTCTACATTTAATCCATGTGCATCCTTCTACAAACCAATCATCTCCATAGACATTAAATACCTTTCCTATGGTTTCCTTGCAAACATCTTCTTCGTCTAAGTGATCTACAATAAAAACTAATTCATCTCTTGGTATAAATTTCATTCTTGTTTTTCCTTTCTAAAATAAATCAAAGGAATTTGGGCATTAAAAATGCTCCATCCATTATTCAATAAATATTCGATATACGCTTTATTACGTTCATTAGCCCACGCTACCTTGTATTCATATTCAGGCTCTTTCTTTTTTTTCAAATATTCAGGCACTTTTATTTTGTTTCTATCAAATTTTTTTGGTTGATATCCTTTCATATTAATCATTCCACTTTCTCCAATCTATTTATTTTTTTCAACAACAGAACATCTATGCCAGGACTCCTAACCACTACGATATCTTCTTTCGTTAGCTCTTTCTTGATGCTTCTTGTATTCTTTCAATCCTAGATTCTCGCGTTCCAATTTAACAATGTAATCAATGATTTTATTCATACTATCAATTGATTCAAAGAAATACTTTGAGTATGGATGTCTGTAAATATGAGCTTTCAATTGAATGCATCCACTCTTAATTAATTCATCATGAATATCATATTCAGTCATGCTCATTATTCATCATCCTTTAAGTAATCAAACTCTTTTAGCAATTCATTCTTTGTTCTTTCAAATTCTGATTCAATTTGGTTTTGTACATCAATTTTAGTTTGTTTAAACCATTTCTTTTTGAACTTAGTAACTTTTTCACGATAACGTTTTTCATCACAATCACATGATTGCCACCATTCTAAATCGTGTAGTACTTCAACTAAATCTTTCATCATGCTATTTAATTGCGAATCAAACATTCTACCTACATATTCTTCTTCAATTCGGTTAAACATATAACAATAACTTCCACCACTCATTTATTTTGTCTCCTCAAATCCATCGTAAGAACTAACATACATACATCTGTATGCTACTAGCTCTTTTTTCTTATTTTCTAATTCAAACATCAATCTTTCATTCTGGTACTCTAAATTATTGATTCTTTCAGATACAACAATCGAATATAGCATCATCGATGCAATGCTACCGAAAAAGAATCCTGCAATAAAATAAATCATCATTGATCTACCTCAACAAATTCAATCTGCTCTTCATCAACACAAAATCTAGCACCATCATCAAACTCAATGTCATATAAATATTCATTCATACTAACAATTCCACATATATTTTGTTTGTGAATAACTTTTCCAATCTTACCGATGTAATCACTTTTGTATTTGCCTGTTTTGCGATTAGTTAATAACTTTTCGTATTTATCATTTAAATACAATAGCATAGCTTTCTGCATTATTTGATTACCTCACAATTGTCTAAGATTTCATGAATCTTTGTATCATAATCAACACATTCAAAATATCCTTTATCTTTTAACTCAATTAATTGCTTAAACTCCGAAAGTTTACAACTTTCATGGCAATTACTATATGTTTGAATTATGTCATATTCAAATCGAGTTAATTTGTATGTTATCTTTTTGTAAGGACTTGCCAACCATTTAAATCTTTTTGCAGCACAATATTTATCGTCAAACATACATTTGCTACACAGCACATTCTTACAGTTTTCGATTTTTCCATTTACAAAAGTAAAACGATTACCTACTTTTAATAAATCCGCAAAATAATGTTCAAAATTCGTTTCTTTTTTCGCTACCTGCTTTTCTTCTTCTAACCATCCGAGTTCTATGCATTGTTGAATAATTGCCTGCAACTCATTTAAACTAATAGTATGAAAGATTTTACTGACTATGATATTTTTACCATTCAAATCAAATATAATTGAATCGACCCTGAAACATTTATTGTATCTGTAAGTATCATTTATTCCATCACTGGTATATTCTTCTTCAAATTCATACCCTAATTTTTCAAACATCTCTTTAGCTTTCATCATATCCACCTCAATTCTTCCTCTTGCTTGTAAACCGCTAACCATTCTTTAATGCCTAAAATCTGAGTATAATGTTCTCCTTTTGGATCATAATAATTAGCTTCAAAAGTTTTATTTATTAAATCAAAAGTAATGCAGTATACACTAGATTTGTATGGTTTCTTGTACGAAATAAATCGTTCGTCTAACATTTCTTCTCTTTTATAGCCTAACTTTATGAACATTCCTTTAGCAGTTAGTTTCATGTTGATTTCCCTTATATGGATTAGGCAGTGGCATCCAAGCTAATCCTTTTAAATCTTCACCGCTTTCAAGTTCATAAATACCGCAATCCGGCGAATCCCATGAATCAATCCAAATACTTTCATCATCATACATAGCTTCTGTATCAGATACGAGTATACGTTCACCAATATCAGGTAATTCACAATTAAGTACACCTTCTTCATCAAAAGTAAACGGAATCCATTCAAATGAATCTGCTTTATTAACTAATTTTCTGTTTTTTCCTATCTTGGTAATTGCCAAATACTCAACATTTTGTTGACCTTCATACCAATCATCTAACCAATTCACAGTATTACCATCACTCCACCATGATGCACATTCAGTTGCATATGTCCATTCTTTTTCAAAGTCATATTTGTATCGAAGATAGACCAGGAAGCTATAATCATCCGCATTTCCCATGTAATGATTTAACTTTTTGTCTGTCATTCCTTTTTTTAATCGAACAAATTCAATTGAAGGTATTTTAATATCGTTCATTTTCTTTCTCCTTTTATAAATATTTGAAATACCATAGCTTCTTAACTAATTGCTCATATTCTTCTTTTGAAGTTGTCAAGATTTGAAGCTCATTTAAATCACCTTTATAATCATATTTTCTATTTATTTCATCATATTCTTTGATTGTCATTAAAAATCATCCTCCTATATTCGGGCAAATACAATCCCAATCATAATCATCAAACTTAACTTCTACATCTTTGGTGATTTTTCCATCAACAATTTCAATGATTTGATTGAACTGTATTCCACGTTCAAATGCATGGATCCTCATATCTACGTTGTATTGTTTGCAAGAGTTTAATAATTCTTCTGCACTGATACCCCATGCGAATTCTGCATCAAGTCCAATTGCGATTTTTCCCTCATCGTTCCAATCATCAATAAATACATCTAAGCCAAGAATAAATCCTCTGCGAGTTCCTTTAATCCAGCATCTGCTACATTTAACTTCACTATAATCATTCATCTTCAACGCTTCTAAACCTTCGCCGATATAATCAACCGGTTGTAATCCTTCTAAAACAAATTTTGTTAAATTCTCTTTTGTACCCCTCACTCTTAAGGTACCAGCACACCAATTAGGCATTTTTATTTCCTCCACTTTCTCTTAATTCCATAATATTTTTATCCTTTCAACACAACTTTTTCCAATTCAAATCCATCTATATCACGATTACTCTTGATATGTTCAATAATGCATTCTTTTTCATACTCACTTAAAGTGTTGAATCTATATATAGCAAAAATATACCTTTTCCAATTCACATCATTTTTATTCGAAAATATAAATTTGTACATAAATAAATCATTCGATTTTTCATCAAACGATCTATCTGTTTTAATCCAAAACTTTGTGGCCCCACCTGTAAGGTTTGTTACAATAACTGCATATTCCACTTCATTCATTTTCTTTCTCACTTTCTTTTGAACCTAAATACTTTTCTATATGATCTTCTAAATAGGAAACTTCATCTACAAATTCATAAAATTTACAGTTATTATGTGGAAACTGTTTAGTTGGATGATTTATTGGACATTTACTACATCCGTTTTTACATAAATACTTTTTAAGAAACTCTTCGATGTAGTCCAAGCAATTATCGAATTTTTCTATATCATCAAATACTTCTTTGTTCATCTTTACTGTCAATTTCCTCATGTTTGCTCTTTGTTCTTTTGCTATTTTTTCTAAATCTTTTTCTGTCATACTTCAACATCCTCATCTTGTGGCATTTGGTAAATTTGACCTGTTGGACTTAACCGATAATAATTCTGTAATGCAGTTGGTGAGATTAAGCTTGAACCAGGATATTCAATTATTCTTTGAATTTCACCCAAAACTTTTAAAGCTTTTTTTTCACTGGAATATGTACCCAATTCAACAGTAATGCGACTTCTATTATTTAATGTAACCACTTCATATTGTTCAAAGAATTTTTCAACTTCGAAAGAGTTGCAATCCACTAAAGACATTCCATTCTGACTTCTAACCCACATCTTAATATCCTTCTTTCAATCTTTGATAATTCACTTTATTCTTTTCACAATAAGCTTTGTATACATCTTCAATACTGAATCCTAAACATAAACTAACTGCAATTAAATAAAATAATTTATCCATGTATTGCGCATTAATAATATTCGCTAGCGAACATGCTAAACCTTCTTGTTTGCACGTATTAATTCCTTTTCCAACAATCCAATCTATATGAGTAAATCTCACATCACTGTAATTGTATGTATAGCTCAACACGAAATGCCAAATATCAACCAATTCACCTAACACCTTATTATCATCAACTGGTGCTTGTGTTTTCTTCCACCAACACCACTCACCTTTTAATTCGTGAGTAAGCTCCCCTACTTCATCTAGAATTGCCATTTCTAACTGTTCTCTTGTAATTTCAGTTAATTCGTATTCTTTCATGATTGCTTCATCTAGCTTTTCTTGCATTTGAAGCATTTCTTTGATTAATTTAATATCTTTACTTGTCATGTTTATTTATCTCCCTTTCTAAATACCATTTTGCTTTTTTCAAATCTTGTAACTCTGTACCTTTATAAGGTGCACGTGATACATATTTGATTACATTGCCTAAATTAAAGTTAAGATCGTGTGATTCAATATAATCAATTGGCTCTATGCCATGAGCACTGTAATGTTGTGGATGATTTACCATGTCAACTTCATCTTTTGATATTTCTTTAAACCCATAATCTTCATTAGCAAAATCTTTATTACCTTCTTTGCATGATATTGTACAATTTGATGAATGTTCTTTTTCTTTCGGTTCGAAATAACTCAACTTTCCGAAAAAAGCTAAACCTCTCTCTTTAACTTTCCATCTGCATACATTACAAGGATGTTCACATTCTGATAAATACTCATATAAACATTCATCACATTTATGATTACCCTTCATTTCTTATACCTCCACGTATCTAACACCTATATCATTCTGTATTCTTCCATATAGCTTTTCTTGTATCGTCCAATAGCTATATCCAATATCATTTGCGCATTCGTGTACATTGTTGTAAATTTTATCTCCAACTTGTACCTTTTTGAAATTTGCATATTTCTTTGAACGCTCTGATTTAGTGATTTTTCTGATATTCTTAATCGTTATTCCACCTTCAAAATATGTAATTTCATCATCTTTTAATTCACCTATAAATGCTTGATACATTAATCTTGATAATGATTTATAGCTTCCATTTATCTTTACTTGATACGTGTTTAAGCTTTTCTTAACTAATTTTAAAGGCGCTATTTTTCCGTCTTTAAGTGTATAAGCGTTGCCAAATGTAGTTACGTAATATTTACGACCATATTTCCCTTCACATACTAATTGACTCATTTCTTGAATCCTGTTTGATTTTTCCTCTGATTCATCTTCAATTAATAAGCACCCTTTATAAAGCTTTGAGAATTGCACGAATCTTTTAAACTGTAAACCTGTTAGGTTTAATTCTTTTCTAACCTGTTTATCACTTACAAACCCCATGCATTCATTTGTATAGGGTTTTAACATCATGTAATCCATTATGATCTTTCACCTGTCACTAAATATTCTTGCAAATTTCTATAAATGTTTTTTTCGTCTTCTTCAGACGTAGCAAAGCTCGCTAAATAACATGCTTTTTTTAAAAAATCTAATTCTTCATCCGACATAACATATCCTTTTACAGATACCTTACAAATAAGATTTCTCTTTTTTTTGACAACAGTTTCCAAATTGTTATCTTTTGTTCTTTTATGCTTTACACGATCTTGCCCGGTTAACAGTCTATGTAACCAAATTGTGCAAAGTTGACTATCAACACCTTTAAAATCAAGATACATTGATCGTAATTTTAAATCTTCAGTAAAGTAACATGGATTGTATTTTTTTAGCTCACCATCCGCATAAAATGCATCATATGGTTCTAAACCATTATCTTCCATAAATTTTTCAATAACTTTCAGTTCAATCATTCTATCTCCTCCAATTCCAATTCTTCGCATATTTTTACGACTATAAATCCTTCTCTTGAACGCTTGTGTATTCCTTTTTTCTGTTTGGAAAACATTGCTCTAAATCCATTGATTGTTGTTTCTAGAAATGCTGCACATTCATCTTCTGTTCCAATACAAGCAGGAAGATCATCCTTGTATATTCCGTATATTTTTCGTGCCATATTCACCCTACAAAAACCGAACATCAAACATTGGCTTTTTTACTTTTCCATGACATGTATCTAAAACAGTTTGATAACTGCAAAATAGATCTTTAGCAGCCTTTCTGCATGATGGCCAAGATCTAACCAATACACCATGTTTATATAGTCCAACATTTTTTCTTTCATACCTTGAACTAGCTAAAGAACCTGTAATACTTGCACATTTGCTTCTGTCAACAACCTCAATCGCATCTAGCTTAAGTTCCTTTCCATAAACAAGAACATAATCATCTGAATTTAAATCCCTCTTTATGAATGCTTTCGCATAAATCCTTGCTGCATTTACTTCTTTTTTGTTTATCTTTACCATCCACTTTGTTTTATGCTTATAATTCGACAGTGTTCTCATGCCACCTCTTTTTTTGGTGTACCTCACTGTACAATCTGGAAACGCATAATATTTTCTTCCACTTTCTGTGGTAAGAATCAAAACCGGCTCATTAGTTAGATATCTCTTGTCCGATGTTTCTTTTTCAATCAAGATACAATCTCTGTAAAAAGGAGCGAGCACTGATACATAGTAATCAAATCTAGATTGTTTAATTTTTAGGGTTGCCATAACTTCTAAATCCGTTACCTCACCCTTGATATCTAATGGATCATCCGGATTTTGCATCAAATAAACAACACCCTTCGTTCTTACTCTTCTAAGAACTTTATGTTTTTTCTTTGCCATCAGTTCAACCTGTAATTCTTTCCAGGCTCTTTCTCGATTTCAAAGAAGAAACCATTGCACTTCTCAACAATTCTTCCAACAACTGCTTCATTGATATCAATCATTTCCTGACTTGTTCTTTCGCAGGATATGATCGTCTGCATGTTGTTGTTATAGCGATAATCAATCAAATCAAATATCGCTTTATCATCCAACCGATTGGCACTAGATTTGAACAAATCATCTAGATACAAGATTTGAGCGTGTTTAGCACGTTCTAGAAGCGAATAATCAAAATTGCTAATAGAATTACTCAACTCAATGTATCTGACGTACAGAACACGTTTATTTTGTTCTAGCAACCAATTACTGATTCCTGAACATAGATGTGTTTTCCCACATCCACTCTGTCCTAAAAACATCAACCAATTACAAGGAACATGTTCTGCAAAATTGTTTTTACAATCGGCAATATAATTTACTGCCATTTTCTTGATTGCTTCCTGCCAAGGATCAGATGCAACAAAATCATTAATTCGTTTGTTCAACAAATCTTTTAATCCACTGTTCTTTTTGTTCTTCTCAATCCATTCACTGCGATAGCTTGATAGTTTTTCACAATCATTTCTTTTTGAGCAGAACACCTTTGTTGCAGCTACCAAGTATTTCCCGTCGTAATACGCTGGCTTTTCCCAAATGCCACATGCACCGGCTGCCATGCATTTGTCACAATCACTTTGGCAATGTTTGCTTTTAAGATATTTCTCATTGTTCATATCATTTTGTTTTTGGATTATTTCACTAACTGCCTGCATTACATCTTCATTCCTTTCGTGATCACAAAATCATTTGTTTTTTGTTTAGGTGCTACACTGTTCAGATAAATTTCAAACTTAGATCCAAACAATGTGTCTGGCCTTAGATACTTGTTCATCTCTGTATCGTTCAACCATTCATGAGATTTGATATCAATCACAAGTTTAAAGTCTTCTAACCTGAAACCCTCATTCCATCTTGCATGAATCTTCTCTCTAGCAATGCGATTACTGTGCTTGTAACACTTTGAACATTTAGAATTCAAGTAGTCAATAATTTCACCATAAGGGATTGTTTCTGATGCTGATAAATCAGTGTCGTCGGAACTTTCTTTTATATTTCTTTTATTAACTGTGTTACTAACTGTGTATATAACTGTCTTAGATTGGTCATTTTTGACCATTGTACATTGGTCATTTTTGACTATTCTACAATTGCCATTTTCGACCGTTCGATTAGTCACTTTTGACCAATCGATACTTAAAGCATTTTTTAACTTTTGTCCTACTTCTCCAAACGCATACCAAGTTGTATGGTTCCATGGATTTTCGTTATAGTTTCCCTTGACTAACAAGTCCAGTTCAACCATTTTATTTAAGATTCTTTTTATCTTTTGAACATTCCAATAAGGGAACATTTTATGCAACCCTTCATATGTATTGAACGTCCAATATTTCCCGTCCTGGAAATTGTAATTATTTGCTTCGTTCTTGCTGATCCAAAAACAAAACATATCGAACATGATAGCTATTTCAACTCCATATTCATTCGCAATTTCTGCATCAAAACTGTGTTTCATTTCCTTTCCTATCCTCAAAATAGAGACATTGTCTCTATTTTCTTTCTATTTCTTGTATTACTTTTAGGTAGAATCACAAGCTCATAAAGCCTTCCATCCACCTGATAAAAACGATATGCTGCACCCATGCAAGAAACGTTTTTTCTTTGTACGAGAGCAGCTGTTATTCCATATTCTTCAAACATATAAACTGCATCAGGAACTATCTGTAGAACCTCATATGATGCATTTTGAACCTGAATAACATCTCCTGTATTAACATTAGTAGCTTCTTTCATTTGTTTCTCCCGTCTTGTACAGTTACCTACTTCCTTTTCGCATAACTCAATGATTCAAGATTCTGCTTTTTCATTTTTCTTGTTGTACGAACATAGATTCTTGTGGTTTCTAAACTAGAATGACCAAGAATGTCCGCAAGTTCTGCAATCGCATTTTCACCATTCTGCATCAAATACTGAATCGCAAACAAATGTCTGAATGCATGAGGATGAACTTTGCCAAGCTTAATCCCTCTGCATTTACCAGCAATCATCTTTAAGTCTCTAGACAACACACGAGCGTTTACAGGGTTTTTCTTATCAGAAGATGTAAATATACACCCTTCTTCAATTCTGTTGTCCTTGCAGTATTTAAGGAGTTCTCTGCGCAAGTCTGAACGTAGAATGATTCCTCTACCTTTTCCTTTGTTCATAACATACACATTGTCATCCGTTACTGCTTCTACAGTAAAGAACTGTAATTCACTCAATCGAATGCCCGTGTATCCAAACACCTTCATGGTCTCGTATAAGTCCATACGATTGATTTCACGGGCTTTTTTCAATAGCCTTTGGAATTCATTAGGTTCTAGAATATCATCCAAAGAATCATCTTTCTGGACTCTTACGTTCTTCAATAAGTTCTTTGAATAATATTTTTTAAGTTTCATGAAATTGAAATCATCATCCGAATCTATGATTTCTGCATATTTAATAAATTTATTAATGATCACAATATAGTTGTTTACTGTACTGATTTTATAATCGTGCAGCAGTTTATCTTTAACACCAACTATATCGCTCTTTTGTATTTCACCATCAGGCAATGAGTTAACAAACAAAGTAGCAACATGCTTGTATTTTCGGATGGTATTCTTGCTTTTTTCATCCGACGTTTCCTCTTCAATAAACCCGTTAATTTTTGTTTGTAACTCATCCTTAGTCATATTACTTAACTACCTGGATAAGTGTTGTAACTAAGATTTTAGTAGACAAGAACACACATACATTCAACGCAAGTAAAGCAATATTAACGAATGTACATGCAACTACATAATTCTTTTGTTTTGGTTTCTCATTAATTACAAGCTTGTCATCTAACTTATAGATGTCATACTTATCGAAATTTGGAATCTCCCAAGTTTCTTTTTCTTCTTTTTTTACCATTTTCATTACTCCTTTAAATTTCTGTGATATAATAATCATGTGATTAATTTACAAGGGCTCACTACCCTAGCACTCTTGGCCAAGAGTGCTTTTTATTTGCGCTTTCCAAATGTCATTAAGCGCACTTTTAGTCTCAGGAAAATACTCAACAAATATTGGAGTGGGAACTGCAAGAATCTTTCCAAGCATAGTGTCTCGATATGATCCTTCAAATATTTCACCATTTTTGTCTTTTTGTCTGCGTAGATTACGTAAAATCTTTCTAGCCTGTGTATCCTTTACTGGTAAAACAAGCACCACATCTTTCACAGTCACATATGCTTTCATTTTTCTTCGTTCTCCTTTCCTTTTGAATCTTGAATTTTGCTTCGATCTAAAATACACGCGATATACCCTTGGTCATACTCTTCGATGTCATAACCCATCTTCTCAAGCTTTTCCAAGGCTTCTTTGACATTTTCATCAGCTGACATCACATCCCTCCTTCCTCGTGTCTTACATACACATTATAGTGGCTTATAGCCACGTTGTAAAGTTTTTTGTGTCTTAAGTTTACTTTTTATTTTTGCATTGCTATAATACATTTAAAGAGGTGAATTTAATGGATGATAATATCGGTTTTAGAATAAATAAAGTTAGATCACAATTGAACTTAAGCATGGAAAAATTCGGCAATAAAATCGGTATTTCTAAAAGTTCTGTGAATAAATTAGAAAAAGGAATTAACCAGCCTTCAGAACAAACTATAAAATTAATTTGTAGTGTATATAACGTTGACTATGCATGGTTAACTCAAGGTGTTGGAGAAGATATTTTTATTTCCATTCCTGAGTCAAAGATAGATCAAATCATGGAAGATTATGGCTTAACTGAAAAAGAGCGACCACTTGTTCGAGGATATTTGGAAGCGCCTGAAGAAGTCAGACAACAAGTTGCCGATTATTTAAATTCAATTGTTGAAAGAGAAATAGCAAGAAGAGAAAAAGAAAAGAACAACAAATAGGTTGTTCTTTTTTGGTTAGATTTATTGTATGATTAACATATAAAGCGAAAAGCGTTTACTTAGCGTAAACAAGCGAGGGTTAAAAAATGAAATTATTCAAAACTATTGGGATTTCTGTGCTTGCATTATCTATGTGTACAGGATGTACAAGCTACAAAGAAAGAGTTAAAGCTGATAACCAAGTAGAAGAAATCACCGACAGAGAATCAGATGATTTAAAAGCTCAATCTTATGAGCTTGGTGATTTTACTATTTATTTACCTAAATATTTTTCTAACACTAATGAAGAATCGGATGCATTATCTTTCAAAACATCTGATGAAAATTGCCAATATCCTATTTTAATTATTAACTTAGAAAGTGGAAATTTGACAGAAGATTCTGTAAAAGAGTTTATGAGTTATCAAGAAAATGACAACGACGGTTTTATAGAAGATGTCGACGATAGCTATGGAGTCAAAAATTTTCATACTAAAAATGGAAAAAGTTATTATTATTCTGAATTATCAGGCAATATGAACCTTGCAAAAGATGGAGAGGAAAATAACGATGCCGCAGATTTGTTCTATTATTTTGTACCAAATAATAGAAGAACATCTTTCATAATTCTAATGATGATTCAACCAAAAGGGCATTTGAAATACAATTATGAATCAGAATTTGACGAAATAGTTAGAAATATCAGTATTAATGATGAGAAAGATGAACAAAATAGTGAAAATGCAAGTTCTTCTTCAAACAATTCATCTTCTTCACCAACTACAACTACTCCAAGTACAAATTCAAATGCATCAACTCCATCTCCAACAACAGGAGAAAAAAATGCGCTAAGAACTGCAAGAGAATATTTAAATATTTCTGCATTCTCTTATACACGATTAATTCATCAACTAGAATATGAAGGTTATTCAACAGAAGAAGCCACTTATGCGGCTGACAACTGCAACGCAAATTGGAACGAACAGGCCGCTAAAGCAGCAAAAGAATATTTAAACGTATCGTCATTTTCTCGACAGGGATTAATAAATCAATTAATTTATGAAGGTTATACACAAGAACAAGCGGAATACGGTGTAACACAAAACGGGTATTAAAAGAATAAGCTAGGGTAAATTCCCTAGCTTATATTTCTTCTTGCTTAGTTTAGCCTTCATAGCCTTTAAATTTGCGCGTAAATACCTATAGGTATTAGTGTTATTATTATTTATTTTTTGATGATAACAGCAGTCTTTGTGCATGATTATACAGAATTTGCAGATCATCCACGTTAAGTTTTTCTGCTAGGATAATTAATTTCGTTATCCATAAATCCCTTTCCATAAGATCATCCCTTTCCATTCATTTTCTATGAATAAAAAGAAAAACGTTTTCCTTATTCTAATATAATAAGTCTTAAATTTTATATGTCAATGTCTGTTTAGTATTAAATTGTACAAATATAATACTAAAAAGTGCAAGTGGTTATATATCACGTTATCAGTATTGATTTTTTTTCGGGGGGGGGTGGAATTTTTAATGTACTTTTGGTTATATTATTAATACTGATTTTGTTTTGTAAATATTTATTAATATTTTGCATTTTTCATTACTCTTTTTAAAATGTGATGTTATTATTCATGTGTACATGATAAATATTTTAGGCTTTTTTCTATTTCCTCAAGAAAAGATTAGCAGAGAATGAAAAACAGATAGTGGTGTTGAGCAGCATACACTATCTGTTTTTCTTTTTGTATTTGTTATGTGCGTGGTGGGGCGATAGTTCCCACATCTCATCAGGATTTACATCCCTACTCTTGACATTTTCATGCGCGATAGCCATCTTTCTATCCTCACGTACATAATCAGAATGCTTTCTTTCAGTCAATAGACCTATCCAGGTTGAGGTAAACACATACAACCCTACAGAAGCTATAAGCACTATGCATACTGGAGCACAATACTTAATCATGGCTTAACAGAACCTAATCTGTAAAAGTCTTTGTCACAACATTATCTCTTATAACGAGTGTTATAGCTAAGACCTAGTTAATAAGATGCTTAACACATTTGCTAAGCTACATTAATCTTAATCAAGTCATAGTTTACTTGTCAATTGCAAATTTTAACTTTTATTGATTAGTCATCTGATTTGATATCATTGAAATAGCAGATTTTTTAATCATATTTTCTCCTAATAAAAAAAAGGAAGCAGTGTCGTTTTCAAGACTGCTTCCTCAAAACTAATGTTTTTCCTTGCACCTGTAGCTTAACACAGATTAATAATAGATGTCAATTTTACAACAAATTATTCATCATATCTACAATGCTCTTATCTTTTGTATCAAACCAGTGTGCATATGTATTGTGCAATGTTTCAACTGTATCTCCTAAACGTTTGGCTATGTCAAAATCTGAGAATCCAGCTCCTGCCATGTTATTAATTAGAAATGATGCGTGTGAATGTCTAAAATCATGAATTCTTATTTTAGGTAATCCATCATCTTTTTCTTTCGCCTTGTTATAAGCTTCATCAAATCTTCTTTGTACTGTCTGAGGTGATATTGGTTTATAATACCCAAACACAAATTTATCTTTTGTGAAATCATCCCATTTAGAACATTCTAGAAACCATTCTCGAAGCATTTTAGACAATGTATTAGGCATTGTGATAGTTCTATAGCTATTGTTTGTTTTTGGCGGTGTAAGCCATTTATTAGGGTCTTTCTCTTTGTATCTATATGTTTTGTTGATGTCTATCGTTTGTTTTCTAAAATCAATGTCCTTCCATTGTAGGGCCATAGCTTCACCTTTTCGTAATCCCATATAGAATAAAACAGAATAAAAACATTTCATCATTTGTTCATCCACTTCTTCGATAAACAAATCAAAGTCATATTGCTGCCATATTGTCATTTCTTCTTTTCTTTCATTCAATCTAAGATCACGTTTTACATATGTCATTGGATTGGTTGGAATGTATTCAGAAGTAACACCAAATTTATATAGCTTATTTAAAAAGAAATATATTCTTGATACATATGCCTTTGAATATTTCTCATCAAATTTGTTGATCAAGTTTTGCATTTGCATTTTATCTAGAAAATCAATATTTTTCATTTCCTTAGAAAGAACATTGTACAAATATTCATCTGATTTTAGTGTTGATTCTTTTACATACTTTTTATTATATTCTTTAAAAGCTTTATACAGTCTGTCAAAATTCATATCTGACGGAAGCATAAAGAAATCTTTCCTGAATTCAACCTCAGCTTTTTGTGCTTCCCATTTAGAATCAAAACCACGCTTACGATATCTCTTTATACATTTACCATCCTTATATATTTTTCCGGCAAACATATATTTTCCTGTTTTCTTATCTAATTCCACTGCCATTTTTGTGCCCTCTTATATGTCCATAATATGCAAAAAAGGGGTATAATTCAATATTTTAATATCAAATTATACCCCAATATACCCCAAGGCAAATAAAAAAGCCTTTAAATAAAGGCTTAAATTTCAATGGAGCAGATGAGGGGATTATATAATTACCTCGTTTATATTGATATTTGATGTTATTTGCATCATAATCTACGTGTTTTGATAACACTTTGTTGTTTTGTACCCCAAAATGTACCTCACTGCTTCACGCAAGAAAGATAATACAGTATAAACCATATTATGTCAAACATTTTTTTGTTTTTTTATTTTATTTTTTATTGAATCTCAATCAATGGGCCACAGTTTACCCAAACTGCACCAATCTTTGCGAGATTCTTTTTCACATTGACTTCATTAACACGAATCCTTGTGATGTATACCACTGCATTTGTAGTATGTAGCACATCATCGTTGTATCCATCTGAATTGCGAACTTTCGTAACCATAGAAATTGGAAACCAACCGCCTAATTGTGCAAGATATGCACACGTACATCCGTTGATGTTCTTCAAACCTTGGTCACCGATTTTCATTTGAATTGATGTTACGTATGAACCTTTGTGCAATACTTGGTCAATTGCTTCTTTTGGAGCAACTACTGGTTTAGGTTTAGCTGCTTGAACTGGTTTAGCAGTTGCGAAACATTTAGGTCTAAAAGCCGTATCAAATGTAGCGCTATAAGGCAATTTACATAATGTGAACGCTCCATTTTTTCCACCTTGATTCTGACCTAAGAACCAACCATATCGACCATCAATATCTGAATCAAAGATTGCGATATGCGAGTATGGAGTCCATCCTGCAACTTCTCTAAAAACTGCGATATCTCCGGGTTGCATTACTGTAACTTCGTTACAATAATTTAAAATACCATTTGTTTTTCGATTGTTCCAAATATCTTTTACATATCCACTTGTTGTACAATGGATAGCCTTATATCCTAAATCAATCATATACTTCATAGTTCCATCCCAGCATTGAGCTCCATAGTAGCCATCAATATCATAGGCTTTTCCAATTACTTTTTGTTTAAAATCATTATAATTCATTTATTCTTCCTCCGGAACATTGATTTCAGGTAATCCACCAATACTAGTCAATAACGAAACAATACCTGACAAAACTGCAGACGAAATTACAACTCGCCAATCAACGGCTTCCAATAATGCAGATGCCCCAATAACACCAACAGCAGTTTGAGCAATTGTCTTTAATGCTCTGATACTTGCATAATAGCCATATTGAATCCACCATTCTTTACTATATTTTTTCATTTAAAAATACCTCCTATCTTAATGATAGTATTTAAATCGTTTGTACACTGTACAAAATAAAAGACCGTATTTAACGGCCTTATTGATACATATTAAACATATCTCGTATATGTGTCTTAATCATAGTTTTTTCTTCATCTGAATCAACGCATTCATGAATCATAGTTAGGATTTGTTGCATACATTTCATAGTCTTATCTAATTCACGATGAGACTTTTCCAAATCCATCTCACCTTTTGTGCGCTTATATTCTTCTTTGAACGCTTTATATTTTTTCAAATGTTCTGCAAGCTTATAAACAATATCTTCTGTTTCTGGATCGTGAATATTATATCCATCATTATCTTCTTTTAATCGAGCTACGGTTGAAACTCCATCTTTTCCTATCTCAATTTGATATTTATTTCTCATTGCTTCTATGGTTTCAATGTCTTTAATATTATCCAAAGCCTGGGACAATGCATGAAAATAAGATTCTGCATATCCGTATTTCTCTAACATGTTTACTGACTCATGCATTATCTTCTCATTAACTTCCATTGCTTTATGCATATTTTTCACCTACGCAATCTTTTTAATGATGATATTTGCGTTTTGAACAGATAAGTCTAAACCACTGTCATTTGCTAATGCAATTGTATAAGATGCACCACATGGAACTTGAATTAGAGTATCTCCACTTACATTTCCATACGCACTTGCAGTTGCAACAGTATAAATAGATTGTGTTCCACCAATTGCTTCTCCGTTTTGTTCAAGCACTAAAGAAGCTTGTCCTGCCGCTGCACTCGTAATATCCGCAGTATAAGTTACTTCATAGATACCTGGCTTTGTTAGTGTGAACAACCCACTCCCTAGGTCGTGGGCCAACCATCCTTTACATGGACACTGGCAAGATTTACTTCTTACACGATCTGTAGGAAACAATACATTATTTGAATTATTGACTGTCTGAACAGCCGTAGCAATACTATTAATCATTTCTTTTATCCTCCTATTAAAATAGGGATAGCCTTTCGACTATCCCATTAAATCCAAAGGCAATTGCCTAATCACATATGTGCTAGATTATAAGTTGTTGTAGCCATTACATCCACATCCGTTGTTATAAGCGTAATATGGTGAACATGTAATGTAAGCTGGTTTTGGTGTTGGTTGCAAAGTATTAATGATATTTGCTGATTGTGCCTGTTGACTTAATTGGAAGTTTGCAGTCAATAAATCACGGTCACGATCAGCCAAACGATCACGTAATTCTTGCATAGTGTTTGCATTGATCAACGCACGTGTTGCTTCACCTTCTGAATGAATTGCTGTTGTAATGTCACAAGTATTTTTGAAACTTTGAGCATTTACATTATCAATAGCACGTTGTGTGTTGCAGCAACATTCTTGTTGCTGAGCTTGCAAGTTTTGAAGTCCTAACTGATTAGTATAGCGACTTTCTAATACATCACGTTGAGTTTGACAACCTGTTTGAGATACATTTGTGTTTGTGTTAAAAATGTCTCGTTTGATAAATTCTTCATTTAATAAAGAATCATTTGTTAGGTTTCCGTTGCCATATCCTCCATATCCAAATAACACGAAGATTAGCAAGATCCAAATCCACCAACCTCCTCCGTTTCCAAAGCCGTCATTTCTTTCAGCTAAGTTGTAAGTTGGTTGAATTCCCATTCCATTTTCCATCATATATTTTCTCCTTTCTTTTTATAATAACGGTTTAACCGTTGTTACCTGATTCCAAACTGTTTTGCAATTTGTTGCAGTTGTTGCTTTTGTTGTGGATTTAAATCACCCATCATCTGATTTAAAATCATTTGTGGATTTTTACCACTGTTCATAAGCATTTGAAATTGTTGAAATGCTTGTGGATTTTTCTGTGATAGCATATTCATTAACATTTGTTGTGGATTTCCCATATTCATCATATTCATTGGATTCATATTTCCCATAATACTTTTTAAAGGATTCATTTTGTTTGTGCTCCTTTCTTTGCTTGCTCATTAGCTTGTTTTGGTGGTTTGCTTAATGCACCTATTAATTCATCTAATTTCCTTTCAATTCCGTCCACACGATTTTCAATACTGTTAGAAGTATCTTCCGTGATTTCTTCAAATTTAAATTTTTTAAATGTTCCATCTAAAGATTTCATATAAAAAATAGATTTATTGTTATCAAATAAAATCGTTGGTAAATTTGCATTCGCAAAGTTTCTAGCTTCCTGTTCGTCATTCACCCATTTTCCATTAAAATCAAAATTGCCTTGTTGTTGTGGCGTAATCTGATTATTAATATTGATAGGTGGAATATTTGCATACTGTTGTACTTGCTGAATTTGTTGATCTATCATTTGTCTTTGCTGTATCAAACTTTCGATTCGTGCTTGTGCTGGATTATAATTGTTATACATTTTAACCACCTCTTTACGCTTTAATTATATGGTTACACAATAAATAACTTAATACTCGAATAATACCCATAAAATACCCAAAATAAAATGAGCAATCATTATAGATTGCTCACGTATTTATCGAACATTTTTCTTGCTTTACATACTCTGTTCCTTATGCTTTGTACTTCCATATGTAATGCATCTGCAATTTCGGTACATGACATATCATACACGTATCTCATAATCAAAACCTGCTCATATTTCTTTCTTAATCCAACAGATTTGATAAGTATTAATGCATCATTAGGACGTATCTCTTTTAATCTGTTAGCTTTGTTAATATAAACCACCGCCTTAATTAAATTCGTTGGTTTGAATTAGCTTCGCAAGAACAATTATTCATATGATCATCTTTCCAATAACCACGACAAACAATAGTAGAATAAAGAACAATAATTACTAGGATTAAAACCGTAATAATCGTTCTACTTGTTTTATAGTTTCTATCAATTAATTTTGAGCAAAAACCATAAATGTTATCTACTTTTTCTTCTACGTTTTGAAGTTTCTTGTTTGCATCTTTAATATCCATTTTTATTACGATCCTCCAACGCTTCTACACGTTTAAACAAAGTAGTTATTTGTTCTTTTATTTGAGAAAGCTCCACTTCCATTGAATTGCTTCCTTTTTTAATTTCTGAAATTGAATCCTTTATATCACTTAAATCCGATTTAATATGTTCTAATTCATTCTTCAAAAACGCCATATTGGATATCTGCTCTCCATCCATCTTTCGTGTGCCACGGTTATAAGTAATAAATGCAATTACAAGCATGCATGCAGAAATAATAACGCTAAGATATTCTCCACTCATAGAAACATCACCTAATAAATTTCTGCATCTAATCTAACTTGTGCACTAGTATCAATTACATAAGAAATATTCTTATAGTTTTTGCTTGCCAAAGTTTGTGCTAACGCAGACGTAGGCGTTAATACTAATTCTTTATATTTATCTACTGTAACAGCAGTGATATCAGATTTATTTACAGTAATCATACTGTTTCCGATATAAATCCACCCCGTCAAATTAACATCTGCAGGTGTTGGTTTACTTGTTCTCATAGATGCACATTCCGGAATACTTAAATAAATCTTATTATTTGAAAAATATCCATGTCTTAATCCAGTAATTACTCTGTCATACCACAAGCATTTTACATATTCTTCGCTTCCATTTGGCTCTACGTAGTTTGTTGACACTGAACATTCTTCTAGTTTCATGTAGTTTAATTGAACTGAAGCACCGCTCGCAACATCAATGCCTACCCATGTCAATGATGAAGCGTTGAAAGTGTATTTGTTTATACCGTTTGAAATTGTATCTCCAGTCTTGTATGCATCTCCATCTTTCCATCCAAATTTAACCGTTCCTGTGACACTTGTAACATTTAATGTCACTGTGAATGTTCCTGTAGGTTTATTCTCTAAAGACTGTAAAAAAGTTCCACTTGCACTGTTAGGATTTGAAAGCACCAATGTTGAAGCGTCTAAAATTACATTATAAACTTTCCATCTATCGACTGAATACCCATTCGTGTAAGTGTTTTTCCCTCTTATGTTGATTTTGAAATTCGGATTGATCAATAAGTTTGGGTTGCTAAATTTCGTCCCTAAATAATTTGCCAATTGCGCTAACGTACCTTTTTTAAGTCCCATTCCGTTGTGAACGGGTAATAAACTTGTTTCGGTAAAACTAGATAATTCATCTAATTCTGGTAATTGTTTTCCTGCCATTTATTATTCCTCCTTGACTTTATTTTAATAAAGATTGTTGATTAACATTAATTCTTCGTACTGAGATTGTGTGATGCGATTACCTAATAAATACACATCTAATAGGTTTTTATTTTCCTCCGTCAAGCCTTCTCTTTGAATCTTCTTTTTCATCAATCTATAAATCATCTTTATCCCTCCATTAATTGTTCGATTAGAATCGAATTATATTCGGCTTTTAAATACGCTTCTTCAAGTAATTCCTCTTTGTCGATAGGCACGAAATCCTCTTTTGATAAGCCTAGCTTTTCCATCATTTTAATTTGTGCTTCTGTCATTATGAGTTCACCTCGCTCAACGATACTACATACTGGATATCACTTGGTACTGCAATTTGGTATCCATCTCCATTTGTATTTTTAAAAGTTAATGAGCCACCATTTTCAACTTCAAAAGACTCTTGGAATGTATCGCCGATAATATCTGATATGTCAATAATTTCTTCTTCTGCAAGTTCATAATAAATGATTATCGGATTACCGCTTTCATATAAACTCTTACAATATTTTTTCATAGCGTTTTTGATTTCAGATAGTGACGTTCCTTTAGTGATTCCTAAACTGCTATTTAAGATTCTTATGTGTATCTGAGTTTCATAAAAACACATTGCGTCATAAGCACTGTCTATACTCCAACACTGATTTAAATATTGCAATTTATTACTAATAAGTTTTGTATCAGCTGACTTTTTCTGTCCAATATCCATAAGAATATAAGCATTGGACGAATTATCTCCAATATACATTTGATTAGTTTGAAATATTTCATCACCTGTCACTACATATCTACCAATGCACTTGTAATATTTCTTATTTTCAAAGTCAACGTAATTATAAGCCGTTCCTGCACTCCATCCATATCCATCTATATTTTGGATTGATTGTGGAATTTTGTAACTTTTTTTCGCATATGGAGAAAAATCTGTATTAATCGACCCTTCTTCGATTTGGAAATTCTCAAATATTCCGCTTATGCCACTATTTCTGATTTCAATGTACCTCAATTCTTTACTATTTGCTTCTAAATTGAAATACAATTTACATCTTTTGCCTATTTGTAAATCTTGAGTATATCCAACATTGATTGAATTATTCCCATTAAGTATAATGATGATTTTAGGATTGGAAATCAATTTATTTGATGGAATTACATCGAATGAAAATACAGATTCTTTATTTAAAATAAATGGTTTAATAGCTAAACAGAAATATCCGTTATAATAACTTGTGATATTGTCTACCTGTCCAACCTTTGATTGTGTAACCGTCACTTTATTTGACGGAGAAGTTGAGTTTATTGACGTTCCTGTTACATTGTCCAAACTTAATTTATTAGCATTTTGAATACCACTACATGAGAATCCTTTGCTTTCAAATATATTCTTTCCAATGATATCAACATCGTTTACTCCGGCAACAATCAAGGCATCATCTTGTTTGATAATTTGCCCACCAACTTTATTAATAGAAGCCAACTTAGCACCACTTGGGATTTGCTTTTTATATGCTTTTTCTGAATCTGTTTCGAAACGATATGAAATTCCTTTATTTAAATCCCACAACGCCGATAAACTACGTTTAGTTTTCGCATCTTCCTTTTGATTAAAGACTAAGTCTTCCTTTAGCCCACTTGTTTCTGCTTTAATTTGTTTTAATTCAAACTTTATTTGATTTCTCAGGCTCTCTAATTCATACGCAATGTCGCCTGAATCTCCCATGTTGCCATTGTCACAATTTAAGTCTTGATTACCATCAACTTTATATTTCCAATCTGCTTGTAATGTGTTGTTTTCTTCATCTATTAATTCAAAATCTCTATCAATTAATAGTGGAGTGTAAAAATTATTATCAAGTATCATTTCCATGATATTCGAAATCTGGATTCTTACCGCGTTACCTGCTGTTGAATATGTTTTTCCATCATAACCAATGCGTATATCTGTAACCTCTGTATTCGAACCTGGTAAATTTCCTGAATCGAATAATTGATCTATTCTAGATTTTAAAACATTTAAATCCTCAAAGCGTATACCGTACTTGGAAATCAAATCATTTAATTCTTCAATCCCTGAATCTTTTATATTTGTAATTGTTGTTACCCCTGTATCACGTGCTTCTCCTATATCTTCTATTGCTTGGTTACACTTTTCAGATACAAGTAAAAGCAACATTGCAATTTCATCTCGTTCATTTTGATCTAATGAAGCAGATTTTGAATATATACTTTCAGGAGTAACAACTCTTGATAATGTAGTAGACCATCTTTTTTGAATAATTCCATCCTCATCTACAACAACTGCACTAACAACAAAATAGAGATCACCTTTATTCTTCAATGCGTTGTTCGGAACAATCCAGGAGAATTCACATTTATCATAATCAGTAACCTTATCTACAGCTAAAGACGATCCGATAATTCCTTTTGAGTCTCTGTAATTTATACGAATCAAAGCATCTTCCATCTTAAATACTTCTGATACTTCATTCACAACTTTAAATTTTACATATTTAGAGTCCTTATCATATTGAACACCAAATACATTTTCAGGATCAGGAATGTAAATCTCACGAGTACGTGCATCAATAACAAGTGTCTCGTTATCTACACCTGCATATGTATCTAGGTCAAAACTAAGGGTTGCATTTAACTTTGCCATTTTATATACTCCTTACTACTAAAGTTCCTGAAAGTGGTGTATCATGAATTCCATTTGTTTCTACAGTGATCATCCACGTATATATTCCTTCCACAAGATCATCTGAGGGACATTTAATTTTCAAATCCTCTTTGATATCTACACACTCTATAACGTTTGAATGTTTCATAATTACAAATTGAACCTTATCATTATTTCCGGGTATAAACGTATTGCCACTTTTAAAATTAAAAGAAACATCAGTGATAATCGTATCTCCTTTATTTATTGTGATTTGTTTATTTTTTATTTCCATATACGCTCCTTTCTATTTATACAAAATTGCTTTTTTCCATTCCAATCCATCAAAAACAAATAATCTGCATAACTGATAGTTGCTTCCATTCTGTGTAACTGCCAATGAATACCCGCGATTCCATCTTGAACCATCAAACTGCCATACTTCCATATAAGTAAACGTTGTATTGAATTTAACATTAACCCATGAAGATGTTCTATCTAATGAATCTGTTATAAATACCTGAATTGTTTTTTCTGTATTCTTTGGAATAGAAGATAGCGTAAATAATCTAGAGTTAACTGTATTTTGACTTGTTCCATCCTTATATGTAACAGATTTAACATGCTTATCATCCGATGTGTGTACCGTGAATTTTACATCATCTGTATTTCCACTACCTTTGATAACTTCAAAATCCACATATGTTACATATACAGCTGCATAATTTTCTAGTGTAGTGGCTCTTAATACAGTTTGTGCTAATCTATTTCCACTGCAATCTGCCATAAATAGTTCTATATTAAATTCATATTCCGTGTTTTGAGTAAGACCTGTAAATGAATAATTTCCATTTAAATTATTACTTACAAATCCTCCGTCATTATCAGAATATAAACACAATGTATATAAGTTATATGGATTTGTTTTTAATTTTCCAAAAACGGAAATGTTATTGTTTCCTACATCTGATATCCATGCATCATATGACGGCAATTCAATCAAAGGTGTAGTCAATTTTGCTTTTCCTGATAGATTAGGCCAGCCCTGACAACTTGCATTCCATTCAAAAGACCGTTGTCTATTGCAATACATTGGCTCATTAATTTGTCCTAGATAATACCATCCTGAATCTGTTATATAGCTTGTATCCCACCTTGAAATAGTTTTTGAAAGTCCTCCAAGTTTAACAACGTTGGTTGCTTGAATTTTGAAGTTTCCAGTAAATTTAAACCATACATCAGCTTTAAATCTTAAATTAGGATAGGATCCTTCGTATTTCTCATTATAAGATTCAAATGTAAGTATTAAATTTTTATTATATGGTAAAGTTGCAATAACAGTCATACACTAACCCTCATATTTGATATAAATATCTCCAGCTTTATCAGTAGCCTGTACAGTAGGATCTGTAGTGCCACTACGAACATTTACAGTAAGTTTTAACTGATTATCCAATTGTTTTTGATAGCCTTCCAATGCCTTAATAGTTGTTTTTGCCTTTGCAATCGCATCTAAAAGACTTTTAAATTCTTCTGTTGAATCAATACCACTATCTAGTGCAAAATTTTTTACAACTTTAATCTTGAATGAGAATGTAGTTACAAATGTATTATCTGAACTCAATACGATTTCAGCATTCACAACGCCTGCCTCAGCTAGAATATTCGCAAATGTTTCTGTGTCTGAGAATGTAATTTCATATGCATTCGAGTTTTCAAATCGTGTAACACTAGTCGCATCAACACTTACGTTCAATCCACTAGGCTTTTCAATCCACAACGTAGCCGTTAATGATGGATCAGGCTCTGATGACTCATCCACAATAACATCATCACTAGCAAATACAATAAGACCTCTTCCTGTGTCTCCTTGAAGCATTTCAAGTGTTAAATTAGGATTTTCTTTTGTAAGACTTACAGTTAAATGACTATATACAATTGCCATGTTATACCTCACTTTCTAATACAAGATCTAAATCTTCAGGTCGTTCCGTAATCAAGTTATAGGTCAATTTATTTAAATAAAACCTTTCCCTTTTACCAAACTCAGTTTCTACATAAATTGAATCATTTAATTTCAATGTCTGTGCACCAGGCACATTGGATGAAAATAATTCTTCAAATTTAATAGACGTTTCTGTTTTCGGTTCTTGCAGTTCTTTCTCCAAAGATTTTTTTGCCTGTATTCTAAGATAGTTTCTTAAGTTTGCTTCATTGCTAAATACACCCAACGTTGTTTTCTTTGCTTCTGAATCGTCTTCCATTAACTTGATATTAGGATATTCTTTCACATCAATTCTATGAATCTCATCTGTATACCAATTGCTCGATTTAACGATTTCGTTGTTTGGTAGAATTCGCCCGTTGTATGCTTTTGGAATAATTCCTGTTACAACATTTTCCATCGACTTCTTTTTTGTGTATTCAGACATTTCTTTATTACTTATAAAGAAGTTATTTGGTTTCAAATTGGAAGCATAATAATCTGAATTCCCAAAATAGCAGTCATAATTATCGAACATCGCAACAAATCGGCTGTCCTCACATTCAGGCCATCTGTTCATCATGGAATTTTCTTCCGTACCAAACAAGCATTGAATGAGATTATATCGAACCCAATATGCCGTTTGTGTGGAATCCACATCTTCAATCATCCATTTACAAGCATTTCCTAAACTTTTATCTGCAATGATAATTTTATTTTGGTTTCCATCAATGCTTGTTGAACTAGGATAAATTCTATAATCTTCTTTTCCATATGGTGCAATTTCATAACTATCTCTATTGTAGATGAACCTCCAGTACTCATCACCACCATATGGACCTTCAGATAACCTGCCTAGCACAACTTTTTTTGCATCTAGTTTCAACCATCTGCATGAACATAAAGATAAAATTCCATATATATCTCCATATTTATCTGATCCAACTTTTTTTAACATGAAAGTCTGTGCGGATGTCCTATTTTTTTGATGCATCTGTAACTGTATAGATTCATCTTCACTTGCGTTTGGAACATCTAAACAATATCCATTACTTTGAAAATTACTGATATAAACGATTTTTCCATCCTCTGCATATATATTTTTATAGTTCACATATTTTCTACGACCATAGATTTTATAAGGATAATTAGAATGAGAATTTGTGATAATATCATTTGCAGTGTGTATCGCATCTTCCCACGTACCACTCATAGTACGATCATCAAATACAAAGACTTCTTTTTGAGAATCAAAGAATACATGCGTTGCGTAACAAGTATATGTATCATTTTGTTTATTGTATTTTGGATATACAATTCTATATAGTTGTGGTTCTTCAAAGTTTATATCTACTTTAAATACAGATTCATCACTAATTTTCATACCCATCAAATCACTTTTTGGAAATTCTATTTCTACGTACCAAACAGAATTTCTTTCAAACACTGCCTTAGCACTTATACAATGTCGTAGAATCACATCTCCATTACGTTCTTTCATTTGTACATATGTTGTTTTTTTTCTAGAAAAGAATAAATGAATCATCTTTATTTCTCCCTATAATTACGTATAATTTCTGCACGAATAGCACCAATATCTGTTGTAATCAATACATTGTTTGATCCATAATTAAATTTAAGTCCGTCAAACGATCCACTAGTTTTCAATGTGTCATACTTATACGTACCATTTGAATAATGTGTTTTCATATAAGAATTTTCTGTATTGATTTCAACGTATGAGATGTCAGATGTGCCATTAAATGGCTTTGCGATTTTAAAACTATTTCCATTGCAATTGATTATGATATTTGTTGCATTCATTGATGTGTTATATAAACGATAGATTGGATATGCAACTTCATAATAATTGACAAGCTCTACCTTTTTACCACTTACAATTTCGTATGGTCTTGAATACTTACTTAAGTATCTGTAAGGTTCACAAATAAATGTGATTGTAAATTCACTCCCTCGTCCAAAATCTCTTGAATCAATATCGAACGTTACGTTTTTTACTTTCCAATAATGCTCCTGGTCATCACTAGTTAACTCTAATATTCCTTTGTTTCCATTAAAATATTGTTGAATTTTATAAATATGATCTAGATATTCTTTCTTACTTTTTAAAACAAAATTACATTTAATAGGAATTTTCCGATCTTGATATACACCTGTATGACGATACGATGTTGTACCGTCACCAAGTGTAGATGTTTCTACAATTTCCTCCGCCATAGGAATAACAGGACGTTCACTGACCTTTAATAAATCCATAATATTTTGTGTGAATCGCAATTTATTTTCAGGTGTAAATCTAAAATGATACATTCTATGAACCTCCATTTCCCCATGATTTCAACATATCTCGAATAGAAATGATTTCTTGTACAGTATCTGTAACAACATTCCCATCCAATTGCATTGGTTGTAGATTGATTGTTAGATCACAATTTCCAATCGCATTAATCATTTGATCCAATCTTTTTGTTATTGCACTCAAATTTATGTTACCCGTATTCTCAATGCTTCGTGATGTAGTTCCACCCATAATAGCTGTTGTAGCATTCGCAACAGATGCATACGGACTGATATCAGAATATGTAGCGATTGCATCTGCACTCATTGGCATAATATCCGTGTCGACTACAGGTTTATCCGCATTAAACAAAGATTGTGGAAAATATTTTTGATCATTATCACCTTCAACAACTCTTGTCCTTTTAATAGTTGTTTGTGTAACAGTGATAGGGTGATCGTCCGCGTATTTTTGAGCTTTATCGATATTTGATTTAATATCAGCATAAGCTTTAGCTGAACTCGTAACCATGTTGTCCATATACGGTTGGAATGTTTTATCCATTTTATCGCCCATTTTTCCAACAGCGGCCGATGTAGTTCCATCATTCGCAAATGCATCCGCAATACCGGTAATACTGTCATCAGCATCTTTTTTCAGTTTTTCTCCAGCTTCCTTCATATTAGGGTCGGTTCTTGCCATCATTTCTGTCACTGCTTCACCGACTGTCATCTGTCCGTTTACAACCTTTTCAGCTACACCATCAGGAATTTGTTGACCTTCCATTCCGGCAGTTTGAATAGCTTGCGCCAATGTGATCATTTTATTCATTGCGTTAGTAGCTTCGGTAATACTTCCACAATTTTGTAAGATACCATTAGCAACATCCATTGGTATTGACCCACCAATCATACCGGCTTTATCTACAAGTTGTTGAAAATTCATCAAACTAGCCATGTAATTTGCAGCTTCTACAGCATTTGCAGTTCCATTTGTAATACCTTCCTGAATGCCAATTGGAATACGAATACCTGCTTGAGCGGCCTGTGCTGCAATGTCAGTCAATTGAGCCATCATGGTTGTTCCCATCTGCTCAAACGACTGTGTTTCTAAATAATTAGACTGCAATATAGACTGAGTCTGTGTTTCGTGCAATTTTGTATAAGAATCCGCTAAATCAGTGCATAAAGTTGTAATAGTATCTTTTAATGCACTTGATTGATTCATGTAATCTTGCATTGATATATGACCGGCAATATACTCTGCATTTAATTTTTTAAATGCTTCTGTTGTGCTCTTTATGCTTTCTGTTAGTTCTGCATTCTTTAATTCTGCTTTCAATTGAGAAGCAGCATTTTTCTTTGCGATACTTGCAAGTGCTTCTTGTTTTGCTTCTTCTTGAATCTGAGTAATTCTTTCCTTGATTGCTTCAATACTTTCATAATGTGCATCTTTATTAAGATTCAGTTTTCCAGTATTCTCATCAATTTCTACTCCCAAATCAGGATAAAGTTGATTTAACTCCCTAACCGCTTCTGCAAGCATAGTCTTTTGTGTAGCATTTAAAGATTCTTTTGCGTTAAGATCTTCAATTGTTTTCATCAAATGACTTGCGGTTTTGTTGTTTTGCGTATACTGAGTTACAATTTCACCCATGCTTGTCTTAACTTTAGACATTGACTTCGCATACTTTTCATAACTATCAATAACTTTTAATGTGACTGCATAATCTGTATCTTTATATGCAAGCTCTTTATTTGCGGTTTCCATCGCTTCCTTGCGCGTTTTATCCGCCCAAACAACAGCACCTGCAAAAGCACCAAGTGCAACTGTAACAGCAGTGATTGCTGGATGTGTTAACACAAAACCTTTTCCTAACGAAATGATAGAAGTATTTGCCAAATCTCCTGCTTTTGCAGCATCTCCAAATCCATCTGCTACTTTTTGCAAGCTAGGATGAGCTTTAGTAAAGAATTTAATAGCACCTTGTGTTGCACCAGCAACTTTACTTACACCTTTAGCGGTTGGATAAGCGGCCGCCGTCAATAATAACATCTTTGCGATTGTCTGCTGCGTTCCTTCATCTAAATCAGAGAATGCATTAGCTGCTTTTTTTACTATCTTTAATAGATCCGTTAAAGTAGGTGTAAATGCCTGACCTAATTCATTACCAGCTTGCTTAATAGCTTCCCACGTTTGAGATAATTGAGATTTCAACGTTGCATAACGCTTTTCCGCTTCGTTTGCCATTGCCGTATTGTCATTCCATGCATTTTTAGAAACATTTAATGCACTAGCCAATACATCTGAACTCTGGGCCAAAGCCCCCATTGCCTGTGCTTGTCTAACTTCAGTAATTCCTAAATCATTAAGAGTCTTTGTTACGTCCGCTGACTTTCCGATACCTTGAACAAACTTTAAGAATGTTCCTGCTGCATCTTCTCCCCAAGCCTTTTGGAATTGTTGAGAAGTCATACCTGATACTTCTGCAAACTTTGATAGATTTTTATCTCCTGTAGAAACTGCTAAATCAATTTTCTTTAACATTTTAGAAACAGAACTTCCACCCGCAGCTGCTTCAATACCTAGTGAAGATAATGCGGTTGATAATCCTAATACTTGGTTAGAGTTAAAGCCTACCATTTTACCTGCAACACCTAGTCTAGTAGCCATATTCATAATATCTGCTTCGGTTGTAGAGAACTTATTTCCCAAGTCTACGATTGTAGAACCTAAACGAGAATAATATGTGTTCGTCTTTTTAGACTGTGAAACCATTACGTTTGAAAATTTGGCAATACTTTGTGCCGCTTCTTCACCAACAAGATTTGTAGTATCTCCTAATTGCGTAATCGTCTTAGTAAATCCGACAATTGAATCTGTAGGGATACCCATCTGTCCTGCAAGCTCTGCAAAATGGGCAATATCTTGATATGTACTTGATGTATTTTGAGCAAGATCTTTTAATCCAGCATTGATTTTTTCAAACTGTTGAGGGGTTGCATTTACTGTTTTTGTAACACCAGTCCATGCATCTTCAAATTCAATAGATGTCTTAGTAGCGGCTGCAATACCTGCAAAAGATAACATAGACAATGGTTTTACTGCATTCGCAAACTGTTCTGCTTTTGAGCTTACTTTTCCTAACGTATCATACAGTCTTAACAAGGTTTCATTCGTTGAAATAAATGATTTTGACATACCCGCCAATTCATTTTTTAGTCCTAAAGCACCTGCTTTTAAACCTAGATATGTACGTTGAGAATCTTCATACGTACTGCCTAAATCAACCAATGCTTTTTTCTGTTCAGCAATGCCTGAAGTACAATCATTCATTGCTTCTTTTAAAGTGACATTTCGTGAAACTAATCTTTGGATAGCGTTTTCGCCTTGTTCTGCCGAACGCGTACCATTCGCAATCGCTTCTTTCCATGCATTGATTTGTTTGTTGTTGTTTGTATATTCTTTATTCAAAGAATTAAATGTATGAGTGTAATTATCAATAGACTTAGATGCAGAAGCAACTGCATCTGACCACTGCTTTTGTGTTTTTGGATAATTCATCAGTTTCTTGTTATACAAATCTAATTGCTTAGTTGTGCTTTTGATTTTATCTTGTAACAAGTTCTGATAAGTCGCAAATGACTGAAAATCTCCTTCGTTGAATTTCATAGAAGATTTCAGATTCGACATTGTTTTGTCTAATCCTGCTGTTTCGGACTTTATTTTATTAATCGCTTTTTGAAAGCCTGTAGTATCTCCATCAATTTTTACGGAGATACCTCTTACTTGACTATAACCTGACAATTTTAGTACCTCCTAAAATCTGTCAAAGTCGCTTTGGACTGCTTTACGAATACGAATTTTATTTTTTGAATTATTCGCTTTGGACTGCATATTTCCACGTGCAATAATCAAATCAAACAATCTTCCTATGCCCATATCCTCTATTTCATCTATTTTTAATCCTAAATTTAATCCACCTAACACTAAATCAGTGTAGCTTACACTTCTTTTTTTTTATCATCTGTAATCACTTCATCTGATTCATTTTGTACTGTTGCTTTATTTGCGTTGATAATTTGTTCTAGAATGACAACTCCGCTCATTACATAGGTTTCATAACCTTCAATTTCATCCACAAAATCCTGGAATGGTTTTGTTTCTTTTCCATGATATGTGTCGTATGTCTTGATGCATGACCAAACTAACCTTTCAAAAAATAAAGATCCGTTTGCTTGTAATAAAGTGAAATAAGGATCTCGATTTGGATTTCCTTCACGCACATTTTTTTCAATAGCTTCACCAAATTTAATTTGTACTTCCTGAATATCCACTAACAAATCTCTGTTGAAACAATCTCTGTAAATGCTAGCCGTTTTACCTTTATACAATAAATTATATTTTTTACCATCAATATTTAATGTCTGTTCCATATAACCTCACAAAGAGGGGATGCCCCTCTTATAATGTACTCACTTCCTTGCTATCACTTTGTGCAACTACCGGTGTACCTTCTTCGTAGCTCATTTCACCAACTTTTGGAGTAGGTAACGTTGGAGCTTTTGTAAAGAATCCTTCGTAATTTGTATCACCCTTACGACATTTTGCCTTCACCCATTGATGATCATCTTTTTCTACAGGAATAGCTGTAATATCCATTGATGTAGTAGTAGGATCAGTACTTTCTTCTTTTGTTTCGCCTTCTACATTTGGTCGAGCAAATACAACCTTATAGAAGATATGTTTTGTAGCACTTACATCGCCTTCAAATTGGAACATTAACGCAACATTATTAGGCAATACGTTTGCATCTTCTGCTAAGTTACCTTCTTCTGTTGTTACTGTATTAAAAATCATTTTTTCGATTTCTTCAGGAATTTCAGACATTTCCAAACTTCCTGAATATCCATTGTTTGTGTTCGTTGTAAAATACGCAGTGTTATCTGCATAATATGTATTTGTATCTCCTTCTGGATCTAATGTTAATGATTTAGCACCTTTCCACGCAGTAGGCGTACCATATGTAATTGTTCCTGTGTCTTCTGCAATAGAACATACATGTACATTTTTTAGACCAAATCGTACTTTGTTTTTATCTGCCATAGTTTTATCCTTTCAAATATTTTTCGATTAAACTTGGCAGTTCCTTGATTGCGTTTGTTTCTCCATCTTTCCAGTGCTGAAATGCACGAGTACGTTTAGGAGAATTCCATAAATTATGTCCGTTTTCTAGTAAATGAGTTAAAGAGTATTCATGACCACTCGCATAAATAACACCGCGTGTATGAGCCAATTCACGTTCTATCTTATATGTTATGGATCTTTTATATTTTCCTCTTCTGCGTGTGTTTCTATCATCTACTCTAGCTTTAGCTTTAATAATGTCTTTAGAATCTTTTGTTGTTTCTTCTACAGCCTTGTCAATCTGTGCCAAAGAATGTTCTTTATATTCTTGAATAATCTTTCTGATTTCAGGCCCAAGCTGCGACATATCGCAATATACATCATTGACGGCCAACTAATGTCACCGTCCATTCTGTACAGTGTACTTTTTGAGTTGTTATATCTTCATCTGTGATGGTTTGGTATGGTATTTCTAATTCATCAAACATGTTTTCGATTTTAGCTTCTAATTCAAAATCTTTTTGATCAGTCACTAATCTATATATGTAAATTCCAATCTTACAATACGTCATATTGTCTGCAATATAATTATTTGTATAATCCAATGCATAATTCCCATAGGGAGTATGTGGCTTTGATTTGAAACTACCATATACAAATTGTCCTTCACCTAAAAGTTCAGTGAATTTAGCTACGATCTGTTTTCTTACTGTTTCCATTCTCCAGCATCCTGTTGAACATATAGTTCAATCGTATCTCCGGATGGGAACGTACGATAAACCGCATACTTTTTGTCGTTGTATTTCACTGTCGTTTCATCATTGTAATCAATGCTTGGAATAACAAGCTTATACGCTAACTGTATGCCTGCCTGGTAGGCTTCATTAAATTCTTTTGAATAAATTCCACCAACTCGGCAAAATACTTCCTTTTCAGTTTCGTTAACATGTTCCACACCATCTTCATCAACATATCTTTCTTTTTCAATTAGATATGCCACATCATAATAAAGATTATTCTCACGAGTATATTCATATGCCATACTATGTCACCTTCTTATGGGATTTATCTGTCATAAGAATCTGACGTAAATCCTCATATGTTTTGGCCATTGATTCTTTATATGAAGCATCCGTTGTACCAAATTTTGACTTTACATATGTTATTACCGCTACTACGATTTCATCCTCTAAATCATCCTCATCAAATAAGATATTTAATCTATCCAAATCGTATAAACATGCATTGATATATGTTTTGATTTCATCATCATAAACATGTGATTTAGCTCTTGTAGCAGCAGTTCTAACACGTTCTAGAAGGCTTTCAGAAATATTGAATGCCATTGCCTATCACCTAAGCTTTCTTCGTACCGCTTTTTCGAGTGGTTTTCTTAGGCTCATCATCTAATACAATAGGTTCTTCATCAGTTACAACAGGTTCATCCTCAGTTAATGATTCTGTTACTGTTTGACTTTCATCTGTTGTAACATCTCCATTGCTTAAGCTACTTTTTTTTTTAATAAGAAGATATATTGAGGATCTAATACTTTACCATCATTGATAACTAATGCCTGAGTTACTTCCTCATTCTTTTCGTAATCCCAGTATTTTTTCACACCAAACTGCATGTTTGAATTGATCGCATAGGCTTCTTTTCCTACCCAATACATTCCGAAATATTCACCGGTTTGGGCTTCATTAAAATCTTTAAACGTATCATTTTCAACGAAATTAACAGTTCTAGCTGCGAATGTAGCACGTTCTGCACCATCAATAGGATTATATGTTTCTGCATAAACAGGACGATTATTATCGTCGGCCAATGTTTTAATGTTTGCTTCATATGTTGCAGGAGTCATAACAAACTCTGGTTTTAATTTACGCATTGACAATGGAATCTTCGCAAAGAATTTTGTTTGCCATGATTTCCAATCTTTCAATTCTGCTTCCGTAAATTCAATAATGTGATCTGTTTTAATACGTCCACCTGATTTATTAGCTTCTGTTAAGATACCTTCACATTCATTATTTGCAGATTCACCTGTTAAAATTTCACGATCCATAGCTTCCAAATAAGCTTCTACGATAACTTCTGCTAATTTAGTTTCGAATGCATTTACAGTCAATACAGTTTGTAGTAATGTACGTGCTAAACGAATTTCACCAATCAAATATCCAAATTGTACAGAGCCTGTAACAGAACCGGCTTTTTGACGATCAGATACTGTTGTTTCTGTGATACGTTTGAATGTAGCCTTAAATGTACCGATAGGATATTTAACACCACCAGGTAAATTTGTATGTAATACTGCATTGTATAAATAACCACGTGATTTACTTAATTCAGTCATTACTTTCTGAACAATTGTTTCAGGAATTAAAATACCTAGATCAGCTGCTACGCCTGCTTCTGCACTACGTTGTCTTAAGATTTCTGACTGTTTTCCTTTTTGAACGAATTCCATGAATGCACTACGATACTCCATATCGTCTTCCATTCCTTTTTTACGTTCTGACAATCCTTTAGGCATTGTTGGATATGCTTTGCTACGCGCTTGTTCCTGTTGTGTAACAAAAGTTTCAGTTTCATCTTCAATTGATTTTGCCATAGTGTCTAAGAACGCATTACGTTGTGCAACCTGGTCTTTTAATTCTTTGTCACGCTTTTGTAAGATATCAAATTCCGCCTGTAACATTTCCAAGTTTGTATTAGGATCGTTTCTATTGACTTCCTCTTGAATTTCTTTAAATCTTTTTTGAATCTGTTCGTGATTCATTGCATTGAATGCTGCTAGTTGTTGCTCTGTAAACATTAATTAATAGCCTCCTTAATCTGCAACAACAAACTCAGTCTTTCTCGTTTCTTTTCATTTTCTTTTTTATCCCGTTCTTCATCCATTAAAGACTTTGCCCTTGCTTCAATGGACGTTTGATCATTTGCAGGAATCGACACTGCCGAAACATCATAAATTTTTGATACTTTACGTGTTGTCCACATCTTTTTATCTCTATCATATGATTCCTCATCTACCATGTATCGCCATGACATCTGAGTAACCATTCCTGCCTGAATACTGTCGTACAAACGTTTTGCAGCTTCTGTTCTTCCTAAATCTGCTGCAACAAACAATCCGTGTTCATCTACCTCAACAATAAGTGAACCATTGCTTGTACGTGCATATACCATTCCTCCATGATCAAATTGGAAGATGATATCACTCATATCAGCGTTTTCCAAACTTGAACGCTCAATCAACTCATATACATCATTACCTTGATAATCTCGATAAAGAACATAAGGTTCAAATGTTGTAGCATATCCTTCAACATAGTATTGAGTATCAATCCGTTTGTTTTCCGTCACCGGGTTCATTTGAAACGGAATTGATCGCATTTGGATTTTGCTGTGGTTCGGTTTCGCCATTGTAACTAATTCCTCCTTGATTTGATTTAGTTACCTGGATGTATTCACCTCGAATAAAACGTTTCTTACCTTCATCATCTGGTAAAGGCGCTTTGTTCATAATATTTAATGCCCCATTCGTATCAATCATTCCTCTATCAAACATTTGAGTCGCAACATTTAATTTTGTTTGTGTCGAATCATACTGTAAACGATCACTTGTAAGAATGATTTCACTACCATTCATAATCTGATTTACGGAATATAACATTCCACTCAACACTTCTCCAACTTCAATAAAGAATGGTTCGATAATTGATTCATAAAATGCATTCCATTCATCAGGTTTATATTTATTTTGTAAAATAGCTTCACTAATTCCAAAATAGCTGTATACACTATTTTCAATTGCTTGCTTCTGCTTGGCATCCACTAATAATGGTTTACTTTCAATCGGTTTTACTTCATCAAAACGATTATCAATAAGGAATACACCTGTTTCATTTTTGTTCAGGTTATTTCTTAAGATCATGTTCTGTTGTTCTTTGTAATCCTCATCATCATCAATCGGTGTTGAAATTCTAGCCAAGAATCGAACAATTGAACTCGACTTAATCGCATTGATTGCTCCTTCTTCCTGAGCAAGCATCAATTTAGCTGTTGTATCAAATGCATCATTAACATCACCAAAGTAATCATCTTTATACTGCATTTGCCTTAGATGTCCTACCTTACTGTATTCAATCAATTTTTCTTCGCCATAGATGAAATTAAAATAAATATAAACTTCACCATTGATTTCTTTTAACTGACACTGACTCGGAACAGCAGGCCATAATCCCTTTATCATTCCATATTCATCTTCAATTGGAATAATGAAAGCATTGTTTTCTGCAAAGTATATGGTTGCCAATCTTTTGTAAAATTGACTAGCTGTCATATAAGGATTTGGCTTTTTCTTAACCAAATAGTTATATATCTTGCCTTTGTAGTCTTTATTTGTCAGTTCAGGCGAAGCCTTTCCACATGATGTAGCAATTCGATTGATACATGCTCTGCAAAGTCCAATCTCATATATTCCACCATCGTAGGATGTATACACTGGTGAATATCCACCTAAGCTTGCAAACATTGAGTGTAATTGATTTTGTTTAGGTGCTGGCTTATTTAGTCCTAATAGACTACCTAGCAAACCAAATCTTTTTCTTCTGCTTTTAGCCACTAATTCACCTTCCTTTTCTTGTTTTCAAGGCGGTATTTAAATGTATCCCACCATTTTTGTCTTACTGTATATGCATCAATAACAGATGCATACCCATCAATATGTTTTCTTGGATCAGTTTTAATCATGCGGACACGATTGTCCTCAGCAACTTTCTTTAATGCAACACTAGACATATGTGCTTGTAAAAGTCCATTCGTTCCTGTATGAACAAATCCGTCTCTTACATATCCTGTAAATTCATTAATAACCGGTGTAAGATTAGTACCCTGAATAACATCATCCATCTTGTATCCATATTTCTTCATATCATCCACAAGATACTGAGCCGAATAACGGTCATATCCAACGACCACACAATAAATCTTGTATTTCTTGCGTAGCATTTCAAACCATTCCGTAACATCTTCATACCGTACAAAGTTTTCTCCACTTGGACTTAAATATCCTAATTGAATAAATCTTGTGTATGGTATTTTGTCTCTTTCCTCTAGCTCCTTGATTTTTAACGTTGGTAGCCAAAAATGAGTAAATATGTAGTCATGGTCTTGAATTCGTATAACTACAGATGCGGCTGTTAAATCGGTTGTTTGTGACAAGTCAATTCCACCAACTGCATATGTATGTGCAAAATCTTCAAATCTAAGTTCTTCACCTTTAACTTTGTTAATATCTTCTGCACTAAATAATGCTTCCGTTGAATTCTGTTTGATATTCGCATATTTTGTTATGAATTCCGCCTTATATGTCGGTGAGCTATGTGCCTTTAAAATTTCATTCTGCAAATATTCATAAGAAACCGATATCCCAAGGTTTGGCATTGCTTTTCTTAATTCAATAGGATCATCCCATTTTTGAATATCATCAATCATGTAAAAGAATGGCAACATTTGTTTTTCATCAGACGTACCAAGTAAAACAGATGTCCCACGAACAAACAGTTCATCATATAATCCTTCATCAATATAGTTTGCGGTACTTACAGGAATATAAAGTGGATCAGGTCTTGCACCACCTGCCGACAACATAACGTTGTACATTTTCATACCTGCTTCACCTTCCCAGGCTGCAAACTCATCAAATATTGTCAAATATGGGTTGAATCCATCTGATTTTTTAGATGCAAAGGCAATTGGCTCCCATCTACAGTTGTTCTGTTTCATGTAGATATCTGTTCTACGTTTTTTTACTCTTTGGCTTAACGCTTTAGAGTGTTCCATCATTTGATACAGAACATTGTAAATGATCTGTGCTTGTTTTAACTTTGGCGCTATATTGTATATCTGCATACCTGCTTCATCAGACGTGAATCCAACATCAAGTTCAATACCTGCACAAAGAAATGATTTTCCTTGTTTTCGGCCCATGACCGTAGGTATTTCACGAAACTGTCTTTTTCCATCCTTATCGACAAGTCCGAATATGCACGCAATATAATATTTTTGCCAAGGCTCAAGCTTCACTTTTGTCGTTTTTCCTTCTACGTGATGACAAAACGTTTCAATAAACGCTATATGCATTTCTGCTTTTTTCTCATCATAGAAGAAATCTCCATTTGCTAATCCTCTTTCAACATATTGAAGATTAAGTTTTATCCACTTACCAACTACATCTTCTCCCGATTTAATACGTTCTTTATAAATATCTAGATATTTCATTTAAACCTGCTCATGAACTCATCCAATTCATCACCTTTTTTACCGGATACTTCTGTTGTTTTTGAAAGTGAAGTAGGTGACAAGCCAAGTTCTTTGCAGTACTTCATGATCTGATCACGTAATTGAACGGTAATAATGTAGTATGGCGAGCGTGATAAATTCGTTGCACCTCCCTTGTTCGTATATTCAACAACCATCTGTAATGATTTATAGCCATTTGCTTTACTTGAATCTCTCCATTGCTTCATTGTTGAATCATATTGGGCCAAGGCATCCGCAAGTGAATCAACCGCAACCGAATATTCAGGAGAAAATGTGCCTAAATTCTCTAGTTGTGAATTGATTCTTTTTTTCCATGCTCCTTTTTGCATTCATCATCCTCCCTTCCACATCCTATAAGCATTCCGTTTTCATCAAATTCAAAAGATGGTTTGCGTTTGGAATGTTCTTCAGCATGACATAAGTCACATAACGCTTCCAAATTAGAATCGCCAAATAGAATGTGTATATCTCTATAGTTGTCCTGGTTAATGTGTACTTTGTGATGTACACAAGTCGACCTGGTATAGATACCTTTTTTCAAACACCTTTCGCAAAGTGGATGTGCCTTTCTATATGCTTTGCTTTTATTTTCCCAAGCCTTACTTGAGTAAAATTTTCTAGCATAATTTCTAGCACCTGTTTTTGTTGCTTCTGAACCATAATATTTTTTCATATCGCTACATTCAAAGATTTGACAATCACTACAGTTAACAGATTTTAAAGGACGACAAAAATGAACAGTAAATACTTTGAATGCAGTGATATGAAAAAGACCCGTGTTTCCACAGGTCTTTTTCAACGGGCACGAATAATGAAACAATCCAAGAACTACCTTGTTTGTTCTAGAAGATATTTTCCAATCTTCACGTCTACAGAATATCACGCTTTTTTCTTGTACACTGTACAAAATGAAGATTTTCAGATTTTACCCCCCTGTCGCACACTCATGACCCAGTTTTTTTAAAC
>OIZI01000094.1_pt1 | contig 45136 bp, 42 predicted proteins | sample 1588441 | NCBI WGS metagenome assembly OIZI01 (sample SAMN03283284) | human gut metagenome | biome: human-associated habitat; material: feces | host: Homo sapiens | place: Peru | collected 2012 | reverse complement strand
ATATTCGTGGCTTGTCCACTTGCTGTGCAGCGGAAAGCCCGCCAGCTTCATGAAAGCTGCTTTGACCTTTCCACGAAAGTCATTACCGGCGTGAGTAAAGGTCGGCGCGATCAGTATACCGTCCTCTTTCAGCACCCGCCGAATTTCTGCCAATGCTCGCTCTGGTTCCGGTACAATGTGCAAAGCATTGGACACGATTATCACATCGAAAGACTGGTCAGCATAGGGCAGATGGAACATATCCTGCACCGAAAAATAGAGTTTCGTAGATTTCACGCCCTGTTTCGCCTGCTCGATCATCTCTTGGGATGCGTCGGTAGCTTCAATATGGTCAGCAGAGCGGACGATATGCTTGGCAATCAGCCCTGTGCCGGTGGCAAGCTCCAGCACCTGCTTGTGCCGCACCACAGGATAGATTAGAGAATACATTTGCTTATATGCCTTGTGGTCTTTCTTCATAAAGTGGTCATAGATTTTCGCTGTGCGATCCCAAAATGTTTTCTTCATATCATCACTCCTATGCGGTGGTTAGCTATCTCTAACTCGCTGTCTTTTGAAAAGCCGCCAGACGGCAGCTTTTCGATTTAATCAAATAATTCCTTGCAAGCACCATGCACCAGCGTTTTCAACACCTGCGGATACAGTTCGCCGATTTCTCCCTGATGGGAGATAGATAAGATCAGCCCTCGGACGGTGGCGGCAGCCAGATCCATTCCGCCTTTCGGCACAAGTCCACTTGCCTCCAGAATTTGACGAATATGAACTTCGTCATCGTGATAGTGGGCAGCCTTGATGTCAGACGGTATCCGCCGCAACAAATACTCCGCATCGTTTTCGATGAAGGTCATCGCTTTGGTATCGGAAAGATATTTGCAGGCGGCAAGAATGATCTTCGTTGCTCGCTCCATTGGTGGAAGTTCTGCATTGTCCTGTAACGCTTCCTCCGCTACGGCATACGTTTCCGCATGAATATTTTCCAGCACAGCAAAGAACAGCAGATCTTTGGATGGGAAGACCTTATAGAACGAACCCTTTGCAATACCCACCGCTTCCGTGAGCTGTTCCACCGATGTTTTCCGCATCCCGACGGTCACGGCACAACGCAACGCTTCGTCTAACAAATCCTTGCGGATCATTTCATTTTTCTATTCTGTAAACGCCAAGTGATAACCTCCAAAACATTTTGACCACTTTTGTTTTCTCGGTCATAATTATACTCTTCGTATTCGCCACTGTCAATGGGTTTCAAAGAAAAGAACCCCTCACCCTTTGGGGTGAGAGGTTCTTTTCTTTGGCGGAGAAGGAGGGATTTGAACCCTCGATACCCTTTTGGGGTATACACGATTTCCAATCGTGCGCGCTCGGCCAGCTACGCGACTTCTCCATGCGTGTTGCTCACTTCTTGCCGTCTCAAAGACAGCTTTGGTATATTACCACAGAAAGCGCCATTTGTCAAGGGATTTCTTCATTTTTTTGCGAATCCGCAGACGTATACAGGAGTGTCACGCTCCGGCTGTCCACGCTGCCGTCAATATAGCGGGCATAGTCAAGGTGCCTGTGGAAGCCGCAGGCAATGTGGGTGCGCAGAGAGGGTGTGTTTCCCTTGGCCACGTGGGAATAGAGCCGCACAGGCCCCCGTTCGGCCAGATAGGCCTGGGCTTCCCGGAGGAGTCGGGAGGCGTAGCCCTTTCTTCTCTGCCCGGGGACCGTCTCCAGTCCCTCCAGAAGGAAGCCGTCCTGATAGGGCTCCAGCCGCAGGGCGCTGACATAGCGCCCCGCCTCCTCCCAGATCAGGTATACGGCATCCTTTTCCCGGAAAAAGACCTGGGAAAGGTACTCCCGGAAGTCCTCCTCCGCCAGAGCCTGCTGCCGCGAAGGGCTCTCCCAGGGGTAGCGCGCGGCACCGGTTTTCCGGCTGCCCTCCTCATAGACCTCCATGAGCCCGGGAACGGACAGCTCCTTCATAGAGCGGGCCACAATGAGCATTACAGCGCCTCTCCCAGAATGGATTTGGTGGCGTAGGCGTTCAGGGACATATCCGCCACGTTCCCGGACAGATACTCATAGTAGGCCTGGGCACCAATCATGGCACCGTTGTCCCCGCAGAGCTTTAGGGGCGGCATGTACACCGTAGCTCCCAGCCCTTCCGCGGCGGCCAGAATGTCCCGGCGAATTCGGGAATTGGCTGCCACGCCCCCGGCGATGGCAATCTTTTTGCAGCCTGTCTGCCGCAGTGCCAGTTCCACCCGGGGCACCAGAGTATCGGAGACCGCGGCGGAAAAGCTGGCGCACAGGTCCGGGATGTTCAACTCTTCCCCTACCTGCTCGGCGTGGTGAATGAGATTCAATGCGGCGGTCTTCAAGCCGGAAAAGCTCATATTGTAGGGATTCTCCCCGGGCTTGCTGCGGGGCAGACTGTAGGTGAGTTCATTGCCGGTCTGGGCCATTTTCTCCAGGGCCGCGCCGCCGGGATAGGGCATGCCCAGGACCCGGGCCACCTTGTCAAAGCACTCCCCCGCCGCGTCGTCCAGGGACGTACCCAGAATTTCCATTTTGGTGTAGTCCTGCACATTTACAATCATGGTATGGCCCCCGGAGACCACCAGACACAGAAATGGCGGCTCCAAATCGGGGTATGCCAGGTAGTTGGCCGCAATATGGCCCCGGATATGGTGCACGGGAATCAAGGGTTTCTCCATGGCGAAGGCGGCGGCCTTGGCAAAATTCACCCCCACCAGTACGGCACCGATGAGCCCCGGGGCATAGGTCACCGCCACGGCATCGATCTCGTCCCGGGTTAGGCCCGTATTGACAAGCGCCTGGTCCGCCAGACCGTAGATGGCCTCGATGTGCTTCCGGGAGGCGATTTCCGGCACCACACCCCCATAGAGCCTGTGCAGGTCAACCTGGGAAGCGATGCAGTCCGTCAGCACCTCCCGGCCATCCCGGACAATGGCAACGGCGGTCTCATCGCAGGAGGATTCCACCGATAGGATATTCATAGCGTCCACTCCTTCTTATAAATCAGGGCATCTTCCCTGGGGTTACGGTAATAATTCCTCCGCCGCCCGATTTCCTGAAAGCCCAGTCCCTCGTAAAGCGCCCGGGCGGGGGCGTTGGAATCCCGGACCTCCAGGGTCAGGCACCGGCTTCCCCTTTGGCGCAGAGCCTCTATCAGGGATAGAATCAGCTCTTTTCCCAGCCCTTTGCGTCGGTAGTCCGGGTCCACCGCCAAGTTCATCATGTCCGTCTCCCCCAGCACCGTCTGGGAGCCCACATAGCCCGCCAGGCGCTCCCCGTCCATGGCAACCAGCCAGCAGGACAGGGGGTTCTCCAGCTCGGACAAAATGCTTTTTTCGCTCCAAGGGTCCGAAAAGCAGACCCTTTCCAGCGCCGCAATCTGGGACACCTGGGCTTCTTTCATGGCTTTTATTTCCATCATTTGGCCTCATACCAGCTCTTGCCGAATTTTGCCTCTGCCGTCAGCGGCACCTTCAGCTGGGCAACGCCCTCCATTTCCCGGCTGACCAGAGCCGCCACCTCTGCCGCCTGGGCCTCCGGGCACTCCACAATCAGCTCGTCGTGGACCTGTAAAAGGAGCTTGGCCTCCGGGAAGGACGCGGACAGGGCGTTCTCCACCCGAATCATGGCAAGCTTAATGAGGTCCGCCGCCGTGCCCTGAATGGGGGTATTGAGGGCGATTCGCTCCGCCCCCTGGCGGACATTGAAATTGCTGCTTTTGAGCTCCGGAATATACCGGCGGCGGCCGTAAAGGGTCTGGGTGTAGCCGCACTCCCGGGCATCCTCCACCACCCTTTTCATATAGTCCCGCACGCCATGGTAGTTGGAAAGGTAGCTGTCGATATAGTCCCTGGCCTCATATCGGCTGACACCGATATCCTCTGCCAGGGAGAATTCAGAGATGCCGTAGACGATGCCGAAATTCACCGCCTTGGCGTGTCTTCTCTGCAAAGGGGTCACCTGGTCCGCCGGAACGCCAAAGACCTGGCTTGCGGTGGCGGTGTGGATATCCTGCCCTTCGCAGAAGGAGCGCTGCATGGTCTTGTCGTCAGCGATGTGGGCCAGTACCCGCAGCTCAATCTGGCTGTAATCCGCGTCTACCAGCACACAGCCGGGACCGGGCACAAACATCTTGCGGATTTCCGCCCCCAGGTCCGTGCGGACCGGGATGTTTTGCAGATTGGGGTCTGTAGAGGAGAGTCTTCCGGTTGCCGTCACCAGGTTCTGGAAGGTGGTGTGGATGCGGCCATCGGAGGCGATGACCTTCATCAGGCCGTCGGCATAGGTGCCTTTGAGCTTGGTGAGCATCCGGTAATCCATAATGGCCGGGATAATGGGGTGCTTGTCCTTCAGCTTTTCCAGAACATCGGCATTGGTGGAATAGCCGGTTTTCGTCTTCTTGGAGGCGGGCAGCCCCAGCTTTTCAAACAGCAGCACCCCCAGCTGCTTGGGGGACTGGATATTAAAGGGGCCATCGGAATAGCCGTAAATCAGGGCCTCGCAGTCCGCAATCCGGGCTTCCAGCATTTTTCCAAACTGGGACAGCTGGTTTTTATCGATGGCAATGCCCCGGCGCTCCATCCGATAGAGCACGGTGCACAGGGGCAGCTCGATCTCCCGGTAGAGGGCAGTCTCCCCCTGCCGTTCCAGCTCCTGTTCCAGCGGCTCCCGCAGAAGCCAGACGCATTCGGCACAGGCGGCGGCATCCCCATCCTCCACGGTTCTGCCCAGGAAGGTGGTGGCCAGCTTGGAAACGGGGTAATCCGACTGGGAGGGGTTTAAATCGTAGGCAGCCAGGGCCGTATCAAAGGCGACCCTTTCCCAGGAGAAGCCCCCATTTTTCAAAAGGTGCATGGAGGCCTTTGCGTCATGGAGAATCAGGCTGTCCAGCTGGGGCACGGTCTGCATTTGCAGCTCCAAGGGCGTAAAGGCGCAGACTCCCTCCTCCCAGGCGATGCCCAGGCTTCCGTCCGGGGCAAAATACAGGGCGCATTCGGAAAGCTTCTCGGGAAGCGCATCCACCTTGGGAAGCGTCCTTGCCTCCTGCCTAGCAGGATACTGGGCTTCCACCGCCGCGCCCCGCAGGCCGTAGCGGTCAATAAGCCGCACGAATTCCAGCTTCTGGAACAGAGCGTATAGCTCCGGCTTGTTGTATTCCTTCCGCAGCGCGTCCTCCGGGGAAAATTCGATGGGCGCTTCCGGGACGATGGTTGCCAGCTCGTAGGACAGATACGCACTGTCCTTCCCCGCCTCCAGCTTCTCCCGAAGCTTGGGCCGGACGGAGGGCTCCTCCAGATGGGCATACACCCCGTCCAGGGTGCCGAATTTCAGGAGCAAATCCGTGGCGGTCTTGGGACCCACCCCGGGGACACCGGGGATATTGTCTGAAGAATCTCCCATCAGGGCCTTCAGGTCCACCATGCGCTTGGGCTCGAAGCCGTATTCCTCCCGGAATTTTTCCTCATCATACAGCGTCGCCGTGGTCTGGCCGGGCTTGGAAATCACCAGCTTCACCTTGACATAGTCATCAATCAGCTGCAAGGAGTCCCTGTCTCCCGTGACAATGACGCAGTCCCATTTTTCCGCCCCGCAGCGCTTTCCCACGGTACCAATGACATCGTCCGCCTCCCAGCCCTGGGCGCTGTAGATGGGAATGTTCATAGCCGAAAGCACCTGCTTCATAATGGGCATCTGCTGGGCAAGCTCCTCAGGCATTCCGTGGCGGTTTGCCTTGTAGCCCTCGTAGCGCTGGTGGCGGAAGGTGGGGCCGTGAAGGTCGAAGGCCACACACACGGCATCGGGATTTTCCTCCTTCTCCATGCGCTCTAAGATGTTCAGGAATCCATAGATGGCATGGGTATAGAGCCCCTCCCGGGTGGTCAGAGGCTTGACACCGAAGAACGCCCGGTTGATGACGCTGTTGCCATCAAGAATCATTAATTTCATACTTTTCTCCACTTGGTGCCCTGGGGGGTATCGATGATCTCCACGCCCATGGCCTTGAGCTGGTCTCGAATCCGGTCCGCCTCAGCAAAATTCTTTGCCTTCTTGGCCGCGGTTCTGGCGTTTACCAGCGCGTCAATCTCCGGGTCGGCGTTTGCCTGGGCCTCCTGGGCCTGCTTTTCCCGCAAGGCCTGTGCGGCCATCAGCAGGTTAAGGGACAGGACCTTGTCAAAGTCCGCCAGTGCGTAGAGCTTGGTTGCGTCGTTTGTCTTGGATTTCAGAACATCGTAAAGGGCCGTCACCGCCAGGGAGGTATTCAGGTCCCCGTTCAAAGCTCCTACAAACTTCTCCTTCAGATTTTCAAAGGCCGCCATATCCACCTCGCCCTCGTCTTTCAGGGCGGCAATTTTGGCAATCAGCTTTTCGTAGGCACCGGCGGCGTTGTCCAGGTTCTCCCAGGAGAACACCAGGTTCCGGCGGTAATGGCTCTGCAGGCAGAAATAGCGGTAGGCCATGGGGTCGTAGCCCTTCTCCTGGAGCAAAGAAACCGTCAGGAACTCGCCCTTGGACTTGCTCATCTTGCCGCTGTCCGTGTTCAGGTGGTGCACATGGAACCAGTAATTGCACCAGGGGTGGCCCAGGTAGCTCTCGGACTGGGCAATCTCGTTGGTGTGGTGCGGGAAGGCGTTGTCGATGCCGCCTGCATGGATATCCAGGTACTCTCCCAGATGCTTCATGGAAATGCAGGAGCACTCAATGTGCCAGCCGGGATAGCCCACGCCCCAGGGAGAATCCCATTTGAGGGCCTGGTCCTCAAACTTGGACTTGGTAAACCACAGCACAAAGTCGTTTTTGTTGCGCTTGTTGGTATCCTCCTCTACGCCCTCCCGGACCCCCACCGCCAGGTCCTCCTCGTCGTGGTCATTGAAGACATAGTATTTTTCCAGTTTGGAGGTGTCAAAATACACGTTGCCCCCGGCAAAATAGGCATAACCCTTGTCCAGAAGCGTCTGCACCATGTGGATATACTCCGGAATGCAGTTGGTGGCGGGCTCCACCACATCCGGGCGCTTGATATTGAGCTTGTCGCAGTCGGCAAAGAAGGCATCGGTATAGAATTTTGCCACTTCCATGACGGTCTTGTGCTCCCGGGCCGCGCCTTTGAGCATCTTATCCTCGCCGGTGTCGGCATCGGAAGACAGATGGCCCACGTCTGTAATGTTCATCACCCGCTTGACAGGATAGCCCAGGTAGCGCAGGGCCTTTTCCAGCACGTCCTCCATAATATAGGTGCGGAGGTTGCCGATGTGGGCGTAGTGATACACCGTGGGACCGCAGGTATACATTCTGACAAGCTGAGGGTCCCTGGGGGTAAAGAGCTCCTTCTTATGGGAAAGGGAATTATAAAGATACATAGATTTTCCTCCTTCAAAAAGCGGGCCGGGCAATAAAAAAAGCCCCCTGTACCTAAGTACAAGAGGCGGCATCGCCGCGGTTCCACTCTCATTTTTCGCTTTTATATGAAGCTTACCGCTCCCGGACGCACCTTCCCCCGCGTTTTCCTACCCCGGCTTGCAGCCTGTGGCCGGGACTCTCTGAAAGGGAGCATGGGGTACTCTTTCCGCTCATTGCGGTTGTTTGTGTTATTTTACCATCAAAGGCAGGGCTGTGTCAAGCATTCCATGAAAAAAAGCAGCATTTCTTTGTGGGAAGAGCTGTTTTCCTGGGCGGTTTTTCCCCATTCTCTGGAAGGATTGTCCAAAGATGGCAATGTTTTCATTATTAAATAAATCTTATCCTATTGACAATGCGGGGTTTTGCAAGGTATAATACCTTTGAGAAAAACAAGAAAGGGAGGTAACACAATGATTTACCCCTTCAGTCAGACCAATTCTCGCAAAATCATGCGTATTGTCAGTGCGACGGCTGCCGCGTTCCTTTGCGCGACCATGTTCACCGGCTGCTTCAAAAAGAACGACGCGCCCACATCCGAGCCCGCCTCCGGCCCCAACCTGGTAGATACCTCTACCACGGAGACCACGGAAGCGGCCACCACGGAGCCCACCACCGTCGCCACTACGGAGGCCCCCAAGGTCAACGTGGCGATTGTAAAGGAGCAGGTCGGTGTCCGCGCTGCTCCCACCACCGATTCCAACGTTCTGCTCACCCTGAACGCCGGTGACGAGGTGACCGTCAACCGGGTGGAGACCATCGGTGCCACCCAGTGGGCCTACATTCCCGTGAAGGGTTGGGTGCCAACCGACAGCCTGGATATGTCCAATGTGACCATCTCCGGCGCTACCAGCACCCCCGCCAGCGGCAGTGAGAATGGTGCGCCTACCACCACTACCGCTCCTTCCAGCACCACCGGCTCCACCACCGGCTCCGGCCAGACCGGTACCATCACCGCCAGTGAGCTGAACATCCGCCAGTCCCCCAGCACCGCCGCCGCTTCCGTCGGCAAGTACACCAAGGGCACCCAGGTGACCATCCTGGAAACCAGCAACGGTTGGGGCCGTACCGACAAGGGCTGGATTAACATGGGCTACGTCCGCATCGGCAGCACTGCGGCCACCGATACGCCCACCAACACCACAACCAACACCGGCACCACGACAGGAACCACGACCACCGCCGGCGGCACCAAGGGCGTTGTCACCGCTACTCAGCTGAATATCCGTGAAAGCGCTTCCACCACCGCCGCCCAGAAGGGTTCCTACAGCTACGGCGATCGGATCACCATTCTGGAGTCCAGCAACGGCTGGGGCCGCACCGATAAGGGCTGGGTCTCCATGGACTATGTTTATGTAGATGGCACCACCGGCAAGAACACCGCCAAGGGCCTGGTCACCGGCAACGGCCTGAACGTCCGCAGCGGCCCGGGCACCAACTACAACTCCGTAGCCAGCTACGCCGCTATGACACGGGTCAACATTCTGGAGCAGGTCAAGGTCGGCGGCACCACCTGGGGCTGCACCAAGGACGGCTGGATCAGCCTGAGCTATGTTTACATTGACGGCACCACCGCCGAAGGCTCCACCACCGGCACCGTCTCCGGCACCAACGTCAACATCCGCAGCGGCCCGGGCACCAACTATGACCGTGTCGGTTCCTACAACAGCGGCGACACCGTTCAGGTTTACGCCCAGTTCACCATCGGCAATATGAAGTGGGGCTGCACCAGCAAGGGCTGGGTCTCCATGGATTATGTGGAAGTGGGCTAACCCCTCCTGATCGCAACACAATTTTGGCAGCTCCGGAAGAAACCTCCGGGGCTACCATTTTTATAGTGAGGTGTATTTATGAAACGTTTCCTTTGCTTTCTTCTCCTCCCTGCCCTGCTTTTAGGTCTCGTGGGTTGCGGGAACCAGGTCACCATCGACTATGGAACATCCACTATCTATACAAAAGCGGATATGGATGAGGCCATCCGACTGATTCGTCAGGAATTTGATACCTGGAAGGGCTGTGAGCTGCACAGCATCCGCTATGTTTCGGACGAAAGCTGCAATGAAAAGAATCTTGCCTGGATGAACGAATTGGCAGAGGCTCGCGGCATGGATCAAACCTTTACCCAATGCATCTTTTTTGAAAGCAGTTTTCATTCCCCTAAAAAAGAGAAGGATGCAGGGGCCTGGAATCCCGATGAGGAATACACCGGCTGGCAATGGTGTCTGGCCCGAACGGAGAGCGGTCCTTGGACACTGATGACCTGGGGCTATGGCTGATAAGAAACGCACACTGCACAAAACCCATTCCTGTCCAATCAGCTGGCAGGAATGGGTTTTGTTTGTATTAATAGAAACACAGTGCCGTAAATGTCCCAGCGGCAAAGTACAGCCAGAGACGGAATGTCTTTTTCCCGCTTCCCAGGGTGTAAAGCATCAGCAAGCAGCCAGCAGCAAGAACCAGAACGGCCCAGGCAGACAGCAGCCGCAGAGGGGTGAATCCGAAACGGGCGATATACAGCCACAGCTTCGCCCCGGCGGTAACGGCCAGGAAAATGCTCTGCACCATCAACACCGCTTGCAATCCCCTACCCAGAGGGCTTGCCTTTGTCAGCAGGGACAGCAGCCAAATAAGGAAGAAATTAATAGCCATCACGGTAGATAGCTGGAAAAAGCCGCTTCTGGCGTAATCCGAGGCCGTAAGTGTTCCGGGAATGTGCCCTGAAAACACCGCAAGGAGATTCCCTGCCTGTACGCCGAAAAACAGGAAATACACACCGCAGAACAGCCCCAGAACCAGGTTTGCCCCACTTCCCGGAAGCACACGCAGCTTTTCCAGCTGCGCTGCCGACAGCACCGGTGTTCTTTCCCGCCGGGCCGCCCCCCGGAGCAGACCGTAAAGATAGGCTCCAACAGGCAGGCCCAGAACAAACCAGAGAAATTCATCCCAGAAGCTCTCCGATAAATCCAACCGGAAAATATTTTGGAAACCCTGAACCAGGCTTTCAAATCCACTGTCCGCCTGACCCAGTAAGTCCGTTACAAGAACCAATAGGGGCAGCGCCAGCACCAAGCACAGGGCAGCCAGCCAGAAATCCCGCCGTTTTTTCTGATTTTCCTCCCCCTTGAAAGGCTTGAACAAAGCCCCCAGGGCACAGACTGTATCCGTTGCACGGCCAAAGAAATTTCCAAAGGGCAGCAGCAGGAAACCATCCAGGCAGTCCCAGGCAAAGCCCAGGGCATCTTCCCCGCCCCGGTCCGCCCTCAAAAAGGAAAGTGTCCAGAAGACGGCGGAAGCATGGAGTGCCAAAAGGCCCCAATCCTGGGTGGCGTTGCAGCGTTTCAGACTCAGAGCCAGGGCAATCAACACCATCACCGCTGCCCAAAACCAGTGCATTGTCCCTTTGGGCTGTTTTTTCCAGCCAATGGCTACGCCCCAACCAAGAAACGCCACACAAAAGAGCAGCATGGGCCATGGCTCCAACAGTGTTTTCCAATAAAACCAGCCAATAAAATATCCAACAATGGGCAAGACGAACTGCTTTTTCATCGCACATCCTCCTGATATTCCAGAATGTCCCCGGGCTGGCAGTCCAGGGCCTTGCAAATTTCATTCAGGGTGGAAAAACGGATGGCCTTTGCCTTTTGGTTTTTCAGGATGGAGAGATTGGCCGGGGTGATTCCAACGCGCTCGGCCAGCTCCCCGGAGGCCATCTTCCGCTTGGCAAGCATCACATCCAGATTGACAACAATTGCCATAGCGCCGCCCTCACACCGTCAGGTCCAGCTCGGAGCGCATGGGCACCGCCTGGGCAAAGACATCCCTTACAATTCGGACAATCAGGCCCATAAAGCCCGCGGCAAGCGCAACCGCCGCCAGGGTATAGATTCGCCAGCACCCGGCAAGGCACACAAGGCAGGCCGCAAAGCAGCAAATGCCGATCTTCCCCAGCAGGGCTACATTTTTGTCCTCAAAGACCTCTCCCCGGCGCAGGTTCCGAAGGAGCCGGTCCATACAGCACAGCAGCCAGAACCCGGGGATATTGCAAAGATACAGGCAGACAATCAGGAAAATGCCGTCCGACTGGGAAAAGAACGGCATCACCCGGCATAATTCCCGGCTGACAGGCCAGATTCCCACATCCAGAGCCACAAGGCAAAGGCCAAACAGCCACACCAGCGCACGGCTGATGGAAATGGAGCGGGACGAATTCAAAAAATCCATAAAAAATACCTCCTATGCTTTTGTTTGAAACAGAATAGCACAGGAGGTATTGTTTGTCAAGAATTATTTATCGTTTTTCGATAAATTCATTTTTTAATAGCTGGACATTTCCCGGACCTTCAGGCTGCCGCCCTCTTGCACCAGCAAAAGCTTTAGGTGATTGGTGGTCTGGACAACGCCCTTCTTGCCGGTGGTGTCCACAAGATAGGTCACGTCGCAGAAATAGGTGTCCTCGTCCAGCTTGATGAGATGATTGTATTGCAAATCCGTCAGCTGGTCCCGGACGCTCTGGCCGAAGCTCAGGCCGTCCAGGGCGGAAGCCAGGCGGGCGTACAGGGGGCTATCGGAGGCAATCAGCCGCCGCAAAGCCGCAAGATTGCCCCGGGCGCTGGCCTTGGTAGAGCCGGAAAAGGCAATATAGCGCTTTACAAAATTCTCCAGGGTCTGCTGCAGCAGGGGGATTTCCGTTTCGTCGCAGTTATCCTCCAGGAAAACCGCCTCGTAATCCTGCCCGGTCACATCCCGTCCATTCCGGTCCAAAACCCGGAGTGAAAGCGTCCCCAGATACCCTTCGACGGTATAGGTCACCCGCGTGGGAAAATCATAGGCGCTTGCCAATTCCGCAAACAGCGCATAGGGGATCCCTCGTTCCGTGATATCGCTTTCCGGAAGCTGCGTTCCTTCCGAAAGTACCTGGGCCCGGCTGTCCACCGTCACACTGACCGGCGGGCCATACAGGGCGGACACATCGTACTCCGAATGGGAAACCGTCCACTTGGGAAGCCCGAAGGCCCCTTTGTCCTCCGCCGTCAGGGTAAAGCTGCCAAGCGCAGTTTTTCCACTGCGGATTCGGTAGCGCAGAACCGTATCCGTAGAGGCGGCGCTGTCCTTTACCGCCTGAAACCCCTGGGCACAGGCGGTCCGCACAACCTGCTCCGCGGAAGCACGGCTCTGAAGATTGGGGTCAATCTCCCGGAGCTGCGCTTCAACGCCTTGCAGCACGGTCTCCTCCGTCAAGCCGTCTATAAAAGCCGATACCGCGTATTGGCTTCGGGAATCCTCATAGGCCCGCAGGAAATTCCAAAGCACTGCCAGGCCCACGCCGCCCAGAATCAGAACCACCAGGGCATAAACCAAGCAGCCCCGCACAAATTTACGACCCATGGGTGCCCTCCTTCAATACCAGAAACGTGGTGGGCACCGGGCGGATGCCGATGACGGACGCGCAGTTATTGATGTAATCTCCTCCGAACCACATCAGTGACGAGGAGCCGCCGTCTAAGTTGCAGGCGTTTACCGCACCGTATTTCAGCATAATATCCGCCAGGTCCAGAAGGGTCGCCCCCAGGCTGACCACCTGGCGGCCATCGATGACCAGAAGCAGAATGGCCCCATCGGAGCGCTGGCCGATGGCCGTTCTGGGATTCAGGCCGCTGGCCGTGTCCTCGGGAAGCACCGATTCCCCGTTGGCAACCAGCACAGGGCCGAAGCTGACCCCATACTGAATGTCCATGGTCTCCAGGTCTTCCTTCGTGGGGGACCCCACATGGAGGATGGCGTTGCTATCCAGGCCCACAAAGCCCTGCCGGGTTCCGGAATAATAGGCCTTTCCCTCAAAAACCACCATGGAATCCGGGATGCTGCCGTTTCCGGTGCCGTTGGGGTCGTAAAAGCCCCCGGCGTTGATGCCCGCCACGGCATCGAACTTCTCTACCATCTCCGCCACCGTATAGCCCCTGGCCCCGAAGCTCTCCGGAACGGCCCCCATAATGACCCGGGTGGGGTCCTGGACAATCATCATAAAGCCGGAATAGCCGGAGCCCGTGACCCGCTCCACAATAATCCCGTCGCCGTCCTCGTCCACAAGGCCCCAGGCATCCGCCTGCCCCGATTCCGCCGAGACAGTCTCCTGGGGCAGCCGCACCAGAGAGGTGTCCGTTTGGATATCCTCCTCCAAACGGACCTGGGTAATTTCCGCAATCTCCTCCGGGGACAAAAACCAGTCCGCCAAAAAGCCCATGGCGCTGGTCTCCTTCACAGACATGACAAAGAGCTTTTTCGCCGCCAGGGACGGACCCTTGGTCACAATCAGCAGGGCCCCATACAGCAAAATCAAAAGCAGCGCAGCCGTTTCCAGCAGCACAAGAAGCAGCTTTCCAAGGCCCAGGGCCAGACGCTTTCCGGTAGGAACCGCTTTTTCATCCGTGAGAAATTTACCGCTCTTCTCGCTCATCTACGCACCTCTTTTTCAAAAAAGCCCCCGATGCAAACCACATCAGGGGCACTTTTTAGTCTGCTTTCTGAATGGCTTCGATGACACCCGCCAAAGCGTCGGTATTCACCGTCTCCATCTGGCCGTTGTCGTAAGCCTCCGCCACCTTGGGGTCAATGGGGAGCCGGGCCAGCACGGGCAGACCCAGATTCTGGGCCACCTCGTCCAGATGGCCCTCACCGAAGACCTTGATTCGCTTCCCGCAGTCTGGGCACTCCAGGTAGGAGTAATTTTCCACGAAGCCCAGAACGGGAATGTGCATCATCTCGGCCATGCGGACGGCCTTGGTGACAATCATGGAAACCAGGTCCTGGGGGCTGGTGACAATAACGATGCCGTCCACCGGGAGGCTCTGGAACACCGTCAGGGGCACGTCGCCGGTTCCGGGAGGCATATCCACAAACAGATAGTCCACGTCCTCCCAGATGACATCCGTCCAGAACTGCTTGACCGCGCCGGCAATCACCGGGCCGCGCCACACCACCGGGTCACCGGGGTTATCCAGCAGCAGGTTGATGGACATCATCTGAATGCCGCTGCGGGTCAGCGCGGGGTACAGTCCGTCGTCATTGGCACCCTGGCACTCGGTCACGCCGAAGGCCGTAGGGGCGGAAGGGCCGGTAATATCCGCATCCAGCACGCCAACACGCTTGCCCTGCCGGGCCATGGCCACCGCCAGCATGGAGGTGACGGTGGATTTGCCCACGCCGCCCTTGCCGGAAACAACGGCGATGACCTTCTTGACGCTGGCCTTGGGATTCAGCTGCGCCAAAAGGCTCTCCTGCTTGCGCTCGCCGCAGTCAGAGCCACAGCTGGAACAATTTCCGTTACAGGAACTCATTTTCAACTCTCCTTATCATATCTTTGAGGGAATTTGATACAATTCATCGGCACATGGCCGCATGTCTCATTATAGGCCCGAAAAGCGGTTCTGTCAATGGTCTCAGCCACAATCAGCTCTGGGCCTGCTCCCACTGCTCCATGAGGTCCATGAGACTCTCCTCCGCCGCTTCCTTTTCGGCCATCAGGCGGTTCAGCTCCTGATAGTCCGAGGCAGCGGCCTGAATCTTCTCCTCCAGCTCGGCCACCGCCTTTTCCTGCTTTTCAATCTCCCGCTCCAGCTTTTTTACAAGCTTTTCCGCGTCCTTGGGGCCGGACCTGGGCTTTTCCTTTTTCACCTTGGGCGCTTCCGGGGCAGCCGGGGCAACCCGTGCCTGGGCCTCATGCTCCAGAATGGAGCGGTACTTCTGGTAGCCGCAGCGGAAATCCCGGATGGTGCCGTTTTCCAGCAGCCACACCCGCTCGGCAAACTTTTCGATAAAATACCGGTCATGGGACACAAACAGCAGCACGCCCTCAAATTCCTCGATGGCCGCCTCCACCCACTCCCGTGAGGCAATGTCTAAGTGGTTCGTCGGTTCGTCGAGAATCAGCAGATTGATTTTCTCATCCATGAGCATACACAGCCGGAGACGGGACTGCTCTCCGCCGGACAGGGTGCCCACGGTTTTGAACACATCCTCGCCCTGGAACAGGAACGCGCCCAAGCGGTCTCTGGCCATCTGCGGAGTCAGGTTCTTTTCATAGAGCATGGTGTCGTAGAGACTGCGCTCCGGGTGGTCAAAGTGGATAATCTGGGGCAGATATCCCCATTTGACCGTGGGGCCAAACTGGATTTTGCCGCCGCAGTCCTCCTCCCCCAAAAGGCACTTGATGAAGGTAGACTTGCCGGTGCCGTTGTCCCCCAGAAGGGCGATGCGCTCCCCACCCTCCACAGTCAGGTTCACGTCCGAAAACAGGACCCGGTCTCCAAAGGTCTTGGAGACATTTTTCATTTTGAATACCACATCTCCGGAAAAATCCTTTTCTCCAAAGGAGGCCTTCATGGTTTTTTCCGTTTTGGGGCGCTCCGTCTTTTGAATCCGCTCCATGCGGTGCTGAATGGACATGGCCCGGCGGTAGAGTGTCCGGTTGTTAATGCCCCAGCCCTTCATCCGCTCCACGGTGTAGCCCAGCTGTTTGAGCTTTGCCTGCTCCTGCTCATACTGCTTGAGTTGCAAATCAAACCGGGCCTGCTTTTCCTCCATATAGAAGGAATAATTTCCGGAGTAAAACTCCCCATGGCCGTCCACAATCTCAATGACCCGGTCCGCCACCTGGTCAATGAAATACCGGTCGTGGGAAATGGCCAGGACCGTACCCTTGAAGCCATTGATATAGGTTTCCAGCCACTCCACGCTGTTTAAGTCCAGGTGGTTGGTGGGCTCGTCCAAAAGGAGGATATCCGTCTTTTCCAACAGCAGTCTTGCCAGATTGATGCGGGTCTTTTCGCCCCCGGACAGGCTGTCGAATTCCTGGGGCCGCTGCTGAGGGGAAATGCCCAAGCCGTTGCAGATTTTATCCACATCCACGTCCATTTCGTAGCCGCCGCCGGACTGGAAGCGATTCACAAGGGCATCGTACTCCCGCAGCTGCTCCTGGGTGGCCCCCTGGGCCATGGCAGATTCCAGGGCCTCCATCTTCCGCTTGGCTTTCGTCAGGTCCGCAAAGGCAGAGCGCAGCACATCCTCCACCGTGTAGCCCGCGGGGAATTTGGGTATCTGGGAGATCAGGCCCAGCTTTTTATTGGGGTTCACATAGACCTCGCCCCCGTCATAGTCCATTTCCCCGGTGAGGATTTTGAAGAGGGTGGTTTTCCCGCAGCCGTTGCGGCCCAGGATGGCCACGCACTCCCCCTCCTGAATGTCAAAGGAAAGGTCCTGCAATAGGTTTTCCCCAATGACAAAGAATTTATTTAAGTTCTTAACCGAAATGTCTACCATGATTTTTCTCCAATTGCATCCAACATCTCTGCCAGCTCCTCCCGGCTGTACAGAAGGTTTACTGCCCGCAAAAGGGCGTTGGCCGTCATCCGCTCCGGCAAGTTCAGCTTTTTCAATAGTTTTTTTCGCTTCTCAGCGCTGTCCTGGCCGCCGGAAAGGCCCCAGTCCACAAAATCCTGCTTGGTGATGGAGCTGCCGCTCTCCACGGCTTCCCCGTCGATTGTGGCCCCGCTTGCGCGAAGAGCCTGCAGGATGACCTCCGGGGACATGCCCTCTACCCCCAGCTTTCCCTCCTTGCCTGGGGCTGCCTTGCGGCGCTCCTTGCCGGGGATATCCGGGATGTAGGCATGCTTTAAATATTTCCCGGGAATGGCACCCTTGATATAATTGCGGATGACAAACCCCGCCCCGTCGGAATCCGTAAACACAATCAGCCCCCGCTTCTGCGCCACACGGCGCAGAAGCGCCAGCTGCTCCTTATCCTTGAAGATGCCAAAGCCCGCGGTTTCAAAAATCGGGGCATCCACAATTTGGCTCAGGGTGTTTTTGTCATACCGGCCCTCTACCAGGATGGCCTCCTGAATTTTAACCATGCTTTGCCTCCCGCGCAAGGCTCAGAAGCAGCAGCTCCAGGAGCCGTTCCGGGTCGTCATAGGAGGTTTTGATTCGGTAGTCCGTTTCCAGAATCAGCTGCGACGCTTTCTGGCAGAATTCCGCGCTGAATCTCCGGGCGGCCTCCATGGTCTTCCGGGCAGGATAGTCCGGGATGCCGCAGAGCTTCTGCAAATCCCCGGAATTTTTCCGATTGTCTATCAGCGTCCGGGCCGCGCCCAGGCGGCGGAAATGGCTGCCCACAGCGCCCAGGATGGCCAGGGGCTCCTGCTGCATTTTTAAAAGCTGCTGCAATTTGACCAGCGCCTCATCGTACCGCCCGGCACTTAAAAAGTCCGTCATCTGGAACACCACCGCATCCAATACCGGCTCGGTCACCGCGTCGATATCCGCCTTGCAGATGGTATCGGACCCGGAATAGGCGCAGATTTTGTCGATTTCCCCCAGGAGGGAGGTCATGGTCCCGTCGGTGATCTCAATGAGGTAGGTACACAGCTCCGTAGAGATTTTTTTCTGCTGGGCGGCAAAGTGCCTGGTAAGCCAGGCAATCAAATCCCGCTGGTTCTGTTTGGCAAACTCCACCACAAGGCCGTTTTTGTCAATGCTGTCCCAGAGCTTTTTCATCCGTTTGTCCGGCTTCCAGGGGGCTGCCGTGTAGACAAACACCACGGTGCAGTACTCCGGAATATCCCCTAATGTTGCCGCCATCCGCTCCCGGTCCGACTCGTTCATTTTAAAAAGGTCGATGTCCTCCACCTGAATAAGGGTGTGCTCCGCCATCATGGGCAGATTTTCCACCGCCTCGGCAAAGGCCGTCATGTCAAAGGTCTCCGTATTGAAGCGGTGATAATTAAAGGATTCCGTCAGAGGGTCCAGCACCAGCTTTTTTAGGCTCCCCAGATAATACTCCAGCAGAAAGGTCTCCTCTCCAAAAAATACATAGAGCCTGCCGGGGGCCTTCTCTCGGATATTCTGTTTCAGCCGGTTGAGTGTCTCATCAGCTTCCTGTTTTTTTGCCACGACTGTTCCTCCTGATTACAATGGTTCCTTCCAGGTCCGTTCTGCGGATGGTGCAATTGGCCCCTGTGAGCCTGTCCAGCACCTCTTGGGTGGGATGACCATAGGAATTGTTCGCACCGACGCTGATCAGCGCCAGCTCCGGCTTTACCGCGTCCAGCAGCTCCTGGCTGGTGGCGTATTTCGAGCCGTGGTGGCCCGCCACCAGAATATCCGCCTTGGGAAGAGCCTCCTGCCGAAGGAGCCTGCGCTCCCCCGCAATATCCAAATCGCCGGTTACCAGTATAACACAGTTTTCGGATTCAAACAAGATGGCCATGCTGTTTTCCTGCCTGGAATTGCCGCCGGTATAGGGATAGAAGTGCAGCTTCCCCTTGCCAAAGGGCACAACCGTGTCCTCCGTCAGAACCCGGCCCTCCAGGGACGGCTCCTCTCCGGGCAGGAGAATGCTCTGCGCCGGAATCTGGGTTAAGAAATTGGCAACGCCCCCAAAATGGTCCCTGTCAAAGTGGGTCAGCGTCAGCAGGTCCAGCCGGTAGAAATTCTGACTGCGCAGCATCTGCCAGGCACGGTCGGCGGACCTGGTGTCGGAATCCCCGCCGCAGTCAATGAGGGCGCTTTCCCCTCCGCTTTGCAGCAGCAGGCACTGCCCCTCTCCCACATCCAGGACCGTCAGTCGGCAGTCATCCGTCCTGGGTCCATAGCCGGTCAGCACCGCCACAGCCAGAAGTCCCGCAAGCGCGGCGGCAAACAGGGGCTTTCCATGTCTGCGTTTCAGAAGGCACCATAGAACAATCAGCAGATAGGCAAACATCAGCCAGTACACGCTCCATTGGCTGCAGGTATACAGCGCCGCCATAGGGGCCCTGGAAAGCCACCCCGCAATCCGCAGGACGAAGCGAATGGGCCAGGCGGTGAGCCATCCAAAAAGCGCGCCCAGGCCGGGGACGATGGGTCCCAGCAGACACACCGCCAGGATTCCGGAAAAAATAATCGGCAAAAGCCACAGCGTCAAAAGATTGGTTACCACCCCCACCAGGCTGATGGTGCCAAAATAATAAGCCGAAACCGGGGTGGAAAGGGCCATGGCGCTGAGGCTGACGGAAAGGGAATCCGCCAAAGGGCCGGAAAGCCTCCGCGGAAACCTCGCCAGACAATGCCGAAAATGTACGGAAAGCGGCCGCTGGAACAGGAGAATCCCCAGAACACTCAAAACCGAAAGCTGAAATCCGGCGGCGGTCAGGACAAAGGGATTGCCCACCATCAGGCACAGGGCGGCCATGGCCAGGGCCGTTCTGGAATCATAGGCCCGTTTGGTAAGCCTTGCCAGCAGAAGCAGCGCCGCCATGACGCAGGCCCTGCACACAGAGGGAGTCAGTCCCGCGGCCGCCGCAAACAGCAGCAGCACCGGAAGCCCCAAGAGGACCGCGGGCCATGGCTTTTTCAAGCACAGGAGCCACACAAAGCCAAAGAGAATCGCCACATGCAGACCGGACACCGCCACAATATGTCGGATGCCGCTGACCCGCAGGGCCGTTTCATCCTTATAGGAGAGGTTCTGGGTGTCGCCCAGCAGCAGAGAGCTTGCAAAAGGGGCCGCGTCCTCCGGGAACGACCGGGTAATGGCCTCCCCCGCCCCAGCTGCCAGACGCTGGGGAAGATTCCAAAGCGTCCTTTCCCCCGGGCAGACGAAAGCCTCCCCCTTGGGGCTTGCCAGAAGAAAGATGCCTGAGCCCGGATAGGTGCCGCCCGCCCTGCTGCCGCCGGGAAGGGTCACCCGCAGACGGAATGGGCCGGAAACCTTGTCCCCCGCCCGGGCGGTCATCCCCTCCGGAAGGTACAGCCGCACCGGGTAGGTTTTCCCGTTGTACCGAAGGTCCCCCCGGACGCTGTGGCTGTACTGCCCCGGGGCGCTGTTCTCCCGGCACAGGACCTCCACCTCCCGGATGGTATCATCCAGAGCGAGCAGCGGTTCATAATAGGTCTTTTGCAGTCCAAACACCAGCGATGCCCCCAGAGCAAAGCCCAGGGCAGCCGCAAAAAGCCGTTTGGAATAGGGCGCCCAATGAGAAAGGAGCAACAGGCCCATGGCCGCTGCCCAGCCCGCGGCGCAGACCCAGGCTGATTTTTCCCAGCAAAGCCATAGAATGCACCCCAGCGCCCCGGCAAAGCCCAGGGTAAACCGGAAAAGCTTCCGCATACCTCTTCCCTCTCTTTCTTCGCCAATTCTACAAAAGGCGCAGCCGGTTGGGGCTGCGCCTTGGAAATTGCTTTAAATTTTTGCGGTGACGAAATCGTCAACCAGGGCCAGGGCGTTGTCCACCTTGACAGGGTCCTTGCCGCCGCCCATGGCGCTGTCGGGCTTGCCGCCGCCGCTGCCGCCGCACTCGGCGCAGACCAGCTTCACCAGTTCTCCGGCCTTGATGCCCCGCTTCACAGCTTCCTTGCCGCAGACGGCCAGGAATGTGGGCTTCTCGTCCTTGACAGAGGCCAGAACCGCTACAACACCGGGCTCACGGTCCCGCAGCATATCGCCCATCTGGCGCAGCTTGGCGGCATCCGCCTTGGGCAGGACCACGGTCATCACCTTCAGGCCGCCGATTTCATGGGCACCGAACAGGAACCGCTCGGCATCTCCCGCCGCTTCCTTGGTCTTGTACTGCTCGATGACCTTTCGCAGCTCCTTTATTTCATCCAGATGGCTCTGGAGCTTCCCGGCCAAATCCATGGGCTTGACCTTCAGCCGCCCGGCAGCCTCGGAAAGCAGGGCCCGGTTGCTTTCCAGCTTTTTAAGGCAAGCCTTACCGGTATATGCCTCAATCCGGCGGACACCGGAGGCCACACTGCCCTCGCTCTCGATTTCAAAGGGGCCAACCTTGGCGGTATTGTCCAGATGGGTACCGCCGCAGAACTCCACGGAGAAGCCGCTCATGTTGACAACCCGGACCACCTCGCCGTACTTTTCGCTGAACAGGGCGGTAGCCCCCAGCTTCTTGGCCTCCTCAACGGGCATCTCCCGGGTGACAATGGGATAGCCCTCCAGAATGGCATTCTGAACAATGGAGTTGACCTTGTTCAGCTCCTCGTGGGTCATAGGCGCGTAATGGGTGAAGTCAAAGCGCAGATAGTCGGGCTCCACCAGAGAACCGGCCTGATGCACATGGTCGCCCAGGACACTGGACAGGGCCTTCTGCAGCAGATGGGTGGCGGAGTGGGCGCGCATAATGGCCTTCCGACGGTCCACATCGATGGAGGCACAGACAATGTCCTCCACGTGGATGGTGCCCCGGTTCAGCTTGCCGTAGTGCAGGAACTTGCCACCCTTGTCCTTCTGGACATTGCTCACCTCAAAGCGGCTTTCGCCCAGCATAATCACACCGGTATCGGCCACCTGGCCGCCCATTTCCGCATAGAAGGGAGTCTTGTCCAGAACCAGGATGCCGCTCTCGCCGCCGGAAATAGCACCGGAGACCTCGTCACCGACACAGATGGCCAGGACCTTGCTCTCGCAGTTGAAGCAGTCGTAGCCCACGAACTGGGTTGGGGTGTTGTCCAGTCCCAGGTCAATGCCCGCCCAGGCCAGGTCGCCCAGGGCCTTCCGGGCCTCTCTTGCCCGGACCTTCTGCTCCTGCATAAGCTTGGCAAAGCCCTCCTGGTCCAGGGTCATATCCTCGTCGGCAACCATTTCCAGGGTCAGGTCGATGGGGAAGCCATAGGTATCGTAGAGCTTAAAGGCATCGGCACCGGAGAACTCGGTCTCGCCCTTGGCCTTATGCTCGGCGAGCATATCGGCAAAAATCTTCATGCCGCCGTCGATGGTCCGGGCGAAGTTCTCTTCCTCCACCTTGACCACCTTGGTGATATAGGCAGCCCGCTCCCGCAGATAGGTATAGTGGCTCTCGTTCTCATGGATGACGGTCTCCACCACCTGGTACAGGAACGGATGGTTCACGCCCAGGAGCTTGCCGTGACGGGCAGCCCGGCGGAGCAGACGGCGAAGCACGTAGCCCCGGCCCTCGTTGCTGGGCAGAACGCCGTCGGCAATCATAAAGGTAGAGGCACGGATATGGTCGGTAATCACCCGCAGGGACACGTCCATCTTGACGCTCTGGCCGTAGGAGGCACCGGTGATCTCCGTCACCTTATTGGTGATGTTCATAACGGTATCCACATCGAACAGGCTGTTCACGTCCTGGCACACAACCGCCAGACGCTCCAGGCCCATGCCGGTATCGATGTTCTTATGGGCAAGCTCGGTGTAATTGCCGTGGCCGTCGTTATTGAACTGGGAGAACACGTTGTTCCACACTTCCATATACCGGTCGCAGTCACAGCCCACGGTGCAGCCGGGCTTGCCGCAGCCGTACTTTTCGCCTCTGTCATAGTAGATTTCGGAGCAGGGACCGCAGGGACCGGAGCCGTGCTCCCAGAAGTTGTCCTCCTTGCCGAAGCGGAAAATCCGGTCGGCGGGCACGCCCACCTCCTTGTTCCAGATTTCAAAGGCCTCGTCGTCGTCCTCGTAGATGGAGGGGTACAGGCGGTTCTTGTCCAGGCCCACTACCTCGGTCAGGAACTCCCAGCTCCAGTGAATGGCCTCCCGCTTGAAATAATCGCCGAAGGAGAAGTTGCCCAGCATTTCAAAATAGGTGCCATGGCGGGCGGTCTTGCCGATATTCTCGATATCGCCGGTACGGATGCACTTCTGGCAGGTGCAGACCCGATGACGGGGGGGCTCCACCTCGCCGGTGAAGTAGGGCTTCATGGGCGCCATGCCGGAGTTAATCAGCAGCAGGGACGCATCGTTCTGAGGGATGAGGGAAAAGCTGGGCAGGCGCAGATGGCCCTTGCTCTCGAAGAAGGAGAGAAACATTTCCCGCAATTCGTTTACGCCGTAATGCTTCGGATTCATTTTTATTTACCTCCATTTTTTCCTTTGCAAAACAAAACCCCGCCCCTTGTATAGGGGCGGGGAAAAATCCGCGGTACCACCCTAATTACCCCCGGAAAACAAAGGGGCATCTTAGACGCTCTGTAACGGGAGCTCCCGCCCCGGTCCTCCCGGGTGACGCAGGAAGTGGCTTGCAGCGCTTCCCCAAAGGGCTCTCACTCTCCCCTTCTCGCTAAAGGCTCCGTCCGCTGCTTGGTTTCCGCATTGTCTTTGCATATCGGGGCTATTCTAACCACTTTTCTTTTGTTTGTCAATAGGGAAACGGGAAAAATGCGCCTAAATCTTGCTTTCCAGCCAGCGGTACATCTCCTCCCGGCCCTCGTCCGTCAAGGGGAAATCCTTTTTCCCCTCCATGGTGCTCTTTTCAAAGCAGAAAAGCCCGTGCCAGTACATGGCATGGAGGGTGGATGCCCCGTAGTCCACCTCCTTGGGAGTGGCCATCGCCACCTCCGGCACCACCCGGAAGCGGAAGAGGCCCTTGGAGCCGGTGAAAATATTGTTCATGGCAAAGGTATGCAGCGTCGGCAGAAACAGAAGTTCTTCTTGCTCCATGTTACGCCATCAAGCTTTCCATCTCGTCCAGGAGTTCGCCAAAGAGCTTCAGCGCATCGTTGACCGGGACGGGGCTGGTCATGTCCACACCGGCCCCCTTGAGAAGGTCAATGGGGCTCTTGGAGCAGCCGCCGGACAGGAAGCCCAGATAATCCTTGACAGCCGGCTCTCCCTCCCGCAGAATCCGGCGGGACAGGGCGATGGCGGCAGAGTAGCCGGTGGCGTATTGGAAGACATAGTAGTCGTAGAAGAAGTGCGGGATTCTGGCCCATTCCATGGCAATCTGCTCGTCTACCACCATGTCCTCCCCATAGTAGAGCTTGCAGAGTCTTGCGTATTCCTCGCAGAGCACATCGGCGGTCAGGGTCTGGCCCGCGTCCACCAGCTTGCCCATAAAGAGCTCAAACTCGGCAAACATGGTCTGGCGGTAGATGGTCCCCTTGAACTGGTCCAGGAAGTGATTAATGAGGTATGCCCGCTCCTTTTTGTCCGTGGTCTTGCCCAGCAGATATTCCATGAGCAAGGCCTCGTTGCAGGTGGAGGCCACCTCGGCCACAAAAATCACATAGTCGGAGTCGATGGGATTCTGGTGCTTGTTGGACAGGTAGGAATGCAGGGCGTGGCCCATCTCATGGGCCAGAGTGAACTGGCTGTCAAGAGACCCGGAATAGTTTAAAAGTACATAGGGGTGGACCTTAGTCCCGGCGGAGTAGGCGCCGCCCCGCTTGCCCTGGTTCTCGTAGACATCAATCCAGCGGTTTTCGAAGCCCTCCTTCAGAATCTTCCGGTAGTCCTCCCCCAGGGGGTACAGGGCATCATATACCGTCTGCTTGGCCTGGGCAAAGGGGATGGAGGCGGGCACATCCTTCAAAAGCGGGGTGTACACATCGTAAAAATGCAGCTCGTCCACGCCCAGGAGCTTCTTCCGAAGCCGGACATAGCGGTGCATCTTGTCCAGATTCCGGTGGACCGCCTCAATCAGATTATCGTAGACGCTCTCGGGAACATTGGTGCCGTCCAGCGCCGCCTGACGGGAATTTTCGTATTTCCGGGCGGTGGCGAAGAACTTCTGCTGCTTGTTCTGGGCATCCAGAAGTCCCGCGGCGGTGTTTCGCACCCCGGAAAGGGTGCTGTAAAGGTTTTCGTAGGCGCTCTTCCGCAGGACCCGGTCGGCGCTCTCTTCCAGGGGCACAAAGGTGCTCTGGCTCAGGGCGTGGGGCTTTCCATCGGCATCCATGGCATCGGCAAAGTGCAGGTCCGCGTCGGTCAGGAAGCCATAGACCGTGTCGGGGGCATTGGCCATCTCCCCGGCGGCAGCCAGCAGCCGCTCCTCCGGGGCAGACAGGGTGTGCGCCTTTCTCCGGCGCTGATCCGTCAGATACCGGCGGTAGCGCTCCAGGGAAGGACAGGCCCTATAAAAGCCCTCCAAGGTTTCATCGGAAAGGGCCATAATTTCCGGTGTGGCAAAACTGAAGGCAGCCCCCACATTGGTGGCTGCACCGATGAGCTTGCCGCTCATGGCCTGGTAGACCGCGTCACGGGTATCCTGATCTGCCTTGCGCACGGCGTAGTTGGCAAGCAGCTCCATCTGCCCATCCATATCCTCCAAAAGCGTCAGAAACGCCAGGAGGGTCTGGGCACTTTCGGAGAGGGTACCTTCCAATTTGGAAACCTCGGGCAGTCTGGCAAGCAGGGCGTTCAGGGCATTTTCCCAGGCCTCGTCGGACACATACAGGTCCTCCAAAGCCCATTTGTCCTCCTGGGGGATTTCCTCCCGGCGGCGGATGGTTTCGGAATTCGGCATAATGAACCTCCTTATTGTTTTTCTCCATTATACCACAGATTGCACAAATTTCCAGTGGTCCCGAAGATTATTCTCTGCATTGTATCTTTATGCATTATATGTTATATTATTCAGGGGTGATTGTATGAAAAAACAATTTTCGGGCATTCTTGCCATTTTAGGAGGCACCGTCATCTGGGGCTCCGCTTTCATTGCCCAGAGCGTGGGCATGGACAAAATCGGTCCCTTTACCTTCCAGGCCGTGCGATGCGCCCTGGCGGTGCTGTTCCTGTTCCCTGTATCGGCCCTGTTTCCCGGGGAAAAAAGCTTCTGGGACAGCTGGAAAGACCCGGCGCTGTGGAAGTCCGGCATCATCTGCGGCCTGGCCCTGTTCGCCGCCAGCAGCCTGCAGCAGGTGGGGCTTGTATACACAGACGCAGGCAAGGCGGGCTTCCTCACCGCCATGTATATTGTCTTTGTGCCCTTTCTGGGGCTGTTTGTGGGCCGGAAGCCGGGAAAAAACGCTGTGCTCAGCCTGATTCCGGCGGTGGTGGGGTTGTATCTGCTCAGCTGCACCGGCATGAACGGCATCAACAAGGGGGACGTGCTGCTGCTGGGCTGCGCCGTGGCCTTCTCCGTTCAGATTCTGCTGATTGACCGGCACTGCGGAAATCTCGACGGAATCAAGCTCAACTGCGTACAGGCACTGGTGGTGACCGTTTTGTCCGTCCCCTGCGCCCTGCTGACGGAGAAAATCAACCTCTCCCTGGTAGCCTCCTGCTGGCTACCCCTGGGGTATGCCGGTATTCTTTCCATGGGCGTTGCCTACTCCCTGCAGATTGTGGGCCAGAAGCGGGTGCCGCCCACGGCGGCGGCGCTGCTCATGAGTCTGGAATCGGTCTTCGCTGCCCTGTTCGGCTGGCTTCTGCTCCACGAGACCATGACAAAGGCAGAGCTTCTGGGCTGCGGTCTGGTATTCGCGGCGGTGGTTCTTTCTCAGCTGCCGGAGAAGAAATAGCGCTGGCTCTGCGATAACCGCGCCTACGGCGAGGCTTGGCCTACGCCAAGCCAAGACCCTTTAGTCAGCTGCGCTGACAGCTCCCCTTCCAGGAGAGCCCACAAACAGCAAACCACCCATGTCGAACCAGACATGGGTGGCATTTTTTACATCTCCTGCCGGCCCTCCAGGGCGCGGGACAGGGTGACTTCGTCAGCATATTCCAGCTGACTGCCTACGGGCACACCATAGGCAAGGCGGGTAACCTTGATGCCCATGGGGCGCAGGAGCCGGGAAATGTACATAGCCGTGGCCTCGCCCTCGGTATCGGGGTTGGTGGCCATGATGACCTCGTTCACATCCCCCTGGCCGATGCGCAGCATCAGCTCCCGGATTTTGATATCATCCTGGGTCACCCGGTTCAGAGGGGAAATCACCCCGTGGAGCACATGGTATACCCCCCGGTACTCCCGGGAGCGCTCCATGGCGATGACATCCTTGGGCTCCGCCACCACACAGATGGTGCTCTTATCCCGGCTGTCGTCGGAACAGATGGGGCACAGGGGCTTATCCGTCAGGTTCTGGCAGCAGGGGCAGGTATGAACCGTCTTCTTCGCCTCTACGATGGCATCGGCAAAGGCCTGGGCATCCTCCAGCGGCATTTCCAGCACATGAAAGGCAAGCCGCTGGGCCGTTTTCCCGCCGATGCCCGGAAGCCGGGCAAACTGGTCTGCCAGGGTTTGCAGCGACGCGGGGAAAAACTGCATGGTGCCTCCTTAGAACAGGCCGCCCAGGTTCAGGCCGCCGGTGAGCTTGGACATATTGTTGGCCGCTTCCGCGTCCGCAGTCCGCATCGCCTGATTGACGGCGGCAATAATCATATCCTGCAGCATTTCCACATCCTCGGGGTCCACGGCCTCGGGGTTGACCTTCAGCTCCAACAGCTCATGCTTGCCATTGACCGTGGCGGAGACCATACCGCCGCCGGACTGGGCGGAGAAGGTCTTGTTCTCCTGCTCCTCCTGCATACGCAGCATCTCCTGCTGCATCTTTTGGGCCTGCTTGAGCATAGCGGACTGATTCATGCCGCCCATTCCACCGGGCATTCCCCGGAATCCACCTTTTGCCATAATAAAAATCTCCTTATCAAACTTTATTCACAGCGATTCAGCAATGTCAACCCCCCGCTAAAATAGGAAAGCGCATAAAATCCGGGGGATTGCCACACCGGTGTGCGCACCGGTTCGCAATGGGGTAACCGAATCGTTGCCATTATTCATGAATTTTTACAATATCCTGATGCTGGCGGCCGAAATTCATCAGCTGCTCCATCTTGCCGGTATTGCCGGCGGCGGACTGGTCCACCACCGTCAGCTTCACGGGTCTGCCCAGCTTGGCCGAGGCCTTCCGGACGACCACCTCCACAATCTCCTTGCGGCCCACGGTTTCCGCCACAAAGCGGCTGCCGCAGCGGATTTCCAGGGTATCCCCCTTCAAAACGCCCCGCAAAGGCGCGGCGGGATTGGCCACAAAGAAGCCGGAGGCGGGGCGGTGAAGCTCCGGACGGACCTCCTCCACAAGCTCCAGCCAGAAGCGGTCGCTCTGGGGCATGGGCGGCGGCGCATCCTCCTCCGCGGGCGGCGCGTCTCCGTCATCCGGGAAGGGCGGCGCATCCTCGTCCGGCGGCGCTTCCCGCTCCTCCTGCGGATTTCCGGCCTGCCGCGGCACAAACTGGCCGCTTTTCAGCTGGTCCTCCAGCCGGGTAAGCCTTGCGTTCAGGGCCGTGGTGTCCAGACTCAGCTCCGGGCGGCACAGCTCCACAATGCACAGCTCGGCATCCATCCGCCGCCCGGCACTGCGGTTAAAGCCCGCGGAGGTGGACTGCACCAGCTCCATCATCCGCACCATTTCCCCGGTGGACAGGCGCTTGGTTAGCTCCAGCACCTCGGAATCCGGGGCAACGCCGGAGAGCATGGTAATCCCCGCCCCGGGGGCGGTTTTCATCACCAGCAGGTCCCGCAGCAGGCTTTCCAGCTCGTCCAGGAGGGCACCTACGTCCTTTCCCTGGCTGTAGAGCTGGCTGAACAGGGCCAGCGCCTTCGGCGTATCGTGTGCCGCGCAGAAGCCAAGAAGCTTGCCGCACTTCTGCTCTCCCGCAATGCCTAAGCACTCATAGACCTTTTCCGCAGTAACCTCCCCGGTGGTGGCGCTGGCGCACTGGTCCAGTAAGCTCAGGCCGTCACGCATGGCCCCGTCGGCAAGCCTTGCCAGCACCCGGGCGGCACCGTCATCCAAATCGATGCTCTCCTGGTAGGCAACGTATTGCAGCCTGGCCGCAATGTCCTCCTGGCTGATTCGCCGGAAGGAAAACCGCTGGCACCGGGACAGAATGGTGGCCGGAACCTTGTGCAGCTCCGTTGTGGCCAGGATAAACAGCAGATGCTCCGGAGGCTCCTCGATGATTTTCAGCAGGGCGTTAAACGCGGACAGGGACAGCATATGGACCTCGTCCACAATATACACCCGCTTGCGGACCTGGGAGGGGGTATACACCGCGTCGTCCCGCAGGTCCCGCACATTATCGACACCGTTATTGGATGCGGCATCGATTTCCAGCACATCCATGCAGGTTCCGGAATCGATGGCCCGGCAGGCCTCGCATTGGTTGCAGGGGTTCCCGTTGTCCGGGTGCAGGCAGTTCACCGCCTTGGCCAGAATTTTGGCACAGCTGGTCTTGCCTGTGCCCCGGGAGCCGGTAAAGAGATAGGCGTGGCTCAGCTTCCCGGAGACAATCTGGGTTTTCAGGGTTTGGGTCACTGCCAATTGGCCGGACACATCGTCAAAGGTCTGAGGCCGGTATTTACGGTAAAGCGCCTGATAGGCTGACATATTCCAGCCTCCTTTCCATGGTAAAAAGAATCGGCCTATAACAAGATCGCACACCTATATTTGAATGAACAGACACTCCTTGGAGCCGTGCAGCCAGCTCAAAAACGGCAACCTTGCGGCACACGAGACATTCCGCTTAATGCTGCTTGGTTCCCCACCTGACATGGTTCACGGGGTCTCGTTGCGCAAGACCGCTCTCTCAACACCGCGGAAACGGCCCAAGAGAAAATCTATTCACCCGGGTATAGGCATTCATCCCTGCTGTAGCGGATTGCAGGTACAGGGCACCGCTAACTCCCCGACTAGTGCGACCTTGTTATAAGCCGATTCAGCTTTAACAAAGTGAAATGTATTCAGTTCAGCTTGGTCTCGATAAAATCGGCCAGCTCCTGGAATGTGGTGATCTTCTGATCCTCCATGTCCAACTCCACGCCCAGCTCGCTTTCCAGGTCCATGATCATCTCTACGATGTCCAGAGAATCGATGCCCAGGCTTTCAAAGGTGCTCTCGGGTTTAATCTCGGAAGCGTCAATCTCCAGCTGCTTCGCGGCGTAGTTTACAAGCTTCTCGTACATGAAAATACTCCCTTCGTCAAATAGTCTCTATCAAAGGTTTCCCCGCTATTCTATTACAAAGGGCTTCATTTGTCAATGGCTAATTCCGCGCAAACGCCCAAAGCCGCCGCATAGGCCGTAGCCCAGGCGATTTGCAGGTTAAAGCCGCCGGTGTAGGCATCACAGTCCAAAAGCTCTCCGGCAAAGTACAGGCCCTCTACCTTTTTGGAGGCCATGGTCTTGGGGTCCACCTCCCCGGTTTTTACACCGCCGGAGGTGATGATGGCCTCCGCCACCGGGCGCTTGCCCGTAATCTCCACGGGAAATGCCTTTAAAAGCTGCACCAGGGCATACCTTTGCTGCTTTTGAAGGCTGTTGGCCTGGAGCTCCCGGGGGATGCCCAGCTTATCCAGCACCACAGGAATCATAGAGCGGGGCAAAAGGTCCGTCAGAGCATTTTCCATGGACCGGTTCTGATACAGCCCCAAATCCCGCAGGAGCCGGGCATCCAGCTTGCTTTCCTCCAGGGCGGGCTTCAGGTCGATGAACAGGCGGCAGCCCTCTCCTTTCAGGTGGCAGCTGGCGCTGAGCACTGTAGGACCGGAGACACCGAAATGAGTAAAAAGCAGCTCTCCAAAGTCCTTATAGAGCACCTTCCCCTTGGCGTTCAGCAGCTTGACCCCCACGTTCCGCAGGGACAGACCCTGCATTTTCTGGCAGTCCTCTCCGGCACTTTCCAGGGGTACCAGGCTTCCCTGGGGCGGCACCACTGTGTGGCCCAGGGCCTGGGCCAGGCGGTAGCCATCGCCGGTGGAGCCGGTGGCGGGATAGGAGGCACCGCCGGTTGCCAGAATCACGGCCCGGGCGGAGAAAACGCCCTCCTCCGTGCGGACTCCGGTGACGCGGCCCTGCTCCGTTAAAATTTCCAGCACACGCCCGGTTTTTACCGTGACATGGGCATCCTTCAGCTTCTTTTTCAGGCTTTCCAAAATGGAATAGGCGCTGTCGGACTGGGGGAATACCCGGTTTCCCCGCTCGGTTTTCAGCGGGCAGCCCGCGTCCATGAAAAAGGCCTTGGTCTTTTCCGGTGGAAACGCCGTCATGGCGCTGTAGAGGAACCGACCGTTCCGTGGGGTATTCTGCAGAACCTCCTCGGCGGTGCAGTCGTTGGTCACGTTGCAGCGGCCCTTGCCGGTGATCAGGAGCTTTTTGCCCAGCCGGTCATTCCGTTCCAGAAGCAGCACCTTTGCCCCCCGAAGCCCTGCCTGAATGGCGGCAAACATCCCGGCGGGGCCGCCGCCGATTACCAAAACATCACTTGTCATGGTCTGCCGCCTGCTTTTCGTACACGTCGTACTCGTCCCAAATCCGTTCCAGCCTCTCGAAGGTGCGGGCAATTTCCGTCTCCTTCTTGGCGGCGATGGCCACAATCAGGGCGTTAATCATGCTTAATGGTGCCACCAGGCTGTCAACCAGGGACACCATATCGCTTTTGGCAATCAGCACATGGTCGCAGCACTGGCCCAGAGGCGAGAGTTTACTGTCTGTAATGCCGATGACCGTCGCCCCCGCGGAGCAGCAGTACCGGGCCCCCTTGGTGGTGGAGGCGGAGTAGCGGGGGAAGCTGAAGGCAATCACCACGTCTTCGGGGTTGACGCTGACCATTTTCTCAAACATCTCTCCCTGGCTGACACCGGTTATGACATGGACGTTATTGAACATATAATTGAGGTAATACCCCAAAAAGCTTGCCAGCGGCGCTACCGAGCGGACCCCCAGAATAAACACGCGCTTGGCCTTTAAAATGGCGTTGACCGCGTTCTGAAACTCCTCCCGGCTGACATTTTCCTCGGTCTGGCGGAGCTTTTCGATATCGGAATGGAAGACTGTGGAAATCACGTCCTGATCCTTCATCCGGTCGTTGGCCACCTCGATGCGCTGCACGGAGGTCAGGCGGTTGAGAACCATCTCCTGCATGGCCTTCTGCATACTGGGATAGCCGTCAAAGCCCAGATCAACGGCGAACCGGACCACTGTGGATTCGGAAACGCCCACATTCTGGGCAAGCTTATTGGCGGTCATAAAGGCCGCTTTATCATAGGACTCCAGGATGTACTGGGCAATGCGCTTCTGCCCCTTGGAAAATCCGGACATATCCTGCTTTAAAGTGGAAAGAATATCACTGCTCAAGGTGATAGCCCCTCTTTCTATTCTCGTAATTCCATCGGTTATGTAACCGTATACCATAGGTATTCTAACAAATCCCGCCGGGATTTGCAAGCGGTTTCCCTATAACTATTTCTTAAGCTTTTCAACTTCCTCTTCCGTAAGATACCGCCACTTTCCCTCCGGAAGCGTACCCAGGCGCACGCCACCCTCTTCCATGCGCTTCAGGCGCAGTACCCGCAGTCCGGCATTCTCGCACATCCGGCGGACCTGACGGTTCCGGCCCTCGTGGATGGTCACAAGGATTTGGGAACGATCGCCCTTAACTTCCAGCAGGCGGACCTTCGGCGGCCGGATGCGGTAGCCGTCCAGCACAACGGGCCGGGCCAAAAGTTCCTCCTTCCCCGGGGCAAAGCCCGTCACCAGGACCCCATAGGTCTTCTCCACCTGATGGCTGGGATGCATCAGCCGGTTGGCAAATTCTCCGTCATTGGTAAACAGCAGCAGGCCCTCGGAGTCCATATCCAGCCGCCCCACGGGGTAAACCCGCACCCCGCAGTCCGCCACCAGGGACGATACGTTGGCCCTGCCCTTTTCATCGCTCAGGGTGGTGACATAACCCCGAGGCTTGTGGAGCATGAGATACACAAACCCATCCCCTTCCGGCAAGGGCTTTCCGTCCACCAGAATCGCATCTGTATCGGGGTCTGCCGTGTCGCCTAAGTGGGCCTCCGTGCCATTGACCGTCACTCGGCCTGCCAGTATCCATTTTTCCGACTCCCGCCGGGAGCACAAGCCCCGGGCGGAGAGGATTTTTTGTAATCGTTCCCGCATGATTTCCTCCAACGATTCCAGAAGGACTTCTTCTGGGGTGCCTCCTGTTCCACCGTTTCCCCATAGACAAGCCCGATTTTTCCGATTGCTTTTCCGTTCAGCAGCACATAGGCGTTTCCCGCCGCCGCCCCCTGTACAGCCGGGGCATAGACAAAATTCTGCCCGCCCAAGGCAATCCGCGGCTGCTCTTCAGAAGCCAGGGCATAGGAAAAATCCTCCGCCGCCAGCAATCGCACACAGCCCGCGCCGCCCACCACCGGGCGCAGCCCCAGCTGCTCCCCGGCGCTTATCAAGGGTCTCACCCGATAATTCCGGAAGCCCTGCTCCAACGCGGCCTGATGGTCCCGCCAGTCATCCGGCGCGTCCATAGTTGCCGCCACCAGGCGTCGGCCCTCCCGTTGGGCGCTGGAAACCAGGATTCTGCCGGCTGTACGGGTAAAGCCGGTTTTGATGCCGTCCGCCCCATCCAGAAGCCACAGAAGCTTATTGTGGTTGCGCAGATGCCGCTCCCCCACAGTGATGGTTTTTGTGGACACGGTCTTGGCAAAGATGGGATTTTCCATGGCATAGGCCCCAAGGGCCGCCAGGTCCCGGGCGGTAGAATAGTGTCCCGGGGCATCCAGGCCATTGGGGTTTGCAAAATGGGTATCTTTCAGGCCAAGGGCCCTTGCCTTGTCATTCATCCGCTCCACAAAGCCCTCCACCGTGCCGCCGCAGTAGATGGCCAGGGCCACCGCCGCATCGTTGCCCGAGGAGAGCATCAGGCCATAGAGAAGCTCCTGCAGGGTCAGGATTTCCCCCTCCCGCAGATACATGGAGGAGCCCTCAATGCCCACGGCCTCTTTGGGAACACGCATTCTGTCCAGAACATTGCACTGCTCACAGATCAGCAGCGCCGTCATAATTTTGGTGGTGCTGGCCATAGGTGCCCGCTCCCGAGCGTTTCTATCCAGCAAAAGCCTTTCACTCACCGGCTCCAGCACCGCGGCCCTCTGGGCAGACAGCGCCTGCGCCCTCTGGGGCAACAGCAAAACGGCAGCCAGGATTACAGCTGCCGTTTTGGCAAAAAACGATTTCATACACCTCACCCTTGGCTAGAATGCCCGGAAAAAGGCGATTTATTCCGGCTTTTTCTCAAAAAGCGCGGTGATGCGGTCCAGGGTTTCGGGGACCATCTCCACAATCCGGTCCGCCGTGGTATTGGCAGGCTCCGCAATGGTCAGAATCCGCACATTGCCATCCTTGACAACCAGGAAGCACACGGGAACAACCTTGACACCGGCACCCACACCGCCGCCGAAGGGATTCTGATTCGGGGCCTTGCTGGAAACAAAGTCCGAGCCGCCGCCACCCAGGCCGATGCTGATTTTGGACACCGGGATAATGGTCACACCGTCCGCCGTCTGAATGGGCTGGCCCACCACCGTATTGGAATCCACCATTTCACGAATTTTTGCAATGGTGCTCTCCAGCATATTGGGAAGTTTTTCACTCATTGATATCCACCGCCTTATTCTTCATGTTTAAAAACTGTTTGACAATCCGGATTCCGTAGCCCACCGCCAGAGAAAGGAGTCTTCCCAAAGTGATGGTCAAATCCATGGCGAACACAACACGGGTTTTGTCCTGCGCAAAGTCGCACGCCACCTGAATATCCCGCTTCTTAATCACAAAGGCACGGCTGAGTTGGGGCATGAGATTGCCCAGGGCCGCCCAGGCCCTGCCATAGCTCACTGCCAGGTCCGCCGGGTCATCCCCCGCCAACGTGATATGAAGGGTCAGATTGTTTACCCTGAGCTTTCGCCGCAGGTCCCCCAAAAATTCCAGGCCGGTCCGCACCAGCGGCAAAAACCGTTTCCAATCCCCGCCGGTCTTTTTGGGTTCGGCAGGTGCCTCCTGGGAAGGGGACGGGGCGGTATTTTTAGGCTCCTTTGGAGGCTTCTCCTTCTTCGGCCTGTGAAGCAGTCTGTCAAGCCATTGGGGCACCGGATAGAGCCGAATCCGCACATGCCCCAAAAGGAGCACCGCGGCAAAGCCCTGCTCATCATAGCGCAATCCCGCCCCCAGGGGCAGGCAGGCCAGGAGCACCAGGATGGCGAAGAAAATCAGCCAGCCCATTTACGTCGCCTCTGGCTGGGGAGTCTCCTCCGGCTGCGGCTGCTGCTCCTCGGTCAGCTCAATGGGCTCTCCGAAGGCAATCTTGTCAATGGGCGGCAGCTCCTCCAGGGATTGCAGCCCAAAGGTCCGCAGAAAGTCCGGCGTGGTCTTATATTGGATGGGACGGCCGGGGACGTTCAGCCGCCCCGCCTCCTCGATGAGCTTCTTATTCAGCAGCGCCGCCACGGAATAGGAGCTGTCCGCGCCGCGAATCTGCTCTACCATGGCCTTGGTGGCGGGCTGGTAATAGGCGATGATGGTAAGCGTCTCCAGCTGAGAGGAGGAGAGCTTGGGGGGCTTTCTAGTCTCCAATGCCTTTGTAATATAGTCCGCCATTTCGCCGGAGGACACCATCTGGTAGCCCTGCTCCAGCTTTAGAATGCGAATTCCCCGCCGGTCGTAGGAGAGCTGGTCTGCCAGGGCATCCGTCGCCCGGACGATGTCCTTGGGGTCCACCTCCAGGGTCTGGGCCAGCCGGGAAATCTCCACCCGCTCCCCGGCGGCGAAGAGAATGGCCTCAATGATTCTTTGCAGCTGTTCCTGCTCCATTAGCAATGTTCTCCTTCCGCGATGGTCCGGTCCAGCAGCCGGACATTGGGATTTTCTCCGCTGGTATCGTCCTCCAGAGTGATGGCATTGGTTTTGCACAGCTCCAGGATTGCCAGGAAGGTGGCCACCACCTCGGACCGGGTCTTGTTGCCCCGGAACAGGGATTTGAGCCGCTCAACCCCCCGCAGAATCAGCTGGCGCAGCACCTCGCCGGACTTTCTGGCCACAGGATAGGGCTCCTTACCCACAATACCCTTAAAATTCTGGGTAGGAGGCGGCAGCTGCCGCTGGCTTCGCTCGGAAATCATCTCCAAGGCCCGCAGCAGGTCCTTCACATCATGCTGGTATCGGTAGCCGCCCACCTTTTTGAGGGGCTCCGGCTCCTTTGTAAAAATACACCTTCCGATTTCGTTTCTGGGCTCCAGCTGGGCAACCGCCAGGCGAATCTGCTCCATCGCCTCCCGGCGGCGGCGCTCAATCAGGCCCTGGCGCAGCAAATCCAACTCGTCCTCCGCCTCCTGCTGCTCCGCGGCGGAGAGAAGCATTTTGGTTTTAATCAGCATCAGATGGGAGGCCATGGTGATAAACTCACTGGCAATCTCCATATCCAGCCGCTTCATCTCATCCAGGTAGGCAAGGTACTGCTCCAGAATTGCCGTAATGGATACATCCTGAATCTCGATCTTGTTTTTGCTCAACAGCAAAAAGATAACATCCAGAGGGCCCTGAAAGTCCTCCCGTTCTTCCGTCCGGGTGTGGACGATGCCCTCCAGGTGATACTGGGGTTCCGACATAAATTTTGTTCCTCTTCCCTAGGGCGGCTTTTCTCGGTTTTTCCCTGTTTCGTAGGCTTTTTTTCGCCGCCAAGTCCATTTGATACACTTTTTCTGTATTATACCACGCTTTCATACACTTCGCAAGCATGGAATAAAAAAATATACAATCTGTATCAAAACGATTGCAATTTCCGACGGGGTGTGATAAGATACCAATAGAAAAAGTCCGCTGGAGGGATAGACGTGGCTAAGAGAAACCGGTATCGCGCGCTGGAGAAATTGATGACAGAGGTCCTTTTGGGTGACGCTCTTGTTTTTGTTCTGTTTTTGCTGTTCTCCGCCAAGGGGTGGAGCGTTGTACGGGTCATTGCCGCCACCGTCTCAATTCTGGCATCCGTGCTGTCTCTTGGATGGCTGTTCATCACCGGAGAGCTGGTGCGCAGAAGGAGCTTCTGGATGGTGACCGGCTTTGCAAGCATCTTTTTGTGTCTTCTGATTTCCCTGATTCTCAAATACCCCTGCCCGCCCATTGTGTAGTATTGCAGCCGCCCGACTCAAATCCGAGCCGGGCGGCTTTTCTACATTCGGGTGCTTCCTCTCTAAAAATATATTTGCAATTGCCTGCGTATTCTGCTACAATAAGCGCATCTATGACTCTTTCACCATTGGAGGATTTACCATGACTCAGAAAAAGAAAAAATGGGGAGACCGCCGGGATGCTGTCTGGCTGAAGGATCTGCCCTCTATGAACCGGATTATGCCCTGCATCATGCCCAACCGGGCGGATAATGAGGCCTTCCTCAGTGTCGATATTGACTACCGCCCCCTGGAAGCCTATCTGCAAAAGAAAAACGAGGGGCTGACGGAGGACAAGTATACCTTCTTCCACGTCATCGCCGCCGCCATCGGCAAAGCCTTTGTTCTGCGGCCCAAGATGAACCGCTTTGTGTGCAACTACAGAGTTTATCAGCGCAACGAGATCAGCATCGCCTTTACGGTGAAGAAGAAATTCTCCGATAAGGCGGAGGAATCTCTGGCGTTCTTTACCTATGATGAAAAGGAAACCATGGATTCCTTCCACGAGAAAATCATGAAGGTTATTCACATCACCAAGAGCGATGTGGAAAAGGACACCTCCACGGGGGCTATGGACATGCTGGTAAAGCTTCCCCAGTGGATGATCAATCTTCTGACCAAAATCGTTCTGTGGCTGGATAAGCACGGCTGGGCTCCCCAGGACGTGATTGGCTCCGACCCCAACCATTCCTCCATCTTCCTGTCCAATCTGGGCTCCATCGGCCTGGAGGTTGGCTACCACCATCTGGTAAACTGGGGCACCAACTCCTGCTTTATTGTCTTGGGCAAGAAGCATCTGAAGAAGTTCTACAATGCCGACGGCACCGAGGACCTGCACGAGGTTGTGCCCCTGGGCATCACTCTGGACGAGCGCATCGCCGACGGCTACTACTATTCCGGCACTATCGCTCTGGTAAAAAAGCTGCTTGAAAACCCCGAGCTTCTGGATGCCCCCGCCGATACCCCGGTAGAATATTCCATCAAGCGCTGATTTGAAAGGAGCGTTTCCCAAATGCTAGTCCCTGTTCTCCTGTTCGTCTTAGGTCTGGTGCTGCTGATTAAGGGCGGCGACTGGTTCGTTGATGGCGCGACCGGCATTGCCGAGCGGTTCCATGTGCCGGAAATCATCATCGGTGCCACCGTTGTCTCCATCGGAACCACCCTTCCGGAGGTCATGGTCTCCGCCACCTCCGCCCTGACCGGCCACGGCGAGATTGCCTACGGCAATGCCATCGGCTCCATCATCTGCAATACCGCCCTGATTGCCGCCATTACCGTTGCCATCCGCCCCGGCCCCGTGGACACCAAGGCGCTGAAAACCCCGGTACTGTTCTTCTTCGGTGCCGCGGCCATTTACGTTGTCAACGCCTATGTAACGGGCTACTTTGGCCGCCCTTTGGGCATTCTTCTGCTGGCCATCTTCGTTACCTATCTGGTCGTCACCGTCCGGCAGGGCTTCAAGAATCCTGCCAAGGCCGCGGCTGAGAAGGCGGAAACTGAAGAGATTGAGGAAAAGGCCGTCAAGAATTCCATGGGCAAAGATATTCTCCTGCTCATTGTGGGCTCTGCCCTGGTGGCCGTGGGCGCGGACCTGCTGGTGGACAACGGGACTTTGATTGCCCAGGCGCTGGGTGTTCCGGAATCCGTCATCGCCCTGACCTTTGTGGCTCTGGGCACCAGCCTTCCGGAGCTGGTTACCGCCATTACCTCCCTTGCCAAGGGCCATGGGGCCCTGTCTCTGGGCAATGTGATCGGTGCCAATATCTTCAATCTGGTGCTGGTTTCCGGTGCCTCCATGACCCTCTCCCCCTTCTATATTCCTCGGGAGAGCACTCTGTTCGGTCAAAACGCCTCTCTGGTACTGGATATCCCCCTGATGCTTTTTGTCATGGCGTTTTTGACCCTGCCGGCCCTGAAAGCCAAAAAGCTTTCCCGGTATCAGGGCATCGTCCTTTTGATTCTCTACGCCGCGTTCTGCGCCATTCAGTTTACAATGTAAATTTCAAACGTCCCGGAAGTTGCTTTTCCGGGACGTTTCCTTTTCGTACAAGCCCCCCCGGACGGGCGGGACTATCCCGCTCTGAACGCCCGGTCGCTCACCAAAAAGCTGGTTGCCCCGCTGTTACTGGGGCTTTTATCCATCGGCAACGCTGCCCAAACCCAAAATGAGCCTATCCCACAGCCCAGCACTAGTGAAACAGCGGTCAGCATCTCCCCTGTTCCGTAAAGTTGTATTCTTTATGCTTGACTTTTTCTGGAAAACGCGCTATAATACTCAGGCAATTGAGTTATGGGCTTGTAGCGCAGTTGGGAGCGCACCACATTCGCATTGTGGGGGTCGAGGGTTCGAATCCCTTCAAGTCCACCAGAATTTGACCCGGTAAACCTTAGGTTTACCGGGTTTTCTAAAAACTTTTGGATATCATTACGGCGACATTGGAAGATTATGTAGATTATCCGAGTTTCCACGTAAGGGGGATGGCGTATGAGGACCTATACCATCCGGGTCAAGCGTGGCGGGCATGATATTCCTGCCCAGGACGTGGAGCGCCGCTTTGCTGGGCGCTGGGAAGCTGTAGCGAAGGTGCTTCCCTATTGTGAGGAAGCGGAGTTTTACGACAACGACAACGGCTTTGCCCTGGTGGCGGAGTACCGTAACGGAGAATTGCGAACGGTGGGAAGCGTTGTCCCCGGGTGGTTGCGGGAACTCAGAGAGTACCTGAAAAACAGCAATCAGAATAATGAAGCGTGGTAAAAAGAAAAGCACAGCGAAGGCTGGGAACGGCGCAAAAAACATCCGAACTCGAAAATGGGTTCGGATGTTTTTGTTAGAATCAATACCCAAACAGGCGGCTGACCACGGTGCCGTCAACGGCGTTCAGGGTCAGCATGGGGGCGGTTGTGTAGCTTGCGCCCTTTTCATTGTAACCATAGGCATTGGGGGCAGCATCGTACCAATCCCAGGTGCCCCAGAAGTCCCAGACGGGGACGATGGTGCCCTGCAAAGAACCCTTGTCCCGGATGCGCATGAGGGAGAGGGAAACTTTCGTAATCTCCACGTCCATGCGGGTTTCAAAGCCATTTATCCGGTCTATCTCCAGCAAAGGCCTTGCTTCACTGGGCCCGATAACTACCACAGGCAGCATGGTATCGGCAATGGACGCAATCTCCTCAAAGGGAAGCAGTGCGGTTTCGGTCTGCTGGACAACCGGCTGGGTGCTGGGCGCCCACCACCCAAACCAAAGAACGCCATCCTTGCCTACGGACATCCCGATATGCTCTTGACGCCAGGAGACGGTATCCGGGTTAACCTCCTCGCTACAGCCGTAATCCCAGTACTGATAGAATCTGTCGATGGTCCCATCGTCCAACGTCTGCGTACTATCTTCTCGAGTTCCGGAAACGGGAATTCCGTTGACCGTTGGAGCGTAATAGAGTCTCCACACTTCATTGTCTCTTAGAATACTGTCAGACCACGGCTGGGCATCGTCCAATACAAAGTTGTCAAATCCCAACTCCTTCATCAAGGCGTTTCCCTGGGCAATGGCTTCCTCTTTAGAAGTCTCGGGCAGTGGGATGTCATAGTCCCGATACTTGTAGTCCGTTCGTTCAAAATCCGCAAACATCCAGCCGGATTCCAAACTGTTTTGTATCCAAACATCCCATTCCTTACCATCCACCGTTCCACTTCCCGACATCCTGTTGGGATCGTCGGAATCGGAAAAACCGTGGAGAATGATCTTTTCCTCCGGGGCCTTTGCGATTTCCGCGGTGTACCACTCGTTCAGCTCTTTTCTCCGTGCTTCCAGGGATGCCGGGTCGCTGGGCTTTGCCGGATCTGATGTCCAGTCCGGGGAATTGATATAGTCCAGACAATCTTGAAGCTCCTGCTTGGTCTGAACGTGGGCATAAAGCGGCTCCCCCTTCAGGAAGACCTTCAAAAGATTGTCCACGTCCTCCTGGTTAAATTCTCTGGGCTCCTGGGTGGCTGTGGGCAGCGCTTTGCCAAACTCCGCCACCACCTGGGCATCGGCGTGAATGGTGAGCCGTCCCTCCTGACTGACCCAGTCGCCGGTGAATTTCTCCGGGAGGGTGTAGTCCGTCTTCTCCTGGGCGGCCTTTTCCAGAAGCATGGTCTGATTGACGCTGGTTGCCTCCGGCGGAACGCTTGTTGTCCCGCAGCCGGGAAGCATGGCAAGGGCCAGGACGGCGGCGGCAACGCGGATTGTTTTCTGTTTCATAGGTACACATCCTTTCTTTTTGGATGATTCCAGAATACCACTGGGAAGCGCAAAAGAGTTTACCGCCGGATTACCGTTTGATTACGATTCAGGCAGCACAATCCGGGCGGTTGTCCCCTGCCCCAGGGTGCTTTCCAGCTCCAGGCTGCCCCCGTGAACCGCGGCAATCTCCCGCACCAGGGCCAGCCCCAGGCCAAACCCGCCGTTTTTCTTACTCCGGGAGGGATCTCCCATATAAAAGGGCTCTGTGACCCTTTGCAGGTCCCCGGGGGCAATGCCGCAGCCCCGGTCCGTCACCGTGAAGCCACCGACATCCGCCAGAAGCTGAATTTTCTCCCCCGGTTGGGATGCCTTGGCGCTGTTTTCTACCAGGTTTACAAGGGCGCTGCACATTAGATCCCTGTCCACGGAGAGGGTATCCGCTGTAAAGCGAATTTCCAGGGTCACTCCATATTTTTTGCAGATTTCCCTGGTGAGCGCCTGCACCTGCCCCATCAGGGCCGGAACAGAGGCCGGTTCCAATTTTGCGTTCTTTTTCATGGACAGCAGGAGAAGGAGCTTCCGGACCATGGTTTCCAGCCAGTGGAGCTGGGTATCCATGCTTTCCAGAATGGCCTCCTGCTTTTGGGGCGGGAGATAGACATTTTGCAGGGTGTTCACGTTCAAAAGGAGGGATGTCAGGGGTGTTTTCAGCTCGTGGGTAACAGCGCCCAGGAACAGCTGCTGCCGCTGGTTCTGCTCCCGCAGGGCATCCACGTGGGTTTCCACCGCAAGGGCCATCCGGTTGAAATCCTCGGCAAGCGCCCCCACCTCGTCCCGGGAGCTGAGCGTTACCCGTCGGCTGTAGTTCCCGGCGGCAATCCGCTCCGCCGCCTCCGAAAGCGCCGACAAAGGACTGAGTGCCCTACCCAAAAGATACCGCACCACCGCCAAACCCGCAAGCCCGATGAGCAGCGCCAGAATGGCGAAGCGTCCTGCCAGAAGATGGAGATTGGTATAAATATAGGAGGCATCGGAGACAAGGTAAAGCGCACACCGAATCCCTTGAATATCCTGGGCGCTGCCCAGAATCAGGTAGTGTCTGCCTCCGGCGAAACAGCGGACCGACCTGGGGCTGCTGTCATAGGCCACGTCCAGATAGTCCGACGGGTCAATCGTTGTGGGCACGGAAAGCCGCTCCCCATTGACCGTCAAAACGCCGCCCGGCTCTCCAATCGAGCGGAAGCAATAGGTCAGGTAGCTCTTTTGAGGCAGCGAGGCAGCGTTTTCCAGACCGCTGTGGTAAACCGCGTTTTGGAAGCTTTTTTCCATTTCCCCAAAGGTTCTGGAGGCGCTTTCCAGAAGGCTTCCGTAGGCCTGCTCCCGCACCTGCCAGAGCATGGTGCCGGAAAGGCAGAGGGCGACGGCCAGCAGGAGTCCGCCGCAGAGGGCTGTCAATTTCGTTTTCAGCTTCATCGTTCCTCCAACCTGTAACCGGCCTTGGAGATCGTTCGGATTTTTTCGGATAAGTCCAGCTTTTTTCGTAGATTGGCCACCCGGACATCCACGGTACGAATGTCTCCGAAATAGTCCTGTCCCCAGATTTCGTTTAAAATTCGTTCCCGGGAGACAGTCCGGTTTTTGTTCTTCATCAGGACGGACAGTACATCAAATTCCAGAGGCGGAAGATGTACTTCTTCCCCGCCCCGGAACAGCTGGCGATTGCAATAGTCCAGCGTCAGGTCTTCAAAGCGGTACACCTGGCTCAGCCTTCCGCTGCGCTGCAAGACCTTTTCCATGCGTACCATCAGACTCAGCATTTCAAAGGGTTTGGCGATATAGTCCTCCGCGCCATCCCGGAGACCTTTGACCTCATGCCGGGCATCCCCCATGGCGGTCAGGCAGATAACCGGAATATTGTATTCCCGCAGTCTTGGCAGCAGGGAAAATCCATCCACGCCGGGGAGCATCAAATCCAGCAGCGCCAGGTCATAATCGTGGTCGGTAGGAAGCGAGTCCCAGGCTTTTTGTCCATCGTCGCAGATGGTAACAGCATAGTCGGCGCACTCCAGGTTCAGGCGTACGGCATCGGCAATGGCCCGATCGTCTTCAATGATCAGAATTTTATTTCCCAAAGTTCTGCCCCCTTTGCGGCGTTTTTTCCATTATATCATATGGATGGGCGTTTTGTTTACCATCTTATTACCATTTTTGCGAAAAGGTGCCAAAAAATCCGCTTACCATTTGGCAGGCGGATTTCCATTAGGCAGCGGAAAAATAGCAGACAGCTATCTTTTACTGAATTGCCCCGGTTTTGAACATGCGCATCATCTCATTTGTAAGGCTGGCATCATCGGGCTGAAGCTCGATCTCTTCCCGCCTGACCCAGGCGGCGTATTTCAGCTCTCCCTCGTCCATGGTGATTTGGGAGTCGCCGTCCAGGTCACAGTAGAAGCCCATCAAAAGGTCATTCGCAACACCCCAGGGCTGGGATTTGTAATAGGTGATGTTCTTAACCCGGACACCGGTTTCCTCATAAACCTCCCGGGCAACGGTTTCCTCGGCGGTCTCTCCGATTTCTGTAAAACCGGCAATCAAGGCATTGTAGGAGATGCCGGTGCGATATTTTGTTAAAAGAATGGAATCCCCGTTTTTCACACCTGCAATCACAGCGGGCATGATTCTTGGATAGGCCGTGTAGCCGCAGGTACACTGCATTGCACGTTCCCTTTCGGAATGAACCATGGGCTTCCCACAGCGGCCGCAGAAACAGGCATCCCGGTACCAGTCCCATAGGTGTTTTGCGGTAAAGATGGCGAATAAGTCTGTCTTCGACATGCCCTCAAAACCGCGAAGCTTCCGCATTCCCCAGAGGGCCGTGTTTTGCAGGTCCAACGCCTCATCCTGACACAAGTAGAACGCAGTATCGTCAATTAAGAAGAGATATACCAGTTTACATTTCTCCGGGAAGTCCTTTCGCCTCAGGAACTCCGGGTGTTCTCCGGATTTCAGAAGCACCTTTCCCTCTTGGAAAGCGAGGACAAAATCCTCCGGCTTCGGGATAGCAGTGGGGTTATATGCGTTATTCAGCCTGTGCGGCGCAATATCCTGAATCATAATGGTTCTCCTCTCAAAATCAAGAAAAGCCGCCTCAAAACGAGACGGCTTCTATCGTGTTGGCATTACCTATCTTCCCGGCAAGTCACCCTGCAAGTATTGTCGGCGCGGACGAGCTTAACTTCTGTGTTCGGGATGGGAACAGGTGGACCCTCGTCGCAATCAATACCAACTTTGTTTCCATATACCTTGAAAACTGAACACTGTGTTCCTTTGCAATCTTCGAAAGCTCACTGAGCCTGCGCTTTGGTCAAGCTTTCGGCTTATTAGTATCAGTCAGCTCCACACGTTACCGTGCTTCCACCTCTGACCTATCTACGACATAGTCTACGTCGAGCCTCAGTGGAGATCTTATCTTAGGGGGAGTTTCACGCTTAGATGCCTTCAGCGTTTATCTCGTCCATACGTAGCTACCCAGCCGTGCCCTTGGCAGGACAACTGGTACACCAGAGGTATGTCCATCCCGGTCCTCTCGTACTAAGGACAGCTCCCTTCAAATCTCCTACGCCCGCAACAGATAGGGACCGAACTGTCTCACGACGTTCTGAACCCAGCTCGCGTGCCGCTTTAATTGGCGAACAGCCAAACCCTTGGGACCTAATTCAGCCCCAGGATGCGACGAGCCGACATCGAGGTGCCAAACCTCCCCGTCGCTGTG
>OIZI01000093.1_pt1 | contig 45338 bp, 24 predicted proteins | sample 1588441 | NCBI WGS metagenome assembly OIZI01 (sample SAMN03283284) | human gut metagenome | biome: human-associated habitat; material: feces | host: Homo sapiens | place: Peru | collected 2012 | reverse complement strand
TCCAGCGCACCGGAAATGCGCCGCTCCAAGAAATCCTTGCGACTGTTCCCCGCCGCCGCAACCACGCGATCCCTGTCGCAAACTAAAACGGTCATGCCGCAGGCACGCGACAGCACATCCGCATACTGCACCGCAAACGGCGACAGTTCCCCCACCGGCGAGTATTTTTTGAACACGACCTCACCGTCGTTGTCCGTGAAAATTTCCAGCGGGTCGCCGCTGTTGATAACATTGACACCGTTTGAAAAATTTCAGGCAGCCGTGGAAAAATTCACTTCGCGAATCGGAGAATGAAAAACAGCATATTTCTCGGCTTTCATGCATCGCTGCAGGCGTGAGCGGGCTTCTTTTCGCGAGAGTCACACCCTATAACTTTTCTGACGCGCTGCGGAATACTTTTGCAAGGTGAAAGCGGCAGAACTTCCGCAGAAAAGCGATGTTCCAAAGAATATTTTCAACCGAGTGAGCGTTTTCAACGTGGATTTTTTGCATATTTCAGTGCGACTAAAGCATCATACACGCCCATGTCAAAAATGGAACAACGCTCACAAACGCAGCGTGTGCGGGGGGGATCTATACCGATCATGAAAACGATTTCAGCACCCCCTCGCCGCGCTGCGTTTCAAATGTTGAAAGAAAAGAGCAAGGAAAATTGTTGATGATTCAGCTATCGGCACTAATGCCTTTCTTTAAAAAAATCTTTCAATCACGCCAACCAAAGAAATCAATGCTGAAGCAACCGCAATCAGGATGAAAATAACGCTGCACAATAACCACCATCATACAGACTGCGATCAACCTTCAGCAGCATCTATGGCTTCTCCGCTGTCTGATCGGTTATTTTCGAGAAGACCTTGACCGAGTTTTTCTGCCTGATGGACGCTGGTGAAGCAGAAAAGCTTTCTCACAAGACTTTGCTCCTGCGGGGCGGAAATGAATGTCGCGGCACCCACCGCATCCGCAACCAATTTGAGCTCCGCCGGCATCAACGGGCGCTTGCCGATATAATATCTTTTCGGAGAGCTTTTTATGCAAACAATGTCCACCCCAAACTCCGAAAGCCGCTCCATGTCCGCCATCAACGCGTGGCGCTCCACATAAATGCCCTCGTCGAAAAGCGATGCTATAATCTCCGCAACCGTGGTCGGATGCTTTTCGTCCGTGTTCTGCCACAGGTATTTGAGAACATATAACGTCCGATCTTTTTTCGCCATGAGATCTCCTTTCCGTGTGGAGCAACGCGCCGAAAAGCGGCATTGCAGTGTGTCACCGTCAGCCCATCACAGATCGTACCAGATGATCTCGTTGGGCTGCAGATCCTGACGAAAACTGCTGCCGTCGCCTGTATACACTACCGTGCTCTGCGGCTCATAGGTATTGTTGACCACACAGTATTTTTTGTTTTTCACATAGGCATGAACCTCGACATTGAGGTTGCTGCTGAACCATTTGTGCAGCTTGTCCTCATCGTGTGCCGCCCACAGGATAGCTCTGTACAGCAGACGGCTGTTTTCAAAGCTGTAGGGCAGTCCGCTGATATAGACACTGCGACCGTTGCCGAAGCTGTTGACAGCCAGCTGCACTTCCTTTTCGATCTGCCGCAGGATCGTCGTCCCCTCAAGGGCAAAAATGTTCTTTTTGCCCTCTCCGAAATCAATATCCCCGCTGCAGTCCTCCAAAATGAAATGCGGATGCTCCTCCCAATTATACTTATCCGTATTCAGGTTAAGGCCGTTTTCCTTTTCCACACCCAAAACATTTGCCAGCTGGAAGAAGTGCCCCTGCCACTGGCAGGCGGTCGGTTCACCGACGCCGATAAATCCGCCGCCGCGATACACAAAGCTTCTGATCGCCGTGACGATGCGCTCATCCTTCCAGTTTTCCCCGCCGCCGTGGGCAGTGTATGCATCACCGACAGTGATGATCACATCCAGTTTGTCCAGAATAGCGGGATCCCGGCGGATATCGTCATAGCTGATAAAAGAGACATCAAACGGCGCACCGGAAAGCGTCTCCATGATGCCGGCATAGGAGTAGTTCTGCTTTTGATACAGCGCATGATGCACCATATGATTGCCCCAGGAGCGACTCTTTCCCCAGCAGTTCAGCACCGCCACCCGTTCAAAGCAAAACGGCGTCGTCCCACGCACATTTTCATACAGTGTGCGAAACTCATTGCACACACTTTCGACATATTGAACAAACTCCGGAAACTGCACTGCCAGCTTCAGATACCCGCCATAGCCGATACGGTCGATCGGCTTGCGCAGGATGGCGCGGCGTGCCGTGACCCAGTTAAACTTTGCCTCTTTGACCGGATCGCCGCCCTCATGGAAGGTGTCCGGGAAGAAATACGGCAGGAAACGTCCCTCCGTATACCGCACACCGGGGATGTCGCTGATCAGGCGCAGAGTCGCGCCGTTGCCCACGCTGCCGACGACCGCGTCCAGCCCGATCGAGCGAAATTCTTCCATATACGGTTCTGTGCCGATCCAGTGATCGCCCAAAAACATCATGGCTTCCTTCCCCATCTCATGGGTAATGTCCACCAGCTCCTTTACCTGTGCCGCCACCTCTCTGCGCTGGAAAGCCTGGAAGTCCAAAAATCCCTTGGACGGAATGCGGTACTGGTTGTTCATGCACGATGGTTCATTTACGAAAATTTTGATAAAATCCTTAACAGCGAAATTACTACCGAACAGCTGATTATGTGGTATTGAGTGCCAACAACATGTGTTTGGCAGCCTTGACGAAGGTTAACATTACTACTAAGGATTAACGAAAAAACGGTTTGTGTGGTTTGTGGCATAACCACCGCAAAACCACATAAATAAACGAATTTCGGCACGGTTTTACGCCGTGCCGGTTTTTTATTCTATCAGGAATTGCAGCGGCAAATCTCGGCTAAAATAGGATGGTTCCCAATTTTAGCCGAGATTTTGTTGACTTTACGGGTATAATAAAGTATAATGATCATGAAGAGAACTATACTCAGCCGAGGTGTATTATGGCCTATATCAACCGACATATAGAACAGCGTATCACCGAACTGTCAAAGACTTGGTCGGCAATTTTGCTTACCGGTCCGCGCCAGTCCGGTAAAACCACGATGCTAAAAAAACTTGCCGAAAAGGAAAATGCCGGGCGGGAATATATTTCTCTAGACGATCTAACCGTCCGGGAAATGGCAAAAAACGATCCGAAAATGTTTTTGCAGCTTCATAAACCGCCGATTATTATTGATGAAGTTCAGTATGCGCCGGAGCTGTTCACTTATATCAAAATTCATGTAGATACCTATCATCATCCCGGCGATTTTTGGCTGACCGGCTCGCAGATTTTCAGTTTAATGAAAGGCGTTCAGGAGTCGTTGGCAGGCAGAGTTGCCCTTTTGCATATGTCGCCGCTTTCTCAAAGGGAAATTGTAGAGGCACAACCGCGCCCCTTTACTACCGATTTTGAGGCGCTGGCAAAAGACAGTAAAATTATAAAGCCGCTCACCACACCCGAAATGTACGAGCGCATATGGAACGGCTGTATGCCGGGGATGTTAAGCGGAGCGTACACCGACCGGAATATGTACTATTCCTCTTATCTTTCGACCTATATTGAGCGTGATGTGCGCGAGCTTTCGGGCGCAATCGACGCACTGAAATTTGCAAAATTCATCACAGCGGTAGCCGCCCGTGCCTCTCAGCTTGTGAATTTCAAAGCGATTGCCGATGACGCGGATATCGATCAGGTTACCGCAAAAGCCTGGCTGCAAATTCTTGAAACCTTGGGGATCATTTTTCTGCTGCATCCGTATTCCAACAATGTGCTGAAAAGGACCATTAAAACGCCGAAGCTGTATTTTTATGATACGGGACTTGTTTGCTATCTTACAAAATGGTCGTCGCCCGAGGTTGCCGAAAGCGGCGCCATGAGCGGCGCGCTGCTTGAAAACTTTACCGTGTCTGAGATTATGAAAAGCTATCAAAATGCCGGGAAAGAACCTTACCTTAACTATTACCGTGACCGAGATGCAAGAGAAATTGATGTCATTATCGAGGGCGACGGCAAGCTGTGTCCGCTTGAAATTAAAAAAACAGCCGCCCCCGATAAGCGAATTACCCGAACATTCAGTTTGATAGATAAATCACCCTTGGTACTCGGTACCTCTGCCGTGCTCTGTATGAGTGATCGCCTTTCTGCCTTCGACCGAAAGAACCTCATCGTCCCGATTTGGATGATATAGACCTAAATGAAAGAATGTAATTATTTTATAAAATAATTACACCAAAAATACGATGTATCCCATGAATGTATGCCGCCTTTGCGGTAGCGGTCAAGGCCGGTATTTTATATACAGGGATATCAACAACATGATACAAAACAAAAATACTATTGCGACATTTGATGAGCAGATAAGATTTTAACAACACAGCATCCACATACAGTAAAAATGCCCGAAGCGGTTCAATTTCCGCTCCGGGTATTTCTTACGTCATATCAGCCGACAGAGCCTTTGCGTTTGGCAAGCGTTTTCACGATGCGTGCCACATTACGCACAAGGGTCGCGCGACTCAGGCGACCGGCGGTCAATTCGTCCCGCACGGGCTTCACGCGCCCATCGTCCCCGCTGCCCGGAGTCAAAAACGAAATGCCTGCCCGCACCATGTTGCCGATGTCCGAGGTGTCATACGAATTCCAATCGGACATAGCAAAGCCGTCAAAGCCCAACTCTTCACGGAAAATTTCCTCGATCAACTCGACATTTTCATCGCAGAATACACCGTTGAGTGCATTGTAACCGGTCATGATCGTGTCGCTCGGCTCGATCTGCATCGCATAGGTGAACGGACGCAGATACATTTCCCGCAGGGTGCGTTCCGTCACTGTGCTGTCGCTGCGCTTGCGCAGCGCCTCGCAGTTGTTCGCCGCCACATGCTTGATGCAGCCGCACACTCCATTGTCCTGAAAGCCCTTGTTCTGCTGTCCTGCCATGATGCCGGCAAGGCACGGGTCCTCGGAAAAGTATTCTGAATTGCGTCCGCAGAAGATGTTGCGATGCAGATTCATTGCCGGTCCCAGCAGGATACTGACACCATTCTCGACCGCCTCTTCTGCGATAGCGCAGCCAACCAGATAGGCGAGCTCGGCATTGAATGTACCGGCGACCATGCAGCTGGTCGGCATACCGATGTTGGGCTTAGTCAAGTTGACGCCGTTATTGCCATCCGCCAACGAGAAAGACGGCAAATGCAGGCGCTCGATCCCGACAGTCCAGCCCGCCTCGCCCTTGGCATCCATGCTCCAATCCCGGTTAAAGCAAACATTGGAGCGGCAAAGCTCCTCATCGGTATACTGCGCCACAAATGCCTCTGCCAACTCGGGATCGGCAACGACATCCTCAAAATACAGCGTTTCTTTCGGCACTGCCGGCACTGTCGGAGCCGGATCGGGCACGCTGATCGGCGCAAACGGGCGCTCAGTGAAAATGGCGGTGTCCTTGCGGGTCACGCTTTGATCTCTGCGGGACATCTCATGCACCGGGATTTTCGGGCAGACACGGTTTTTCACCCGTTTCACAATCTGATCTTCGGCAAAACGTAACTCGCCGACCTCGTGGCGCGCCGCCGCATTTTCGCCAAAGCTGAACGCATAGCGCCCTTGCAACAGCATCCACGCCGCCGCTTCTTCATCATAGCTTGCCATATCTTTTGTGTTGGCTGTCAGCACAAGATCGGCGCTTTCTCCCGGAGCAAGCAGCTCCGTTTTGCCGAAAGCAATCATCTCGCACAGCGGATGTTCCAAACGATCACTCGGTTTGGATACATACAGCTGCAGTACCGCCTTGCCGGAATAGACGCCGGTATTCTGCACCCGCACAGTCAGTTCAACACATTCACCGTCTGCAGCAAAACGAATCGGCTCATAGGAGAAGGTAGTATACGACAAGCCAAACCCGAAAGGAAATGCCGCCTTTTTGTCAAAGCTTTCAAAATAACGATAGCCGACATATAGTCCTTCCTCGTAACACACCCGCGCCCAGTAGGGATCATCGGTCTGCAGCGGACGATCGGTGACTTCAGTGAAATTCAAAAAATTCACGGATGAAGGCCCATCAAAATAATCCATCGGCCAGGTATCCGGCAAGTGCCCGCTGGGGGTGCTGCGGCCGTCCAACAGCTGCATCAATGCCTCGGTCGCCTGCATTCCGCCAAGCCCGGTATACAGGCAGGCGTTGATGTGTTCATCCGCCAAAAAGCGGGTATCAATGGGATAGGACACATTGAGAAGGACGATGCACCGCTCAAACGCGGCAGCCACTGTGTGAACCAGCGTTTCCTCTTCCTCAGTCAGGTAGTATTCGCCGCGCACGGGGCGGTTATCCACATTCTCGCCGGTACCGCGCGTCAACACCACCAGCGCCGCATCGCAGCGCGCGGCAGCGTTCTCCAGCAACGCCTTGTCAGGCAGACAATCGTTCGGAATAGCGTACAACTCGGCAATTTCAGCATCATATGTCATATCCGATGCTTCCTCAATCGCCTGCAGCAGGCTGCGCCGCGTGCGGGGATTGATCCGTCCGGCGCCCGTCGGACAAATGCGATAATTTGCCACACCGCTGCCAAACAGTGCCAGCTTTGCCTCTTTTTTCAGTGGCAACGTGCCGTCATTTTTGAGCAGGACAGCCGATTCCAGTGCCGTTTGCAGAGCGACCGCCTCGTGTTTTTGATACTTTTCTTCATAGTGATCCCGTCGGGGCTTAACATGAATCGTCAGATCCTGCGGCGGCATCTCCTGTCTATCCGCACCGACAAAGCCCCCGATATGCAAAGCAGCCTCGCTGTCATATCGGCGCAGATACCCTCTCAGGTACACGACCAACAGCGGATGCGGAAAGTTGATCGTGCGAATGATCTTCCAGTCCGTATGCTCTTTGCCCTCCAGCAAGACTTTTCCATAGCGGAAAAGCTCGTCGGATGCCGCCAGCATCACGCAGCCGACGCATGCATGGCTGAACATATACATCGGATGGTCAATTTCGTCAATATCATATTGCAGCCCGTCAATCGGCGAAAACTGCAGTTTTTCTTCCATAGTCTTCCCCCGCCGTTCAGAAAGTCACGACCTGATGGCAGCCGAGTTCACAGGTGCTGTCATGCGCCATCCAGATGTCGAAGTCGCTTTCATCCATGATATACTCGGCATACTCGTTGAAATAGCCCAGCAGCTCGCGGGTGAGCTCCACCGTCACGGTCTTTTCCTCACCGGGCGCCAGCGTCACCTTGGCAAAGCCCTTCAGCTCCTTGACCGGGCGCACACGGGTGGCTTTGTGCCGATGGATATAGCACTGCACCGTCTCCGTGCCGCTGCGGTCGCCGGTGTTTTTCACCTTGACGCTGACCGTCAGCTTGTCGCCGTCTTTCTGCACCGCCATGTCGGAATAAGCAAAGGTGGTGTAGGACAGACCGCAGCCGAAATTGTAGATCGGGAACAGCGGCGCATCGCGATATTTGCAGGTCCACTCGCTCTCGGTCGTGGGACGGCCGGTGTTCGGATGATTGTAGTACACAGGCCACTGTCCGGTATAGTACGGCACAGTCGTGGTCAGACGACCGACCACATCATAGTCACCGAACAGCACATCGCAGATAGCATCGCCCGCCGCAATGCCCAAATGCCACGCCTCGACCAGCGCATCACAGTTCGGCACCACATCGGCAAGCGCCATCGGGCGGCCGTTGAACATCATGGCGATGACCTTTTTGCCCATTTTCTTCAGTTCTTTGAGCATTTCGATCTGGTCGCCCTTGAACTCCAGCTTACAGTTGGAATGTGCCTCACCGGCGTCGTGGTGCTCAAGGCACGCAATGACGGTGTCCACATCCTTGACGGTCTCGGCAAGCAGCTCTCGGTCAAGCGGCAGCTTTTCTCCGACGCAGGGCGCATACACAAAGTCTGCACCCGCATGCTTCAGACCGTCCACCAGCGATATGCCCGTGCCGGTGTCGGGGAAGCACGCCCATGCGCCGAACATCTCGTCGCCGTTGGAAGCGATGTCGCCGATCACGGCAAATTTCTTGTTCTTGGCAAGCGGCAGCAGGTGCTCGTCGTCTTTGAGCAACACGACGCACTTGCGGGCAACCTCACGCGCTTTGGCGATGTGCTCCGGGCAGCGCTTGCAGGTCGTTTCGGGAATTTCCGTGTACGGATGCTCGAAAAGTCCCATCTGGAATTTTACACGCAGGATGCGGCGCACCGCCGTTTCCAGCGTTTCCATGCTGACATCGCCGCTCTCAATCAGCTCCTGCATATAGGCGGCATACACATTGGAATTGAGATCCATGTCCAGTCCCGCCTCGATCGCCTGTCTGGCGGCGTCGCGAATATCCTTCGCCGTACCGTGATTGACGACCTCCTGAATGGCATAGGCATCGCTGATGACAAAGCCCTCAAAGCCCATTTTGTCGCGCAAGAGGTCGGTCAAAAGCCACTTGTTCGTGGTAGCGGGAACGCCGTTCAAATCGTTGAACGCCGCCATCGCCGTGACGACGCCCGCCTTGATCGCACCCGCATAGGGCGGCAGATACAGCTCATAGAACTTGGCAAGGCTCATGTCCACGGTGTCATAGTCACGACCGCCCTCGGCAGCGCCGTAGCCCGCAAAGTGCTTGACGCACGCCGCAATGTGCTCCGGCTTTTTCAGATCGTCGAGCGTCTCACCCTGGAAGCCCTTGACGGATGCCTGGGCAAAGCGATAGCCGAGATACGGATCCTCGCCGAAGCCCTCGGTGATGCGCCCCCAGCGGGAATCGTGGGTGATGTCCACCATCGGCGCATAGGTCCAGTGGATGCCGTCTTCAGCCGCCTCTTTGGCAGCCACAGAGGTGGAGGTGACAAAGGTCTCATCCTCAAAGGAGCACGCCTGCGCCACCGGCACGGGGAAAATGGTCTTGTGCCCGTGCAGCACATCCAGTCCCATGATCAGCGGAATGCCGAGACGGGATTCCTCCACGGCGATCTTTTGCAGACGGTTAGTGGTTTCGGCATCGCGGATGCCGATGAACGAGCCGATCTTGCCCTTGCGGACGTTGTCCTCGTTGCTGTCGATCATGGTGTGGTTGATGATCGCTTCATAGGTCACCTGCGAGATGCTGCCGTCCTTCAGCAGCTGTGCCGCCTGCTCCTCGCTGATCTCAAAACCGCCGACAGGCGAAGGCCCGACCTGGCAGATCTGTCCGATCTTTTCCTCGAGCGTCATTTGTGCGATCAGGTCATCGATCTTTTTCTCGATCTTCGGATCAATAAACATAGCTTTTCCTCCAAATTCCTCACATGTGCCAATTTTCATATTCGTCTTCGGTCAGGGTCAACATCTCACGCAACGCCAATGTCGTGACATATTCCGAGGGCAGCTGTGCACACAGTTGCATCACATATTCGTGCACCCGTATATCCTCGCGCCGCAGCACCTCCATTGCCTTGTGCTTATCTCCGACAAAGATATTTGCCAAAAGCAGGATCTGCTCACAGCGTTCACGCCAGTCGGCGTTATCATGCATTAAAGAGTCGGCGGTGAGCTCCACACAAATCTCATCGGTCACGGCGGCACTGATCTCCGCCGTCAGTGTATTCGTGGATTTATCATAGTGTGTATCCGCATTTTGGGGCACGCCGTTCACCGTGACCGCTGCCGCCGTGTCCCGATGGAAGCCGCGCAGGCGGATCGTATATTGCCGCTTTTGCGGGATCACCGAAAGGTCTCCCTTGGCGGGATGGATCGTGAACACACTTTTCTGCGGTTGCCAGTCAAGGGTGAGGAGCGTCTCGGCGAACACGCCGTTTTCATAGGCGAAGCCCTCGCCCCCGTCCTCATACAGCGTGAAAGCATTGTCGGCACCCGGAAACACCAAAATCTCCAGATGCTCCGTCGGCATACAGCGATGCTCATGCGGCGGCCTTATCATCATCGGGACGATGGCTCCCGCCTTGGCAAACGCCGGATAGCCGTCGATCGGGCGGAAGGTGCGGATGCGGCGGTGGGTGTCCGCTGCGGCGTAGTGCAAGCCGTTCGCCAGATCGAACCAGTCGCCCTTGGGCAGCCAAACCTCCGTTTCCGCCAGCCTGCTCTTTTTATCCCGTGGGGCAGTCACCGGAGCAATCATCAGTTCCGATCCGAACATGAACTGCGTCGGCACACGGTAAGCTTCATCGCACTTGGAATATGCATAGTACATCGGCTCTACCAGCTGCCGCAGTTCATTGTGGCAGCGATAGTTCATCGTGTACAGATACGGGAACAGGCGATACCGCAGCCGCAGACTACGTTCCACGACCGGGCGATACTCGCCGGGGAAGTTCCACGGTTCTTTGCACAGAAAATCGCTTTGCCCGGAGTGCACGCGCAAAATGGGGGAAAACACGCCAAGCTGGATCCAGCGGGTGATAAGCTCCGGATCGGTATAGCCTGCGTGACCGCCGATGTCATGACTCCACCAGCCATAGCCGATGTTTGAGGCGGTGGCAGTGAAATACGGCTGGAATTTCAGCGCATCCCACGAAGCCACGGTATCCCCGGAAAATCCGATGGGATACCGCTGACTGCCCGGTCCGCTGTAGCGGGAGAAAAACATCGGGCGCTTGCCGTTTCGGGAAATGTCCAGAATGTGCAGATGGTTGAGCATCCACAGCGGATCCAGGCATTCCCGCTCGTCTGCATATTCACCGGGTGCATTCGCCTCATGCACCCAGCGATAGTCCGTCCCCTGCTGCCAATCCATCCACCAGAAATCCACACCGTCCTCCTCATACGGATGGTGCAGGATGTCAAAATAGTTTGCCATGAATTTCGGCGAGAGAATGTCACAGCGCACCCGCTCTTTTGTCTGCGGGTCGATGCCCATTGCCTTCGCCATCGCCGGATATTGCGCCTCATGCGGGCACACGCCCCCGGCGGGATGCAGATTGAGCGCCACCTTTTCGTGATGCTCATGCAAAAACTTCAGAAATTTTTTATAGTCCGGGAACAGCTTTTCATTCCAGGTGTATCCCGTCCAGCCTTCCCGCAGACCGCACTGATCTTCAAAATCCGAGCGCGGCGGCTTTTTGTCCGCCGGCACATCCACCGTGTGCCAATCCATGTCCACCACGGCGACCGAGAACGGAATGTCCTCCTGTTCAAAACGAAGCATCAGTGCCTCATATTCCTCCTGCGTGTACGCATAATACCGACTCCACCAGTTGCCCAATGCGTAAGCCGGCAGCATGGGTGGGATGCCCGTCAGGCGGTAATAGTCGGCGATGCAGCCGCGATAGTCAAAGCCATAGCCGAAGAAATAGAGATCGACCGTCCCCTCTGGTCTGGGTACTACCCAGCCGTCTTCACCGAGCAGCATGGTGCTGCTGTCATCCAGCAGCGCATACCCCAGTCGTGAACACAGCCCATCCCCCAGCGGAATACCGTCATTGACGGAATCGAGCGTTTTCGTTGTGCCGCCGAGCGTTTCCGGCACATCGCCGTAGTGCCAACAGGACGCAGGTTCATTCTTCAGCACAATCGTCAATGTATCGGCAGAGAACGGCGCATCTGTCCGACAGCAAAGGCGCAGCGCCGCCGTTTCCACCGTCAGCCATGCGCCATCCCGCACCGTCTCATAGGCACAGGGGGCAAAATCCCGATAAAATACCGACTGGCTCGCCCGATCCTCGAACATGCCCCTGTCGCTGTATTCTATCCGCAACAGCCGTGCGGCCAGCACCGTGATCCGCACATTGCCGCAGACCTGTATGTTTTCGGTCGCTGCAAGCGGCCGCGTTTTCCAAATAAATCTTTCGTTATCCAATACTATTTCCCCTCAAAAAGGTTTCCGCTGTTCCCGCTTTTACAATCCTCCTGCAGGAGTAGCAATACATCAAAAGTCGACAGCTGCGTATTTTCTGTTGCTTCCTTGCCGGACAGAAGGTTCGGCAGACCGATCAGCGCCTGCGGCACCGGCTGCGGCTCGGCCGTAAAGTTGAGCACGAACCAGAACCGTTTACCGTCCTTTTCCCGACAGGTGATCTCAAGCGGCGTCGGCTCGCTGACGAGCGGCTTTGCGCCGCTTTCTTTCACGACCTCATCCATCAGCCGGTCAAAGGCAGCGTTGTCCGGCTTTGTGCCGAAATACCACGCCTGTCCCTGCCCATACCGATTGACGGTCACTGCCGCCGTGCCGGCATAAAAACCGCTTTCATACCGTGCCTTGACCTTGGCCCCCTCGGGGCAGATCAGATCGCACAAAAGCCCACAGGTATAACCGTCCTCACCGTTCACGCTGAGTTTTCGGCTTTCATCGGGCGGCAGCGCGTCCCGCTCGTCCAACCACAGTCCGCACACCTCGCGCAGCGGACCGGGGTAGCCGCCGGTATAGATCGTATCGTTGCCGTCGGCCATGCCGCTCATATAGCCCGTGACCAGCGTGCCTCCCTGCCGCACATAGGCGGTCAGGTTGGCGGCGGTGTCGCCTTTTATCATATACAGCACCGGGCACAGCACCAGCGGATATGCCGCCAGCGTGTCCGCCGACGCATCCGCCGGGATAAAGTCCACCGGGATGTGCCGCCGATACAGCGCATCATAAAACCGCCAAATCTCCGGCACATACCGCAGGTCCCGGCTGGGTCCGATGCTCATTTCGAGCGCCCTGTAGCTGTCCCAATCGAACACGATCGCCGCCTGTCCGCGCGTGGCGGCGCCTACCGTTTTGTTGCCGAGCATTTTCAGTTCTGCGCCGAGAGCGGACAATTCGCGAAACACGCGGGTGTCGCTGCGTCCGGAATGGGAAATGAGGGCGCTGTGGAACTTTTCGCAGCCGCCGACAGATTGCCGCATCTGGAAAAACAGCACCGCATCGCTGCCGTGGGCGATGCTCTGATAGCTTTGCGCCCGGATCTCGCCCGGCTGCTTCAGCGTATTATACGGCTGCCAGTTTTGCTGGGACGGCGCTTGCTCCATCAAAAGGAACGGCGCGTCCTTCAGCCCGCGCATCAAATCGTGCGTCATAGCCGTTTCGCTCCACGGCGCGCGGTAGCCGGGATAGCAGTCCCACGACACAACGTCCATCTCTTTTGCCCAGCGGAAATAGTCCATCGTGCGACAGGTGCCCATCAGATTGGTGGTGCACTTGGCGTCCGGCATCGCAGCCTTGATGATGTCCCGCTCCGCTTTGTAGCAGGCAAGCTGGGAATCGCTGTTAAAGCGCGCATAATCTAACTTGATGGCGCTCATAAATGCCAGCCCCGCCTCGCCGTCGGCAAGGTCATTGGGCAGCACGATCTCGTCAAAGTCATAGAATGTGTGGCTCCAAAACGCCGTGTTCCACGCCGCGTTGAGCGCCTCGATTGTGCCGTATTTTTCTTTCAGCCACACCCGAAAGGCTTTTTCGCAGTTTTCGCAATAGCATTCGCCCTCAAACTCGTTGCCGATGTGCCAATAGGTGATGGCGCGCTCGTTTTTATAGCGCTCTGCCAATCGCCGCACCAGTTCCCCTGCATACCGACGATACACCGAACTGTTGGGGCAGAAATTATGGCGCTTGCCGAATTTCTTATGCACGCCGTGATAATCGGTGCGCAGCACCTCGGGATGCTTTTTTGCCAGCCACGCGGGCACGGTCGAGGTCGAGGTTGCCATAATGATGTGATGTCCTGCCCGCGCGTGTCGCCGCACCGTCTCGTCAAGAGCGGAAAAGTCATATTCCTCTTCGTTTTTTTGCAGCAGCCCCCAGGCAAACACATTGAGCGTCACCGTATCCACCGAAGCCGCACGGAACATCTCCATGTCCTTGTCCCAGACCTCTTGTGACCATTGCTCCGGGTTATAGTCGCCACCAAATAAAATATTCATTCGTTCGGCTCCTTTCTGTCAGTCACAGTCCGAATATATCCGCCAGCCAGTCCACCGACATCTTGTGCCAGTTATAGTCCCGCGGGAACATCGAGCGGCTGCGCAGAATACGCTGGGTCGTGAGCTGAATGCCGTGACCGCCCTTGGGGTAGATGTGCAGTTCAAACGGAATGTTGTGCTCCCGCAATGCTTTTGCATAATAGAGGCTGTTTTCTACCGGCACGAGATCGTCGTCCGCGCAGTGCCACAAAAAGGCGGGCGGCGTGCCGTCGTTTACCCGCTTTTCCAGCGACAGAAAATCCCAGCGGGGATCGGTTTCGTCCTCCGTGCCGAGCAGTGCGCGGAAAGAACCCTTGTGTGCCTTGTCACCCGAGGTGATAACGGGATAGGACAGCACCGTAGCGTCCGGCCGATGGCGGCGGGACGCGATCTGCTCCTTTGTAAACACCGCTTCGTTGTTCCACAGGGTGGACAGCGATGCCGCCAAATGCCCGCCCGCGGAAGACCCGCACACAGCGATCTTGTGTGGGTCGATGTGCCATTCTTCGGCGTACTTTCTTGTGATCTCAAATGCGCGGGCAACCTCTCTGAGCTGGCGGGGATATACACCGCCGCCCTTCGTGGTGTAATTCACCACAATGGTGTTAAATCCGGCAGCGGCATACGCCATAGCGTAGCGTTCACCCTCCCAGTATTCGCACACGCATTCATAGCCGCCGCCCGGGCAGATCACCACGGCGGGACGCAAAGCCTCACCGTCATCGCCGCTCAGAACACATGCCGACATGAAAGGCTGAAATCCGTTCCTGTCCGGCTCATCGGTCAAATTGAAATCGTAACGCTTTATCATCCTGTTTCCTCCGTCTATGGTGCTTTATATGCTTTCAAATCAAAGCTTCGTCATTGCGCCCGGCTCGAAAATGATGTTTTTGCCGTTTGCGCTGGCGAAAAGGCGAAGACCGGACGGATTGTAAACCAGCGATCCGTCACAGCTTTTCCTCAGGCTCTTATACGCCTTGATATAATGTGCGATCTCCCCGTTTGTGGCATACCACACATCCGGCTGTCTGCCTGCCTTCATGCAGAATTTCTCAAAAAGCTCCCAGTTGTCGTTGTCGTTAAATTCATAGCTGTGTCCCCACATATAGAACAGGCGCGGCCGCGCCAGCCATACCTGCGGGGCAAGGGGCTGCAAAAAGCGGTCGACCAGGTCAAAAAGGCGCGCCTCGGTGTGATGACAGGTCGTTTCCCAGCGCATGAAATCCTTCGGCAGATCGAATTTCCCTGTCGAAACGGTCGTGCGCGCATAGGTTATGCCGCAAAGCGCCGCCGTCTCCGGCTCGCCGTTTGTCTCGTTGAGCCCGAAAGGATAGGCAAGCCCCTCCACAATCTTCCCGCTGATCTGCTCCAGCCGCTTCCTGTCTTCCATGATCTCGTTGACGAGATCCACGGGCGTGATCTCCGGAAGAAACGGGTGGGAAAAGGTATGTGCCGCGACCTCATGGTTGGCATACAGCTTTGCCGCCTCTTCCGCCGTGACAAAACCTGCCGTCCCCAACTTTCCGCTGTTCAGATTGAATGTAGCATGTATGCCGTGGCGATTGAGAATTTCCACCATTTTACGGTCGTATTCCCTGCCGTCGTCATAACTCAGCGTCAGCGCTTTCAGTTTGAAATACGGAAAACGAAAATACATATTCACTCTTTTCCCCTCGTTTCTTTCGGATGCTGTGCATATGCGGGCGGCAGCGCAACCGTCCGCAAGCACCAGCTTTTGCTATGTCATTCGGTTTTCAAACTTTTCAGTGTCACCGGTCCCGTCACGCCGCTCGGCAGCAGCTGCAGATAGATGGAAAAGCGGTCATGAATGCGGTTGACCAGCGTGTTGGCGGCAGTGATCTCCAGCGTGTTTTCGCCTGCCTGTACGGCTGCGGAAATGTCCCAAGCATACGGCTCGCTGATCCGGATGCCCAGATCCTGTCCGTTGACAGACAGACGCGCCGTGTGACCGACCTTGCCGAGATCCAACATATACCGTCCGGGCTTTTCAAGCGTGAATTCAGCGGTGTACCGCATCTCGCCGAAGAAATTCGGCAGACCGTTCTTTCCGGTGATGTTAAATAATTCACTGCTTGAGCGATAGGGCACAAATTCTGCCTCGATCCCGCTCTGACGCAGGGCGATGTCCCACTTGAGAGCCAGCGGCCGGGTTTCTGTCACTTCGGTCGGGGCGGCAAACTGCGCCGCATCAAACGCACCGAAACAGAAGATCATCGACTCACCGGGCTGCAGGCTGACGCGCACCGTGCCGTCCTGCGTGTGCAGGCGCACGATCTCGTCATTGTGCAGCCGCAGACGCAGGCAGTCGCCGTCCACCGGTAAGGAGACCGCGGCATTTTCCACCGCATGCGGCGCTTCGTTCATCAGCATATAGAAACGGTCGTCGCCGTCCTTAAATTCAGCGATGCGCACAAACGGCTCAAACGTGCCGTAGTCATGGGCAAGTCCCTTTTCGCGGATCGTTTGCAAAATCTGTGTGCCGTTTGCCCGCTGACCGATCGCCTGCGGATAGCGGTCGGGTGTGCTTTCCAGCGTGAACACCGGCAGCCCGGCAGCCACAAAGCGCTCTGCAAGCATGAGCAATTCCGTCGGATAATGCTTTGCTTCGGGCACAATGAGGAACGTGTGCGCGTGCCCGTTGACGATCAGCTTGCCGTCCCGACATTCCGCTGTTTTCAGCGCGTCGAGCGGCAGGATATCGTAGTCAATGTGCGCGTCATACAGGAGCTTTGCCGCATCGTCGCAATAGGCAAACTCGCCGTCGCTCATCCATTCGTTTTCCGCATAATAGAATATGGCGCCGGGTGCGGTGCGATCCGTACCGCCAAGCAGATGCGCCGCCTTGTTCGTGTAGCGCATCAATGCAGCAAAGCCGTCATACTGGGGATTGTTGCCGTTTGCATAAAAATGCGGCGGGCAATCCTCAAACGGATACTTGACCGAAAAAGCGTGCGGAACGAAGTGGTCGATGCCACGGATCAGCAAAAAGTCGATCAGCCACTTCATCATCGGAGCACCCTCAGCCCAGCCGTAGGCACCAAATGTTTCGCACATGGCGTTGCCGTGCATATGCGGCTCGATACGCGCAAGCGAAGATGCCAGATGTGCAAGGATATAGTGAAAGAATTTCGGGTCTGCCACACCGCCTGCGATGGGCGACGAGGTGGGATACTGTCCGAAGCCGGGCACGATCTGATGCAGCACAATGTCGATGCCCGCCATGTCCTGCCCGCTCAGTGCGCGGAAATAGTGTCCTGCGCTGCCGCCGATGCGGGAGTGCGCGTTCATGTCCTCGATGATATGGCCGATATACCGCACGCCGTGCGCGCGGCACCAATCGCCCAACGCATAGGAGAAATTCTCATTCCAAATGCGGGTGAGCGCATTCATATAGGAAAGCCGCACCTCGGCAGGGTCGTCGGCATAGGGATACCACAGCGTCGGGATCATCGCCGTGGGATCGTCGATCCCGTCCGCCTGCATCCGCTCCACCACATTCTGCCGCCACGGCAGCGCCGTACCGGCTTGCCCGATGGTGCGATAGTAAAATGGCACATCGTTGCCGAACGGTCCCAGATGCTCACAGCCGAAGCTGGGTTCATCGGAGAAGAAACCGGCGATGGTCTTGCCGAATTCGTCGGCATATCGGGCGTAATGCTTTTCATATACGGCGTCGATCAGCAGCTGCACCGATTCGCGGGACAGCATATTGATGAACCAGCGATGATCGCCGGGTGAACCGTAGGGCGTATCATAGATCATGAACACGCGCCAGCAGCCCTCCGGCATGTCGAAGAAAGCAAAATCGGAGTTTTCGTCCTTTTTGAGCACGATAGGCTGCCCGGTGATCTCATCGACATTCTCCGTGCGGCGGAAGGCAACGATGCAAAGCAGGCTCTCCCTGTCATTTGCAGGCGGCACAAGAACAGAGGTGTCCGTCGCCGGACCCATCAGATCCACATGGTGCTCCCGCAGATAGTGGCGGCAGTGCTCCGGATGCTCTTTTTCCAGAAATCCGTTGGCGTAGCCGGTGGGAAAGTGCTTGTCATCCAATATCCACACACGCATTCCCCGTTTTTCGGCAGCTGCCAGGACGATGTCCATTTGCTTCCACCAGCCGGGACCTGCATAATCTTCAAAGGGGCGTGCTTCCACGCAGATCTCGCGGATGCCGCAGCCATAGATCGCCTCGATCTCCGCCTCGATCGCCTCGGGATGCGCTTCATCCGGCCACAAAAACGGCAGCACATAGCTGCCCTCTTGTCCGGTCAACACCTGTTCCAGTCGCTTGTTCATGTTGTCTCCTCCAATATCATCAAAGACAAAGCGTAAATATATCCCCATTCTCAAAATTGAGAAACTGTTTTCAAATTCAGCGGCAGGTCATCGACCCGCCGAGAGCCGCAGTCATGCTATCAGCCGCATGACTGCGGCTCCCGTTCAAGCGTGTGTACTTACTTCAATGATCGTCACGGCATAGCCAAAGCAGTTTCATAGGTGCTGCCCGCCATGTCGGCATACAGGATCGTTCCATCCTCCGTGACAACATAGGCACGGGCGACCAGCTTCATGGAAGCTCCGCCATCAACCTTGTCGATGTTCGTAACGCAGATGCTCATATCCACATAGTCTTCGCAGAAATCAAAATAGATCCGGCGGTCGCGAACGCTAAGCTTCTTGACATAGCTGTTTTCCGCAACCAGTTCATCAGTCAGTAATACACCTTCGCCAATAACCGACTCCGAAGCGATCAGCATACCGTAGTCCTTCACGGCAACCTTTTTGCCGTCCAGCGTGATATACTCGACGCCATCCGTCTCTGTACGGTTCAAACGAGAAATAAACCGTACACCGCACTTCTCCGTGTTCACAGAAATACCGACATTGCCGAGGTTCGGATTTGCCGTTGTAGGTTTAATGAATTCCATCTCGAAAATGACGGGAACAGAGGTCGTCACCGTGTACTGTGACGCGTTGCCGCCGTTTCTGAAACCGACGCGCGTCGGGACATAACGGTTGCCGTCAGCATCGACTGCGATGAGTGAGCCTGCTTTCAGCTCGAAGCCCGCATTCGGCGTCACCGTGACGGTGGTGATGATATTTTCGCCGGAGACCGTCTCTGCGGTTTGTGCAGCGCCGTTATCATAGGTGGGCGTGATCCTGCCGATCACCGTGTCCGCCTGTGTGATTTCTTCCTTCCCGGCTGCATCACGGAACAGCTTGCCGCAAACAGAACAGGTATAATACTCAATGTTTCCTTCTGTAAAATAGGTGGCGTCTTTCTTCTCGGTCTTGACCGGTGTATGTCCCGCCTCGATCACCGGCAGGCAGTTGTCGGTGATAAACTGCGAGAGGATCTCCGCTGCTTTGTCATTACCGACCTGAGACGGGTGCTCGCCCCAGCCGCCGTTGTCCTTTGCCGCAGACAGATCGCAGAACCAAATGTTGCGTCCGTTTGCCTGCGACTCGACCGCCTCTTTGATCACATCCAAGCCCTTAGTGGCCATCATACCGTATGCCCACACGACGCAGGTGTGCTCGTCATTCTGCGCGATCACGGCATCCATCAGCTGACCGATCGCCGTTTTCAGCGCTGCAGTGTCACAGGTCTCCGGCAAACCGATGTCGTTGGTGCCGAGGTTGATGACCACGATCTGTTTGCCGCTGTTGTTCAGCACAAAGATCTCATTTGCCTTAGCATAGGACTGCTGCTGCGAGGTCAGCATGCCGGCAGTGGTGATGCCGGAATGTGCAACCATTGAGAAATCGGCGTTCAGCTTCGCTGCCGTTTTGGCAGCATAGCCAAGCATCGTATTCTGATTGCCGACATAATTGTTGTCGGTACCGAGCATGCCTTCACCGACAGTGATGGAGTCGCCGAGGAATTCGAGCTGCAGCGCCTTTTTCTCGGGCTGCGTCAGCGTGCCGGTATATTCGATCGACTGCAGCTCGGTCATACCGGTATCCGAGGTGGCACGGCGCACTGTGATCGTATGCGTGCCGCGGGCAAGACCGGCAGCCAGCGTCACGGTGCTTTCCCCGGGCTGTACCTCCACGGTCTGCATAGTGCCGTCTACGGTCACCGCCAGCTTCACCATGTTATCGGTCTGCTGAACATGCAATACGACATCATCGGCAAGCTCGCCTTTGACCGTGAAACCCGCAGCGCCCAGTGTGGATGCCAGTGCCGTGTCATTCCACTTGCCGCGGCCGCTGACGGTCAGCTTATCGGCATCATAAAGTGCCTTCAGTGTGTCGTTATGTGCAGCATAGGTGTCGCCCACAAGGTCGCGGATATAGTCTGCAAGCTGCTTACCGTATGCCATATGCGCCGTTTTATCGGGGTGCGCTGCAAGGCCGTCCTCGTTTTTCGCCATTTCCAGGAGGTGCACCTTGCTGTCGCCCTTGTCATGCATATACTGCACGGCAGCCTTGTACACATCCTCATAGTCCTTGCGCATCATGCCATAGAGGTAGATGATCTCTGCATCCGGATTCTTTGCCCGCATATCGTCAAGCAGCGATTTAATATCGCTCAGCACGGTTTCCTTTGCCGTGCCGTTAGCCTCGTCGTTTGTGCCGAGGTTGATGACAACAACATCATGCGCGTCCTTAGACCAATCCCAGGCAGGCGCATTGTTATAGAAGGTCAGCTCGTTGACAAACTCGTGCATCTCACTGGTGCGGCCGGATTCCTTGGCTACCACACACAGCTTGGCATCCAGCTCTCGTCCTGCAACCGCCGCATAAGACCAATAGCCGTCGGTGGCTTCGATCTGATCGGCAAAGCCGGTGGGATCGCCGTTCTTTCCGTATACGCCAAAGCCGGCGGTGATGGAATCACCGATCGCCAGGATGTGCAGCTTACCGTTGTCCGATTTCGGCGCATCCAGCGTGCCGGTAAACCCGATATGGCTGACGGACAGCGAGCCGAAAGCCGCCGAGGTTGCCGAAGTCACCTGCACGGTGTGCTTACCCTCGGCAAGCCCGCTCAAAAGCGTGATCGTACCGGCGCCGTCCGGAATCTTTACACGGGTTGCCTCGCCGCCGTCCACAACCACATCCACATAGCTGCCATCAATGTCGTTCACCATGCCGGGATGATCCGTACGGTCGGCAACGATGCTCACATCGCCGGAGAGAGTGCCGGTGATCTCAAAGCCGGAACTCGTCCAGTCCATCTGCAACCCGTTTCCGTTGAAAGCGGCATGACCCAGCACCTTGAGCAGACCGGCGTCGGCAAGCTCCGTGAGCGCCACGCCGTCCACCTGATCCCAACCGATGATCTTTCCCGCATCGTCCAACCGATCACAGAAAACAGAATAGAAGTAACCATGCGTATCCAGTGCGGAATAATAGAGATAACCGCTGTCGCCGTCGGGGATCGTCAGCGTATCATCCAGCAGCACGCTGCCGCTCGCGGCGACCACGCGCAGCTTGAGCTTTGTGCCGACAGCCTCGGCATAAACCGTGGCATCGCCCTCTGTAAAAGAGGCATCATCCCATGCATACCACGCAGAGGGCGCGCCGCTCTGCACAAAGTCGCCGTCGCCGGTATCCAGATAATATCCGCTGCCGGAGAGCAGCAGCGTGGACTTTCCTGCATAGCCGTGACCGACATCGCCGATCACTGCACCCGCTTTGTCGGACCTGAACGACAGAGCAACTGCCGATTTGCTGCTTGCAGGCAACCGCACCGTGAACTGCGTGCGAAAGTTTTTCGTCTGCAGCTCTTCCCCGTCGGTCATTTTCGGCACAAGGGACATCGTCTGATCCAGCAGCGCCTCCGGATTTTTGCCCTTGTCCAAATACGCTGTCAGCGCGACCGACTGCGCACTGCTTGCAGACAGGAACATAATGCCGAACCATGAGCCGTTAATGCCGGACTGCTCATGATGCGAGTTGAACTCCGGCGCCTTGGCATAATAGTGCGTACCGCTGTTGACAGCGTCGTGATAGACATTGAATTTTTCGCCCATCTTGGTCGCATAAGCCTTCAGCGCCGCACCGCCGTTGAAATCATACATGGATTCGCCATTTGCTTCGTAATAAACACGCTCATTGTAGTCACCCGGCCATATGTTCGACCAATAATTGGTCCACGCATCATTGCGCAAAAATAAGGCGTTTTGTGCCAGATTATAATGTTGCCAGTAGGGACTGACCCAGTTGCCGACTTCACGCGCCGTAACACCGAACCGATAGCCGTTCGCGCGGTTGTCAAAGTCGTATGCCTTGGCTTCGTCATCCAGTCGGGTGAGCGTTATATTTGCATACTTTGCACCGGCGTTCGATCCGCCGATCGCCAGGTTGCCGCCGACGCCGGACAGCACCGTAGGTACCGTAGCATTGTGTTGCACGAGAACATTGCCGTCAACATCGCTGATCGCAATCGTGACGGCATTGCCGACATGACGCATGGAAAGGTGATACTTCCTGCCTCTCTCAAAGGTCACATTGCTGCCGCTTTCGTCGGTGAACTGTCCGTTAAGCTCTGTCGTATAGCGTTCTGTCGGCTTGCCGAGAAAATATTTGCCGTCCGGCGCAAAAGCAAACATCAGCTGCTTATCCGAGCCGACATTGCCGGCGACTGCACCGTCAAAGATCACGGAAAAGGCATCCTTGCCCTCTTTGATCGTTTCACCGTCTGTCGGACGGAACATCAGATCCATCTGCAGATCAAAGTTCTTGATGTTTGCCAGGGTATTCTCCGTGTTGCCGCGAATGTACATCAAATTCGCCTGCCGGAACGGGGTAGCGTTATCGCCGGAATACGCCGTGCAATAGATCCACTCGTCCTCGACCGTCCATGTGGGAATCTGATCCCAGACATAGTAAGTATTGTGAACCTCACCATGACCCTCCGTGCTCGGCTGGCCGTCGATGGTATGATGCAGCACACCGGCGGTATCCGGAAAACGCCAGGTGTCACCGTCCACCAAATAACCGTTGACACCGGGGCGTTCAAAGAAATACATCAGAGGACCGGAGTCCAGCGTCCACTTCGTCAAATGCTGATAGAAATAGAAGGAAAAACGCTCCTTCAGGTACGCTACGGTAGCGGTATCGTTGTCGTCTACCGCACCGTTCGGCAAGGAAGAAAAATCCGCCGAAAAAACCGTCGGCTGCGCATCTTCCGCCTCGGTCTTTAAGATCGGAAAGCCCGCAGCAGACAGCATGCCGACAGAAAGCGCTGCCACCGCAAGCCAAGAACCGATTTTCCTAAAGAGATTCTTTGCCATTTCAAATGTCTCCTTTCAGATTTTTGGTCAATGCAGGGAAAACACATAATAACCGATCCGCTCCACCCCTTTCGGCGCGTCCGCACACAGGTCATTCGCCCGTGATGCCTGAACGCTCCACGCTTTCGACAAATTGCTTTTGCAAGAACAAATACAAAATCAACATCGGGAGCACGGAGAGACATGTGCCCGCCAATATGATAGACTGATTGACATTCCCCGCCGTACTGCCGCCGGCAGCAGACGCCGTATCCGTATACAGCTCGGCGAATTTCTGCGAAAATTCCATCAGACGGATCGGCAGCGTTTTGATGTTCGGGGCGAACAGGTTGAGTGCGTCCGTTTCGTTCCAATACCACACAAGGCTAAACAGCATGCACAGGACAATGGCGCCCTTTGCCGCCGGCATCGCGATCGTGTACCAGATGCGGATCTTTCCGGCACCGTCCAGCTCCGCCGCCTCGTCAAACGAGATCGGATAGCTTTTGAAGAACGTGTAGAAGATCAGAATGAAGATCGCGCTGCGGATACCCTGCCCCATCGCTGCCGGGACGAAGAACGGGAACACGGTGTTGAGCATATGATAGGAGTCAAACATCATATACTGCGGGATGCGCATGACCACGGTGGGCACCATAAAAGTGAACACCACCAGCACCAGCCACATCTTTTTGAGCGGAAAACGAAACCTCGCAAAGCCGTAGCCGATGATCGAGGTGGACAGCGTCTGCAGCAGCGCCGGCACCACGCTCATCAAGATCGATGTGCCGAGGCTGCGCAAAAGATCCAGCGTGTGGTATGCCTGCACATAGTTGCCGAAATACAGCTTTGTCGGCACGCGCGTCACGGCGGGATCCACCAGATCGTCCGGTGAGAAAAAGCTGTTCACGATCATATACAGCATCGGATAGAGACAAATAAACGCGAGAGCGATCAGAATGAAATAGATCACGAAGGTTTTCAAAAAACCGTTTTTCTCGTTTGTCCCGCGAAGGAAGCGTTTGGCTTTGTCGGCATTCAGAATGTTTTTCATGACTTTGCCTTACCCTTCCTTCCGAAAAATTTGAAAATGAGCAGCACCAACACCAGCACCAGCGCGATCACGACGAAATACATCCAGGACATCGCCGCCGCATAGCTGTACATATAGTTGGCATCAAAAATCTGACTGTTGATGAGGGCGTTCATGTTTCCTCCCTCGTTGTAGTTGGCGGTGTCGATCACCGTGTAGACGGCACAAATGAGGATCATCGGGGAAATGTGCGGCAGCGTAATCTGCCAGAACTTTTCCCACGCGCCTGCGCCGTCGATGGATGCCGCCTCATACACCTCTGTGCCGATGCTTTGCAGTCCCGCAAGGAATATGAGGATCTGCACACCGCACATCCAGAGGATCTGCACGAAATTGTCCAGCACATATTTCACCGGCGACGACAGCGCCGACGGCAAATAGTCCAAAAGGTCATAGATGATCCAGGAGTCGGCGGAGAAGTCCAGCGGCTGCTGTGTCAGAAGCGAGCTGACGACCGGCCCGCTCATGATGATGACCGGCACAAAGAAGATGGCGCGAAACAGCGCTCTGCCGCGGAATTTTCCGTTGAGCAGCATGGCGATGATCAGCGAAAGCACCAGGATCACCGGCGTCATGCCGCACACCATTTTGAGCTGCACCGCCAGACAGTTCCGAAAGTGCGGCAGCTCATTGAGGGCATAATCATAGAAAAACAGCTGCTTGAAGGTATATTCAATGCCTTCGGGACGAATCTTGATGGCATTCACGCTGAGGATCATCGAATAGATAACCGGATACAGCACGAACAGGAAAAAGCTGACGATCCAAATGCCGATAAAGCCATAGCCCTGCAGCGCTTCTCTGCCCCTCGGTGTCAAGCCGCGTTTTGCTTTTTTCATTCCTTACCCTCTTTTCACCACAAGATCCAGGCCTTCAACCGTCACGCCGTCCACAGTGGCGGCATCGGCATTATAGTTGATATAGATGGAAACGCCGTTATCATAGCGCACCCGCACTACCCCGGACGCCAGCACCCGATGCTCCTGCATCGCCGCGCCCTCGACGGCACCAAGTGCCGCGTTCACCTTTTTGTAGGTGGAGTCGATCGTATCCGCCCAATCGTCGAAGCAAAGAGAAAAGCTGTCGACAAGCGGCGTGTTGAGCAGCTTGCTGTTTTCCGCGCCCATGACCAAAAACGAGGGATATGCCCCATATTCGACCGTGCGCAAAATGCAGGTCTGCCGATAGAAGCCGTCGTTGGCATAGGGCGCATAATACGGGATATACCCTTTCAGCACCATCTGCAAAAACGGCACGGAGTCCGTCTCCATCGTGAACTGACTGTTCATCATAGGCACGGCGGTGATCTCGTCGGCGCTCTGCCACAGATACACATTTGGTGTCGCGACCTGCACCTTGCGGTTCTCACCGACAGCGGTCAGCGTCTTTCGGAACAGCGACAGGCTGTCCGTGCGGCTGATCTGCTGCTTTTGCGAATAGTCGCTCGGCAGCTCCTTGCCGATGCTTCCAAGGCTCAGATCATATTTCGCCAGCGTTCCCGCCATATCCGCCAGCGTGCTCGCGGCGATGCGCGGGCTGACAACATAGGTCTCCTGGAACATTGCCGAGGTGTTTTGACGATAATAGTTGGAAAGTTCCTTTGACGCCGTGGTGTCCACAAGATAGCTGATCTTGCCCTGTGACTTGTTGATGTGGATCGGGTCAAGCGCCAGCGAAAAATGTCCGCCCTGTCCGGCGATATAGTCGGCAAGCTTTTGCAGCTCGGCGGTGCTGCCCACCGAACGCTGCATGGCGACGGAGCCATAGCGGTTGCCGTTTAAGCCGCCCTTCTGCCAGCCGGTGAGCACAAAGGAGATGTTTTTGATCCCGCCTGCGTTCAGCTGCTCATATATTTTCTGTGCCTCGTCAAGCGTCGTCAGCGTGCGCGTGCCGTTGAACAGAAAGCCCGATTTGATCTCGGCGGCGACCGTTTCCACCCGCAGCGGAATGTCCTTTTCGCTGCTCTCCTGCTTTGTCAGCACGCCCTGCTGCTCCAGGATGCTGCGGTATTTGCGCGCCATACCGCTGTAGGACGCATCCTCGCCGGACAGCAGATAAACCGAAAGTCCCGGCGTGATGTCCGCCGCCTCTTCCTGCGGCTGATACACGCGGTTGGACTCGCTGACCGGTTTATTGTACATTTTGCGGTATTCAAAATACGCGCCGATATAGTTATAGGGAATGGTTTCGCCGGCAAGCGATGCCGAAATAGATGCATATTCCGCGTTGTCCGTCAGCACGGTCATCGCGGCATGCTGCTCCGCGCCGTGCACGACGCCGAACACCGGCACAGATGCCGTATATTCCTCCGTCAGATAGTCGTTCGGGCGCTTTGCCTGCAGATCGCTGACACCGTTGATCGTGTCCACGGCGCTGTCGGGACCGTAGATGCGCGCGATATACGGCGACTCATACAGCGTGTTCGCGTCAAAGCGCATGAGCGCACCGCTGCCGTCCGGCACGAAGAAATAGCCGTCCGTGCCGCCGTGCAGCGTGCTGCCGAAAAACGGCAGGAAATACAGGCGAGAAATGCGGTTTTCTTCATTTTCCTGCAGACTGTCCGGCACGACATGCAGCTCGAACCGATCGTCAAACAGTTGCAGCGTGAACGACAGGCGGATGCCGATCTGATCAAAGCTGACGTCAAAGCGCACCGTGTCACCGTCCACCGTATAGGTCGTGCTCACGCCGTCTTCCGGCAGGCTGTACTGATTTTCGCTGTTGTCGGCATCGTAATAGAACAGGGTGAGGATGGTGTTTGCCATCGCGTTCCACATGTCATTGAGATCGTTTTCATAGCCGTTCGGGGACTCGCCCCAAACATAGCCGCTCTTTTTATCGAGCACACGCAGGCTCGCGCCCTTTTCATCCAGCCACAGAGAAAGGCTGCTGTTTTCCGCAACCGCATGGTAGCCGTCCGTGGACAGACCGTTTCCCGCTTCTGCGGCAAGGGCGCTCATCATGGCATAACGGTTGGTGCCGGTCTCCGCCGTGGTCGTGTCCGGCAGGATATAGGTCGTTTTGCCGCCGTTTTGGGCAAAAACCACCGTGCCGAGCAGCAGCGCTGCGATCAGCACCATGGCGACGGACGCCAACACAACTTGTTTAGTACTGCGCACGATAGAGCACCTCCATTACAGTATCCCGGAAATAGGCGAACACCTGCGACCAAAGCAGGTACATCACCGCCATCAGGATCAAAGCGATCACGATGAAGAACAGCGTCAGCAGAATATTTTTGAGTGTTTCCATAAAGGTGTAGGCATGATTCTCGCGCACGCCGATGAAGATCAGCACAACCGACCAAACCAATGCAACAAGCCAGGCAAAGTACAGAATGAAGGCTTCGTTCTGTGTCAGAATATACGAGGCAAACACCACAAAGGGTGTGATCACCAAATACGGCGACAGTGCATACGGCAGCATCATATAGATGTTTTTGAGCGAGCCCTCGCCTTCATTGATCGACGCAACCAGATAGTTGCCGATGACAAACAGCCCGCACAAAAGGAAGAATGCCGAGCCCATCATGGCAATGCCGGTGGCGTTGCCGTCGGAAAAGCTGAAAATGAAGCCGCGCCCCATGGTATCCGCCACATACACAATGAATATCAGCAGATACATCACCGTTGCCGACAGCATGGAACCCGCTTCCCCGCGTTTCAGGTAGTAATACCCGTCCACGGGATGGCGCAGCATATAGCCGAAATAGGTGATGTCATGCCAAAAACGCTTGCCCGGTGTTTTGGGGATGGGCTTTATGTACGATTCGACCCTGCGGGGCTTGCCGCGCCGCAAAAACGCGAGAACCACAGCGACGATCATCAGCGCAAACAGCAGCACCACAAACCAGATCATATTGTTGCTGAGCCACGCATCCCGCTGCTGCCAAAAGGCATCGGAATAATACGCGCGGTCGCCCGCCAGTTTGAATTGCTCCATCGCCTCGGCATAACGGCCCTGATGCAGCATCGCCTTGCCGTAGCCCATGCGGGCGAGATAGAACATGCCGTTGAGCGACAGCACCGCGCCCCAGGATTTTTCGCCGGAGGCATAGTTGCCGTTTTCGAGATCGAAGATCGCCTGATGCGTCATCATGGCGAAGTCGGTGGGATAAAACACCTCGACAAACGCCTTTTCGCGATCAAGTACATAGATAAAACCGTTATCGTCCGTGTCGATCGCCGTCGCATAGGTGAAAAGACCGTTGCGCTCGCTGGACACCGCACGGCCGCCGAAGGAAAAAATCAGGTCGCCGTTGCTGTCATATTCATAGACAAGACCGGTATTCGTCAGGGCGAATACCGTGCCGTTCGGCCCGGCAGCCGCATCCACAAAATTCCAGGCGTCCTGCATGAAGGTGCTCGGCGACAGGATGTTGACGCCCGCAAGGTTATATTCCTTCAGGCAGTTTTCCTGCTTTGTGAGATGGGTCTGCGTCTCGGCATCGTATTCGTTCGTTTGGGTGACGGTGTAAATGAGGTTTTCCGCACTTATGTCGAGATTTTGAATGGTGCGGGGACGGCGCATCAGCTCATTTTGCTTCATCTTGTCCGTGAGCAATAAATCCGAAAGGACCTCCGCCGCCGTCAGATGCTTGCGGTTCGCGCCGAAATAGCCCTCAAACTCTCCGTCGGGACCAAACTGCATGAGCCCCTCATAGGCATTTTCGCTGCAAACATAAATGTTGCCGTTGGTGGTGACCGCCACACCCTTCGGCGTGAAGTCGCTCAGTTCGCTGAACAGCTTGCTTTGCGGGCGCTCGATCGTCATTTTGCGCTCGCCCGCTGCGGTGAAAACGAACACCGCCGGCGCACCGCTGTCGGCAACATAGATATCTCCCGCAGCGGTCACAAACAGACCGCACGGCGTGACCATGGCATCGTCCTTTATCTCGCGGCTCTCGCCCGTTTTGATGGAATAAATGAAGATCCGCGCGTTGCCTGCATCGGCAACATACATGTCGTCGCCGTGGATGAAAATATCCGCCGGCTGGGACAAGCCTTTGTTTTTGAGATAGATATTGCCGGGCAAATAGGCATCCTGGGTTTTGATCCATGTCTTGCCCGAGGAAAGCGTATAGGTATAGGTCGTATTCTCGCCCGCCGATACCGTGAGGCAGCAACAGCTGACAAGCACAGCGAGCAGAACCAGAATTGCGATCGGTTTTCGCACTTTTGTCAGCTCCTTTACTTGATACCGGAATGTGCCATTGTGCTCATGACCTTGGACTGCATGAAAATGAAGATGATAAGGTTCGGCAGGAACATGATCAGAGATGCCGCCGCCGCAACGCCCTGTCCGGAAACCGTGCCGTTGGCACTCAGGGTGGACAGATAAAAAGCGAAGTTTTTATAGTTTTCATTGTTGATGAGCAGCGTCGACGCCTCAGTCGCGCCCCAGGACGCCTGGAAGGTCATGATCGTCAGCGTCGCCAGCGCCGGTTTGATGAGCGGCATGACGATCTTGAAAAGGATCTGATAATCATTGGCGCCGTCGATATATGCCGCCTCGATGAGGGCATCCGGCAGACCGTCGATGAACTGCTTGATCAGAAACACGCCGACCGGCGTTGCCAAAAGCGGCACCACGTTTGCCCAGAAGGTGTCCAAAAGCCCCAGCTTGGCAATCACGAAATAGCGCGGGATCGCCACCGCCACAGAACAGAACATCAGCGCCAGATTGTTGATCTCCAGCAGCGCGTTGCGGGTGCGGAAGTGCTTTTTGGAGAGCACATATCCCGCGCTCGTGCCGATGATCAGCGTGAACAGTACCGTCAGCAAAGAAGCGAGGATGCTGTTGAACAGATAGCGACCGGCAGGGGTGTTGCTGGTGGACGAGAGAGAAAACAGAGTCGCAAAGTTGTTCAAGGTGGGATTGCGGACATAAAAGCGCGGCGGGTAGGCAAACAGCTCGTCAAGCGGTTTTAAGGCGTTCACGAAAATGAAGATGATCGGCAGCGCCATCACCACGCAGATCGGCAGAAGAAAAAGGTAGATCTTGATCTGACCGAGCGAAAAATGCTGCGGGTTCATCCCGTTGGTTCTCAAACGGTTCTTTCTTTTCAACCTCTTCGCCCCCTTATTCATCACGGCTGCCGAGGACGCGGTTGACGCCTCTGGACATCAGATATATGCCGAACAGCAGCACGACCGAAACGGAGGCCGCATAGCCCATCTCATAGCGCAAAAATCCGTAGTCCTCAATATGCGACACGATGAGAGACGCCGAATAGCCGGGCGTCGGGTTGGAGCCGGACAGCACCGTACCAATGCCGGAACTCTGGAAGGTGTTCACGATCGCCATCACGGCGCCGAACAGCATCTGCGGCTTGGCGGACGGGATCGTGATATACATGATCTCCTGGAAACGGTTTTTCACGCCGTCGATATAAGCCGCCTCATACAGCTCCTCGTTGACATTGAGGATGCCGGACAGCATCGACAAAAATCCAATGCCCATGCTGCTCCACAGCGTCACCAGAATAACGATCCACAGAAGGTGCTTTTCCGAGGACAGCCACACAACGGGTGTGTCGATGATGCCGAACTTCATCAGTATGTAGTTGAGATAGCCGCTCTCACTGCCGTTAAAAATGACGCCCCACACCGTGCTCAGAAGCACACTGCCCGTCATGGACGGCGAGTAGATGATCAGTGCCAGTATCGTGCGCGGACCTTTTGTGATCTGCGACAGACCCCACGCCAGCAAAAACGCCAGCACATAGCCGCCGATGCCCACACAGATGGCATAGACAACGGTGTTCGGCAGGATGTGCTGCATGAACACCTCATCGTTCGTGAACAGATCGATGAAGTTGTCAAAGCCGGTAAACTTCGGCGTTTGGATGGTGTTATAATAGGTAAAGGACAACCCCATTGCCGATATAGTGGGCACCACAATGAAAATGATGAACAACAGCGCATAAGGAGCGAGCAAAATCGGCGTCGCGTGTCGCGTGAAGAAGTTGCCGCTCTTTATCCCTCGTCCCGGAGACGCTTGCTTTTTCAAGAAATTCCGTTTTTTCATTTCGCGTCCCCTTTTTGTGTTTCATTCAGCTTGTTCACAAGCATCTCATATGCCTTCATGGAATATTCCTTGATGACGTTGCCGTCCTTGTCGCAGAAGCCGAACTCGACCAGCTTGCGGCGAATCTCGCGGTTTGTCAGCGTGGTGGCACGGTCGATCTCCTCGATCAGCGCCTCGCTGTCAACGACCACGCCGTTCCAGACATCGCTGCTTTCGCGCTCGATCATGTAGTTAGCGGGATGGTTGACGGTCTCGCGCTGATCCTTCCACTGGGTCAGGATGGTTTCCCGATCCTCGGTGGAATACGGCATCTGCGCAAACGCCTTCAGGTTGGCGGAATTCCATCGGTATTCCGAGCCGTAGCGGCTTTGCAGCAGATAGGCATAGCGGGTCTGAATGTCGGTGCTGAGCCACCATTTGAGGAACCGCCATGCTTCCTCGCTCTTTTCGGTGTTTTGCATGATCATGCAGGTGTTTGCCGTCGCCGGCTGATACCGCACGACCGAGCCGTCCGCCTGCTTTGTGCCGGGCGTCAGGGCAATGCCCCATTTGTCGGCAAGCTCCGGTGCAGCAACCTGCAGCTGCATATAGGTGGAGAATGTCGAAATGCCGATCGGCACTTCTCCGCTGCGGAAGCTGTTATAGAAGCTCGGAATGGAAGTCGACATGCCGTAAATTCTGTACAGCGTCGTCATTTCCTTCATCGCCTTAATGAAAGCGTCGCTGTCAAATGCAGAGACTGTGCCGTCATCCGACACATAGGAAGCGCCGTTTTGATAGATAAACGGGCTGGTCATGCCGAAGCCCTTATAGCCTGCGCCGCTCGACAGCGGCAGGTTGAAGTTCATGCCATAGCGCAAAAGCTCCGGCATCATGGTCTTGACATCATCCCAGGTGTCCGGTACGGAAAGACCGAGCATGTTGAGAATGTCCTTGCGATAGAACAGCACATAGAAATCCTGCGATTCCGCCGCACCGTATACCCCGTCGCCGAGCACACCGGGCACGAGCGACTGCAAACTGTAGCTGTCGGCATAGAATGAGAGGAAATCGTCATATTCCAAGAGGTTTTTTGCAGCCCCGCGGATGGCGAGGTTAAACGGCGTGGAAAGTCCCGCGCCGAGCACCACATCCGGGTTGTCCCCCGTGGCGTTCGAAAGAATCAGCTTCTGCTCGCTGGGCATGATGGAAAGCTGGATGTTTGTGCCGTATTTGGCGTTATAGTCCGCATCCACCAGCTGCTGCAGCGCCTGCACATACTGCACGGAGCGGTTGACCCAAACCTTCAGTTCTTTTCCGTTGTCGGTCGAGGCGGCGTGGTCGCCCGCCGAGGCATCCGCCGTGAATGACCAGAAAAACGCCTTGAACCATTCGCTGATCGTTTTGAAGAATGACGGCTGCGCCGACGGCATATCGCTTGTGTCGCCGACAAAGAACGCATCAAAGCCGAGCGGCGTGCTGATCAGCTTTTCGAGCGCGTTGCCGAGATATTTGGTGGCGGAATTGTCGCCCTGGTTGATGAGGTCCGTTTTGTTCGGGATCTGATTCGGGGTTTCCGCCAGACTACGCAGCCGTTCTGCAGCATACTTCAGGCTATCTGCATAGCTTGCTTTTTTGCCGCCGATCGTCCCCAGTTCCTCATAGATCTTTTCGATGCGGTCTGCAAAATCGGTCAGATCCCCCACCGCATTCGGCAGATAGTATTCCATGTTCCAGGTGCGGTTTGTGTCCGTCTGACCTGCCGTGATCTTCTGAATATCCATACCGAGCGCGTTGATGTCGTCCATCAGTGCTACGATCTCGGAATAAACCGCCTTCATCGGTCCCATCGTCGCCGTCATAGCGATCGTGTGGGATCCGGCGGTCAAATATATCTGCGCAGGCGTATCGCCCGCGTTTAATGTCGTGTTTACAAATTTTCCGGTCTTAGTGCCGGTGAAAGCCAGCGCTTCCCATTCGGCAAACGGCACAGCGCCGTCGATCTCAATTTTGCGATAGACCGGTTTGTCGGCGTCGGAATTTTGGAGATACCGCACGCCGATGGTATATAACCCGTCCTGCGGGACGGAAAATTCCCACAGAATTTTTTGCCCTGTGCTGCTCCAAGAGCTTTCGTCCAGCACGTTGAGCAGCTTGTGATAGGTGTCATAGGGGGTCAGCGCCGCGATCTTTTTCGAGGTGGCGCGAATGAAGGAGTCGGATTTGATGCTGTAGCGCTCCGCCTCAAAGGTGAGCATTTTATCATACGGTGCAGCATCCGCATGCGCCTGTGCATATTCCGCATAGCTCACCGCATCCTGCATCGGCACAAGGCAGATCTGCGTGATCTTCACCGCCTGTGCCTGCGAGGTCAGGGTGACGTGATGCACCCCCGCATCGAGGGTCAGCGTCAGCGCACTGTTATCGGTGTCGCCGTAATCCTGCAAAAAGTCGCGGTACGGGGCATCGATCGCCTTTTGATCCGGGATCAGCTCGTTGCCGAGCCGATCGGTGGCATACACGGTGTTGGCATCCGCCCACAAAACGGGCAGCGCAGCAATGCCGCTCACATTCCCGCAGGAATAGTTGAAAAGCAGATCGGTGTACAGCGCGTCAAGCGACTGATACATCACACCGACCTTATATGTACCCGCCGCGGCGACCTGCACATCGAAGGAAAGCGGTTTCTTCGCCGCAAGATCAATGCCGCCGTCAAGTGTCACAGCCTTGCCGTCCACCGTTACGGTATTGTGCGTCGGGGCCAGCGCGCCGTCAAACGACGACGCGCTGACCCACGAGGCAAGAGAGAGAGAGGTATCTGATGAATCACCGGAAGCCGCAACGGCTCCGGTCGTTTTGTCCGTCGCTGCTGCGACGGGATAAGATGCCGCTGTGCAAAGTGCCATCGACAGCACCAGTAACATGGAAAGTATTCTTTTTGCCTTTTTCATATCTCTACCTCCTACTGGCACTGAGAGAGCTTCTGCAGCGCGCGGTATCGACCGTTTGAGCGCCGCTGCAGATCACTCTGCAGCAGGCGGCTCCGCTTCTTCTTGGTCTAATAGCTTGTTTCTTTTTCTTTTCCTGACGATCAGAATGATCACGAGTGCAATGCCGCAGAGAACCAGCACCCCGCCGGCAACGATGAGGGCGATCGCCCACGCAGTCAGCGTTGTGCCGCCGATCACCGTGCGTTTGCGTCTCTTGATGACCTCGACGGTGTCGGGTTCGCCGGAATTGTCGGGATTTTCGGGGTTCGTCGGATCATCGATAACGTCGTCGCCCCAATCCACATCGTCGTCATAGTCGTTATCGTCGAAGTCGTCCCACTTGCCGTTGTTGCCGGGATCATCCGTCGAGGGATTGACAACCGGCTTTGCGGTTTGAGCATAAACAGCCATGTTGTGGATCGCCGGCATGCCGGCGTCGCCGCGCTGTACCGTGCGGATGCGCAGGTATTTCGCTTCAACGGCGTCAAAACGAACTTCGTCGCGCGAGCCGCCGCCGTCAACAACGGTATGCTCCGCATCTGTCTGCGGCAGAATGACCGTCCAGTTTTCACCGTCGGCGGAATACTCGATGTCATAGCTGTTGCTGAAGCCCACCGTCCAGTCGATCTTCACACGGTCGATCTTCGTCTTGCTTGCCAGCTCCACCGTCGTGTATTCACCCGTGGAACGCGGCAGCTCAAAGGAAGTCGTCACATTGCCGTCGAACATCGCCGCCATCTTTGCCGCATCGCTGCCCACACCGGCGAGCTTGACGGCAGAAGATTTAATGGTGCCTTTCTTCACGGTCAGCGTCTTCCAACCGGCAGGCGCATAGATCGTGGTGAGACCGTCTTCGTCGATGTAGTAGCCGTACTGCTTTGCCTGATAGTTCGGCATATCGTACAGGCGGGTGAGGGCTTTGCCGTCGACCTCAATGCCCGCAGCGGTGACGCCGAGTGCGAGGATAATGCTGCGGTCAGAACCGTCCGTGTTCGTCACCGTGAAAACGGTGTCGGAGGTCTTGGCGTTCACATAGGTTTCCTCTTTGGCGTTATAGGTATGATAATCCGTGGACGCACCTTGCTTATCATAGATCACCACGGTGTTATCCTTGTCGGGCGGGGTGATCAGCAGCGCGGGCAGATTGGTGAATTCGTCCTCGCTGTCGTCGTGCATCTCCGCACCCAGCTTCAAGCTTTCGGGCAGGTCGATCGCCTTGACGGCGCCGCCCTTGACATACACCGGGAAATCGGAGGTCGGCGCTTCCGCATTAAAGGTCTGACCGCCGTCATACCCCTTGTAGGTATACAGCTCGTACCAGGTAGAGCCCTTCGGCAGGCTGACCGTCTGATAATAGACATTCTCCGTCGTGACAGGGCAAACCAGGAAGTCATCGCAGAACAGATACTGGTTCTCCACCTTCGCCAGCGAAAGCTGGTAGGGGTATGCCACCATCATGCCCTTGATGATCGGATCGGCAGTCTTTTCCGCCTTGATGGCGGCGCTTTCGATCGTGGGCACCAAATTCTTGCGCAGATAGTAAACATTGCCGAAGTGCTGCGTCGCCAGCATACCGTAGTTCCACGGCTGATGGATCACAGATCCGTGTTGCCGCATATACGGCGAGAAAAGCGACAAGGACACCCAGCGGTTCCAAAGATCATTGGAAGGCGTGCCGCCGAGACCGCCGAGATCTGCGCCGTACAGGTTAAAGCCGCTGGCACCCATGGAGATCAGCGCGCTGATAACGGCGTTGTAGCCGTTGCCGTCCTCACCGACATATTCACTGACATTGTCGCCGAGGAAGTTGCCGGAATAATACTGACTGCCCGCGCAGCCCGAGCGCTGGAACAGCACATAGTCATTGCCCCGTCCCGCCTGCCACGCCTCATTGCTTGCCTTGGCGTAGTAATACGACATCAGATTGTGCATCTCGTCACCGGTGAGACCGTTGAAGTATGTCATGGAGAACGGGTACCATTCGCCGAAATCGACCATCGAACCGGCAATACCCCAGTCCCAATACTGCTGCCACGCGGCGGTAATGAGTTCAACAGACGAGGGATTGGAGAAATCTACATAGCTTTTGCTGGTGATACGGTATTTGCCGTATTTCTTGAAAAATGTAGTATCATAGCCGAACGGTTGTCCGGGGTCGATCAGATTGCCGCCGGCATCAAACGCCGGCAATTCGCTGTGTGTCGGCAAAATGTCGTAGATCGTGCCGAGTCCGAGATCCTTCCAAAGGTCGGGAGAGAACCAGCCGAGCGTCTTGACATTGTTGCGCCGCAAAAAGCTCGTCACCTGCGCATTGCGGGCGGCGGCGCCCTCTGCATAGCAGGCGTCAGGATAAAAGTTATAGTGTTCTTTATACCCGTTAATCAGCGCCATGATGTTAGCGTAGGTATTGGCAAGGCCGGTCTTTTCAAACGCCTCGTTCTGTGCTCCCGTCCAGAAACCATAGGTCCATGTTTCCGACACGCCCGAGGTGCCCGTCAGCGCAGTGTACTTTTTCAGGTTGTCGAGCGGCATACCCTGCCACAGATACAGATCGAGCTTCGAACCGTCAAACTTGACGGAATACTTGTGGCGGTTCGTTTCGCCGATATCCGCTTCACCGACATAGGTCATGTTGAACCAGACGGAATAGCCGCGGTTGCTGTGGAACAGCGGTACATTATTATAGGAATACTCGGGCAGTGACCAGCAATCCAGGTTTGTCAGCGAGATGGTTTTGCCTACCTGATTGGCACCGTTATATCGCTCACCGCCGCCATAGATGGCTTCCTTGTCCGCCAGCGGGAACTCCACCATCGAACGCACGACCTCGCCCCTGCGGTTATACGCAAAGGAGAACTGCTTGTTCGACAGGGACACGATCTTGTCACTGTTTGCCTTATAGACCGTGAGCGCAAAGCCTGTGTCGCTCTGCGTATATTTGACTACCGTGCCGTCGGTGCCCTTCATGCCCACGGCATTGCCGTCAGTGATATAGGTAATCCGCTGCAGCGCAGACGGCTCAAAGAGACCGACATTGCTGACCTCCGGCATGACAGCACCGTTTTGTTTCTGCAATTCATGCAGAGACTGAATGCGGAAGCCGCCCTCCTTCGGGAAAGAGACATACAGTGATTCCGCGTGTGCGCCGTCGGTGGTATCGGTATGGATCACAAAATAGTTTGTGCCCTTTTCGGTGCCGGTCACTTCTCCGAGTGCAGACCAGGTGTAATTCTTCGGGATTGGAATCTTCACACCCGGCCAATCCGTTTTCAGCGTGGCGGCCGAAACCGAAAAGGTCGCCGTGGCGGCAATGACTGTCCCGCAAACAGCCGCAATCAACCTTTTTAAGGTTTTATTCAAATTTTACGCCCCCATTCTGCCGCCCCGGATTGCCCGGGGCGGATATATATCCGATCACTTGTGCGTCTTGTTGAACTCCGCTTGCGCCTTTTTGATCTCCGTGTTCATCGTGTCGATGTTCGATTTGATCATGGTGTTCCATTTTTTGACTGCCTCCGTCATGCCGGCGCCGGTCTTGTCTTTGCCGGACATGATGTCGTTATATGCATAGGCGGCGGTCTTAAAGAAGCTGTCATACATATTCGGTACAAGCTTGTGCGCATCATACCGGGAGGAATTCGGAATATTCGCCACAAGGTACTTGTCGGTCTCGGTCACAACCGACATCCTGTTGAACTTATCAAGCACGGTTTTGCTGGTGGTCGTGGGATAATAGATGCGGCTGTTGAGAGAATACTTGCCCTTCTGAGAATCCTCATACATGGTCAGGCGAGCAAGGTTGCCGTTCGTCGAGAAGGTCATGAAGCGCAGCAGCTGATAGGCAGCAGCCGCGTTTTCCTCCTTGCATGCCGTGGTCATAAAGCTGCAGTCCACATGCATCGACAGGCGGCCGTTGGTGTTCGGCGTAGGTAAGACCGCATGTTTGAACTTGTACTTGAGGCTTGTTTTATTCGTGCCGCCGGTGTTCCAGTCCATGATCAGTGCCTTGCCGGCAGTGAAGGCGGCATTATAGTCGCTGAGTCCCAGGTTGGCCTCCAGCTGTGTCACACCGTTTGCGCCCTTTTGCGTCTGTTCATACCACGCCTCAACACCCGACATCATCGTGCGCCAATAATACGCCATCTTCGTGCCCTCGGTCAGAATGGAAGCATCGACCTGCTGGGTGTTATAGTCATAGCCCCACTGGCCGTAGTGCGCGCCCTTCTGCATGGAGGAATACCAGGCATAACGGGTGTGTGCATCCCCAAGAGTCGCGGTGCCGACGCAAAGCTTCGAGCTGAACTTGGCAGCCGCCTTGCGCAGGTAGTCCTCATAATCCTTCATTGTCCATGTCATACCGGGTGCTTTCAAGCCGAGCTTGTTAAGCAGATCCGTATTGAATACTTCCACATCAAAGTGTGCCGAGTTCGGCAGAGCGTACAACTCGCCGTTGTAGGTATAATCCTTGCGCAGGTTGGCGGGCAGGCTGGAGGCCTCTGCATCCGCATTCACGAATTTCGTGATGGGATATACCCAGCCTTGCATAATGTAAGAGGGCAAGCATCCGGCATCGTCAAAGACGATGTCCGCCATCGTGCCGGTGGACGCACGGGTGGTCAGATATTCAAGAGAGCTGTCGCTCTTATTGTGCGCCCAGTAATCGAACTTGATCTTCACATTCGGATACAGCTTCTGCATCACATCGAACATGGCGTCATAGTCGGTCGGACGCGCCGTATCCACAGCGATCGTCACCGTTCCTTTGACATCGTAGTTCGCACCCTTATCCGCCACGGGCGTAAAATCCAATGTGGGACTGCCCGGTTTGCGGGTCGTGTGTGTGGCATTGATATTACCGCTGTTATTGTCTTTATTGTCACCGGCGTTGTCCTTGTTGCCGGAGCTGTCCTTTTTTGTACTCTTGGTGACTCTCTTGGTTTTTCCATCCTTATCCGTCACATAGGTGTTGCCGTCGTCGTCGGTGGGAAGCGTCTCACCGGGGCGGGTCACCACTTCCGTCCACTCGGAATAAATGTCCGAAGTGTTGTTTTTCGTCATGCTGCAGCCCGCCAGGGATGAACCGACCATGACGGCGCTCAAAAACAATGCTGCCATTCTGAACTTCTTTGTCATAATAAAAGTGCTCCTTTCCTAAACCTGTCAGTCAAAGGTGTACGGTGCTTTCCAATCAAACGCCCAATCCGTTTCAAACGGCAGCCAACCGGCGTAGGTGTCCGGTGTCGGTTCGGGAGCAAAACCCTTTTCGGCATCGGCAAGGCGCATCGGCTCGCCGAATTCATCCAGCGCCGTGATCTTCAGTCCCGAGAAGGACACCCCGTTGCCGCACGAACCGAAACCGACATAGCCGCCCAGCGCAATATCGTCCAGTTCCGCATAGTAAACATCGGAATCATCGACCTGCACACCGACCGTGCCGTTTACCACTGTCACCGTCATGTGGTGCGTCGCATTGCGGTCATAGGTTTCGATGAAATCCTGTCCGTCGGTGATATCACGATCGTATATGACCCGACCGTACTGATCTCCCTGGATCGCGCCCCAGAAGTTGAAGTTGCCCTCAACCTCCAGATAGGTATACACACCGCCGCGCTTGGTCTGATCGTCAAAGGCGAGGTCGGTTGCATTACCGGTCGTTTTGTCGCCCTGCGTCGGCGAGACATAGACCCTGCCGAAGAACTGCGCCGGATCCTGCACACCGTACAACACATACGGATACCACCAGTCGGAACCGTGTTTATAATCAATCTCCAGCTTATAGTTGATCAGTGCCACATCATCATCCGCGAGCACCATTGTCGACACATCGCTAGCACGACTGATGCCGTTCCAACCGCCGTTGAATGTACGACTGTAGGTAGAAAGCACACTGCCGTTCAAGAGGCTCCAACAGTCGAGCGGATCCACTTTTGTCATCTTCACATCATAATATTCCGTGTTTTTCGAAAGATCCAGCGAGGAGTTATGGCATACAAAGTCCCGCAGATCATCCGTGCTGTCGAAATAATACTTGCGTGAGGTCTCGGTGTCGAAATCGCCGCCGATCACATTTGTCACCTTTATCTTTGCAGCGGCATCGGCAACAAAGGTGAATGAACCATCGGCAGGCGCTGCCGTAAAGGTGAAAGTGCCCTCCTTGTACGAACGGTATTCCTCCGAACTCCATTTCACCTTTAACGGATATTTGTTGCCGTCCTTGTCCTCACCGGTTAACGCCGTGCGCAGATTCAGGCTTTCCCCCTTGCTGCGATCGACCGTCACATCTTCAAGCTGCGTCAGCACCTTCGTGATCTCCACCGTATCAGCACCGTTCCAGTCGGCCGCATTGCCGGCTCTGTCCAATCGGCGGCAGACGATCGAGGTGAAATATCCGCGCTGATCGTTCGCGGTATAGTACAGGTATCCGCCACCGCCGGTCTTGAGCGTGATCGGAGCATCGCTGTTATCATACAGCACATCGCCGCCGTCGTTCGTCACCCGCATCCACAGCTTGTCGCCGACCGCTTTTGCATAAATGTTTGCCACGGCACCGGACAACACCCTGCCGTTATTCCACGGTGTATAGCTGATTCCGGACAACGGTGAGCTCTCGCCGTCAAATATGGCAAAGCCGGAGCCCGTAAAGTGGATCGTCACCTTGTCGGCATAACCGCCGGTCACCTCATCATTCAGCGACTGCCCTGCCGATTGGGAACGGAAGCTCAGCGAAACAGCCTGTTCCGAATTATCGCTGAACAGAATTGCCGAAAACTTTGTTTCAAAGTTCTCCGTCACCAATTCACTGCCGTTATCCGTTTTCGGCACGAGGGACATATTCTGCTTGAGCAATCCCTGACCGATCACATCGAGAAATGCCAGCAAACGCCCGCCGTTGGCAATGTACATTGCGCCATAGTATCCGTCGCTGATGCCGGAGCCTACATGATGGCTGAAAAACTCCGGTGCCTTGACGAATTTATGTACGTTGTTCACATTCTGGTCGTGATATACGTTGAATCTTGCGCCGAGGTCTGCTGCCGCCGTCTTGGCGGAATCCATACCGAGCCAACTGTTGGCCTCGCCGCTGCGCTTGGTATAGTCCAGTTCGTAGGTTGCGCCCGGTGTACGGTAGTAATACTGCTCCCACCATGCTTGACCGCCGCCCTCTTTGCACACATATTTCGTCCTGGCGCAAATATACGCCCGACCGTTCATGCCGAAACCGTAGCCGTCTGTCAGATCGTTGAAATCCAACACCTTGCCGTCACTGCCATAGCGTTCGACGGTAATGCCGGCATATTTAACACCGCCGTTTGATCCGGAAAGCGCCAGATACCCGCCCTGACTGCCCTCGGAGATCTGCACACTGTTTGTCGTGTAGACGGCAATTTCCTTGCTGCCATCCGCAACGGTAAAGGTAAGCGCATGACCCTGCAGCGTCATCGACAGATGATACGCATGCCCACGGTCAAATTTGACGCGGCTGCCGTCCGCCGCCTTCAGCACATCATTGTATTGCAATGTATTATGCCACGGTGTGCGACCGACAAACAGATCGCCGTTTGTGTTGAAGGTGATCATCGATTGGCTGCTGCCATCGGCTGCATTGCCTGCCGACCCGGCGCGGAAATACACGGAAAGGTTATCCTGCACGCCGTCCTCACGGAACATAAAGTCCGTTTCCAGCTTGAAATCCTCCAACACCGCAAAGCCGCTGGCTGTGTCACCGCGCAGATACATCAATTCCGCCGTACGGAAAAGAGGTGCGTCAGCCGCAGAATATCCGGTGCTGTAGAGCCACTCCCCATCTATTGTCCACATAGGGATCGGCTTATCCGCATTTGCTCCGTAGCCGTCCATGTCATAAGCGGCGTGCGCACCGGTATCCGGAAAGATCTGTCCGTTTTCCCCGTCATCGATCAGGTAACCGTTGACCTTGCCCCGCTCGAAATACTGCGGATCGCCGTCTCCGGATGACGGGTAATACTGAAACGAGTAGAACAGAAAACGATCATTCAGGTAATTGACCGTTTCCGTATCCTCCGTCAGGATCGTTCCGTTTTTCAGACCCGAAAAATCAGCTTCGAAACTCGATACCGATTCAGGCGCTGCCAAAACGCTGCCGCTGATCCCGATTGACATAACGACCAAAACAAACGCCGTCACGACAGCGATCGTCTTGATATGTCTTGATTTTCCAGGATGCGTCATACTTTTTCCTCCTTAAAATAGCATTACGGGATATAGAGAGACCTCTGCTGATTATATTTTAGCGAATTCATCGAGAAATTTCTACATCACTATTTGCATGATTTTGAACGATTTTGCCCTCTTGCAGGAAAAAGCATCCAATCCTACATTGGGAAGCCGCTTTCTATTGCATAACACCTAAAAATGTGCTAAAATTTCTTTGTGCATTGTTCATTGTGGACAGGGGCGCTTGCCGTTTATGTCCATCACATACAATACCAGTAACTATATTGCCATTGCCGTTTTGTGAGGTGAAATATATGGACGAAAATCTGAGGGAAAAGATCTATGTCAGCTACGGCGATTTTATTGTCAGTTCAATTCTTAACGAAAGCAATGTGGCTGACGATGTGTTCAAACCGCATTGGCATGATGCGTTTGAAGTTTTACAGATCTATGACCGGGAGATCCATATTGAATACGAGGGCGAGCGTTTCACTGCCGTTCCCGGGGACATGGTCGTGTTCGGTGCCAATGTCGTTCATGCCGGTCGCACAGGCGAAAACGGCTGCTATTACCGCGCCCTGCAATTCAAATGGAATGAGCTTTTGGGCAATACGCCGTTTGAACAAAAAATGCTGCACGATCTGCTTGACGGCACCTATCATTTTGAGGCGAGATTTCGGGACACCGAAGCAAACCGCCTTTTTGATGCCGTCGTACAGGCGCATGACGCCAAGGGGCTGGTGCAGCCGATCGCCGAAAAGGGGCAGCTTTGTCTGTTTATCGCTTATCTGATGCAGCACCATATGAGCAGCACCTATTTCTTTTCCAGCACAGATGACCGTTTCAGCGCACTGCTCGACTACATCAAACAACACTTTGCCGAAGACATCACCACAGATCAACTGGCCGAGCGATTTTCCTACAGCAAATCGCACCTGTGCCGCAAGTTCAAAAAAAATCTCGGGCTGCCGATCACCGACTATATCCACATGTGCCGCATCGAATATGCGCAACACCTCATTAAAGAGGATAAGCTCGAATTGACCGAAATTGCCGCCGCGTGCGGCTACAACAGCTATTCCTACTTTTCGCGAAAATTTCGCCAATTTGCAACCGTTGCGCCCATCGAATGGCGCTCGCGATTCGTGTCGACAAACTACCTGAATAAATAGGCAATATGGCGATATAATGAAATTGAAGTGAACCCCAAAGTTTAGACAAAATTAAATACTGAATTGATTGGCATGAGTCCGGTATTGAATCGGGTGATAGGAATTGCTCTTTTATTTCGCGCCTCATATAACCGATCCCGGATGTCGATTTTTTCGCTGTCACCTGCGAAATTTGTGATATGGGGAAGCTCGCCGTTTTTCATATATTCCGCCAAGAGCTCGTTTTTGTCGCCTCGCAAACCGCGGAGGCTGTCTGCGACCGCCTTGCGGCGGGAGAGAATGCTGTTTTGGTGAGCGATGCGGGACTGCCCGCCATTTCCGACCCCGGCGAGGATCCCGTGCGGCTGTGCCATGAGCGGCACATTCCCGTCGCCATCGTCCCCGGCCCGTGTGCGGCGGCGACGGGCGCCGTTCCCTTTACGCTCATCACCGGCATCGCCTGCGTGATCTACAACCTCGACAATCGTCAAATGTCAAATACCTATGTAAAAGCGTTTCGCAAGCTTTTGAACTGCACCCCATTTGTTAGACAATGTGATATAATGTCTAACAAGTGGGGTGATTTTAATGCCAAAGGGAGTACCAAACAAACGATACACGCCGGAATTTAAGAAACCGGTCGTGGAAACCATGCAAAAAGAAACAGAAGAAGATCTGCCGGCAGAGGTTTGGCGGTTACGCGCGGAGAATGCTTACCTAAAAAAATTGCAAGCCTTGGTTTTGGAAAACGAGCGACACCGACTGAAAAAGCACAGGTGATCCGAATACTGAGGCAAGAATTTTCACTGACGATTCTGTTAGATATCGCTCAACTGCCCCGTGCTACATTCTACTATCATTTGAAACGGATGAAACGAGTGGACAAGTACGAGTCGGCAAAACGGGAAATTACAGCAATTTATCACGAAAACAAGGGGCGGTACGGCTATTGCCGTATCACAAAGGTGCTACATGATCGCAATCTGCCCCTAAACCACAAGACCGTTCAACGGCTCATGAAGGAACTGGGGCTCATCTGCCGTGTCAGAAGGAAGAAATACCGTTCGTACAAGGGAGAAGTCGGGAAAGTGGCGCCGAATCTCATTCTCCATTCCGACCAAGGCCGGCAGTACCGGCACAAACAGTATCAGCGAATGCTTCGTGAGAACGGCATCCGGCAGAGCATGAGCCGCAAGGGAAATTGTCTTGACAATGCCGTGATTGAAAACTTCTTTGGATTACTCAAAAGCGAACTGTTGTATTTGCAGGAGTTCACCTCAATGGAACACTTCAAGCCGAATATTCGGACTATTACAACAATCACAGAATTAAGGCAAAGCTTAAGGGCTTGCTGCCTGCCATTCACAGACAGCAAGCCCTTTCGGTTGCTTGAACAATTTTTATTCGAATTCTTTGTCTAACTTTTTGGGGTCACTTCATTTCCTTGCAAAATGCTTTTTCATTCTTCGAGCTGTTTTCCGAGGAAAGCGGCGGCGACCTGCGCTAACTTGATGTCCCCCTCGGAGGGCACGGCGCCGGTCTCCGGCTGCACCATGCAAACGGCACCCGTCATGTCGCCGTTTGCCAAAATCGGCGCTGCCACCGCCGCATACCGTTCAACCGCTTCGACGGGCTGCAGGCGGTTCTGACCGCCCGGCTGCGCCACATGCGTCTGCCGCTTGTCCATGAGATCCTCCAGCGCACCGGAAATGCGCCGCTCCAAGAAATCCTTGCGACTGTTCCCCGCCG
>OIZI01000092.1_pt1 | contig 46055 bp, 38 predicted proteins | sample 1588441 | NCBI WGS metagenome assembly OIZI01 (sample SAMN03283284) | human gut metagenome | biome: human-associated habitat; material: feces | host: Homo sapiens | place: Peru | collected 2012 | reverse complement strand
TAACGACCAGAAGCCTATCACTATCGGTATTCCAGTTAAGTTGACAGGTCTTGCACAGGGTGTACGTGATGGTGGTCGTATGAACCTCTCTATCCGTAAGATCAACGTTACAGCTCCTTACCAGGTTATTCCTGAGCACCTCGATATCGACGTTACAGAGTTGAAGATCGGTAAGAGCATCAAGGTAGGTGACCTCTCATTCGAGGGTCTCGAGTTGGCTACAAGCAAGGCTGTTGTAGTTTGCTCTATCAAGATGACACGTAACGCTCAGCTCGCTGCACAGCAGGCTGATGAAGCTGCTGCTGAGTAATCTTGATTGACAACCCGTAAATTGAAACACATTTAGATTTTTCAAATTGGATAAATATTTGATTTGTGGTCTTGGAAATCCAGGCGATGAATACGCAGGAACAAGACACAACACGGGATTTATGGTATTGGACGCTTTTGCTAAAGCGTCCAATATTCATTTTGAGGATAAGCGTTACGGATTCGTGGCCGAAACTTCCATCAAGGGACGTAAGGTGTTCCTTCTGAAACCTACCACCTTCATGAACCTCAGCGGCAACGCCGTAAGATACTGGCTCAATCAGGAGAAGATAGATCAGAAGAGGCTGCTCGTCATCAGCGATGAACTGGCTCTGCCGCTCGGCGCTTTCAGACTGAAAGCCAACGGAAGCAACGGCGGACACAACGGACTGGGACACATCCAGCAGCTTATCGGACAGAACTACGCCCGACTGCGCATGGGCATCGGAAACGAATATCCACGCGGAGGACAAGTGGACTGGGTGCTCGGAAAATACACAGAGGAAGACATGAAGGAACTGCAACCTGCCATCAACCTCGGTGTGGACATCATCAAAAGCTTCGTCCTACAAGGTATTGACATTACAATGAATCAATACAACAAGCTAGGAAAAAAATAAGAAATGAAAGAAACAGCAAGAATAGACAAATGGCTCTGGGCTGCCAGAATCTACAAGACACGCAGCATTGCGGCTGATGCCTGCAAGAATGGGCGCGTCACCGTGGGCGGCGTAAACAGAAAACCATCCTACATGATCAAGAGAGGAGATGTGGTCAGCGTGAAAAAGGCGCCTATCACCTACTCTTTTGAAGTGCTCGACTGCATTGAGCAACGAGTTGGTGCTAAAATACTCTTTGCTGTCTATAAGAATGTAACCGACCCTAAGCAGTATGAACTGCTGGAAATGAGCCGTATCAGCGGTTTCGTGGACAGAGCCAGAGGTACAGGTCGTCCTACTAAGAAGGAACGACGTGCGCTGGATGCTTTCGTGGACCCAGCCATGTTCGGATTTGAAGACGAAGACTGGGAGGAAGAGGAATAAAAGTTGCGTTTTCAGCAACGACAACAGAGACTATAGCGACAAGTCCAAGCACGAGGTTTTCTCTCTGACTTTCGGTTATAAATTCAAACTGTAGGATATTCTTCCTAATATTTAAATCTCCCACAACTTTGACTTTCTGTAAGTTGTGGGAGATTTTTCGTATCTATATTCCAAATATATACATCATAGTATTCCAAAAGGGAAGAAAAAGGAAATATTTTACCCTAAAACGTAAAAAACTCATCAAAAAGTTTGCATCCTATTGTTTTTTACTATATCTTTGCCCTCGCTAACAGAAACAAACGGCCTGCAAATAGACTCTTCTAAACAGAAATGAACAGAGTGCAAACATGCGCCCCCATCTGTAGAAACGACTGGTCAGCAACATGCTCCCCCGTCTGCAGAAGCAATCGGTCAACAACATGCTCCCCGTCTGCCTCTATTAGCAAATATAGTAGAATTCTAATATATAAAAGTAAATAGTATTAACTAAATTTAGATTAGAGATTATGAAAAAGATTATTGCAATGGCAGCTCTCGTGCTGTCTTCAGTAGGTGCTTTCGCACAGTATTCAGCAGGTGATTTCACTCTCCAGCCAAAAGTTGGTTTGAACTGCTCTTCTTTAACAGAAGACGACGCTGATTACAAAGCTGGTTTTGTAGGCGGTTTGGAATTGGAATACCACGTATCTCCATTAATTGGTATCAGCGGAGGTCTCCTCTACTCGATGCAAGGATGCAAGGCAAAGGATGTTGATGATTTCAAAATCAACTTAGATTACATTAATATCCCAATCTTGGCGAACTTCTACGTTGCAAAAGGTTTTGCTTTAAAGGCAGGTATCCAGCCAGCATTCAATGTAAGCAACAAGGTTAAGTATCAAGGTGTCAGCGTAGACTACGACAAGTATGCCCCAAGCGGAGCCAAGATCAAGACTTTTGACTTTGCCATCCCTGTTGGTGCTTCATACGAATACCAGAATTTCGTATTGGATGCACGTTACAACATTGGTGTAACAAAAGTTGCAGATATTGATGATGCTGGCTGCAACTCTGTTTTCCAACTTACCCTTGGCTACAAGTTCAGCCTCTAAGTCATAGATATTGAATATTTTGCAACTATTTCACATACATAGGAAGTTGCAAAATAAAAATACAATTGTCCCCCAATAGTATTCCGAAAAATACTATTGGGGGATTTCCTTTCCATGCCCAGTTAAGCGTGCTGTAAATAAAGTTACGCATGCAGCAAATGACTATTAAATGTGCATTAAATGATTCACAAGTTATTTCTATTTTTGCGCATCATCCTTGATTTCCTCAATATAGGAAACATCATTCGAAGAAGAAGGAGTCGATGAACTGATTTCTTCGGCCTTCGTCCACTTCCGCTTATTATTAGCTATCTTGAATGCATTGATACATTCCACAATACCATAGATAAGCATGGTCCAGCCGATGATGAAGAGCGGTGCTGAGGCAATGGCAGAAGGTTTGATGACGGCAAGCAAACCAATCAGGAGAATGATGGAAGGAAAAATCCAATAAACAATTCCCACACGCCCCATCTTGCGAGCCGTAGCAAGATTCATAAACTGAGTCAATGCGCCCATAATCAGAATGACAGAAAGAATGAACATCAGACTGTTGATGAACGTATTAGGCATCAAAGCCAAAATCAAACCCAGACAGAGACTGCCTATTCCCACAATAGGAAAACGAGGAGTCAACCCCGTGAGCTGCTTTCCATTAGCATCATAAACTACACCTACTTTACCCGAATTTCTCTTGGCGCTGAAATAGGTAACAATAGAAATGACTCCCGAGAGGAAAAACAACACACCGATGGCGATGGTAATCCAAGTAACCGTCTGCTCACGATACTGGATGAGAAGTACACCTACGATAATGGCGCAGATTGCACGGAAAAATGAACTATGTATTACTTTCATATTTCTTTTTAGATTAATATTCGACAAACTATTAAAAAAACTTCTACAAAAATACAAACTATCTTTGATAAATCCAACTTTTTTTGTAATTTTGTTGGCAAATTAAGGATATTATGACAAAATTGTATTTAGTTAGACATGGTGAGACTGTAGATAATGCAGCCCAGATTATGCAAGGACAAACACCGGGCAAGTTAAACGCCACCGGCATTGCCCAAGCAGAGGAAGTAGCTCGCAAGATGACCAATGACCACATCGATGTATTCATATCCAGCGATCTCTACCGCAGCATCCAGACTTGTGAGATAATCGCCCTACCTCATTTTCAGGACGAGAAATCCATGAAACAAGCCATGATTACAACCCCACTGATACGAGAGCGCGACTGGGGCGATTTCACAGGTAAGTTCATCCCAAGTCTTCCCAAGAATCCGAAAGACTGGCCAGACAACATCGAATCTATCGAAAAGATGAAATCACGCGCACAGAATTTCCTCACCTGGCTCAAGGTGACCTATCCTGACAAAACAATTCTTGCCGTAGGACACGGCATTATCAACAAGGCTATTCAGAGCGTTTATTTCAAGCGCCCTATGAACGAGATAGAAAAGATGGGAAACGCAGAGGTAAGAGTTCTGATCTTATAATCTGCTCCTATCCCCCACCTTATTATATATATAGAAGAATCCAAACTATAGAATACTCCACATCCTATATAAGAAGATTCAACATTCAACATTTAACATTCAACATTTAAAAAACCTCTCTTATGGCAAACAAAATCGCTTTGATTACAGGAGCTACCAGCGGAATCGGTGAAGCATGTGCACGCCGATTTGCCCAAGGCGGATACGACCTGATTCTTACAGGAAGAAACACAGGCAAGTTGGAAATCATCAAGAAAGAACTCGAAAATGCTTACGGCATTATGGTTCTTGCATTGGCTTTTGACGTTCGCAACCGTGAAGCTGCCCAGAAAGCCGTTGATTATATTCCTTCACACATGAAGAATATCGATGTACTCATCAACAATGCCGGTCTGGCTCGTGGACTGGAACCAGAATACGAGGGAGACTTTGAGGATTGGGATCAGATGATAGACACCAATATCAAGGGACTTCTCACCATGACCCGCCTCATCGTACCAGGAATGGTTAGCAGAAATCATGGACACATTATCAATATCGGAAGTGTTGCCGGTGATGCTGCTTACGCAGGAGGCAATGTTTATTGTGCCACCAAGGCTGCCGTCAAGGCAATTACAGACGGACTCCGTATCGACGTGGCTCACACCAAAGTGCGCGTCACCAATGTAAAACCAGGATTGGTGGAAACCAATTTCTCCAACATCCGTTTCCATGGCGACAACGCCCGTGCCGACAGAGTTTACGACGGAATCGTACCGCTCAATGGTGATGATGTGGCAGATGTGGCTTTCTATGCAGCCAGTGCTCCAGAACACGTCCAGATAGCTGAAGTACTTGTGCTGGCCACCCATCAGGCAAACGGCACCGTCATTCATCGCAACTAAGAAATCCTCGCAAACAGAAAACAATTGCGAATAAAAATCCTCGCTACGAACACAACGATTCGTAACGAGGATTTTTATTGATTAGACAATTTGTCTGTGAACGATTATTTGTCGAGTTTCTCCACCAATCCTGTCACATAACTGCAAAGGATGGAAATACCCTTCTCGTTTTCACCACCCTGCGGAATGATGATGTCTGCATAACGCTTGGTGGGTTCGATAAACTGCTCGTGCATAGGTTTCAGCACCTTCAGATATCTGTCCACAACCATCGAAACCGTACGACCTCTGTCTATTGTATCGCGCTGGATATTGCGGATGAGACGTTCATCAGGGTCTGCATCTACAAAAACCTTCAAATCCATCAAATCACGCAACTTCTTATTGAGCAAAGTCATGATTCCCTCGATGATGATGACCGGCTTCGGCTCCACATGGATCGTTTCCTTCTCACGATTACATTTCAGATAACTGTAAGTAGGCTGTTCGATGGCGATTCCATTGCGCAAATCAGCCAACTGCTTATGAAGTAATTTCCAGTCGAAAGCATCAGGATGATCAAAGTTGATAGCATGTCGCTCCTCATCCGTCATTCCCGTCGTATCATTGTAATAGGAATCCAGAGGAACCACTGCCACATAGTGAGGCGGCAAAGCATCCACGATTTTCTTGACCACAGTTGTCTTGCCCGAACCGGTTCCTCCAGCAATACCGATAATCGTTATTTTATCTTTTTCCATTGATTCGTTCATATTAATTTATTGTACGCGTACATTATTATATATATAGAGAGAATAAACTCAGAGATCTCATCAGAAATCAAAGAATATCATCAAACATTCTCTTGTAGAATTCTGCTTTTTTCTCTACTGCCAAAGGATAAGCCCGGCTGCTGCTCGGCATTCTATAGAGCCTCAACGTGCGATTCTCGAAAGTAAACTCCACGTATTCTCCCATGGCAGGAGTCTCAGTAATGCCATAATGTTCAGAAAACACCTTGGTAGCCAACTGTCCTGCCGTCAGCACCGCTTTACATTCCGGCAAAGCTCGCAGCATTCCATCCAGATCAGACTGTTCCACGATTTTCAAATCCTTGTCAGAAGCCGTATTCTTGGTACGAATCACTTTCTGCGCCGTATCAAAGAGAGCAACTCCCTTTTCTCCAAGAAATTCCTTGATAGCCTCCAGTCTGTATTGCTTATGCTCTACATCCACGAAATGAAGTTTATCTCCGAAAAAGATAATTCCAAAGATACGCCACATATCATTCTGGAAATTAGGATAATACCAGGGAATGCACCAGCGCTTGGGTGAAGGCGGGAAAGTACCGAGCATCAGGAGATGCGCATTTGATGGCAACCAAGGTTCAAAAGGATGATTCTCTATCATTTTCTTTCCTTTATTTTTTTACCTTTTTACTTTTTTACCTTTTTACCTTTAAAAATCACTTCACTTCCTTCACCAGGTACATCACTACAGGCAAGTGGTCGCTGAAACCATTGAGCCATCTGCCACCAGCCTGAGTACGCAGCGGAGCACCCTTGTACTGACCTTCCTGCTGGATAAGATAATCGCGGCGGAAAACCTGATGAGCAAAATACTTCAATGTAGAGAAATCCTTATTCTTAGCATCCTTATTGAGCAGGTTTGGCGTAATCACAATCTGATCGAAGAGATTCCAGTTGCCATTATAGAATAAGGTGCCCTTACCCTGCTTGGCCAAAATATTATACCATGGATTGTACATATCGTTTGGTCCAACCTGACTGATCTCCGGTTTGGCACTCAACACCTCATGCATACTCTTATTGGTAGGATCATCATTCATATCGCCCATTACAAACACCTTCATATCCTTGTTGATGCGAAGCAGACTATCCTTGACAGCCTTGGTTTGGCGAGCACCCGACTCACGATAGAACGGACCAGAGAAACGGCTTGGCCAGTGACAAACGATAACAGCCACATCCTCACCTGCCATTTCACCACGAACCGTCAGGAAACCACGAGTATAATAAGCACTGTCCTTAGCCTTCTCCTGAACATAAGGCACTAACTTTACATTCTTCACAGAGAAGAGAGAAGGATTGTAGAGGAAAGCACAATCAATACCACGACGGTCAGGACCTTCAATATGACAGTATTTCATATTGCGGGCCTTCAGAGGAGCCTGCTCTATCAGATTGTCCAGCACCTTATGGTTTTCCACCTCTGCCAATCCGATGAACGCACAACCCACCTTAGGCAACTTATCCGTACCCATGTCGGCAAGCGCCTTGGCCATGTTGCGCAACTTATTGGTATATTTCATTCCATTCCATCCCTTGGCAGGAAGATATTCGTAATCATTCTTGCCCTCATCATGACAAGTATCGAAGAGATTCTCCTGGTTATAAAAACCTACAGCATAGAGATTGAATCGTTTCTGCCCTTGGGCAAAAGCAGCCAAGCTGACTATCAGAAAGGCCGCAAACATCAATACATTTTTCTTCATAAATTTATTATTTTATTTAGATTATCAAAAATCTTAAGTTAGTAAATGTGCGAAAACTCGCTATCTGAATGCAAATATCGGCATTTTATTTGGAAAAACCGCATATTTAATCAAAATTTAAACGAAAAAACTTTTAATTTTAAAAAATATTTTGTTACTTTGCAGACATTATTAGTAATTAAACTATAAACTATGCAACAAAAGGTAAAATTAGCAATGCTTGCGCTCTGTTATGGTCCGCTGGCTTTTGCACAGAATGTTGAGCAAAAGGCTGCATCCAACCTGGACGAGAACGCATTCACATTCACCGAAGCACAGTTGGGTGAGGATGATGACATGTCTCAGAATGTAACCATTCTCAACTCTACCTCTAACGTTTACGCATCGGAGGCAGGATTCCTCTTCTCTCCTATGCGTTACCGTTATCGTAGCTTCAACCAAAAGTATAACGAGGTTTACATCAATGGAGCACCTGTCAACGACATGGAAAGCGGCCAGTTCCGTTTCTCCAATATCGGTGGTTTGAACCGTTTCTCCAGAAATGTAGATTTTGCTTTGCCTTTCGAAGGAAACAACTATTCTATGACAGGCATGGCTGGTAGCAACAACTACGACTTCCGTGCCGGAAGCATGCAAGTGGGTCAGTATGCCTCAGTTGCTGCTGCCAACAGAAATTACACACTTCGTGGTCTCTACACTTACAGCAGCGGTTTCAACGACCGTGGCTGGGCATTCAGTGCCGGTCTCACCTACCGATGGGCCAACCGTGGTTATGTGGAGGGTACATTCTACAATGCTTTATCTTACTACATCGGTGTTCAGAAGAAGTGGAACAACGGTCACTCCCTGAGTATCTCTACCTGGGGCAACCCTACCGAGCGCTCTACCCAGGGTGCTTCTACCGACGAGGCTTACTGGCTCGCCAACGACCGTTACTACAACCCTTACTGGGGTTATCAGAACGGGCACAAGCGCAATTCGCGCGTTGTCAACGACTTCTCCCCTTCTGCTATCGCAACATGGGACTGGGACATCAATGATAAATTGAAACTCACAACTTCTGCATTTGCCAAGTACTCTATGTACAAGAGCACCAAGCTCAACTACAACAATGCAGAGAACCCACAGCCAGATTACTGGAAGAACCTGCCAAGTAGCTACTATGACGTCTGGAATCCTTCTTCTGTCAACAACAACCCTAATACATGGCAGAGCTGGAAGAACTCATACGATTTCTGGACAGCAAGTAAGGCTAACCGCCAGATTGACTGGGACCGCCTCTACTATGCAAACGAAAATGCAGCAAAGGCTGGCAACGAAACAATGTACTACATCCAGGCTAAGCATAATGACAACTTGAATCTCACCTTGTCATCTACGCTTACTGCAAAGGTAACCAAGAACTCCAAACTGGTGAGCGGCTTCATCTTTGCCAGCAACAGCAACCGCCACTACCAGACTTTGGAGGATATGCTTGGCGGCTCTCTCTTCCACAACATCAATAATTACGCTCTCGGAAAGTATCCAGCTACTGACCCAAGAGTTCAGTATGACTTAAACCGTCCTAACGCCCCAGTCAACGAAGGCGACAAGTTCGGTTATGATTACAAGATTGAGGTGATGAAGGGCTTGCTCTGGACATCTTACACAGCAGAGTTGGGCAGATTCCAGACTATGTTCAGCGCTAAGTTGGGTCAGACCAATATGCGCCGTCATGGCTATATGCGTAATGGTATGGCTGCAGAAAACTCTTATGGCAACAGCGGAATTGCCAGAATGGGCGAAGGTGGTGCCAAGGGTAGCATCAGTTTCGATGCCGGTCGCGGTCATGCGTTCAAATTAGGTGTTGGCTACGAGTGGCAGCCACCTAAGGCTAACACAGCATTCGTATCTCCTGAGATTCAGAATGACTTCGTGAGAAATCTGCATGATGAGCATATCTTCAGCAGCGAGTTCGCTTACCAATACCAGAACTCATGGATGCACGCCAACCTGAATGCATACTATAGCCGTCTGGACCACGTTACTGAGTGGCAGAACTTCTATAGTGATATGGACAACTCGTTCGTATATTTCAGTCTTCCTGGCTTGCAGAAGGAATATTATGGTATTGAATTGGGTCTCGACTTCAAACTCACATCTTTCCTCAACTTCAAGGCTATCGGTACTTTGAGCGACAACAGAATCCTCAAGAATATTGAGACGACACGTTCTGAGTCTGTCACTGGCGACTTAAATACTGAAATGACATATATTAAAGGTATGCGCGAGAGCGGAACTCCTCTCAACGTAGGAAGCCTTGGCTTGAGCTATCATGCTGGTGGCTGGTTCATCGACCTCAACGCCAACTACTACGACCGCATCTACCTGTCATACGCACCTATCTACCGTACCCAGTCTGAGTTGTCTCGTCTCAACGCATTCGACAACTTCGGCAACCTGATGCCAGGTTATACAGACCAGGCTAAGGGTCATGGTGGCTGGATGGTTGACGGAAGCATCGGCAAGAGCGTACGCTTGAAGCACGGCAGCTTGAATTTCAACTTGATGATTACCAACATTCTGAACAACCAGAAGATTGTATCTGGCGGTTATGAGCAGAGCCGAAGCGATTTCTCAGGTAATGGTGATAGCAGCAAGGAGCGCGTTTACAAGTTCTCCAAGAACCCTAAGAAGTATTACGTATTCGGAACAAACGGTATGTTCCAGGTTTCTTATAGATTCTAACAAAAAGGAAAGATATGAAAAAAATATTATTCATAGCAATGGCTTTTGCCAGTATGCTTTTTGCATCTTGCATGGGCGATGGTTATGCTGATCCTGATAATACGATAAAGGTGCCTGCGGCTCCAGTCGGTGATAATAATATCAAGGAGAAGAATGTCATCACGATTGCACAGCTGAAGGAAGACTACTATAGCCTCATTGCTAATAAGAGATATGAACAGATAGATAAGGACATCCAGATCAAGGGTTATATTACCGGTAATGATCTCGGTGGCAACCTTTACAACGAGGTTTGTCTGCAGGACGAGACGGGTGGTATCTTGGTTTGCATCAACAAGGGTGCTCTCTATGGAGAACTTCCTGTTGGTCAGCAAATCCTCATCAATCTGAAGGGCCTCTACATTGGTGGTTACGGTTCTCAGGCTGAGTTGGGCGGTGTCTATACCAACAGCACTACGGGTGCACAGTCTATCGGTAAGGTTGACCGCTACGAGTGGAACAAGCATTTCAAGATTTTGGGTTCTCCAGACGCTGCCAAGGCTGAAAGCATGGTAGAGGTGTTCGATAAAACCAAAATCAAGGATGCTGACTATCTGAAGTCTTGCTCTGGCAAGTTGATGCGCATCGAGAATGTGCAGTTCTCTCAGGCTGACGGTAAGGCCGTTTATGCCCCAGAGACAGAAAAGGACAAGACCAACTGCGTAAACCGCAACTTGACTGATGCAGAAACCAAAACACCTATCAGTGCTTCCAACCTCTTGGTTCGCACTTCAGCTTATGCCAAGTTTGCCAATGTCGCTTTGCCAAAGGACCCTGTCAACATTACAGGTATTTTCACCCGTTTCAACAATGTTTGGCAGATTCTGATCCGTACAAGCAATGATGTTGAGACTGCGCTGAATGTTACTGGTGGAACCAAGGAAGCACCTTACACCGTGACCAACGCTCTCAAGCTCATCAATGCCGGTAAATATACAACAGATAAGGTTTATACTACTGGAATCATCTGCGAGGTAGGTAGCGTTGATACAGGCTCGTATGGTAATGCTACATATTCTATCTCTGAAGATGGAAAGGCAGTTGCCGGCAAGATGATTAAGGTATTCCGCGGTTTCAATCTCGACAACCAGAAATGGACAGAAGAGACAAAGGGCACCCTGGCCGTAGGAAAGAAGGTTGTCATCTGTGGAGCATTGACGATGTACAATGGCACTCCAGAGATTGACAGTGGCAACTACCTCATCTCTATCAAGTAATTCATCCATTAGAAATTTTTAAATAGAATAACAATATGAAAAAGATTATATATTCATTGTTAGTGTTGGCTATGGCAGCCTTTACTTTCAGCAGTTGCGAGGACGTTCCAGCTCCTTACGACATGCCTACTAAGCCAGAGACTCCAGAAGAAATTCAGCCTACAGGTTCTGGTACAGCTGCAGACCCATTCAATATTGCTGCAGTAGAAAAGTATATTGACGAAGGCGGAAGCGCAGAAACAGAAATATACGTTAAGGGTAAGGTTGTATCTGTAAAACAAGGAAGCTTCGATCCTCAATATGGTAGCTTGAAATATTATATTTCAGAAGATGGTACAGCTACAAATCAGTTCTATGTATATAATGGTTATGCAGGTCCTAACCGTACAAAGTTCTCTGGAGAAGATGCTTTAAAACCAGGCGATGAAGTTGTTATCTGTGGAAAGGTTGATAACTACCAAGGTACAAAAGAATTCCTCGTTGGCAACTATATAGTATCTCTTAACGGTCAAGGTGGAACCACTACTCCAGATACTCCAACAGACGGTTACATCAACGAGACTTTCAACAAGAGCTTTGGTACATTTACTCTGAAGAACATTAAGGGTACTCCATGGGTCATTGATTCTTATGGCTATGCCAAGGCAACAGGTTATGATAACACAAGTAAGGTAACTACACCTTCAGAGAGCTACCTCGTAGCTAAGGCTATTGACCTCTCTTCATCAAAGGGAGCTACCTTGAAATTCTCTTATATCTTGCGCTATGCTACCTACAATGGCGAACCGACAAAAGGTGTAAAGAACCAGGTACTTATCACAGAGAACTACACAGGCGATCCTGCTACAACAAAATGGACCGACATCACTGGTACTCTGACCGAAGGAACTGACTGGAAGGTTTGGTCTACATATACCTACGACCTTACTCCTTACAAGGGAAAGAAGAACATCGTTATCGCTTTCCGCTATGCATGCGAGGAAAAATCTGGTACATGGCAGATAAAGGATTTAACTGTTAAGGAAGGTGCTCCTACTGTAGAGCCTGAAACTCCAGACACACCTTCTACAAGCGAAGGTATCTCAGTAAATGGACTTACTGTTACATTGACGAATAGTGGAGCCACAGCTGGAGAAAGCTTAAAAGTAGAAGATCTTAGTACATTGAAGTTAGATGCAAACCCAACAGAGTTCACACTCTCTGACGGCACTATTTTCAAATTGGATTCAAATGGCAACAAGACAAAGCCTGCTTACAACGAAAAAGCAAAAGAACTTCGCATTTATGCCAACAACATAATGACCATAACAGGCTCCAAGAACATTGCTAAAATCATCTTGACTTGCACTCATGACAACAACAAGAACACAGACTGTGTTGGTAATGAGGCTGCAACCATAAACTTCTCTGGCAAGACTGCAACCTACACCAATGTGTTTACTGGTACAACAGGTGGTGGTGTTCAACTTCGCATCAAGTCTATCGAAATTGTTTATGCCAAGTAATCCACTCAATTACAAATAACTTTAACTATCCCCATTGCCTCTCATCAGGCAATGGGGATTTTGTTTTCAGCAATATTTCTTGTGTTCCAAATGGTTCCTCCAGAAGTTCCCGCTATGCCCTTCAAGCGATCCCTCGAGGACCACGTGATGGGGAACTGGTGAACAAGAGACGAGCAACGAGGGATCACGAGGCGGGCAACGAGTGCCCAAACTAAGAACCATAATTTGGGCAATATATCTATGAAAATAAAAAAAAGAGTAAAAGAAAGAAAAACATCAGGAAATATTTGGCAGAAAGAAGAAAAAGTCGTAACTTTGCACCCTGTTAAGTGTAAAGGCTATAATGGGCATGCACCGAAAGGACATGAGATGATGCGAAGAACATCCCCATAACGTCTATTTTTAATAACCCAATAAAAATAAAAAAAGAAAATGAAAAAAGGTATTCATCCAGAGAACTATCGTCCTGTAGTATTCAAAGATATGTCTAATGGCGACATGTTCCTCTCTCAGTCAACATGCAAGACTAACGACACTGTTGAGTTCGAAGGCGAGACTTATCCAGTAGTAAAGATTGAAATCTCTAGCACTTCTCACCCATTCTATACAGGTAAGAGCAAGCTTGTTGATACTGCAGGTCGCGTTGACCGCTTCATGAACCGTTACGGCAAGTTGAAGAAGTAATATACCTTTTCATTTAAAGGATATATTATCGCAAGATACAAAAGTGCGTTCGAGCGTAGTTGCATATACGCTGGTACGCACTTTTTTCGTTTTTATACATTTCTACGAGAACGACTATTTTTGTATTACAAATCATAATCTAACACGACTTTTATGAAACGAATCAAGATTTACCTTTTGATGCTTCTCGCTGCACTCACAGTAGGTAGCTGTGGAAGTGATAATGATGGTCCTGATGGTGGCGGCGGAATTGTCAATACGAATACCAACGCCAATGTTGTAACCCCAGGAATGCCTGACGAAATCACACGTTTGGAATTTCCAAAGGTGAAGAAAGGAACAAGTGAAGTCATCGTTCATGAAACTGACCAATATGGTGTCAACTTCTGCACAGAATTTGATACCAGTAAGAAATCACAGCGATGGAGTTGCTATGCTGTCTATAAGAGTAACAACCTGAAAGGCTGGAACAGAAATAATTGGAAGTCTAAAGAAGGAGTATTATGGAATGGCAAGACATGGTATAAAGATCCTTTCCAGATAGACCCAGAAATTCCTGCTAACGTGCAACCAGGTGTAAGTGAATTTAGCTCTTCCAGCATGCCAAGCGAAGGAATCACTTACTTCCAAAGAGGACATATCGTTGCTTCTGAAGACAGAATCTGCAGCAAGGATGTAAATGGACAGACTTTCTATATGACCAATATGCAGCCTCAGAGAGGAGAATTCAATACCGGCATTTGGGAAAAAATGGAAGAAAGAATCAGAAGTTTTCTGACATACAATATGAGTACTCAAGCTACGTATGCCAATGATACCATGTACGTCTGCAAAGGTGGAACCATTGACAAGTCAGAGCAGATTTTGGGCTACACAAAAAATAGATTTATAGTTCCTAAATACTTCTTTGCAGCAGTCATGATCAAAAATAAATCCGGTCATAAAGCTATCGGATTCTGGTTTGAACACAAAGATTATCCTTCCACAGAAAAGTTGAGCGCACATATTGTCAATATCGCCAAACTTGAGGAACTTACTGGTATTGACTTCTTCTGCAATCTTCCTGATGATGAAGAAAGACAGATAGAGAACGTGAATATCACACCATCCTATTTGCAAACCGTTTGGAAAATAACAAACTAAATTCTCTGATACTTTACAACATTTCACAATACAGAAAAGTTAAGAGGATGCATCGAAACGATTCGTTTGATGCATCCTCTTAACTTTTCTCCAACACAAGGTCTATCTTCTGCTATTAAAACGAGAAGCAGTTCCCTTAATCGGTTTCTGATAAGCAGCCTTACCAAATGATTTATGCTCTGTTACGCCTGCTCCACGAGTCTGAGCCTTGGCATTATTGGTATCGTTCAAACGCTCAAAATCGAAATAGATAACATCGCCTTTAACGCTTCCCGTGCCTATCATATAACCGAAGAAAGTATCATATCCCTTCTTGTCTTCATATCCCAAATGGAAACCAGCCTGAGAAGAACCATAGTCTAACACAAAGGTAGCCCCACTTTTCTTGTACTTGATATAAATATCTCCATTATCCTCTATATACCAGGAGAAATCCAAGGTCTGGCTCTCATCTTCAATGACATTTCCTTGAGAATCCAAAAGATAATCAGTCTCCACACCCTCTCCACTATAAGATTTTGAATTCTGATTATATTGGAAAAACTTCATGGTCGTATAATAAACATCTGTGCTACGCGATTCACCATCATCATTGATATAAGAATAATCCATCTCACCACCCCATTCTCCACAGAGAGTCTGGGCCATCGCCGTACGTTCATCACCACCCTGGTTGTTCCCATTACCACCTTGGTTCCAATAATCATTATTCCAGTTCCAATCGCCATAGTTATAGCTCCAGTCGTATGGATCGTGCCAGCAACCATCATACCAAGGATCATCGTCACAACTGACAAATGTCATGGATGCAACTGTTATCGCAGCCAACATCAACAAAGATTTTATATTTTTCATATCTCGTCCCTTTCTTTTTGTATCCGTTCCCTGAGGAAACAGCAAGTCTTTTTATTTATTCTTATAATTTACCACTCTTCTCAGATATTTCAGAGAATCAGAATCTGAGGAAGAAGCACGGGTATCATCGAAAGATCCCTGATGAGGCTTAGCCCAACCATATCCCCAGGAATCATACCAGTCATCACTATCATACCAGTCATAATTCCATCCGTTAGGAGAAGCCGTCTTTACCATTCTGAAATCCGCACTGCTATTCCCACATTCAACCGTTCCGTAGAAATAATCATCATCCAAAGAATAGTTATAAATGGTAGCATACGAGTTTTCCTCTATGAAGTGAATATTGATAACACCATTACTCACCTTCCACTCTATGTGATTAGCAATATAATTCCAAGGAGCATTGCTGTATCGGTCTATCCAATAACCTGTTCCGTAATCGGAATAAGAGTTGCTTGGTATAAACGTTATCTCAGAAGTGGTAGAAGCATAATAACGATTATCATACGTCAATCCAATATCCATATAGCCTTTCCAAGTACCATATAAAGTATAGCCAATGTCAGCATCCTCATCGCAAGATGTGAAACTGAGGCTCATCAAAGCCACGATAGCCATTGTCAAGAGAGTCTTTAACTTTTTCATATCCATATAAGTCTTTAAATTAGTATTTCTTTATTTATTTGCTGCAAAGATACACCAAAAAATCATGCCAACAAAGGGTTTTTAGGAAAAAAACAGGGAGAATTCCCTATGATGTAATGGAATATCCCTAAACAATTTGGAAGTTACAAGTTTTTTGTTTACCTTTGTCCAAGAAAAGCTGCACTCGGCAATTTGAAAACAAGTTTTCATTGCGCTCGTTTGCATTTTCTTTGCATAAGATAAGCTGCACTCGGCAATTTGAAAGCAAGCTTTCATTGCGCTCGTTTGCATTACCTTTGTCGAAAATATTAACTTAAGAATATGGCCAGAAGAATCATACACATTATTATATTGGGGTTGTTATCAATATCTGGATATTGCGGAACACCCTATTGTGACATCAGAAAGTTCTCTATTCTGGATGGACTTGCTGCCAACAATATCTCTGACTTATGTCAGGGAGCAGACAACATGATGTGGTTTGCTACCTATAACGGTCTGTCATATTATGACGGCTATACTTTCCACACCTTCCGCGACTTACCTGATAACCAAGATATTCTCAGTACAAATCGTATTCGCAATATCTTTCCATGCACCAACTATGACCTTTGGTGCGTTACATACGACCGTCGTCTCTATGTATATGACACCCGTATGTGTGACTTTGCCAACATAGAAGATAAAATCAACGAGAAGTTCAACATCCATCTTTATGCCGATAAAGTTTACATCCTTAGCACACAAGCAAATTGGATAACAACAACTGACCACAAATACGCAATTAGAATAACTGGAAAAGAATTTACAGATAATAATCCAGAACTCATCATGACAGGAACCAAAAGCCTGCCAAGTGGAAATATCTGGTATATAACCGCCGACAAGAAGGGGCGTGAATGGATTCTTACAGACAAAGGTACTCACATCTATGGCTCCAAATTCACCACTCCAATTCCATTTAAATGGTTCCGACAGGTGGGAAACACCATTTATCTGGCTACTGAAGATGGCAGAGTTGCCGTCTTTGATGAAACCAGAAATCATATCTCCATGATTCCGATGCCGGAAGGAGTCACAAAGATCAATGAATTAAAAAATACAGGCTACCAACTCTTGATAGCCACAAATATCGGTGTGGTAGTCTATAATCCACGCACATTCAAATCTGAAGTTGTAAGTGTTCAGAACCCTAACCAACCGGTAGCAGAAGTCAAGAAAATATACGTAGATGGCAAAGACCTACTATGGGCATTCACAGATGGTATGGGAGTAACCGTCATCAATCCGAACACATTGGAGAAGAAATGGCTGTTTGCAGACCAAAAGGATCCAACGTTGCGTACTGTCAGCGAAAAATATTTCATCATGGAAGATGAGCATAACACACTTTGGATGATCCCAAATGGCGGTACGTTCAGCTACTATGACAGAGAAAAAAAGGAATTGGTACCTTATGTCTTGCAAAGCAATTCTCAAGGCAATGCAAGTATTCCAAAAATCACTAAATACGTAATTTCTGACCAAAAAATTCTTTGGATAACGGGTATTCATGACCTTACACAAATCAATTTCAAATATCATGAATATACGCTGAGCCAAGTTGAAAATACAGAAGATGAAGTACGTGCCGTCACTCTTGATCATAATCGTAACTATTGGGATGGTTTTTACTCTGGATATTTAAAAGTCAGCAACGACAAGCATCAGAAGCTTGGCTACGTCACCCCAAGTGGTCAATTATCCCAAACACCAGTTCAGTTCTCCACCAGTGGCATCTATGCACTCTACGAAGACAGTCAGGGATACATGTGGATTGGAACAAATGGAGACGGACTCTATCTTTTGAAAGACGGAGAATTGCAGCATTTCACCCATAATCCGGCAGACCCATACTCTCTGCCTGGTGATAGAATCTATGATATTGTAAGCGACAGACAGAACAGAATATGGATTGCGACTTTTGGAGGTGGATTGGCTGTTGCAGAAAGAGTAAACGGCACCTATCGTTTCATTTCAAACAGAAATAAGCTCGACTGGTTCAAGAATGGCCTCTACCAAAAAGTACGCCGAATTACATGCACCAGCAAAGGTACCATATTAGCAGGAACAACAGACGGACTTGTTACATTCTCCGATGAATTCAAGGACTATTCCAAGATCAAGTTCTTCCATTCCAGTCACATCATAGGCGACACTGCATCCCTCATGGCAAGCGATGTCAACTATACATTGGTTCGGTCTAATGGCGACACGTATATTTCAACAATTGGTGGTTGTCTGCAAATTACCACCAGCAAATCATTATTAGAAAATGATATAAGAGTCGAATTCGTCAAAAACATCAATCTGGACGAAGGTATCGTACAGAGCATGATAGAAGATAATGCAGGAAATATCTGGATTATCAGGGAATCCAGTGTCGATAAGTATAATCCAAGCACAGGAAAAATGGAGGTTTTTGGACCGAACGACTTTGATTTCCACATGACATTTACAGAATGCCGACCTTTCCATGACCCTTCAACGGATCAAATTACATTGGGAACACCGATGGGCAGTATTACCTTCTATCCAAAGGTAATCACCAAGACAACATATCAACCGAAAATACTGTTTACCTCCCTGCACTTCAACGGAGAGGCTCATACCATTCCTATCCTGCATAGGTCAAATATAGTCATTCCTTCTGACAAGAGAAATCTGACCATTACCTTTGCAGCACTTGACTATACCAGAAAGTACCAGACATATTATGCTTATCGTCTGGATGGTCATACACCAGAAGGCGTATGGATTCCATTAGGAAGTCAAAACATGATCGGTTTTAACCGTATTTCTCATGGCAAATACATCCTCAAGGTAAAAGCCACCAATACACATGGAGTCTGGGGTAAATATATCGCAGAGCTTCCAATTGAAATCGAACCAACGTTCTGGGAGAGCATATTGGGAAAAATCATTCTTTTCATATTGTTCATCTTAGGTCTCGGCTTAGTATTCTATATGTATAACAACCGACAAATACAAAAGCTCAGCCATGATATGAGTGTACTGAAGAACCATTTCTTCAGCAATGCTTCACACAAATTGAGAACCCCACTCTCTCTGATTGGCGGTCCAATAACAGAAGTGCTGGAAAATGAAGAAGGACTCTCTGAAGAAGGCAGAAACCTATTGACAATGGTTCAGAGGAATGCCCGAGAGATGTACCAGATGGTCAACCAAATGCTGAAGTTTGACAACAACAGCAATTTCTACGAAGATGGAGGTCTTGACAAAGATTCTCATGTAATCCACGAAAATGGAGAGATAGAAGACTCAAATGCCAAGAACTACATAGAAGATGTGGCTTTAGACTCTGCAGAAGAATTCGAAAAGGGAGAAAAAGATATCACCATACTCGTGGTAGAAGACAATGCGGACCTACGCACCTTCCTGGATACCATTCTGAGAAAGGACTACAATGTATTGCTTGCAGAAAATGGAAAGAAAGGTCTTGAAATGGCACGCAAATTCGTGCCAGACTTCATATTGACTGATGTTACGATGCCTATCATGGATGGAATCACCATGGTACACTACATCAAGCAAGACAGCAATATCTCCCATATTCCAATCATCATACTCTCTGCCAAGGCCAGTCTGGAAGACCACCTCAAGGGATTTGAAGAAGGAATCGATGGTTATCTGACCAAACCATTCTCAGCCACTTACCTGAAAGGCAGAATAGAAGCGGCCATCAACTATCGCAAGAGTCTGCAACAAGAATTGCTCAGAAACATTCATTTTGGAGACGAAACGCAAACGAGTCCTAACACGACTGTTCAAAACAAGACAGAGGAGCCTCAACGTATTACGATTGGCGATTCTACCATCAGCATACAGGACCATACCATCAAGAAAGTACTGAAGTTTGTCGTGGAAAACATTTCTGATCCAGACATGAAGATAGACGATATTGCACAGGCTATGGGCATGAGTCGCAGCGTACTCTATGGAAAAATCAAAAATGCAGTAGGATTGACTCCTATTGACTTCGTCCGTCACATCAGAATTATGAAAGCAATCGAGATGTTACGGGATACAGATGAAACGCTGACCAGCATTGCATTCGCTGTCGGATTCAGTGATCCGAAGTATTTTTCTAAGGTGTTTAAGAAAGAAATGGGTATAATTCCAAGTGAATATAGGGAGAAAAACAAATAAAAACAGTTTGATATACCCTAAAAAACAAAAAATACACCATAAAAAAAGAAATTTATTATAATTTTGCATCAGTTCTTAGAAAAGTTAAATGATAGATTTTTTGTGAACTTCTTGAGATACAAGTAGTTTCATACAGAAGTTCAAAAAACCCAGGGTTTGTGAAAATCCTGGGTCTTTTTATTTTCTAAGTTATTACTTTTTTAGAAAAATTATCAGTCATAATTTACTCTTCTGAAAGAAAAATAGTATCTTTGCACTCTAAAAGAAGAAATAAGAATAAAATATATAGATACAAACAAAAATGAGAACTGTTTACGAATTCTCTGTCAAGGACAGAAAGGGAAAGGAAGTTTCCCTCAAAGAGTATGCTAATGAAGTATTACTCATCGTCAACACAGCCACAAAATGTGGTTTTACTCCACAGTATGAAGAACTGGAGAAATTATATGAGACCTATCATTCTCAGGGCTTTGAAGTCTTAGACTTCCCTTGCAACCAGTTTGGTCAACAAGCTCCAGGAACAGACGAAAGCATCCACCAATTCTGTAAACTTACATACGGTACAGAATTTTCGCGTTTCAAAAAGATAAAGGTAAATGGCGATGACGCTGCTCCTCTTTACAAATTCTTGAAGGAAAGCAAAGGGTTTGCTGGTTGGGATGAATCTCATCCTCTCTATCCAGTACTCGACAAAATGCTCAGCGAAGCTGATCCTAACTACAAAGAGAGTAATGACATCAAATGGAATTTTACTAAATTCCTGATTAACAAAAAAGGTCAGGTTGTTGCTCGTTTTGAGCCTACCACCAACTTTGAAATAATTGCCAAAGCTATTGAAGAATGGCTGAGCAAATAACAGAAATCTCCATTGATTTAAAGAATCACAGCTATATAAACAAGAGGGTGTGTCATAAGTTTATGACACACCCTCTTGTTTATGACAATAGTAGTCAATTCCCTACTCTGCCCGGGTATATTTTTCTCCCTGCCCACGCAAGAATTTTTCCGTGGGCAGGGAAAAATAAAAGTGGGTAGAGAGACTAAAAAACTAAATCCTATAAGTTACGGATTGAGGTTCAATCTTAAACTTCAGGAACTGTAGCAAGGAATTTCTTAATTTCCTCATCAGAGACAGCATAGTCATGCAAGTCACCATTGATATAACTCTCATAGGAAGGCATATCAATCAGTCCATGTCCAGACAGACAGAACAGGATAACCTTTTCCTCGCCAGTTTCCTTTGCCTTCATTGCCTCACGAATCGTAGCTGCAATAGCATGACAACTCTCTGGAGCAGGAATAATACCCTCTGTGCGGGCAAAAAGCATACCAGCCTCAAAAGACTCAGACTGAGGAATATCAACACCATGCATATATCCGTCCTTGATCAACTGAGAAATAATCATACCGGCACCATGATAACGCAAACCGCCAGCATGGATATTCGCAGGCTTGAAATCATGACCTAAGGTGTACATTGGAAGCAATGGTGTATAACCAGCCTCATCACCAAAGTCGTATTCAAACTTACCACGAGTCAACTTAGGGCAGCTTTCAGGTTCTGCTGCAATAAATTCAGTATTCTTTCCATCCTTAATCTTATGACGCATGAAAGGGAAGGCGATTCCACCAAAGTTACTACCACCACCAAAACAAGCTATCACTGTATCAGGATACTCACCAGCCATAGCCATCTGCTTTTCTGCCTCCAGACCAATGACTGTTTGATGAAGAGCCACGTGATTTAACACAGAACCTAAAGTATATTTACAACCAGGAGTAGTTGTAGCCAACTCTACAGCCTCACTGATGGCAGTACCTAAAGAACCTGGATGATGAGGATCGCGAGTAATGATGTTTTTACCAGCTCTTGTACTCATAGAAGGAGAACCCTCTACTGTAGCACCGAAGGTACGCATAATACTGGAACGATATGGTTTTTGCTGCATGGTAATCTTTACCTGATAAACAGCCGCTTCCAATCCATAGAGTTTGGCAGCATAAGACAAAGCAGCACCCCACTGACCGGCACCCGTTTCAGTTGTGACATTCGTATCACCCTCTTGCTTACAATAGTAGCACTGAGGAAGAGCAGAATTAATCTTATGTGAACCTAAAGGGTTGGTACTCTCATTTTTGAAATAGATATGAGCAGGAGTACCTAAAGCCTCCTCCAAAGCATAAGCACGAACCAGAGGAGTAGAACGATAGAAAGTATATTTCTCCAATACGTCTTCAGGAATATCTATCCACGCATGCTCCTGATCCAATTCCTGCTTGGAACATTCCTTATTAAATATATGTGAAAGATCATCAGCATTGAGAGGCTGGTGAGTCTGAGGATTCAATGGAGGCAATGGTTTATTAGGCATATCCGCCTGAATATTATACCACTGTGTTGGGAGTTCACTCTCCTGCAAAATAAATTTCTTCTGTCTCATGTGATATCATTTTTATATTAATTATTATGTCTTTTCTTACATTTTGTTAATAGATAAATCCATTTTGCGACAAAATTACAAAAAACATTTGAGATAAAAGAAAAAATGGCTATAAATTTGCATTTTATCTGAAAAATATCGTAAAACGGCAGGAAATCAGTTAAAACAAAGAAGCGTTGTGAAACGCTATTTATCATCTTTTACTTATACAATAATATAATAGAGAAATTCATATAGAAGAGTGCGAGTTTTCGATACTCTTCTTATTTATTTAAGCATTAATGGATTTGTACTATGATATACATCCCGCACCTCAAGGTACAAATCCAATAATATTAAATAAAACTTTTACTAAACATCTTAAATACTCAATAATTATCAAATCTTATATTGTCTTCATTATATTTCAAAATGTGATGATATTCTAACCCGTAATGATATTCATATTTATCATTATCGTTTGTTTTACGATTGCAAAATTAAGCTTTTAATAAATTCACCCTATGTATTTTTTGTTATTTCCATGTACCTTTTTTGTTAACCTCCGATAAATTCTATACGAATTCTGGATTTTTATCGACAAATTCCCTTCCAAATAGATACAAAAAACTACAAAATTCATACAAAAGATCAATTTACGCCCCATTTATTGCTCAATATCATTCAATATAGATACAGCTTGCTCTACACTCCTGATACCAGAAATACGCAAGTAGCGCTTGTTGCTTTTCTCTTTCAAGTTGCACATCCTCACATGTTTGGTTACGTAATCCAAGACCTTAGAGAACATGATGCTCCTGTAAAAAGGACTTTGCACATTGCTCACAAACTGTAATTGAAGAACATTTTGCTTCAGCATTATCTTCTCGCATCCCATACGCTTGCCTAATCTACGCAGGGTGACCACATGCATCAGTTCTTCGCCCTCATGAGGCACAGGACCGAAACGGTCTATCAATCGCTTTTTATAAGCCGCCAGATCATCATCATTCTCAATACAATCCAACTCCCGATATAAAAGCATTCGTTCACTGCTACCAGGAACATACGAATCAGGGAAATACATCTCCAAATCGCTCTCCACAGAACAATCATCTACAAAGTCGTCACCCGTGAGCACCTTACCTTGATCCAAATCTTCCTGATACAAATCATTGAATTCTTCATTCTTCAACTCGGTCACAGCCTGCGACAAGATCTTCTGATAGGTTTCATATCCTAAATCTTCCATGAAACCACTCTGTTCGGAACCCAACAAGTTACCTGCTCCACGAATATCTAAATCCTGCATGGCAAGATTAAATCCACTTCCCAAGTCACTGAAAGTTTCCAAAGCCTCTAAGCGTCTCCGAGCTTCTGTTGTCAGTACGCTTTTAGGCGGTGCCAACAAATAGCAAAATGCCTTTTTGTTACTTCTGCCAACTCGTCCTCTCATTTGGTGCAGATCACTTAAGCCGAAATGATGCGCATCATTGATTATGATCGTATTGGCATTGGAAATATCGATACCATTTTCCACAATGGTTGTAGAAAGCAGCACATCATAGTCATAGTTGATAAAGCCCATGATAATCTTTTCCAACTCCTCAGGCTTCATCTGACCATGTCCGATGACAACTCGACAATCAGGTACATGTTTCTCTATCAGGAGTTTAATCTCCTGAAGTTTAGAAATCCGATCATTGACAAAATACACCTGTCCATTACGACTCATTTCAAAATTGATGGCATCAGCAATCACTTCTGAAGAAAAACAGGTCAGCTCCGTATGGATCGGATAACGGTTAGGTGGCGGTGTACGCATGATACTCATATCTCTTGCTCCCATCAGCGAGAACTGGAGGGTACGAGGAATAGGCGTAGCACTCATGGTCAGCGTATCCACGTTGACCTTCATCTGGCGCAGTTTCTCCTTTGTACTTACTCCAAACTTCTGTTCCTCATCAATAATGAGCAAACCTAAATCTTTCCATACAACCGATTTGGAAATCAATTTATGCGTACCTATCAAAATATCTATTTTACCATCCTTTAAGTCAGCCAAAATCTGTCGGGTTTCCTTTGCAGATCGGGCACGGCTCAAATATTCTACCCTCACAGGCATTCCCTCAAGACGCGACTTGAATGTCTGATAATGCTGAAATGCCAAAACGGTAGTAGGAACCAGTACTGCCACCTGTTTACTGTCACAAGCAGCTTTAAAGGCCGCACGAATGGCTACCTCCGTTTTTCCGAAGCCAACATCTCCACACACCAGTCTGTCCATAGGGCGGGAGCTTTCCATATCAGCCTTCACCTCCATGGTAGCCTTATTCTGGTCAGGCGTATCTTCATAGAGGAAAGAAGCTTCCAACTCATGTTGCAAATATCCATCCAGACTAAAAGCATAGCCCTTTTCATGACGACGCTTAGCATACAACTTAATCAGGTCGCGCGCTATATCCTTGATACGCTTCTTTGCCTTTTCCTTCATCCTATCCCAGGCACCAGTACCTAAGGTAGAAAGACGCGGAGGTTCACCGGTATCGGCACTTCTATATTTGCTGATTTTATAGAGAGAATGGATAGAAACATCCACTTTATCGTTATTCTTATAGACGATGCGTATCATTTCCTGATAGCTTTCACCAGTAGGAACACGAACCAAGCCGCCAAACTTACCGATTCCAAAATCCACATGTACGATAAAGTCGCCCGGTTCCATTTCCTGCAACTCTTTCATCGTAAGCGCCATTTTACCAGCACGAGCAGAATCAGAACGCAAATTGTATTTATGAAAACGGTCAAAAATCTGATGATCTGTAAAGAAACAGCATTTTTTGTCAGAATCCACAAACCCTTCGTGAATGGTTTTATCTACAGGAACAAAAGAAATCTGATAACGTTGCAAATCTTCACTATCAAAAATATCCTTCAATCTTTGCTGCTGTTTCTGACTGTCAGCTAAAATATATAAAGTATATTTCTGAAGAAGATAATCCTCAAGAGTTTTAGCCAACAATTCAAAATTCTTATGGAATAAAGGTTGTGGCTGGATATTAAAATGAATGCAAGCAGAAGACTTACCTTCTCCCTCCAAAGCATTTGGATTTTTATCCACATGCCCCATTTCTATGCGCACTCTTTCTGCCAATCCCTCTTTCAACTGAGTCGTAGTACAGAGATTCAACTCTTTCTTCATCCGCTGTCTGATTTGCTCAGCCTCCATTTCTGTAGCCCCTTCCAGCTGTTCAGTCAAACTTTGAGCCGAGAAACCATCATGATAAATCTGTTCGATACGATCATGAAGAAAGACGAAATCCTTCATGGCAACAATTGTATCCTCACCCAAAAAAGAAAATATCGGTTGTTTTTCACTTTCAAGAGAAGATAATTCAGGCACAATCTCTATACATTCCCTCTTGACTTTCGACAACTGACTTTCCACATCAAAGGTACGGATGGAATCGATCTCATCTCCGAAGAAATCTATACGAAAAGGAAATTCACAACTATAAGAATATACATCCAGGATACTACCACGGACAGCAAATTGTCCTGGTTCATAAACATAATCAGTCTCCTCAAAGCCAAAATCTCTCAGCGTATGCACAATATTGCTCAAGGCAATCTCTTGAGAAACAGAAAGTTTAAGTATGCGCTCATCCAGTTTCTTTTTAGTAACAACCAATTCTGCCAAGGCATCAGGATAAGAAACTATAAATAAATTTCTATTTTGCGATAAACGAGCCAAGACTTCCGTTCGAAGAATTTCATTGGCAGCATCTTTTTGCCCATACTTGATAGCACGACGATAGCTGGAAGGAAAGAAAAACACATTTTCCTGTCCCATCATTTGTGTCAGGTCGTGATAAAAATAGCCAGCCTCATCAGCATCATCCAAAACAAAAAGTACGGTTTGTCCTAATTGCTGATATACAGACGCAAAAAAGATTGGTGCAGAAGAACACACCAATCCCTTAAGGGAAATCATTTTAACCTGTTTTTTCCCCAATAAATCCAAAAGGGCCTTCGTCTGTGACGAATGCCCGTAAATATTTTCAATCTCTTGTATGGTCACGCTTTTTAGTTTTTCTTAGGATACTTCTTAAACCAGCCATCCAAGCGAAGGCGCATTACACCAAAGAAAGCCTCTCCAAAGATACCTCCATTCATCTTGCTCACACCCTCGCGACGGTTGACGAAGATAACAGGTACCTCTTTGATTTTAAATCCTATCTTATGAGAAGTGAACTTCATCTCGATTTGGAAAGCATATCCTTTGAAACGAATTTTATCCAATTCGATGGTTTCCAACACCTTGCGACGATAGCAAACGAATCCTGCCGTTGTATCATGCACCTTGAATCCAGTAACCAGACGAACATACTTGGACGCAAAATAACTCATAAGGACACGACCGATTGGCCAATTAACCACATTGACGCCCGAAACATAGCGAGAACCTACTGCAACATCATACCCTTCATCATGAGTAGCAGCATAAAGACGTGGCAAATCATTAGGATCATGACTAAAGTCAGCATCCATTTCAAAGATAAAATCATATCCCTGTTGGAGCGCCCACTTAAAACCTGTGATATAAGCAGTACCTAAGCCTAATTTACCGGAACGCTCCAAGAGGTAAAGACGGTCCTTAAACTCACCCGCCATCAGATTCTTGACAATAGCAGCCGTACCATCAGGACTTCCATCGTCAATCACAAGAATATCAAATTGCTTTTCGAGCCCAAAGACAGCCCGAATGATCTTCTCTATGTTTTCCTTCTCATTATAAGTAGGAATGATTACTATGCTATCGCTCTTCATAATAGTTTTTATTAATCAAGTACCAATAATTCTTATAGTTAAATATGATATGCAAAGATACGACTTTTATCACAATTCCACTATATTTTTGATTATTTTTTCATTTATTGGTCAGGATTTTCTACAAAACCCTGATATTCCTTGTCTAAACCATTCATAATTGCCTCATAACTCTCTGTCATCTGATGCTTAATATTGTCAGCACCTCTGCCTATAGGAGCTATTGGCTTATGTATCGTCAACTTCAACGGATGCCAAAACACCCAAAAAATATCTTTCATACGCGGCTTCACCTGGAAACTGCCATTGATGGTAAGAGGACAAACAGGCAACTGCAGTTCGTCTGCCAACATAAAAGCACCTCGACGGAAAACACCCATATGACCGGTAAAAGTTCTGGCACCTTCAGGGAACACCACCAATGACATACCCTCCTGGAGTTCTTCACGAGCCTTGTCATAGGATGCACGGATTTTAGATGGTCCGCTCTTATCTACAAAGATATGATGAGCATACTCGCAAGCTACTCCTACCAAAGGGATCTTGCGAAGACCTTTCTTCATCATCCACTTGAAATTACGACCCAAAAAACCATATATCAGGAAGATATCAAAGGCTCCCTGATGATTGGCTACAAAAACGTAGCTTTGCTTTTTCTCCAAATTCTCACGTCCTTCCACCTTAACAGGCAACAGGAGAATACGTATCCACAACTGTGACCAGATCTTACCAGGATAATATCCCCAGAAATGACCATTACCCAACATACACCCCACAACTGTGGTAATACTCGTAATAATACTTGCCAATACCAAGATAGGCAAGCACACCAATAATTGGTATAAACGATATAAATATTTCATAATCTCAATATTTTTTACGCTGATAATACTTTTATATGGTAATTTTTATTTTCTCTTTAATGTGACAACTACGATCTCGGCGGTAGCTCCCACACGGATAGGAATCACACCACCCAATCCGGCAGTCGTAAAGAGCTGGCAACCTTCACGCTCATACAAGCCATAGTCATAACTGGCAAACATGGTTGGTCGGATGCCCAAGACCTCAACTTGTCCTGCATGAGTATGACCGCTGAATGTCAATTGTGGTGCCACTAAAACCGTATCTTTAGATCCATACACCTCATTAATTTTAGAAGGAACCATATCTTTCCATTGCGTTGGTATATGTTGGAGCATCAAGATAAAATTTCCCGGTTTGATGGATGCAAGTGATTTCGCCACACTTGTCCGCTTCGGTTTATCATAATTTTCCGTTCCAGCTATATAGATGGAATCCTGTCCTCTATGTACCACCCGATGTTCGTTATTCAGCAGTTGCCATCCTAAACTTCGCTCAAAATCCTGTACCCTTTTCTCTATTTCAACCCGTTCATCAGGATCTGCATCAACATAATAACTATAATCGTGATTGCCCAAGATACTATAAACTCCATCCTTTGCTTTCAACGAACGAAGCAGCTGATAATAAGGTACTAATTCTGAAGGATGTGCATTTTGCAGATCACCCGTAAAGCAAATCATATCAGAATGCTGTGCCTGAATGCTTTCTATATCCCGCTGGGGAATATCCGATCTCCAACCATAATAGGAGCCGAGATGGAAATCACTAAACAGGACTATTCTATACCCATCGAAATTCTTTGGCAAATCAGACAGATATATGGTGACTTGTTTCACTTCCAGCTTGCGAAAGCCTAAAGTAAATCCATAGATAAACGTCACGAAAGCCACAATAGCCAAAACGAGTCCAAGAATTCGTCCCCAATTCTTCTTTAAATGAAAATATCTTTTGCAGCACCAGCCTAAGGAACTACAGAAAGCAAAGACAAACTCCGGCACAGCACAGACCGCCATCAAAGCGAACCAGATGTCAACCAGCAAGGGATTTTTCGGTACAAAGTTTGGCAGAAAAGCCAAATATACACTATATCCCAAAACTATCATAGCAGGAATCCACAACAGAAACCTTTTTCTACCAGTTACCTTCTGGAATTCAGTCTTGAATATCCATAAATAAGGCAACACAGTACCCAATATAATGGGTATAAGTATTCTATATATCATTTTTTCATCAAACTTGATTGCAAGAATCGCCGCATGAGTTCTACAGGAATACCACGTCTATTTGCATAATCTCTCAACTGGTCCTCCCCTATCTTTCCCAATTCAAAATAATGAGCCTTTGGATGAGAGAACATCAAACCCGACACACTGGCATGGGGCGTCATCATACCACTTTCAGTAAGTCTGATACCAACCTCTTTCATCCCAAGAATTTCATCCAGGAGGAAATTGATACTGGTATCCGGCATGGAAGGATAGCCCACAGCAGGGCGAATACCCTGATAGTCCTCTCTAAGGAGCTGCTCCATCGTCAACTTTTCATCAGCAGCATATCCCCAGAAAGTAGTTCTAACTTCCTGATGCATACGTTCAGCTGTCGCTTCTGCCAACCGATCACTAAGAGTTTGCGCCAACATCGACTGATAATCATCATGACGGTACAACTCCACTATTTCCGCATCAACCGTAGCACAAAAGATACCCAAGCAATCTTTCTTTTCCATATAGATGGGGCGCAAGAAATCTGACAGACACAAATTAGGTTGTCCATTCAATGAAACCTTTTGCTGACGAAGCATGGGAATACGAACCTCAGTACGAATGGTCTGCCCGTTGATTTTATCATTCAAATCATCGAACAAGACGATATCATCCCCATCACTACAGGCTTTCATCAATCGAAACAAAGCATGAGTATGATATTTACCATACCAAGACTTCAACATCAGAAGCGCCTCCTGTTTCATTTTTTCTTTTTCGCCTGCAGGCTTACCACTCAGTCCCCAGGCATGAAAGAAATAGAGCCAATTGATATACGGTACCATATCCGCAATATCATACGTCAATACCTTTCTCAAAATCTAAGAATTTATGATTTTCTAAAAGTAAGTTCTTCACCACGATAAGCCTCATCAAACTCTCCCTTATTATATATAAGGTGTCCATTACAGAGAGTTTGCTCTACTTGCCATTGGTATTCATGTCCCTCCATAGGACTCCACCCGCATTTGCTTTGGATGATTTCTTTATGAACTGTCCAAGCAGTATGAGGACGAACAATGACAATATCAGCCTGATAGCCCGGGCGCAAAAAGCCACGTTTGTCCACTTGGAAGAGTTTGGCAGGATAATGAGACATCACCTCTACCATTCTTTCAATAGAAAGAACACCTTTATCCACCAATTCCAACATACTTACCAACGAGAATTGCACCATCGGCATACCCGAAGCTGCCTTGGCACAACCACCCTGCTTGTCTTTCCATTCATGAGGAGCATGATCAGTGCCAACAACCGAAATTCGCCCATCAGCCAAAGCCTCACGTAATGCCTGCCTATCTTTCACTGTCTTAATAGCAGGATTACATTTGATGAAAGCTTTCTTGTCTGCATAATCTTCATCCGAGAAATAAAGATGCGCAATGACAGCTTCACCAGTAATATTCTTATCTTTTCCGAAGAATTCCAGTTCACGGGCGGTAGTCACATGAGCAATATGCAGATGAGCCCCAGACTCCTTTGCCAATTTAACTGCCAGACTACTACTTTCATAACAAGCCTCAGCACTACGGATTTCCGGATGGAATTTCACATCAGGATCTTCACCATATTTTTCCTGATAGGCAGCCATATTACGATTGATGATATCAGTATCCTCACAATGAGTCATCACAGGCAGTCCCAATTTCTTGGCTTTAACAAATATCTGTTGCAAAGACTCATACTTATCCACCAGCATATTGCCTGTGCTGGAACCCATAAAGAGTTTAATGCCAGGAATACGATGAACATCTAATCTATCAAATGAATCTACATTATCATTGGTTGCACCAAAAAAGAAACTATAGTTAACATGACTTTTCTGAGCACCTAATGCAAACTTATCTTCCAAAGCCTCCAGAGTCGTAGTTTGAGGATTGGTATTAGGCATTTCAAAATAAGAAGTCACGCCACCAAAAGCGGCAGCTCTACTCTCGCTCTCAATATCAGCCTTACGTGTCAAACCCGGTTCACGGAAATGCACATGATCATCTATCACACCAGGCAAAACAAAACACCCCGAGGCATCAATGACTTGATCATAGATACCACGAGGTGCCTTACCTTCATATATTTCTGCAATTTGTTCACCATCGACAACAAGGTCGCCCAGGAAAGAGCGTCCTTCATTGACAATAGTTCCGTTTTTTATTAATATTTTCATCATATTTCTACAGATTAATTACCGAAGCCATTACCTTCCGTAGTCTGATTCTCCGGAATAGTAGGTTTAGCCAAATCATTAGCAGTTGGAGCAGGAGCTGCATTCGGATCTACTTGAGGTGCTTGCATTGTAGAAGCATCCTGTCCTGCATCTCTTGTACCATTCATAATCTGCTCATTTTCCTGAGCCTTCTGATAATAATCCTTCACGTATGGATCATTTTTGAAATGCTCAGTAGCCTTGCTCATGATATCCTCAATCCAAGGAGAAAGCATCGGATATTGATTTCTCATGGTAACCATGAAGAAAACTCCAGGCCCCAAGACGTTATCAAAGTTCTCTGTCACGAAAGAAGTAACCAGTTTGTCTTCCTGATCGGCCAACTGAATCGCTTCCTCATTCAGTTTTCTTGTTACCACCTCCATATCACTACCATTCATGATAGCCTGGTCATGCTTATGCACCAATTCCATCTGCTGGTTCTGCAACTGCTGGTATTTCTTGAAGAACTTAAACAGTTTATCATTCAAAGGAGTGCCGCTAACTATCTGCTGAGCATCATCTAATTTTACATTAATGTCACCGCTCTCCAACACCAATGGGAGTACCGCCTCATCATCCATGAAGATATTAGCCATTCTCACAGAATCCAGATTTCCGTCAAAATGGAATTGACCATGCACAACATCACAGGAATCAATATTTTTAAAATCATTGTTTTTCAGGATTTTCAGGTATAGCATCCTTCCATCCAATGTACTCACATTAGACGTACCTTGGATATTGTAGCTATTGGCACACGATGTCATTGCCAACAAGGTGATAAATGCATAAAGTATCTTATTCATAATATGTCTGTATTTCGGGTAACAAAAGTACAATCTTAAATTGAAGTACGGAAATAAATTTATGCTATTTAATTGAATACTGCATGTATTTAGTATTTTTTGGCATTATTCCTTCTCCAGTTCACGGGAAATACGATGTGTCGTATATAATTCCAACAAAGCAGCGATAAGCAGCAGAAGCACCCACTTATTATAAAAGTAGGTGATATACGTCTCATAGTTGGAAAACCAATTACGGGCAAAGGCATACACCGTATCAACCATAGAAATGCCCGACAATACAAAACAAATATCCGCCATTGCCTGTATGCGCTTCAGACGATGAATAACAAACGATTTTCCTTCGTATAACTGCATGGCTTGTATCACGCTAAAAAGTACTGTACCTGCTAAGAACACCCAACAAGTATAAAGCAACATCTTAGGATAGATAAATCCAAACGCATAACAACCTGCACCGACAACCATCAGCACGCCGCCCAAGAGAAATATGGCACTCTGAATTTTACTCAACTGTTTCATTTTCTAAATCTTCTTCGTTATTATTAGTAGAATTAGGCAAATCGGTGCTCAAGACGAAGATATCCTCATCGTCTGCCTTCATGAAATAGTTTTCCCTGGCTATTTTCTGATAAGCCTTCGGATCCACGCGCATTTCCCTCAGCAGTTTGGTGTCTGCCTGATAACGCTCAGTATATTTTTTTATCTCAGAACGCAAATTACTGATCTGAATCTGGTATTTCACATGCTGGTAGATGCTATTGTCATCAATTGCACCTACTACCAAAACACCCACTACAATCACTATAAGATACTTATAATGAGAGAGATAGCCCCATATTACACCTAATTGTTTACTCATTTATTTCGATATTTGTTTGCAAAGATAATATTTTTTTGTTATCTTTGCATCATCATTTAAGAAAAAATAATGGAAGAATATATTGTTTCTGCAAGAAAGTACCGTCCGATGACCTTCGATACAGTGGTTGGACAGAGTGCTTTGACAACAACTTTAAAGAATGCGGTGAAGAGTGGAAAGCTTGCTCACGCATACCTTTTTTGCGGCCCTCGTGGTGTCGGAAAGACTACTTGTGCCCGTATTTTTGCCAAGGCTATCAATTGTGAGCATCCCCGTGAAGACGGAGAAGCCTGCAATGAGTGCGAAAGTTGTACTGCTTTCAACGAGCAGCGTTCATTCAACATCTTTGAGTTGGATGCCGCCAGCAATAATGGTGTAGAGCAAATCAAGGCTCTCATGGAGCAAACCCGCATTCCGCCACAGATTGGCAAGTACAAAGTGTTTATCATCGATGAGGTACACATGCTGAGTTCCGCAGCCTTCAATGCATTCCTCAAGACATTGGAGGAGCCACCATCGCATGTCATCTTTATCCTGGCGACCACGGAAAAGCACAAGATTCTGCCTACCATTCTCAGTAGATGTCAGATTTACGATTTCGAGCGAATGACCGTTCCTAACACGATCAAGCACCTGGCTATGGTAGCAGAAAAAGAAGGAATCAAATATGAGGAACAGGCTTTGGCCGTCATCGCAGAAAAAGCCGATGGCGGTATGCGCGATGCCCTTTCTATCTTTGACCAGGCTGCCAGTTTCTGTCAGGGCGACATCACTTATAAAAAGGTCATCGAGGATTTGAATGTTCTGGATAGCGACAACTATTTCAACTTGGTTGACCTTGCTCTCTCCAACAAAGTGAGCGAAATGATGGTGCTGCTGAACAATATTCTCAACAAAGGTTTCGACGGAGGCATTCTGGTCCAAGGTCTTGCCCAACATGTGCGTAACGTCATGATGGCAAAAGATCCACAGACTCTGCCACTCTTGGAAACCAGCGAAGAGCAAAAGGCCAAATTCCAGGCACAGGCTCAGAAAGCCCCTACACCTTTCTTATATAAGGCACTAAAAATCATGAACGACTGCGATGTTCAATACCGCCAGAGTTCAAACAAGCGCCTACTGGTAGAACTGACCCTCATCCAAGTAGGTCAGATAACTCAACCAGAAGATCAAGATGTGCCAAGTGCGGGGCGTACGCCCCATAGATTAAAATCCCTGTTTCAGAAATTGATTGCTCCTCTTAAGCCTGCTTCTCAGGGTGCAGGTACAGAGCAAGCTGGCAGCAAGAATGTCGAAGCCGTTCCTGCTGTCGGGCATTCTATTGCCCAAAAATCCGAGACTGATGAAACTGCCTCAGCGAAAGTTGCTTCTACAACAAGCAACAAACCTAAGGGAAGTATCAAACTTGGCAGTATCGGCATGACGTTTAAGAATCTAAAGAAACACAAAGAAGAAGACAAGAACAATTATTCTGCCATCAGCGACACAATAGAAACTGCGTCAATAGCCGAAGATAAAAAGCAGCCTTTCGATAACGAGCTTCTATACGGTCAATGGATGAGTATGTGTATGAGAATGCAAGGTATCAACGAACTGTATGGTTTGTCACAACGCCTGAAAATGCTGACTCCCAAAATCACAGATTATCCTTCGGTGGAAATCGTCATTGATAACCCGATACTTCTTGATCAAATCGGAAAAATCAAAAACCGCATCAGAAGTACACTTGTATTAGGATTACACAATGACGACATCGTCATCAATTACCGTGTAGCCAAGCAAGCAGAAATCGGAAAGATACGTAATAAACGAGAAATCTTCGATGACATGAAAAAGAAAAATCCTGCACTTGACAAATTGGTACAGGAATTCAAATTAGTCATGGCATGATTTTTTTCAAAAAAGATAAACTGTCTTTTAACGACAAATAAAAAATCCTATGGACAAAGCATATCGAGCTACATCCATAGGATTATTATTTTAAATCAGAGTCATACCATTTTCCTCACATTCCTTGCGCATTTCATCAGGCCAGATACTTGCCTGGATTTCACCAATATGCGCCTTATGAAGCAAGACCATGCAGAGTCGGCTTTGTCCTATACCACCACCGATACTCAAAGGCAACTTATCATTTAAGAGTTGCTGGTGGAAATAGAGTTTCTCGCGATCTTCCTTACCTTCTATCTTCAACTGGCGAAGCAAGCTTTCCTTATCCACACGAATACCCATGGAACTCAATTCAAAACTACGCTCCAAAACCGGATACCAGATCAGAATATCACCATTAAGACCCATCTTTCCATTCTCGGCAATGGTACTCCAATCGTCATAGTCAGGAGCACGTCCATCATGCTTCTTACCATCACTCAACTTACCACCAATACCTTCTACGAATACAGCGCCATATTTCTTGCAGATAGCATCCTCTCGCTCTTTAGGAGTCATATCAGGATACATATCAAGCAAATCTTGCGCATGAACAAAATGAATCTGCTCTGGCAAGAAAGGCTTCAACTGTGGATAATGCTCACAGGTGAGATATTCAGAACGGCGGATAGCAGCATAAATGCGACGCACCACGTCTTCCAAGAAAGCCAAACAGCGGTCTTTCTTCTCGATCACAGCCTCCCAATCCCACTGGTCAACATACAGAGAATGGAGATTATCGAGTTCTTCGTCAGCACGAATAGCATTCATATCTGTATAGACGCCATATCCTGGTTCTATTTTATATTCAGCCAATGTCAATCTCTTCCATTTTGCCAGAGAATGAACCACTTCTGCCTTAGCATCTCCCAAATCTTTGATAGGGAATGTTACAGGACGTTCCACTCCATTGAGATCATCATTAATACCCAAACCTTTCAATACGAAAAGAGGAGCAGTCACACGACGCAGACGAAGTTCTGTAGAAAGATTCTCCTGAAAGAACTCCTTAATCAATTTGATTCCCATTTCGGTTTGGCGCATATCAAGAAGTGCCTTATAGCCTACTGGTTTTATTACATTACTCATAATATATATATTTTCTTTGTTTTTATGTATTTAGGGACAAATGAAATACAGATATTAAAACACCTGTTTTCTATTTGACGGTGCAAAGGTACTAAATTATTATTAATCTGCAAGCGTTTTTCTATTTTATTTTTCAAAATGATAGAAATTTTAATATTTCACTATCTATTTGCACTCTTTTCGCATCATTTTCCCTGTATCATTTTGAATTCCAAGCCTCTCCGTCAACTCTAAATAAGTTTTTTTACTCAAATATTTGGTTATTTCAAATAAAATCAGTAATTTTGCAAACGTATCTGCAAATTGCATATATGGAAGATATCTTGCATATATATAATAAGGTATGAATATCTTGGTCTCGTAGCTTAGTTGAATAGAGCGTTTGATTCCGGTTCAAAAGGTCGTGGGTTTGAGTCCCACCGAGATCACACATTCTCTATCCAGGAAAGACACTTTCCCAACGGAAAGCCATCCTGTATCAGAGAATTATCACATTATTTAATTAAGAACATGGACTTAGTAGAACGTTTTATAAACTACACAAAATTTGACACACAGTCGAGCGAAGATTCCGACAGTGTGCCTAGTACGGCGAAACAGTTAGAGTTCGCCAAGTATCTAAAACACGAATTGGAAGAGGAGGGGCTTAGCGATGTAGAGATGGACGATATGGGTTACATCTACGCTACATTGAAAGGCAATACCAAGAAAAAGACACCTACCATCGGATTTATATCTCACATGGACACCAGTCCGGATGCAAGTGGCAAAGACATCAAGGCACGCGTCATCCGCAACTATGATGGCGAAGATATTGAATTGAGTCCTGGCATCTTCTCTAAAGTTGATAAATTCCCTGAATTGAAAGCCCATAAAGGCGAGGACATCATCGTAACTGATGGCACGACCCTTCTTGGTGCAGACGATAAAGCAGGAATTGCAGAAATCGTACAGGCTATGTGCTATCTCAGAGACCATGATGAAATCAAACATGGAGATATACGTGTAGGCTTCAACCCTGACGAAGAAATCGGAATGGGTGCTCACCACTTTGATGTTGAAAAATTTGCCTGCGACTGGGCTTATACCATCGACGGAGGCGACCTCGGCGATTTGGAATACGAAAACTTCAATGCCGCAGCTGCCAAAATCCGCATCAAGGGTGTGAGTGTACATACAGGTTACGCTAAAGGCAAGATGATCAACGCAAGCAGACTTGCGGTGGAATTCCAAAACATGATACCAGAGACCGACCTTCCTGAAACCACAGAAGGTTATCAGGGTTTCTACCATTTGCTGGGCATTGAAAGTCACTGTGAGGAAGCTAAGTTGGCTTATATCATTCGTGACCACGACCGTGAAAAATTTGAAGATCGCAAAGCATTCATTGCTGACTGCGTGAAGAAAATCAACGAGAAATATGGCGAAGGAACATGTGAGGCTGAGATTTACGATCAGTATTACAACATGAAAGAGAAAATCGACCCAAACATGCATGTCATCGACATCGTCTTGAGAGCTATGCAGGAAAGCGGCGTTCCTCCACGCGTAGAACCTATCCGTGGCGGCACAGATGGAGCACAGTTGAGTTTCAAGGGACTTCCTTGTCCTAATATCTTTGCAGGCGGTGTCAATTTCCATGGTCCACATGAGTTTGTCAGCATCCAGGTAATGGAGAAAGTAGTACAGACCATCGTGAAGATTGCAGAAATCACAGCAGAATACAACGACTAAGTTTCGTATCAATCATAATAATCTATAATCCCAGAAAGCAAGAATACTGATGGGACTATAGATTATTTTCATATTATGACCTGATACTCCAATAGACGATAAACTGTTTTCACTTACATATCAAACTTAATTTTCTTTCGAATGGCAGAAATTCCATTTTTAGTAAAAGATTTGGCACTCATATTGATGGTTGCAGGCATCGTAACCATCATTTTCAAGAAACTCAAGCAACCCCTTGTGTTAGGCTACATCGTTGCTGGTTTTCTTGTTTCACCTCACATGCCATATACCATGTCGGTCATTGATGAAACAGACATCAAGACTTGGGCAGATATCGGAGTCATCTTTACCTTATTTTCACTCGGTCTTGACTTCTCTTTCAAGAAAATCGTAAAAATGGGAGCCTCCCCTATCATTGCAACCGTAGTCATCGTGTTCTCCATGATGATGCTCGGCATCAGCATAGGTCATGGCTTTGGATGGAGCAAGATGGACTGTATTTTCCTTGGCGGTATGCTTGCCATGAGTTCCACCACCATTATTTACAAGGCTTTTGATGATATGGGACTGCGGCAACAGAAATTTGCGGGCATGGTGATGAGTGTTCTGATATTGGAAGACATACTTGCCATTGTCATGATGGTGATGCTGTCGGCTATTGCTGGAGGAAACAACCCTGATGGAGAACAGATGATTGGTTCTGTGATAAAGATTGCCTTCTTCCTTGTTCTTTGGTTTATAGTAGGCATCTTTGCCATCCCACTTTTCCTCCGTTCTGTACGCAAACTTATCAACAATGAAACCCTCCTGATTGTAGCATTAGGACTCTGTTGCGGTATGGCTGTACTCTCCACCAAGGTAGGATTCTCCAGTGCTTTTGGCGCTTTCGTCATGGGCAGCATTTTGGCTGAAACCATCGAAGCAGAAAAGATTATCAAACTGGTGGAACCCGTAAAGAACCTGTTTGGAGCCATCTTCTTTGTTTCCGTAGGTATGCTCGTTGACCCTAAGATTCTGATAGAATACGCCATTCCTATTCTGGCATTAGTAGGTAGCATACTCATAGGACAAGCCATATTCGGTACCTTCGGCTTCATGCTCGGTGGAGAATCTCTGAAATCAGCTATGCGCTGTGGATTTTCCATGGCACAGATTGGTGAGTTTTCTTTCATCATCGCTTCCTTAGGTCTGTCATTAGGCGTTATCAGCAACTATCTCTATCCTGTAGTTGTTGCCGTATCCGTCATCACGACCTTCCTAACTCCTTATATGATTCGCCTTGCCACACCGACGTATCAAGTCATGGAGAAGCATCTGCCGAAGCGACTCATCAACATACTGAATCATTTTGCGATGAGCCATCCTTCTACGACTCAGCAGAGCAAATGGAAGTCTCTCCTCAGACAAATGCTCATCAACACCGTAGCCTATTCCATCCTTACTGCAGCAGTCATCGCATTGATGTTTACCTTCGTACTTCCATTCACCCGAAGTCTTTTCCCTGGTTGGAAGTTGCATTGGTATGCTAACGCCATCACAGGCATATTGACCCTCGTGCTGATAGCACCATTCCTGCGTGCCATCATCATGAAAAAGAACCATAGCAATGAGTGGAAACGCCTATGGGTAGAAAGCAGCATCAACAGGATTCCGCTTCTCTTCACCATCGTCGTGAGATTTGTTATTGCGTTGGCTTTCATCTTCTATATCTGCAACTATCTGACACGTTTCACCGATGCGCTCATGATCATCATCGGCATTGCAATTGTTTCCCTGATGATAGCATCAAGATGGACCAAGAAGCGAAGCATCAAGATGGAAAGACTCTTCATTCACAACCTCCGTTCACGTGACATCATGGCACAGATAAATGGCGAGAAAAAACCGCTCTACGAAGGACATTTATTGGACCGAGACATCCACATCAGCGATTTTGACGTGCCGGAAGATTCTTCATGGGGAGGAAAAACGCTCAAAGAACTGCATCTCCGTGAACGGTTTGGTGTAGATATGAGCAGTATCATGCGTGGTTCACAACGTCTGAATATACCTAACGGAGATACAGTCATTTTCCCAGGAGACAAATTACAAGTCATTGGTAATGACGACCAATTGCAGAAGTTTGCAACCACTCTCAATACGGATCTCATACCAGAAGATCTGGAAATAGAGAAACGGGAGATGAAACTACGACAACTCATCATCAGCGGTAAAAGTGAATTCTGCGGGAAATCACTTCTTGAAAGTGGAATCCGCGATAAATACAACTGTATGGTTGTTGGGTTGGAAGAAGGACAAGAGAACTTAACGAAAATAGCTCCTACCCGTACATTTGAAAAAGGAGATATCCTTTGGATAGTAGGAGAAGAAAGCGACTTGCAAAAAATAATGGAGAGGGCTTAGCCTTCTCCATTATTTTTTGCAAGTTTCGCAAGTTCAGTTATTTTATATTCTATCTTTATTGGCATTTCTTCAAGGCTCTCATTGCATTCAGTACAGCCAGGACGGTAACACCCACGTCTGCAAAGACAGCCATCCACATGGTTCCCAAGCCAACAGTTGCCAAAATCAGAACAGCCACTTTCACTCCTATTGCGAAGGCTACATTCTCATGGGCAATATGAATGGTGCGACGGGCGATTCTAACAGCAAGAGCAATCTTCCGCGGTTCATCATCCATCAAAACCACATCAGCAGCTTCTATGGCAGCATCACTACCCAAACCACCCATGGCAATGCCGACATCAGCCCGCTTCAAAACAGGAGCATCATTGATGCCATCCCCCACATAAGCCAAGGTCTTGCCCGCTTCCTTTTCTTGAAGTAATTTTTCCACTTCTTCAACTTTATCCGTTGGCAAGAGTTCAGAACGGCATTCATCAAGTCCTATCTGTTGCGCCACCTTTTCAGCCACTTCATGGCGGTCGCCGGTGAGCATCACCGTTTTCCCTACACCTAAGGCCTTGAGTTGCGCAATAGCTTCCGCACTACCCTCCTTGATTTGATCATTAATGACAATATGCCCCACATATTTGCCATCAATAGCCACATGAATGATAGTACCCACATGAGAACAATCATGCCATTTTGCCCCGATAGAAGCCATCATCTTCTTGTTTCCCACACAAACCTCCTTTCCATTCACCTGGGCACGAATACCATAACCCGCGATTTCCTTTACATCAGTTACCACACAGTCATCCGTAGCTTCATCAGGGAAAGCGGAACGGAGCGCTGCACCTATCGGATGATTCGTAAAATGTTCGGCATGGGCTGCCAGATGAAGAAGTATTTTCTCCTGATCTGAATATTCGCCAATATGCACATGATGGGTACTAACGGATGAACCGCAAGAGCAGGAATCACCCACATGAACAGCCTCCACGGCAAACTCTCCATGAGTCAATGTGCCCGTCTTATCAAAGACAACAGTACCCACCTTGGCAAGTGCATCCATATAGTTGCTGCCCTTGATAAGAATGCCATTGCGGGAAGCGCCGCCAATACCTCCGAAGAAAGTAAGAGGAACGCTGATGACCAAGGCACAAGGACAAGACACCACCAAGAATATCAAGGCGCGATTGAGCCATAATGGGAAATGATCACCGAAAGAACCATTGCCCAACCATTCAGATGCAATCCCCATTCCACCCAACATAGGAGGAATCACAGCCAAGGCAAGTGCGGCAAAAACAACGATAGGAGTATAAACACGGGCAAAACGCGTGATAAAAGCCTCACTTTTTGACTTATTCTGGTCTGCACTCTCTACCAGATTAATAATCTTGGAAACCGTACTCTCTCCAAAGCTCTTGGTAGTACGAACACGGATCAATCCGGTTAAGTTGACGCATCCCGACATGATATGGTCGCCTTCATTCAAATCTCGCGGCATACTTTCGCCCGTCAGCGCAATGGTATTCAAGGCAGAGTTTCCCTCTATTACCACACCATCAAGCGGCACTTTCTCACCAGGTTTAATCACGATGATCTCCCCCACTTCCACCTCTTCCGGCGAAACGAGATCCACCTTTCCATTTCTTTCAACATTCGCCACATCAGGACGGATATTCATCAGATGCGAAATACTATCCCGGCTTTTACCCTCAGCATATCCCTCGAAGAGTTCTCCGATTTGGAAAAAGAGCATCACAAATACAGCCTCAGGAAACTCGGTGTCGGCTCCGGGGAAAAATCCAATACAAAGAGCGCCAATAGTAGCTATCGCCATGAGGAAGTCCTCATTAAACATATCACCATGCATAATGCCCTCCAAGGCCTCGCCCAAGGTCTCATGCCCAATTAACAAATAAGGAATGAGATAGACAATAAGCAACTGCCATGTCGCCAAGTTGCAATTCTTTTCCACAAGAACAGCGCCGACCAGAAGCACTACCGTCACTGCTATCAGAAGGATTTTGGACTTCAAGCTTCCTTCCTCATGTTCATGATGATGCTCATGCTTTCCTGCTGAGCAACAACAGTCCTTATGATTTTTCATTTCAGTCATAATTGAATACTTTTTATTTTAGTTACACATTTGATTGTCATTGAAATCTTTCGTTCATGATTACAGATTACGATTACAGTTAGAAATCTTTCTCATTTACGGCTGCAAAATTACAAAAAGGCTTTTGCAACTCGGTTGCAAAAGCCTTTTTCTTACCTCATGTTTTGTTTTTTATTTCAAATTCTCCAAGACCTTGGTTCCCTCCAAGAGTTTCTGAATATCATTCATAGCGATTCTTCCTTCCACTTCTATCAAGAGACAGTTATCATAGTTGGCCTTGTAAGCGACCACCTCCGACAAAGCATCGGCATCCGCCTTCACCAATACCCTGAAGCCATCATAAGCATTGTCCTTCATCACCAAAGGCTGGTATTCCTCCTCATCGACGTTATTCAACTCCTTCAAGAACTTCTTCTTTACCTTAGTCTTGCAAGCGTCCAACTTAAGAATACGCACGCCCGTCACCTTGTCAATGGCCTTGGCAACATCCTTGTCGTATTTCACAGCGGCTGCCTTGACAAGAAGCATCATCGCAGGCGAAACATAGGTATATTCCGCACGATTCTTAGCCTTATACTCATTAATAAGATCTTTGGCCGATTTTGCTGAGAGTGTCTGAGCTGCAAGCACCATCACCAGCATCAAAAACATTGTAATCTTTTTCATCTCTTTATCCATTAATTGTTGTTCTCGGGTGCAAAAGTAACAATTTAATAGTAGAAACTCTGATTTTACTTGTTATTTATTATTAATTTTCTTCCGTCATATTTTAATATTCCATGGAGAAAGTGATTCCACGACGCATCATATCCTTCAAGGTTGGCTTCAAGCGACTCAAGAAGCCTTCCCATGAACGGTTTTTCTGTGGACTCCAGCCCGCCTCTGCCAAAGCCAAGGCACGAGGATAAGCCTGGTAATAGATTCGCTCAGGCGTATTGATGCACTCGCTCCATAGCGTACCAGCCACGCCAAAGAGATTGTTGTTCTCAAAATCTTCACCCATTCCCCAACCCGGATCAAGACGATACGTATCTTTCAGAGTGGTGACAGGCATTCCCCAATTCACTTCCGGCATATCTCCCTTCGCCATAGGATAATCAAAATAACAATGTTCTCCAGGACAAAGCATAATACGGGCATTGTTTTCTACGGCAGCCTTCAAAGCTTCCTCTGTCAGACCCGAACGCCAGGCAAAGGTAACACATCCCGGCTGAATCTTCTTGAAATCCAGTTCATACCAGAACATCGGAGTCTTATGATATCGGGTGCGCAAGAGTTCTATCATGCGGTCGAAGAGATAACCTTGCAATTTCCAATTCTCAGAACGGTCGGTCGTGGTAATACCCAACTTTTTCTTCAGCACCTGGCATTTAGGACAATTAGTCCAACAATCCAGTGCCGGATTACCAGCCTCATCACCTCCTAAATGAATATAAGGAGAAGGGAACACGTCAGCCAATTCTTTGAAAACATTTCCCAGGAACTCGTAAGTGAACTCATTACCCGGACAAAGTAATTCATCAGAAACACCACAAGTCGTTCTGATTGGCACCTGCACACCATGGCAAGTCAATTCAGGATAAACGCTGATAGCAGCCACTTCATGACCAGGCATTTCGATTTCAGGAACCACCTGCACATGATATTTCGCAGCATAACTTACCAAATCCCTCATTTGCTCTTGCGTATAATATCCTTTGATAGGCATATTCATGTCGTCCATTCCCCATCTGCTGCTTGCTTCAGCCGTCAAACGAGGATACTTCTTGATTTCGATACGCCAAGCCTGGTCATCTACCAGATGCAGATGGATGGCATTCAGTTTATAGCGGGCCATCTCAGGAATGAAAGCCTTCAACTGCTCGTAAGGGATAAAAGTACGACAAGGATCCACCATCAGTTCTCTGACATGAGTGCGTGGCTGGTCTGAAAGCGATAATTGAGGAATCGCATCACAACAGTTCTTTTCGCCATTACCACGCAGCAACTGGTCAAAGGTCATTAAACCATAGAATACACCAGCTGCCGTTTTTCCTTTAATCGCAACTCCTCGCTGCAAAACTTCGAGTGTATAAGCTTCATCGTCGGCAAGAGAAGGATTTATTTCCATCGTCAAAGTCAACTGTTCTTTGCTTCCACCCTTTACGTTCGCTTTCTGTCTGGAATTTCCCTCCTGAGTGTTATTGTTTTTCAAACAGCCCCGTTCAGAAAGGATTCTTTCGGCCTGTTCCTTTTCATTCGCAAGACCATCAGCAGCCACGATATTCCAATTTCCATGCACCTGAAGCAGGCGGGCATCTTTCTTCACTTGCAAGTCCATAGGCACAGGAATCAAGCATTTCATCGGATCACATGTTTCCTTAGCCTGCTTCATGTCTGCAAAGAACAAACTCCAGCCTGGTGCCTTCCGGTAAGCCTTCTCGCTCCCCTTTGGAACGATTAGCTTGCATTGACTGCGATGGATGCCATAGAAAGTCGTGACGTCAGCACGAGGAGGAATCTTAGAATTCACCTTCACAGTCTGTAAACTCGACAAATGCGCAAAAGCATATTCAGCCAACTGTGGAGTTCCTTCGATGATGATGTGTTTCAGGTTTTTACAACCCGAAAAGGCAGCAGCATCTACCTGCCTTAAACTCATCGGGAGATGAAGTTCCTGCAAATTATCACAGGCAAAGAAAGCCTGCGAACCAATCTGCTGCACTTTTTGAGGCAATAAGATCTTTTGCAGATGATGGCGAGAATGAAAAGCATTCTTAGGGATGACAGGACAAGTAGCTTCACTCAAATCTACATTTCTGAGTTGCCAGCAAAGATCTCTCATTTGCCGGAAATCAGAATTACCTTGAGTGGTCAGGTTGCCCGTCAACTTCAGGGAAATCGCCGTTGTTTTCTTTTCTGCCTTCAGGCTATCCATGTTGGCAACAGTCTGTGCGAACAAAGTTGGAGAACACAGGAGCATGAAGGAAAGGGCTAACATTTTTCTCATACTTATGAATATCATTAGGTTATAGTTATTAATAATTTCAATGGGACAAAAATACGGATTTTATTAGAACTTTCCAAATCTTTTGAATTAAATCTTCTAAAAAACCGCATCTTACTTTATTTTAGAAGAAAATCATGAAGAATCGGGTAGGAGGTAAATGCTAATCATAAAAGGCATTTTCCTCCTATTTTCACA
>OIZI01000091.1_pt1 | contig 46161 bp, 40 predicted proteins | sample 1588441 | NCBI WGS metagenome assembly OIZI01 (sample SAMN03283284) | human gut metagenome | biome: human-associated habitat; material: feces | host: Homo sapiens | place: Peru | collected 2012 | reverse complement strand
GATGTATTAATCGGATACTATCTAATTAACCTATATTACATAAACAACCCCACAAACCTAGATTTATCGATCTTATTTTAATATTAAAATAAAAAACTATTTTACAAATGAAAAAGGTGAACATATCCAAGATACATTCACCTAAATTTAGAAGTAATTTTAAAAATATAAACTATTATAATTTAAAAATATACACTATGATACAGACTTTAGATTACGATACCGTCACAATGGTCAACTTCATGTTGAATTATCTGGGCAGTCCAACCTGTGAACTTTTCGGTATGTTCCTTAAAATTCATATCAAGGTATTTTACTGTAATATTCTTATATCTTGTTGTAGGTCTTACACCGGATAAGGAAAGGCAACCTTCTTCAGTTTCAAACTTACTGCTTTTTGCAGTAATAGTTGGATTAATCATTAACTTAGTGAAACCATTATCGTTGATGGCAATAATTCTTTTCTTAACACCAATCATATTAGCTGCCATACCCACACAAGCATTTCTGTTTGCCTCTAATGTATCAACTAAGTCCATAGCAGTTTTTATATCTACAATTGTTGCATCAGTTGACTTTTGACCTAAGAAAATAACATCTCTTACAATTTCTCTAACCATAATTACAACTCCTTATAGTATGGACAAATATCCTCATAGTGACCATCTTTCATCTTAAAGCCACCTTTGATTGTACCTAGCTGAATGAATCCTAGCTTTTCATATAAATGTCTGGCATTTGCATTTGTCTTTACAACTGCATTAAACTGCAAAATTCTAAAACCAAGTTTTTTAGCTTGTACCAAACAATCTGTTACCAGCTTTTCACCAATATGAAGATTACGGCTATTCTTACCTACACAATAACTTGCATTAGCAATGTGTCCACATCTGCCTATATTATTAGGATGAAGAATATACATTCCCATAACTTCATCGGTTTCTTTATTAACTGCCACACCACAATAGGACTGACTATTGAAAAATTCTTTACCGGAATTATAATCCAAAGTTTCTTCTTGTGGAAATGCAATACCGTCAATTACTACATCATTCCAAATTTTCACCATACCATCAATATGGCTTTCATCAAACTTCTTTAATACAATCTCCATTTTTACTGAGAAACAGCAATACGCTTACTTCTCCATTTGCCACCTTTCCATCTAATTACCATCATTATACCTCTGAACAATTCATCAGCTGCAAAAGCAATCCATAGTCCATAAATACCAAGACCCAGGACTACTGCAAATACATATGAACCTAATACACTAATAAACCACATTGAGAAAATTGCACAACCTGTAGGATAGAATACATCACCTGCACCTCTCAGACAAGCAATCAAAATAATGTTTGTTGTTCTGCCAAGTTCAAGAAAAACATTCATCATCAGTATATTAGAACCTAGTGTAATAATTTCTTGATTATCGGTAAATACACCCATTAACACCTTACCAAGTAACATACCTATAATTGAAACTGCTATTGTAATAAACAAGCAATTTCTATAACCCTTAAAGCCTTGCTTATAGGCATCATCAAACTTCTTAGCACCTACCAAATGACCTATAATAATCTGTGATGCTTGACCTATTGATACTGCAAATATGTAGAAAAACATTGTAATATTCTGCACATATGTTTTAGTAATAAGGTCTGTATCAGTTAAACACTTTAGTACCATTGAAGTAATTACAAGCTGAGAAAGATTGTAAAGGAAACTTTCTAAAGCTGACGGTACACCGATTTTTACTATATTTTTTGTATCACCCTTAGGGAAAGGCTTTAGTAATTTAAAGATACTAGTCTTTTCTATTTTCTTAAAAAGAACAATAGCAAGTACAATAGTACCAACAAATCTACTGAATGTTGTTGCAATAGCAACACCCATAACACCTAGTCTAGGCATACCAAACAAACCTAAAACAAACACAACATCAAGTACAGTATTGATAATATTCATACCAACAGTAACATACATAGAAATCTGAGTCATACCATGGTTTCTGATAATAACTGCCATAATATTCAGTAGTGCCTGTAGAAATAAAAATCCACCTACAATAGAAAGGTACTGTGAACCAAATTCCAAAATTTGACCTGTAGCACCAATAAAGCTAAGAATAGGTTTGTTAAAGAACATAAGAATTGCACTTATTATTATACCAAAAATTAAGCTAAATGTAATAGAAAGTGCTGCAATTCTTGATGCACCTTTCTTGTTACCTGCACCAAGTGATTGAGAAATCAAAACTGCACTTGCACCGGAAATAACTGTAAATACTATTGTTACAATAGAAACTGCTTGGTTAGCAGTATTTACAGAAGATGCTGCCAGATCATCATACTTACTAAGTACAAACACATCAATAAAGCCCAGCAACATAAACAATGCTGTTTCTATAAATATAGGCCAGGCTAAGCTAAATAATTTTAATTCTTTTTTATTTTCCATACAAAAATCCCTCACATACAAATTTAAACCATTATATCATAGCATAATATATTTTTCTATACATATAATCAAATAATTTCAAATTTCTGCAAAATATTTCAGCTTATATTTATTGTATTGGAAATTTGTACAACACCTATGCCCTACTATTATGCAAAACAGAAATTCTAATAAAATATTGCATAAAATAAAAAGAAAGTATTGACATTTAGAAAAAGCAAGAATATAATATAACCATCATATGAACAGATATTCATATATTCATATGTTCATATAATCAATCAAGAAGGTGAATATAATGGAAACTACTTCTACACATAGTGAGCATAAAGTCCTTATGGAACAGGCAGTAAAGAACTTACCACCGGAAGACAAGGTTATGCCACTGGCTGACTTCTTCAAAGTTTTTGGAGATAGCACAAGGTTAAAGATTATCGGCATATTAAGACACACTTCCCTATCGGTATGTTGTATTGCTGATTGTTTAGGAATGGAACAAAGTGCAATTAGCCACCAGCTAAAGGTACTTAGAAATAATCATATTGTTAAGGTTGAGAAAAAGGGTAAACAAAGCTTTTACAGTCTTGATGACTTACATGTTGAACTTTTATATCAAATGGGACTTGAACATATTATGGAGGATGACTAATGGATAAATTCAAAGCACCTGAAGTTCACTGCACTTGTGGACATTGTCATGACGAAAAGGAAGAAAAGCACCATCATCACCACCATGATGATTGTTGTGAACACGAACATCACCACCACGATGATTGTTGTTGTGAACATGAGCATCACCATGACGGACTACATGCTGATATACATTGTGGTTGTGGACATTGCCACGATGATGAAGATGAACATGAAGAAAAAGAAGAAAGCAAAGGTCTTGAACTTGGTTTATTAATCGGTTCTGCTGTACTGACTTTAGTAGCATTTATTCTTCATTTAACAATTGATTTAAACCCTATTGCTCTTGGCATTATGTGTGGTATAGCAACACTTGCTTGTGGTTATGAAACATTTATTGAGGGTATTAAGTCATTATTCAAACTAAAGCTTGACGAAACAACTTTGCTTGCAATTGCAGTAGTTGCTGCTTTCTGTTTAGGTGAATTTACTGAGGCAGCATTTGTTACATTACTGTTCCAACTAGGTGAATTTCTTGAGGACTTTGCAGTTAAGAAAAGTCAAAAGAGTATTGAGTCATTGGCAGAAATCAGACCTGATACTGCTATCCTTGTTACACCTGAGGGTGAAAAGGAAGTACCGGCAGACAAAGTTCCTATCGGTAGCACAATCCTAGTTAAGCCTTATGAGAGAATTCCTCTTGACGGTGTAATTTGTGAAGGTACTTCAGCTATTGATACATCAACAATTACCGGTGAGAGTATTCCTCTTGATGGTGTTGTTGGTACTGATGTTATGAGTAGTATGCAAAACGGTGAAGGTGTAATCAAAATTACAACTACTAAAACTGCCGATAACTCTGCTGCATCTCGTATTCTTAAGATGGTACAAGACAGTCAGCAAAACAAAGGTGACTCTGAAAAGTTCATCACTAGATTTGCCAGAGTATATACACCTATTGTAGTTGTTATTGCTATTCTTGTTGCAGTTATTCCAACTATATTTGGTGGTACATTCTCAATATGGCTATACAGAGCTTTGGTTTGCTTAGTTGCCTCTTGCCCATGTGCTATTGTTATTTCAGTACCACTTGCATTCTTTGCCGGTATTGGTGGTGCAAGTAAAAGAGGTATTATGATTAAGGGTGGCAAATACATTGAGTCTGTTGCAAAGGCAGACTGCTTTGTATTTGATAAAACAGGAACACTGACTAACGGTAAAATCAAGGTTACTAAGGTAACAAGCTATGGCGAAATATCTGAAAATGATATTCTAAAATTCTCTGCTACTGCTGAAGAATACAGCGCTCACCCTATTGCACAAGCTATTAAGCAAAAGGCTAAGTTAGAAAATGTTGAAACATTAAAAGCTGACGATTATCAAGAAAAAGCCGGTAACGGTGTTACTGCTATTATTGATGGCAAAAGCTACACAGTAGGTCATATTGGACTATTAAGTGAAGAAGATAAAAAGAAAGTTACTGATGACACATCAGTATTCTTACTAATTGACGGCAAGTTAGTTGGTGGTATTACAGTTAATGATACAATCAGAACCGAAACACCTAAGGTACTAAAAAATCTAAAAGAACTTGGTGCAAAGGACCTTGTAATGCTAACAGGTGACAACAAAAAGAAAGCTGAAAGTGTTGCAAAGTTAACAGGTATCACAAAGCTATTTAGCAACCTACTTCCAAACGAAAAAGTTAAGCATATGGAAGAATTAAAGAAAAGTCACAAGGCTACAGTATTTGTTGGTGACGGTATCAATGATGCACCGGTAATTGCACTTGCTGACTGTGGTGTTGCAATGGGTCTTGGCAGTGATGCAGCTATTGAAGCAAGTGATGCAGTTCTTTCTGACGGTACACTAAAGTCACTACCTACAATGGTAAAAACATCACGAAGAATTATGAATACAATAAGAGCCGTTATTACTTTTGCACTTGTTGTTAAGGCACTTGTTATTGTATTTGCTATCTTTGGTATTGCACCAATGTGGCTGGGTGTTCTAAGTGATACAGGTTTATCAATGATTTGTATTCTTTATGCAATGCGACTACTAAAGCCAAAGGATTAATAAAATAATAAGTTATAATTCTTAATTTGAATTATAGTTCATATTACCCCCTAAGGAGCAGTTCATACTGCTCCTTTTCATTTATACAAATTGCACAAATACAACATTTAATTTTCTATCTAATATTTGGTAATTGGATTTCACTTCTATAAAATCTATGATACAATTACATTAAAGAGTAAGTTTTAAGCAATTATATATATAACAATAAATTTTCTAAAAATTTCTCGAAATTATGTAACCTTTTGTTAAGTTAAAAAGTGTTATATATAGAAGAGGTAATTAGACTGTCAATGTATGGAAAATTTTTGACAGTATTAATTGGAAAGGTTTAAAAGGTAGTCCGATGGCTAGATAATTATTGTGGAATGTTACATTTGATTATAAAGGAGGATTAACTATGAAAAAATTATTATCTATTTTATTATCCGTAATTATGGCAATATCTGTTATGATTATTCCTACTTCTGTTTCTGCTAAAAAGGCTAAAACAGTTCCTAATACATATGTTGCAACATATGATGATATATTGAATTTCAGCAAAGGTACAATAACTACTGGTTTTTGGGGACCATTTGCTTATTATAAGAATAGTGGAAATAAATATATTACTCTTGATAAGTATGATACCCCATATGGATATGAAGGTATTTTGGGATATTATGTTAGAGGAGATAAGGTATATTACTGTATAAAGAAAGAAATTTTTAATGACTATCTATATCAAATCAAAACAGTTGACCTTAACGGAAAAAACAAAAAGGTTCTTTATAAAGTAAAGGAAAGCAAAATCAGTAATGTTCTATTATTAGGTGGCTATGGTTCCGGTGCTATTTTCTATGAAAAAACATACAACAAAAAAGTTGATAAATTTTGCTATACTGTTAAATTATTCAGAAACAATAAGCTTACTACACTTTTTAAAGTGTATAGCGATAATCTAACAAACATTAATGTATTTAACGGTAAAATTTATTATCAAAACAAAGCCTATAACCTTGCTAATGGTAAAAAGACAACATTTACTGCAAAAGAGATTTATGTTACAAAGAACTATATGTACTATATAAACAAGAACAACAATCTTAAGAGCCTTGACAAAAAGGATGTAAGAAGAATTGTTACAAAGAATGTTTATAAGTACTATAACTCTAATAACGGTAGTAGTGTTATTTATAGTAAGCTAAACAGCAAAAAAGAAGAAGTATTTTATAAGCGTACAGGTACAGACAAAGAATATAAACTTTGTGCTATAAGTGATATATATAAAGCAACCAACACATCCTATACAGGAAAGAGACACTATTGGATTAATGATGCTTTATTCTATAATAACAAGGTATATTTTAATATCTCCCTTGATGGTTCATACTACATTGTTAATGTAAAAACCAGAGGTAGCAAACCATCTGTATTCTTTAAGACTACAAATAAAGAATATTATATTGATATGTATATGTTTGGTAACAAACTAGAATATTGTGAATGCGACCCTAATAGTTATATTATTGATGATTAGTTAATAAATTTATTAGAGAAGTATTGTTATATTCTAAATCAATAATTAACTGCATTCTACTTAACAGTAGGATGCAGTTTTTTTCGTCATTAAATAAATGTGAAATAAAGTAAACCACCTTGAAAATAATGTTGAAAAAACATATAATGGATAAGGTGGTGATTGAAAATGTACTACACAATATTAGATGGAAAAGTTATAAGAACCGAACATAAGGAAGAAAGTTTGATTACAGTTTCAAAACTTAAAGAAGGTGTGAATCCATTTGTTGCACATAGAGAACAGTTATCTGATGACTATATGGCATCAAGAACATACAGTAGGTTTGAAAGCTATGATGGCTTTGACCTTATATGTATTAACCACATCCACATTGAAAATTTGCAAGATGAAATCAACCCTGTATATATAATTATTACTAACGGTCACCTTGACTTTTATTCTACAGACTACAGTTATGTAATCTCTGTTATGGATGAAATGAAGTCATTCCCTAACGGTTTCAATATTAATACAGTACTTTTTCACTTTATGATGAGAATTATTCGTGGTGACTTAATTCACCTTGAGGATATTGGTGCAGAACTTAGACAGTTTGAGTCTGAAATTTTCGACAATAATATTGATGAGCATATGGCAAAGAAAATGCTTATTATCAAAAAGCACCTTATGAAAATTGAAATGTACTATGAGTTACTGCTTAACCTAGTAGCAGACCTTTCAGAAAACAGAAATGGTTTTTATAGCAAATCAACATTAAAAAAGTTTTCACTAATTGACAGTAAACTTGACAGACTATATTCTAAGACAAATAACCTACTTAGTTACGCATCAGAAGTTTGGAGTACATATCAATCTCAGGTTGACCTTGAACTTAACAAAACTATGAAAATTCTAACAATCATCACTGTTATTGTTTCACCTTTGACTTTAATTGCCGGTTGGTACGGTATGAACTTGCAAATGCCTGAATTTCACTACCAATACAGTTATCCTATTGTAATTGCACTTTGCATTGTTATTGTGGTGGGCAGTATAATTTTCTTTAAAAAGAAAAAGTGGTTCTGATTTTACACATAATTTAATAAGCTATATATGAAAAAGCCTCTAACTACAAAAGTTAGAGGCCTTTTCTATAAGAGGTAGGAACAAAAGAAATATAAAATTATCTTTTTTAACATTTATTCATTTTAATTCTTTGGAGGAATATAATTAGATTAGGGATAAATAAAGTTCCTTAATTTCTTCAACAGAAGTTTCTCTTGGATTACCCGGACGACAAGCATCATCATAAGCACTTTGTGCTAAGAAGTCAACATCCTCAGGCTTTACAATATCCTTTAGATTTTCAGGGATACCAACATCTTGAGAAAGCTGTTTTACTGCATCAACTGCTGCCTTTCTTGCTTCATCAAGTGACATATCGTCAACACCTGTAACACCCATTGCTTTTGCAATATTTCTATACTTTTCACCTGTAGCAGGTGCGTTATATTCCATAACTGTTGGTAGAATAATAGCATTAGCTACACCATGAGGTGTATCATAAACTGCACCTAGTGGGTGAGCCATTGAGTGTACAATACCAAGACCAACATTTGAGAAACCCATACCGGCAATGTACTGACCAAGAGCCATACCTTCTCTGCCCTCAGGTGTATTTTCTACTGCACCACGAAGGTTCTTGGAGATAATTTCAATTGCCTTTAGGTGGAACATATCACTAAGTTCCCAAGCACCGGCAGTAATATAACCTTCAATTGCATGAGTTAGAGCATCCATACCGGTAGCAGCAGTCAGTCCCTTAGGCATTGAACTCATCATATCAGGGTCAACAACTGCTACAACAGGAATGTCGTGTACATCAACACAAACCATTTTTCTGTTCTTCTCAGTATCTGTAATAACATAGTTAATAGTTACTTCGGCAGCAGTACCGGCAGTTGTAGGAACTGCAATAATAGGAACACACTTGTTCTTTGTTGGGGCTACACCCTCTAGAGAAACAACATCGGCAAATTCAGGGTTCTTGATAATAATACCGATAGCCTTTGCAGTATCCATTGATGAACCACCACCAATAGCGATAATACAATCAGCACCTGAAGCCTTGAATGTTTCAACACCTGTCTTTACATTTTCAACAGTTGGGTTAGCCTTAATCTTAGAATAAATTTCATAATCAATTGAATTTGCATCCAAAACATCAGTAACTTTCTTAGTTACATTAAACTTAATAAGGTCAGGGTCAGAACAAACAAAGCACTTCTTAAAGCCTCTGCCCTTTACTTCTGTAGCAATCTCTTGAATTGCACCCTTACCGTGATAACTTGTTTCATTTAAGACAAATCTATTTGCCATATTAAACACTCCTTATAAAAAATATATCATATCAAAATATTTATTGTCTATATTGTACACCTTTATTTTGCATTTGTCACTAGTTTTTTACAAAATTTTTCATTTCAAGCCTGAAAATTATGTGAAAAGCACTTATAAGCACCTTGTAACTAGTAATGTAAAATGATAAAATAATAATAGAAACTAAGGAGGTTATTTATAATGGAAACATTACAAGCTATAAAATCAAGAAGAAGTATCAGAAAGTTTAAGTCAGATATGATTCCAAAGGATATTTTGGATAAAATTATTGAAGCCGGAACATATGCACCTACCGGCAGAGGTGCTCAGTCCCCTATTATTATTGCAGTTACTAACAAGGAAGTTAGAAATAAGCTATCCAAAATGAATAGCATTATTATGGGTAAGGATGAAAACTTTGACCCATTCTACAATGCACCTGTATGCTTAATTGTACTTGCTAATAAGGAAAAACCTACTTATATCTATGATGGTACTTTGGTTATGGAGAACCTTATGTTAGCTGCACATGACTTAGGTATTGGTTCTTGTTGGATTCACAGAGCAAAGGAAGAATTTGAAAGTGAAGAAGGCAAGGAACTGTTAAAGTCACTTGGCATTAGTGGTGACTATGAGGGTATCGGTCATTGTGTATTAGGTTATGCAGATTGTGATGAGCCTACACCTACTAAGAGAAAAGATGATTATGTTTATTATATAGACTAATTTTCATTCAAGGAGAATAGTATGCAAGTTTTGATGATTAATGGCAGTCCCAGAGTTAACGGCAACACCTCTATTGCACTTAATGAAATGGAAACTGTTTTTAAGAAAAACCATATTGAAGTTAACACAGTGCAAATTGGCAATATGGATATTAGAGGTTGTACTGCTTGTGGTTATTGTCACGAAAAAGGCAAATGTATCTTTGATGATGAAGTAAACAAAATTGCACCTATGTTTGAAAAGGCAGACGGTCTTGTTATTGCAAGTCCTGTTTATTATGCATCAGCTAATGCAACACTAATTGCATTTTTAGACAGACTATTCTATAGTACTCACTTTGATAAAAGTATGAAAGTGGGTGCTAGTGTTGTATGTGCCAGACGAGGTGGTTGTTCAGCTACATTTGATGAACTGAACAAGTACTTTACAATCTCAAATATGCCTGTTGCACCAAGTCAATACTGGAACAGTATTCATGGCAGAGAAAAAGGTCAAGCAGACCTTGACCATGAGGGTAAACAGACTATGAGGGTTCTTGCTCAGAATATGACATTTCTTATGAAAAGCATTGAACTTGGCAAAAAGGAATTTGGACTTCCAAAGTATGAAGAAAGAATTTTCACACACTTTATCTAATAGTTTAAAATTTATAAAGTAAAAGGGTGGACAAATTGTCCACCCTATTTCTTTGCAATATTTTTACTTACCGATTGCATCCTTATATTCACTCTTTGTTAGTTCTTCACTACCATATAGAGTGAATGGATAATCAGTATCACCGTTATTTCTTACAACACCGGCATGATTGTATCTTAGTTTCTTTGCAGTATTGTCATAATAAGTATAGTAAACATTTAGTGCATTACCGTCATCTGTGATAATCTTTTCAATCTTATAACTATGGTTATAAGCATCACCTGATGCCGGATTATCAGTATAGAACTTATTATCCTTTAGCTTGTAAGCACCATCATATTTACTACTGCTTACATCTTTACCAAATACACTCTTTACTGCTGTAACAACATCATCTTTCTTAATATAGAAACCGTTGCTGTCTTTCTTAAAGTCACCCACAAGACTCTTTGCGTTTTCATCATTTGCTGAATTAGTAGCTGAATTGATACACATATCAATTAAGTCACTTGCTGATGCTGATACAAAGTTAGGTGTATGGTGGCTGTCAGTTGGAAGCAATAAGCTAATCATCTTTACTGTTTCAGCATTAGTTAACTTTGCCTTATCAGGGTCAACTGTTGTTGGTACTGTTGAAGATGGAGTAGTTGTAGATGTGTTAACTGTAGTACTCTGTGTAGTTGTTTCATGCTTAATAATTGGATCATCGCTATAATTGTAATCATAGAACAAGTAACCTGCTACTGTTAAAGCAATAACAACAATAAATACTACAACACCGATACCGATTTTGAAACCAAGGCTTTTGCCTTTCCTTTCAAAGTCATCATCATCAATATCCATAGCATGAGATGGTACATCATAATTGCTTTCAACATCAAGATTATCACTATCAGTACCAGCACCAAGTTCATAAGTATCAAGTGGTACATCAAGAGTAAGTGTTGATTCCTTAATTTCTTCTGTAGGAATAACCTTAGTTGCCTCTACATTTTCAGATTTATTTTCTTCAGTAGAATTATCTTCCTTATCGGATAATTCTTCTACCTTTACATCTTCAATGTTTTCTTTAGTATCTGTATCTTCTTTATTTTCTTCTTCGGTAGGTTCACCATCAACATCTACAGGTGCTAAAGAACTAATGTCCTTTACATCAATAGGTGCTACTGCTTCATCAGAATTTTCCTTTGGTTCTTCCTTAGGTTCAACTTTTTCTTCTTTCTTAGAATTAACAACCGGTACATTATCTTCTTCTGCAGCAGTGCTATTTTCTAATATAGAATTAAGAAGTGACTTATCATCAAACTCACCCTTAATGTTGTTGAAACTTTCAAATAATAGAAGTAAGTAAGAAATAGGTGCAAGACCATAAGTATTTGTACCCTTTTTCTGTAATTCTTCTACTTGCTTTTCAACTGCCATTTTACCTGTGTTAAGTCTATCCTTAACTGTATTTTCTGAACAGCCTGTACCATGAGAAATTTCCTTAATACTTAGCTTGTTGTAGTAGAAAATAACAATTGTCATTCTCTGTTCAACAGATAAAGCACCTAGGATTTTGTCGATATATTCCTTAGCCTTTTTCTCACCTACAAGTTTGTTAGGCAATTCCTTTAGCATTTCAGGAATAAACTCAACTTCTTCATCTTCACCGTCTGACACAGGGAAAGAATCTACAACAGTATCCTTTAGCTGGTTGATTGTACGGTAAATTGCAATCTTGTCAATCCAAGAAGAAAATCTATCGGGATGGCTAAGTCCTGATAGGTTGCTAAAGCCTAGAACATAGCTGTCTTTCATTACTTCATTAATGCTATCCTTAGGACAACCTGCAAACTTAACTGTCTTGTACATATCCTTATATGTTAGTTTATAAAGGAATGATAAAGACTCCTTGTTGCCATCAATGGCACTATTAACTATATCAGTAGTAACCTTGTTGTTAGTGCCACACACTTTACAAAACATTTCACTACCGTTTATTTTCTTACCACATTTAACGCAGTTCATAAAATATCCTCCTGCTTAAAAACTTTTCTCTATTCTCTATAATATCTAAACTATTTAATAACTATATCATTAACCTTTGGCATCATACCAAGTCTTGCCTACTGCTGAGTCAGCAACAAGTGGCACAGAAAGTGACACTGCCTTTTCCATTTCTTCTTGAAGAATCATTGCAACTCTCATTGACTCATGACTTGGACACTCAACAATAAGTTCATCGTGTACTTGCAGTACAAGTCTTGCCTCAAGGTTTTCTTCCGTTAAACGCTTATCAACCTTAATCATTGCAATTTTGATAATATCTGCTGCTGTACCTTGGATTGGAGCATTTCTTGCTACTCTTTCGCCAAAAGCTCTTGTCATTCCGTTACTTGCAGAAAGTTCAGGCAAATACCTTCTTCTGCCAAATACAGTTTCAACATAACCTGTATCTTTTGCCTTTTCTACAACATCGTGCATATACTTATCAATACCACTGTAATGCTTTAGGTAGGACTCAATATAATTCTTAGCCTCTTTATTGGTTACACCAATATCCTTAGCCAAGGAATAAGCACCAATACCATACACAATACCGAAGTTAACTGCCTTTGCCCTACTTCTCATTTCACCGGTAACAAAGTCAAGTGGCATATTGAAAACCTGACTTGCAGTAATTGCGTGAATATCTTGATTATTCTTAAAAGCATCAATCATATTCTTGTCACCGGAAATATCGGCTAATACTCTAAGTTCAATTTGGCTATAGTCGGCATCAACAAGTACCCAACCTTCTCTTGCAGTAAAGAACTTTCTCATTTCTCTACCAAGTTCGGTTCTTACAGGAATGTTCTGTAGGTTAGGTTCTGTTGAGCTGATTCTACCGGTTCTTGTTTCTGTCTGATTAAATGATGAGTGAATTCTGCCGTCATCACCGATAACCTTTAACAGACCCTCACAATAAGTAGAATTTAGTTTACTTAATGTTCTGTACTGTAGCACCATACTGACTACAGGATGCTGATTCTTTAGACTTTCCAATACATCAGCACTTGTAGAATAGCCTGACTTAGTCTTTTTCTTACAAGGCAAAGCTAAATCTTCAAATAATGCTACACCAAGTTGCTTAGGAGAATTAATATTAAATTCCCTCCCTACTGAATTATATATCTCTGACTTAAGATTTTCAATATTTTCTTTCAACATTTTGCCAAAATCTTCAATTCCTTGTTTGTCAACTGCAAAACCTAGGTTCTCCATTTTGGCTAGTACATTTGAAAGTGGAATTTCAATTTCATTAAGCAACTTCTTTTGATTACACTGTTCTATTTTCTTTTCAAGAATATTACACAAATCAATCATTGGTGCAATATTACATAGGAATTCATCTTCACCATCATAAGTTTCAACTTCATATTCACCGTTTAACTTATCAATGTCATATGAACTTGAATTTGGATTTAACAAATATGATGCTAAAGTAATATCAAAAACAAGGTTCTTGATTTCAAAACCGATTTTATCAGCATAAGCAAATAATTCTTTTGAAGAATAAACATACTTTTTGTTTTCACTTTTTAGTACAGTATCAACATCAGTAGTTTTGATGATTTCATTTTCTTCTATTATATATAGATAGTCAATATCACCTTTACTTTTGCTATTACTATAAATATACAATTCTTTGCCTGATAAATCAATGGTATTTTTTTCATTTAAAGAATATTTTTTCTTTTCTTTAGGTGTTTCCTCTGCTGACTCAACTTCTTTTAGCTTAAACTTATCTATTAAGGAAAAAAGTTCTAGTTTTGCCATCATTCTTGATGCCTCATCCGGCTGAGTACAATTTACAAGATAATGATTAATATCGGTATCAATAGGAATATCAAGCTTGATTTCACCTAACATTCGTGACATATAGGCACTATCTTTGTTTTCACGAAGTTTCTTCCTCATACCATCTTTAATATCAATAGTATCTAGGTTTTCATATATATAGTCAAGGTTATTAAATCTTTGGATTAAGTCACCTGCACCTTTAGGTCCAATACCGGGAACACCGGGAATACAGTCTGATGAATCACCTTGAATAGCTTTAATCTCAATAAGCTGTCTTGGTGTTACACCATAGTCCTCCATAATCTTCTTTTCATCATAAAGTATAGCATTAGCCTTGCCACCTTTAGTGGATGCAAGTCTTACTGTTACCTTATCATTAATAAGTTGAAGCGAATCTCTATCTCCTGTAGCAAGTACACATTCATCACCATTAACCTTACAAGTATGAGAAAGTGTACCTAGAATATCATCAGCCTCATAACCTTCCTTAGTTATAATAGTATAGCCAAGTAAAGTTAATAAGTCCTTTAAAGGTTGCAACTGCTGATGTAGTTCTTCAGGCATACCTTTTCTGTTAGATTTGTACCCATCGTATGCTTTGTGTCTAAAGGTTGGTGCTTTTAAGTCAAAAGCAATAGCCACTGCATCAGGGGTAACATCTTCCTGTATTTTAAGTAGCATTGTTAAAAAGCCATATATTGCATTAGTAAACTGACCATCTTTTGTAGTCAATAATCTTATTCCATAGAAAGCTCTGTTTAGAATTGAATTTCCGTCAACAACTAAAAGTTTCATATATACTTCCTTTCAAAAGTTCTAACTTACATTATAATATAGAAACACAAATGTTTCAAGAATGATTAAAGTTTTTGTGAAACTATATATTGTGGTATATGTTATATATTGCCACAAAGGTAAGGTGTTTATTTCCTAATAAGAATATTATACTTTAACTATTGAACATTTTACTATACCTATACTATATATTGTGTGTTTACAATTTTGTAACACAATCTATTGTAAATCCCATAAAATCTAGTATTTATAAAATTACATAAAATTTATTCGTTAAATTGGTAATAATAACGGTTGACTTAACACAATATATGGCATATACTAATAAGGCACGAAAAAAACAAACATTTTATTTATTTTTAATTTACATAAGGTAATTTGATGATTTTGTTTTACAATATATGATATTTTACATGGGAGGAACGAAATGATTACTGAAATCACCAAGAGAGATGGTAGAAAAGAACCATTTGAAATTGAAAAAATAACTAATGCGATTTTTAAGGCAGCACAGGCAATTGGTGGCTCAAACTATGAAGAAGCTGAGGATTTAGCCAACAAGGTATGCGACTATATTGAAAATGTTGAGAAAATTCCTGCACCAACAGTTGAACATGTACAGGATACTGTTGAAAAGATGATGATTGAAAACGGTCATGCAAGAACAGCTAAGGAGTTCATTCTTTACAGAGCAGAAAGAACAAGACATAGAGAAATGAACACAAAGCTAATGAAGATTTATGAGGATTTAACTTTTAAATCAGCTAAAGATAATGATGTTAAGAGAGAGAATGCTAACATTGACGGTGATACTGCAATGGGCACTATGCTTAAGTATGGCAGTGAAGGTGCTAAGCAGTTCTACAAAATGTACATCCTTAACCCTAAACACGCTAAGGCTCACGAAGATGGCGACATTCATATTCATGACCTTGACTTCTTAACACTAACAACTACTTGTTGTCAGATTGACCTTGTAAAGCTATTTAAGGGTGGTTTCTCTACAGGTCACGGTTATCTAAGAGAACCTAATGATATTGCTTCTTACTCAGCACTTGCTTGTATTGCTATTCAGAGCAACCAAAACGACCAGCACGGTGGTCAGTCAGTACCTAACTTTGATTATGGTATGGCTCCGGGTGTTAAGAAAACTTATGTTAAGCTATATCGTCAGAACCTAGCAAGAGCTATTGAACTACTTGCAGAAGTTGATGACATTGACGAAACAGTTGCTACTGCAAGTGAAATTATTGAAAAGGCAAAAGAAATCAGTGGTGACCAGCCTTCTCTACAGGCAGGTGAAGAATATGCTAAGGCTGAACTTCCAATTCTTGTAGAAATGTATGGTGAACAAATGGGTGGTAAAATTCAGAGATTTGCTAAGAAGCATGCTGAAAAGGAAATTGACCGTTCAACATATCAGGCAATGGAAGCACTTATCCACAACCTAAACACAATGCATTCAAGAGCAGGTGCTCAGATTCCATTCTCATCACTAAACTATGGTACTGACACAACTCCTGAAGGCAGACTTGTTATTAAGAACATCCTTCTTGCTGAAGATGCAGGTCTTGGTAACAACGAAACTCCTATCTTCCCTATCCACATTTTCAAGGTTAAGGAAGGTGTTAACTATAATCCGGGTGACCCTAACTATGATTTATTCAAGTTAGCTATGAAGGTTTCTGCTAAGCGTCTATTCCCTAACTTTAGCTTTATTGATGCTCCATTTAACCTACCTTACTATAAGCCTGGTCATCCTGAAACAGAAATTGCATATATGGGTTGCCGTACAAGAGTTATGAGCAATGTTTACGACCCAACAAGAGAAATTACATATGGCAGAGGTAACCTATCATTTACTTCTATCAACCTACCTAGACTTGCAATTCTTGCTAACAAGAACATTGACTTCTTCTTTGAACAACTAGACAGAATGGTTGACCTAGTTACTGACCAGCTACTTGAAAGATTTGAAATTCAGTGTCAGAAAAAGGTTCTTAACTACCCATTCCTAATGGGACAAGGTATTTGGCTAGACTCAGACAAGCTAAACCCTAATGATGAGGTTAGAGAAGTTCTAAAGCATGGTACACTAACTTGTGGTTTCATTGGTCTTGCTGAATGTCTAAAGGCTCTTACAGGTAAGCACCACGGTGAAAGTGAAGAAAGCCAAAGACTTGGTCTTGAAATTGTTGGTTACATTCGTAAGAAGATGAACGAAGCTACTGAAAAGTATCACCTAAACTTCTCAGTTATTGCTACTCCTGCAGAAGGTCTATCAGGTAGATTTGTTCGTATTGATAAAGAAAAGTTCGGTATTATCCCAGGTGTTACAGATAGAGATTACTACACTAACTCTTTCCATGTACCTGTTTACTACAATATTTCAGCATTTGATAAGATTAGAATTGAAGCTCCTTATCACAACCTAACTAACGGTGGTCACATCAGTTACATTGAACTTGACGGTGACCCAACAGAAAACCTAGATGCTTTTGAATCAGTTATTAGATATATGAAGGAACAAGGCATTGGCTATGGTTCAATTAACCACCCTGTTGACAGAGACCCTGTATGTGGTCACACAGGTATTATCGGTGATGTTTGTCCTAAGTGTGGCAGAAAAGAAGGAGAATCAGGTAAGGGCTTTGAAAGAATCAGAAGAATTACCGGTTATCTTGTAGGTACAGTTGACCGTTTCAATGATGCTAAGAGGGCTGAAGTTGAAGACAGAGTAAAACACACACTAACAACTGATTGTGGTTGTCTTGACTGTGAGGAGGCTATTTAATGGCTGACAATATAGTCAGACTTGCCGGTGTAATTAAGGAATCTATCGTTGATGGTCCCGGAATTAGAATGACAGTTTTCACACAAGGTTGCCCTCACCACTGTGAGGGTTGCCATAATCCTGAAACTTGGGACTTTGAGGGTGGTTTTGATTGTGACATTGAAAAATTAATCAATACTGCTAAGAAAGACCCACTACTTCAAGGACTTACCTTTTCCGGTGGTGAACCATTTGCACAAGCTAAGCCACTTGCAAAACTAGCAAAAATGTGTCACGAAAACGGATATAATGTTTTCTGTTACACAGGTTATACATTTGAAAAGTTAGTTTCTTCCTTTGACACTCACCCTGAATGGAAAGAACTTTTGGAGGAAGTTGACTATCTTGTTGATGGTCCCTTTATCCTTGCTGAAAGAAGTTTAATGCTACACTTTAGAGGTAGCAAAAATCAGCGACTACTTGATGTTAAAAAGAGTTTAGCTGAGAACAAGGCTATTGATGCAGAAAATGTATAATTTTTAATAAGTGATTAAGAGTCACTCCCTATGTAAAACAAATTTAATTAAAATAACCGACCTAAGTTAGAATCAGTCTAGTTAGGTCGGTATTTTTATGCCATAAATTTGTAAAAAAGAAAGACAGTATAAACTGCCTTTCTATAATAATTATTTAATTAGAAGCTACCACTTGAACCACCATGAGAAGTACCTGATGAACTAGTATGTGTACTAGAGCCACCACTGCTACTATCATTATCCTTTGGTTTAGCAGTTTTACTTATATTACGGTACAAGTAAAGGTCACTGCATTCTGTAACATTAAATGAACCACTCTTAACATAGCTACTTGCCAATGGCTGCATACGAACAGACTTTAGCTTTGACTTCATAATAAGTACAACAATGAAACCAACTAAAGCACCCATACCTACACCACCGAATATAATATAGTATATTGGAATTATAGTCTTAGGCTGATTGTTTACATCATATGGTTCATCAGTTATAGCCTTATTAATATAGTCATCACACATTGTGACAAATGTATCAAATGCATCATAGTATTCACCATCGCTTAAATATGGCTTAACATCATCCATAATTCTTTCTTGACCATAGTCTGTGAAATATGGAATACCGGCACCTGTTGTACTAATAGCCCATTTTCTATTTTCCATATCTAGCAAGAAAAGAATACCATCGTGATTATCTCCCTCACCATAACCTTTATAGTCAAAGAAATCATCAGCATATTCTGTAGGTGTTTTGTCACCAATAGACTTTTCGGTAACAATAACAACATCAAATGTATATTTTTCTGATACAGTATCAATGTGTTCCTTTAATTGACTATATTCATCTTCTGAAAGTAGCTTTGCATTATCTACAAGCCTACCATATGTACTAGCACCTTCACTTTCGGCAAAAGCAGGAAGTACAGACAATGATACTAGAAAAATTGCAAAAATAATTGAAATAACTCTCTTTTTCATTTTAGTACCTCCTTACAGTAAATTATATAACAAGCCAATTATAATAATAACTGCCGCTATAGAACCTGCAATAATGGCAAAATATCTCCAAAATGCACCCCAATCAATAGGTAGGTCACCAACCATTTTACCGGTTTGACCATTCATTGCAAATAGGAAATTTTGACCATTCCAAGAGGTATTAAGTATCCAAACAGGATATAGTGCGTATTTTGAAGTACCGTTTTGGAACTGCACACTTGAACTCTGTGTCATTAGAGAAGAATACTCACTTGCAGTTTCTCTAAACAACTGTTCGGTAGTATATTTAATTCTCTGATTAGCTCTGTCGATACTGTTTTCCTTTGTAACATCATACTTATCAGCAAGATAACCTGCTAAATAAGCAGTTTGGAAATCTACTGCTTCATCAAAGTTAAAAGGTTCGATACTTTCCATAAGGTCATCAGGCATTTGGCTTGAACCATCAACCGGTACATTAGTAAAGCCAACATTACCACCTCTGCCAACTAGGTAATATTTGGTTTCTGTGTAATCATAGTCACTATCGCTCCAATGTCTTACCTTTGTACCTTTGTACTGAATATGAGCCTCAGTATCAGCATCAAATAACCAAAATGGCACATACATACCACGAATTTGGTCGATATGATTTTTGTCTTTGAAGATTTTTGGAACTAGTTTCTTGTTAACATGTTTAGAAAGTGCCTTGATAGCATCTTCCTTAGTTAGTCTAAACGGGATAACATAATCAGGCTTTAGGTCACCTGAGAATCTACCCTTTAACACAACAGGGTTGCCACAATACGGACAACTTGTTGCACCGGTATTTTCATCGGCAACAATTTCACCACCACAAGAATTACATACATAAACTGACATACCTTCTGTTTCTTCTTCAGTAAATGTTTGTTCATTGGAATTATCCCAATTCATATTGTCCTGTGCATTTTTCTTAAGGTCCTCATCATATGACTTTAGAGTTTCCATATCAAACTCAGTATCACAATAAGGACATTTCATTTTCTGCAATTTACTGTCAAAGTTAATTGCACCACCACAGCAGGGACATTTATACTCAAGCATATCTGCCATATATTCTATTCTCCTATATTACCTAATTAAATTATTTTACAATATCGTTATCATCAAAAACATCCCCACATTCAGGGCAGAACTTTGGATGTGATGTTGGGTCTTCAGGTGTCCAACCACACTTATCGCAACGGAAAGTTTTCTTTTCTTCAGGTTTCTTAGAACCACATTCAGTACAGAACTTACCAAAGTTCTTTGCACCACAAGAGCAAATCCAAGAACCATCATTTTCAGGCTTCTTATTACCACAATTTGTACAGAATTTGCTTGTATTTGTAGTACCACAAGAACATACCCAACTGTCTTCACCGGCACTTTGTTGTGGTGTCTGAGTTGGTTGTGGTTGCTGAGGCTGTTGCATTTGTGCTTGTTGTTGAGCATACTGCTGAGCCTGTTGTTGCTGACCCATTTGGAATAGACCGTTTACATTACCGGCGTTACCAGCCTGTTGAGCCATACCCATTCCCAAAAAGCCTGTAAATGCACCGGCTTCATTTTCTGCTGCTGCTTTCATAGCATCTGCTTGAGCACCAACTAATGTTGCTGCTGCCATTGTAGGGTCACGCATAACTGCTGTACGCTGAGCCTGTTTAATCATTTCGGCATCTTCAGGTGGAAGTGTAATAGGATTCATAGCAATTGAAATTACCTGAATACCTCTTAACTGTGCCCACTTTGCAGTTAGGGCAGTATTCATTGCCTCAGAAAGTTCTTCAGCATGAGCCGGTAGTGCTGATGGACGAACCTGCATATCGGAAATCTTTGCAAATGCCGGTTGTAAAGCTGAGACAAACTCAGTTTTTAGCTGAGAGTCAATCTCACCACGAGTATAGTCACCCTGAACATTACCACAAACATTTGTGTAGAATAGAATTGGGTTTACAATCTTGTATGAGTAAACACCACTACATCTAACTGATACATCAACATCAAGACCAATATTTTTATCAACTACCCTAAATGGAATTGGGTTTGGTGTACCAAACTTATTTTCAAGAATTTCCTTAGTGTTGATATAGTAAATTCTTTGGTCAGAAGGCTTATCGCCACCAAAAGTAAAACGCTTACCAATATCTCTAAAAGTATCTAAGATACCTGCACCTAAGCCACCTGTAAATACACTAGGAGCTGTCATACTATCAAAGATATATTCTCCCGGTTCTGCACAAATATCTACTACCTTACCCTGTTCAACAATTAGCATACACTGACCGTCAGCAACTGCTAACACTGAACCGTTAGTAATAACATTGTCTGTACCCTTTGTATTTGATGAACGCTTACCTGTACGGTGAACACCCTTTGTTACCAGTACATCTTTTGGCATTGACTCGCAGTAGAAAAACTCTTTCCACTGGTCAGCCATAACACCACTTGCTGAACCGGCAATAGCTTTTATAAGACCCATAATTAATCTCCTTTTAATTTTAAAATAATATATTAAATAAATGTTTACAACTTACATAAGTATTATACAGTATATTCTACAAAAAATAAATACTTTTCTACAAAATAATACATATTTTTTAGAATTTATCAATTTTAAAATTCACAATACCAATATATTAATCATATTATATAAATGAGTTTTAAAGAACTTAATTTAGAAAAAGGAGAATTACATTGGTAGAAGAAATTTTTAAGAGTTATGGTATCTCACCAATACCATCTGATTATACAGAAGCTATGGCTTATGTGCCATATCAAAGCAACAATCCAAAATTTTATTCAGTAGCACATGGTTTTGAGGCAGGGACAATGTTCCCTACCCTACACAAACCATTTTTCGGTTCTAAATGTACAGGTGGCAAAAATGATGACTGAAAGAGATATTCTGCTTAAGAAACTAAGTTCGGTAGCATTTGCAATGTTTGAAATCAGACTTTTTCTAGATACTCACCCTGACTCAACAGATGCTATGGCTAAATTTGATGACTTAAATGATAAATATGTAAAACTGAAAGAAAAATTTGAAGATGAATACGGTCCACTAATGAGTAAAGATGCTGATAGTCCCGTTCAATGGATAAAAGGACCTTGGCCTTGGGAGGTGCAGTAAATGTTTGTGTATGAAAAAAGACTTCAGTACCCTATCAGAATAAAACAAACTAACCCAAAACTTGCCAAAATCATCATTGCACAATATGGGGGACCTGATGGTGAGCTCGGTGCATCACTTAGATATTTAAGTCAGAGGTACACAATGCCGTTCCCTGAACTTCAAGCAACACTTACCGACATAGGTACAGAAGAACTTGGTCACCTTGAAATGATAGGCACTATTGTTTATCAGCTAACTAAAGACTTAACAGAAGACCAATTAAAAGATGCTGGATTTGATGCTTATTTTGTTGACCATACAACCGGTGTTTATCCTTGTGACGCAAATGGTACACCATATACAACAGCGTCAATGCAAGTAAAAGGTGACGCAATAACCGACTTGCATGAAGATATGGCAGCAGATGAAAACATCAACTAAACAGTAGTAACCCTATATAAGCAATAACGACCATACAAGAGCAATCGCTCCTGATGGTCGTTTTTGTTTTATTAATTATCTTATAACTAAATAGCATCTTCCCTACTGTCAATATAATACTGCATTATATTGAAAAATACAATTACTTTTTACTGCAAAGCTAAGATAATTTTCAAAATTCGTTCTTTCATATCATCGCTACATTTTTGAAGTTCAATTAGTATTGATTCTTCTAAAGATGAACTTGGATTCACATACTCTCCTGAAAGAATATAATCCACAGTAACACCCATAGCATTACATACAGAAACAAGTGTTGGCAATGAAATTTTAACCTTATTGTTTTCTATATTACTAATATGACTTGGATTAACTCCGGCAGCATTGGCAATGTATTCTTGAGTTAAACCTTTAGATACACGAACATCATGTATTCTTCTGCTTATTCTTTCAAAATCAAGCTGTTTTTTATCATTCATTACAAAATACCTCACAATTTTTTAATTTTTTTGTTTAGCTTATTGTAATATTTCATTAGCTATGATATAATAATGTAGAACTATATAAATATTAGTTATAGATAATATTATTTTGTTATTATTTATGTATATAAACTTTATAATTATTTAGTACCAACTATGAATAATAAACTAGTTTTTTTACACTAGATTATTATTTCAAAAAATATTACAAAAATGAGATTTAGGAGAATGATTATGAAAAAAAGGAATAACGAAATATGTCTAAATACCAAATATAAGAACAAAGTTCTATATTCAAAAAAGTTCTCACTTATAAGCGTAATTATATTAATTCTATGCTTTACCCTCATATTGCCCGGTTGTGGTAACAATGAACCATCGAAAACTGTTGTTGGTGGTGACGATTATTACAATGATGATCAAAATGTAGATAACAACCAAGATGTTAATCAAAATGAATACGAAAATGAAGAAGAGGAAGAAAACAGTTATGTTGGTATTTGGGTTTCAAAACCTATTTATTGGTTAGGTGCGATTTATGGTGAAGCAATCGAAATATATAGTTATGACAACAATACTATTGAATTTGAACGTAGAAGATATGCACCAGAAAAGCATGGTACTTTAAATTGGGAAGAAGTTAAAAATAGTAGAATTCATGATACCGTTGAAATTAAGAAGGCACATATAGGACACGGAATACCATATTTTGATTTATTAAAAGACCCAAAAAATATATATAATTTTTCTGTCTATATAGATGGTGATTCCTTATATTTTGAAGAATATGGCAAAGAAGAAAATCTACTGTATCCAAGTGATTTCACTTCACTTGATACTTGTGTAGCCTTTTTTAATATTGCTTATGAAGATTATACTGATAGTTTTTACAACGGATTCAAACTTGAAAATAACAAATCCGTATCCGACTATACTGAAGAAGACTTTCTTCCTGATTTTGATTGGAAACAAATTACCGTAGATACTATAAAAGGCTCAACAGAATCTATCTATAATGAAATTATAAATTCATTAAAAAAAGATATAAAGAATTTTGATGAAAGTAGAATATATGGCAACAGATTTCTTACTTTTTCAGCAGAAAAAAATTTTTCTAGTGATATAAAAAATTTAAATATAACTGTTTGGTTAGAATATGACGGTAATAATGATCGGGTAACCTCTACATATATCAAAGCTACCGGCACATTTGATGGTATTACAAAAATAGAATACTCCGGCAAAGATTTTAAATTGACTGATTCATTGTTAGAAAATCTTAAGACATATGAAGATATAACTTATAGGGAAATACATGAATATGATAACTACAGAAATGATTATATTCGTGTTGAAGATAATTCAAATTGTATGGAGTTTAAAGAAAATGGAAATATGCTAGACTATGTTTGCCGTTTCTAAAAGGAGGACATTATGAATTTTTGGGATTTAAGAGTAAGGATGTTTATAGGTTGTGGAGTTGCTTTATTAGTTTTATTATTCACCGGAATAAAAGGCTGTAGTGATGAAAAAGATAGAAATACACAAAGCTCTTCTGACAGTCAGTATAGTTATTCTGATGATAGTTATTCTGACGATAACGATAATAATTATAGCAATGAAGATGATGATAATAATTATACCTCTTCAGGTTATATTGGTGACAACTATATAGAGATAGTTGACTATCGCTTTGGCGAGACTGAATATGATAGAGATCCGGTAATAATTGTTACATATAATTATACAAATTACAGTAACGAAGCTAGAAGTTACACTTACAATTTAAGTGATAATGTATATCAAAATGGTATTCAATTAGAACAAGAACTTTTTTCTGATATTAGAAATGAAGAAATAGATAATTCTATGCCAAATAAAAATATACAACCCGGTACAACTATTACATTTGATAAAGCATATATATTACAAAATGATTATGATGATGTAGATGTGGAAGTTACACCTTTTTTATCAACTAGTAGTAGTGATAAAGTATCAAAAACATTTTATTTAGAATGATTAATTTAGTATAGTAAAAATGGAGGTATTGCTATGTTTTGTAGGAAATGCGGTAAAGAACTATCTGACAATGCAAAATTTTGCAATAGATGTGGAACACCTGTTAATAAAGATAATAAGGAAAAATCAAATTCAGGTAATGAAACACAACAACAAGAAGTTGAAGTGGTACATAATATTCCGGTAACTGAATCGGAAAAAACAAATAATGATGGTAATGTGGAAACCGATAGCATCAAACAAACTATCATTGATAACAATGATGAAACTGATGATGTAAGACAAGCTGATATTAGTAGCAATAAGGATACTGATAATGTAGGACAACCTAGCATTGATGACATTACAGATACTGATGCCTCAGAAAAAGTTGATCAAGAAAATTTAGATAAACTTTTATTAGCAGAGATACACAGACAGTATGATGCTACTCATCCAAATGAGCATAATGAAGAAACGAAAAAGGAAACCAATAGTACAAACAAAACAGCACATTATTATGAAACTTATGCACCGGATATTCCGGCTAATTTGGAAAAATCTAATGTTGAAACAACTACTAAAAAACAAAAAGAAAAGAAGTTTGTTTATGATTATAGCAAAAGAAGATTTGCTTTAACTATATTCTTATCCATATTTCTTGTTATTTTTGCTTTTAATACCTGTACTATTTTTTCGGTTAGAAATCTTATAACCAAAAGTAATATTGAAAAATTATTTGTTAATGTAGATATAGGTAATTTTGATGTTGTTTATTCTGATAAAAATGATTCTAAATTTTCACTTGGACAACAGATAATGAATCTAATGGGTGATGAGATTGTAGATAAATATGATATATCTGAAACTGATATGACTGATTTTCTTTCTGATGAAGAAATTGAAGAAGCTATAGGAGATATATACTATGATCATTTTACAGATGTTCTTGAAAGTAAAAATACATATAAAGTTACTGCAACAAACTTTGTAAATATTTTTAGAAACCACAAGGATAAAGTAAAAGAAAAGTTGGGTTTTTCTTTTGATGATGAAGATTATAATATAATGCAAAAAAAGTTTCATTATGGATTTTTAAGTGAAATGCCAACTTCTGCTTTCTTATATGCAAAATATCTTGTCAGCACAGTTAAAACTTTAGTATCAAGCAAAATGCTATGGTTAAATATTTGTCTATTTGCCATATTTAGTGTAATAATTTATGCAGTCAATAAATTCAACTTAGATTATACAATTACATTTGTAGTTTTTAGTATGGCTTTTGGAATAGTCTTTCTGTTATTAACAATAATATTTGGAATTTTGCACCATGGTCCGAATTTCTCCCCATTATTTATAAGAACATTTTTAATTATTTTAGCAATTATATTAATACCAATAGGTATAATGTTTTTGAAAGAAAAAATTCATGATTTTTTATCTGACCAAAATAAAAATAAAGAACAAAATTAACGAGGTAACAAGTTATGAAATGTAGTAATTGTAATACAGAATTTGATTCAAAAAAATGTCCTAACTGTGGAAAAGATCCACAAGAACCGGCAAGCGATTTCAGAAAAAGAATGTATACTACAGTAGCAGTTATTGTATTCGTACTTTCTATAGTAGCATCATTATTGATTGTGGATCTTGTAAAAGATTATAATTCAAATACATACAATAAAAAGCCTAATTCTGCAAGCACTAATTCTAATACTAGTAATTATGACAACAATAGCGATCAATCAACTGATTATGATAACAATGATACCGATTCTGACGATGATAGCTATAACGAAGATAATGACAATGATGACAGTGATAGTGATGATAACTATAGCAATGATATTTTCGATGATAACGGTAATATTGATGACGATTTAAAAGAATTATATAATCAGCAAATAGATGAATATTACGAAAATTACGGTTCTGATACAACAGTTACAAGTTATGACATTAATGGTGATGGTGTTGATGAATTGATACTTTCACATGGTAAAGATACTTATGATTGGACTAATGATGTATATGACTTTTCCGATGGTAACATCTCCCCTGTAGGTTCTTTCCGTAATCATGTAACATTTTATAAGCCTGAAGGAGATGATGATGGTGTCATTTCCGTATGGCGAACAATGGGTTATCAAGAAATATCTCAAATTACTATTGATGATGAAGGTAGATTGAACGTTAAAACAATTGATGAAAAACAAATAGCAACAGCTGACAAAGGTTATCAAGGAAATAGAATTGAAACATATATACTCGGTGATTATTTCGGTGAAAAAGAAGGTGCTTATAATAATGATAATGAAACAATTTCATATTATGATATGAACGCAACTGTAGATTCAAAAAATTGGGAAATTCATGTTACTGATGCTTATAATGATTCAGATGATTATCCAACTATAAACGTTAAATGTAAAATTAAAAACATAAGCAAAAGCGATAAACGATTTATAATGATTGGTAATGTTCAATTATATGTAAATGGTATTCATTATGATGGCATAGGTAATAGAAATAATGAAGTAATAGCCAGTGGAGAGTCTTTCGATACAAGCCTTGAATTTTCTTTAACAGATTTAAGTGTTGATGATCTAAAAACAACCGATGTATTTCTATCTGTTGAAGGAACTAATATATTGCTTGACACTTTACGAAAGTAATTATTTATAATTGGAGATAAAAATGTTTTGCAAAAAATGCGGTAACAAATTAGAAGAAGGATCATTATTTTGTGATCAATGTGGCGAACCTGTTTCAAAAAGGGCACTACAAAATGAACGAGCTACTAAAAATAAAGTAGAAGTTGTTGATAAAAGTGAGCAAGTACCTGGGAATGATCCTGCTTACTTATATAAAGAAGAACTAGAGTCAAAGTCACATAGTAACAAAGGCATTGTAATGCTGATTTTAATAATAGCAATTATAATAGTGGCTACTGTATTACTAATTATTAATATCGTAAATCCGAAAACAGATGATAATGCCAACAGTACTACAACAACTACAACACAAGTAGAAACTACTACCGAACTTGAAACAACAGAACCTGAAACTACTGAACCTGAAAAATCATATGATGATCTCTATTATAATTGTTTAAATAAGATCTACAAGGAATATGGACAAGATGCAAGGTATGCATTTTATGATTTTAATAAGGACGGTATTGATGAACTTATTGTTTCATATGGTAAATGTGATTTAGAATGGATGAATGAAGTATATATCATAAATGACGGCAAAATCTATTCAGCCGGAACATTTGGTAAGCCGTCAGCTTTCTACATAGATGAAAATGATGAAGGCATCTATGCAATATGGTCTAAACAAGGTTGTGGCCTAATCCAACATATAACAATGGAAGAAGGAGACAACCAAATTACAGTAGAAGATACAGAAAGCCAAGATTATTCAAGTTATGAATCTAATGAACCATTAGAGAATAATCGTGTGAAACTATATCTAGATAATTATTAATTCCGAAAATAAGCGTGTGAAATTCCACTATGAGGCACGCCCCACTTTTTATTACCTTTTCTAAAAGCTTTCAAGTCAAAAAATGAAGCGTGCCTCATACCGTCCTTCCCCACGCTTATTTTTTGGCTTTTATCTTTTAGTTTTAAGATTGAAATTCTGTAATATATAACATTATAAATTTATATTCATAATATTAAATTTCACAAAAGTATAAACCTGCAAGACCAAGAGCCTTGCAGGTTATCTTTTATTTAACTTTCATTGAAACAATATATGATTTTTTAATTATTTTTTATTAGCGATAAAACATAAAACTACTGACCAGCCCCAGATTGTACAGACATTACAAAAACAGGCCATTTTACGAAAATGAATATATCCTATGTACCGTAAACTGTGTACCTAATAGCTTTTGGACTTTGAGCAATCAAATGTGCATATCGTAAAGCTTCACTCTCTTTTTTATGCATATAACAAAGAATATAACCGCCGTATACATCCTTGCTTTATTCCCTCATTTGTACGATAATTTGGGGACAATTTTAGAATAAACTTCATTGACACAAAGTATAGCATTAGATATAATATTTTATAGAAACATTGTTATATCTAAGAGTTGGCATTATGCAGAAGCTTATAAAACAGATAAGAGCATATTTGAATATAAGTCAAACTGAGTTTGCCGAACAACTTAATGGTACCTTCCAAACCGTAAACCGTTGGGAAAACGGTCGTGCCATACCAAATAAATTGGCACAATCAAAGATGTTTGATTTATGCTAGGAAAAACAAGCCTCTGCCCTGACAATGAAACGCAACTATATGATTTTTCACACAATGGATCCCGTTCTTGCTATTGAAGATTTGAAAGAAATCCATAATCAGAAACGATAATTCGTTTTTGAGGTGCAATATGGTACTTGAAAATATTGACAAAGCATATAAAAGTTATTGACTACAGTTACTACTATGAGGAATATACAACCTTTAAGGCTGAAGAATTATTATGATGAAATGAGGTACAAATATGTCCGACAAAAATTGGCAATTTGAACTTGAAGAATATATAAAGCAAGGCGAACCCAACAAAGCAGAAAAAAGCGAAGCATGGCAAACAGCTATCGGCTTGCAAGCTGTTGACGGACTGAATACTTCTGACTATTTGTTAGGCACCGCCAAAGAACATATTGAAGGTAAAATCACAATTGACGAAGCGCAAAAGCGTATTCACAGTTATTATGAACATCGTTCTATACGCACAGAAGCAGAAAATGAAACCAAAGAGGCAGATATTGTTTCAGCAAGAATCGCAAAACTGTTGGGCGAAAAAGCGTTTCAGTTCTCCCCTGCTGAGTGGATTTCAATTCATCGCAGATTATTTGATGGTGTATTCAGTCACGCAGGTCAAGTTAGACAGTATAACATCACAAAGAAAGAGTGGGTACTGAACGGTGATACTGTCATCTATGCAGATTGGAACAGTATTAGGGAAACTTTGGATTACGATTTTTCCACCGAAAAACAGTTTTCTTACGAAGGCTTGTCCGTAGATGAAGCTGTAAAACATTTGGCAAAATTTGCTTCCGATATTTGGCAAATTCATCCCTTCAGTGAAGGAAACACCCGTGCAACTGCCGTATTTATGATAAAATATATGAAAACTTTCGGATTTAGCGTAAACAACGATGCATTCGAGAAAAATTCTTGGTATTTTCGAAATGCTTTGGTTCGTGCAAATTACAACAACTTACAAAAAGGCATTCATTCCACAACTAAGTTTTTGGAAATGTTCTTTTCAAATCTTTTGTTAGATACCAGTTATGAATTAAAGAACAGATATATGCACATTGATTTTGAGGATAAAAGCAATTCCCAAAGTGTCAATTCTAAAGTTTCAAAGTCTCAATTTGACACTTTGGAATGTACCTTAGATGAACTTGCGGTTTTAGAATTGATTGCAAAAAATCCAACTATCAAACAACAAGAGCTTGCTCAAACAACCGGAAAGTCTCTCAGCACCATAAAGCGAATTATGAAATCCTTACAGGATAAAAACTATATCCGCAGAGAAAGTGGCAAGAGATACGGCAAGTGGGAAGTTTTGGTTTGAATTTAAAAAATTGAAATCTTATTATCCCATATATTTTATTGCACCTATTAAAATATTTTGTAGGCAGATAATTACTAACATAAAGAATTATATTAATTCGAAAATAAGCGTGTGAAATTCCACTATGAGGCACGCCCCACTTTTATTACCTTTTCTAAAAGCTTTCAAGTCAAAAAATGAAGCGTGCCTCATACCGTCCTTTCCCACGCTTATTTTTTGCTTTGCTAACTTGTTATATTAAATAAAGGATAATTATAATGATATAATTATGGCAAACTACTAAAAATGTTAAATATGTAGGTCATCTATAATAAATTATAGAGAACACTTATTGATAAATTAAGTAAAATGTTCTTGCAATCATAAAAGTTCTCATGATAACGTGTAAAAATCTTGAATATAGTGTAGTAATATGTATATTACAATTACATAGAGTCAAAAAATAAATATTATGCAATATCAAATATAGAAAACTAGACTATTAAATTAATTTGAAAATGACTTATTTTGCATTTTTAGGTAATTAAATAAAGAAAGGAAGTAATGCTTTGTGAATAATAAATATAAAATGCCAACAAGGTCAACACTAAAACAAAGAAGTTCAACTATAAATAATGCATTTGCTATGTCAATTACACCATATATTAAACCAAGTGATTCTGACTTAATTGATTACTATGAAAGGTTAAGAATCAATAATGGACAGTGCGCATATTGTTTAAGAGAAGGGAATGGACGAGATCATTTAAAACCATTAGTTTGCGACGGTATGCCGACAGGTTATATAACTGACATTCATAACCTTGTACCTTGTTGTCCGGCGTGTAACAGCGCAAAAGGTTCAAAAACATTTGAGGATTGGTATAAATCCGAAAAAAATATTGAACGTTTAAAAAAACTTGGATTAACTGACGAAGAAATTGATGAACGTTACAATACTATTATAGAATTTAGTAAAAGCATACCCTCTCCTATCGATTATGAAAAAATAGTTGGAAAGGAATCTTGGGAAGAATATAATAAAAGGAGAGAAAAACTCATTAAACAATTAGATGAAGACCAAAATTTTTGTAATGAGTTGTACAGTATTATTATGAAAGAATACCAACAGAATAAGGAGTTGGATAATAAATAGTTATAAATCTTCTTTTTAATATATTCATTTCTTTATTAACCATAAATTTCTCAATTTTATTAAATACATAAGGAAATTGCAGAATTACATAAAAACAAGTGTATAATATATACTTGCATATGACCGGACTAGTTCCGTTTCAAGAACACGGAACATAGGAACATAGAACCCCATAGGCTTAATTGCCTATGGGGTAATTTTTATGTAAATCTCAGAAAAATCAAACAAATACTATAGTAGTGAATAATGATAATAATATACTTATTATCTTCGTTATTTAAGCAGCTATATAAACAATATTAAAATTTTTAAAAGGAGAGATTTTTATGGCAGCAAATGTAGAAACAATGTTTTATGTAAGAGAAAAGCCTTGGCATGGACTTGGTACAAAGGTAATGGAAGCACCTACTTCTAAAGATGCTTTAATATTAGCAGGTCTTGATTGGAAAGTTCAGCAAAAGCCTATCCTTACAGAATCTAATCAACTTATTCCTGGTTACAAAGCTAATGTTAGAGATATTGATAACAAGGCTTTAGGTGTAGTAAGTGACAAATACAAGGTAATTCAAAATGATGAAGCCTTTGCATTTACTGATGCATTACTTGGTGAAGGTGTCAGATATGAAACTGCAGGTTCACTTAAAGGTGGCAAAACTGTTTGGATGTTAGCAAGGCTACCTCAAGAATATATTATCGGTGGAGAACAAATTTGTCCTTACCTTGTATTTAGCAATACCCATGACGGTTCAGGTGCAGTTAAGGTTGCAATGACACCTATTAGAGTTGTTTGCAGTAATACCCTTAACCTATGTTTAAGTTCCGCAAAAAGAAGTTGGTCTATGATCCATACAGGAGATATTAACCTAAAACTTGAAGAAGCAAAGAACACATTGTTCCTTGCACAAAGTTATATGAACGAACTTGGCAAAGAGTTTGATTCATTAAGCAAGATAAAAATTTCTGACAAAGAGGTTGAGGAATATATTGAAATGCTTATTCCTATGAAGGACAACCCTACTCCACTTCAAGAAAAGAATATTCAAAAACTTCGTAATGATTTAAGGTCTCGTTATTATAATGCACCTGACCTTAAAGGTGTAAGCAAAAACGCTTATCGTTTCATTAATGCAGTATCTGACTTTGCTACACATGCATCACCACTTAGAAAGAATATTAACTATCAGGAAAACATTTTTGCAAAAACAATGAATGGTAATCCTATGATTGATAAGGCTTACAAAATGTTTTGCACAGCATAAAGGAGGAATAATATATGAGCTTTACAAAGATACCTACAAAAATTTAAGTCATAACGAATGGCTTAGATTAAGAAAAACAGGAATAGGTGGCTCTGATGTTGGAGCCATTTGTGGTGTTAATAAGTACAGTAGTCCTGTTAAAATTTATCAGGACAAAACTACTGATACTATCACCGAAATTAACAATGAAGCAACAAGAATCGGACATGACCTTGAAGATTATTGTGCCAGAAGATTTATGGAAGAAACAGGACTAAAAGTCAGAAAGTCTAACTTTATGTATCGTTCAACTAAACACCCCTTTATGTTAGCCGATGTTGATAGATTAGTAATAGGTGAAGATGCAGGTCTTGAATGTAAAACAACAAACATTCTCAATGCATCACAGTGGAAAAATGGACAGATTCCTATTTCCTATGTTATGCAATGCTATCACTATATGTATTGTACAGGTAGAAAAACTTGGTACATTGCATGTGTAATTCTTGGCAAAGAATTTGTATATAGAAAGCTAACATGGAATGATGATATTATCAACAATATTGTTTCTATTGAATATGACTTTTGGCAAAACAATGTGCTGAAAGGCATTATGCCTGAACCTGATGGTTCATCTTCTAGTGACAACATAATATCATCAATGTTCCCTACTGCTGAAAACAAAGATGTTATTAAGCTGACAGGCTTTGATGAAAAGCTATCTAAAAGGGATTCTCTGATTAGTGAGATTTCTCAATTAGAAAAGGAAAAGAAAAAGATTGAACAGGAAATACAGATTAAAATGGAAGATTCTGAATTTGCTGAAAACGATACCCATAGGATTAAGTGGAGCAATGTTGAAACTGTAAGGCTGGACACTCAAAGGTTACACAAGGAATTACCTAATATTTATAATCAGTTTCTTAAGAAAACTGTTTCAAGGCGATTTCAAATTAAAGCAGTATAAAGGTTATTAATATGAAAAATGTAGATTACAATGAACTTTTGTACAACAAGGTATCACAAGAACTTAAAGACTTTATTTCTGAATTAAAGTCAAAAACAGCTGAGGCAGTAATTGAATATGCTTATGAATTAACCATAAAAGAGGATATTGTATGTGTTTTTGAATGTATAGATTTTACTCAGGAAGAAGCTAAATCTTTATATGAAGAACAATACCCACTAGACAGTTGTTATCAAGAATGGCTACATAACGATCAATCATATATGGATATAATAACTCAAACTGTTCAAGACAAAATAAAGTCTTCTGTAAATAAAAGGAGGAAAAATGAATATCAGAACACTATATGCTAATGAAATTGAATGTCGAATAGGTATGGTCAATGAAAAAGGACTAAGTTTATTGCTTTATAAAAATGCAAGAGTTGATATGCAAATTCTTGATGAATGTTTCGGCATCTTTGGTTGGCAAAGGCAACACACTTGCATTGAAGGTAATCTTTATTGCACAATTCAGATTAAAGATCCTGAAACTCAACAATGGATTGCAAAAGAAGATGTTGGTGTATCAGGTTATACAGAAAAAGAAAAATCACAAGCTTCAGATGCATTTAAAAGAGCAGCAGTAAACATTGGTATTGGCAGAGAACTTTACTCTGCCCCATTTATTTGGATACCTGCTTCTAAAGTTACTATTCAACGCAGAGGTGACAAATTCTGTTGTTACGATCATTTCAAAGTATCTTCTATTTCCTACAATGACAAGAAAGAAATTGTAGGACTAAAGATTATTAAAGTTGAAGATAATTCAACTGTTTATGAAATGCGTAATAATCACAAAACTAACAGTACTGTTCTGTCAGATACTCAAGTTAGAAATTTATATTCTGAACTTAACAGAACCGGTGTTGATATAAATTCTGTATTTAAAAGATACGGGATTAACTCTATTGAAGAAATGTCTTATGATACTTTTTCAAAGGCAATGAATAGTCTAAGGAAAACTAAAGACAAAATTCATGTAGCATAAAAATATAGTGGTAAATCTAACCTATACTTAAAAAGTAGCAAAGTCTATTAATAACTATTTAATATATGGAATAAAAAATAGTGTATTATTAACGACCGTTAGATTTACCACTAAAATTATTGGAGGTAATAATGAAACAATATGGCTATTGTCGTATTTCCACTAAAAAGCAAAACATTGACAGACAAGTCAGAAACATTCTTACTCAATATCCAAATGCAATTATAATCAAAGAAATATTTACCGGCACAAAATTTCAAGGAAGAAAATCTTTAGAAAAATTATTAAAGATAATAAAACCCGGTGATATGATTATCTTTGATTCAGTAAGTAGAATGAGCAGAAATGCTGATGAAGGATTCCTATTATATGAGGAACTTTACAGAAAAAATGTTTCTCTTGTTTTTTTGAAAGAATCACACATTAATACCGATACATATAAAAAGGCAATGCTTAATCAAATATCATTAACAGGAAACAAAGTTGACCTTATTCTTTCAGGTGTTAATAAATATCTAATGGAACTTGCTAAAGAACAAATTAAACTTGCATTTGAACAATCAGAAAAAGAAGTTAATGATCTAAGGCAAAGAACTAAGGAAGGCATAGAAACTGCAAAACTTAATGGCAAAATAATAGGTCATCCTGTTGGTTCAAAATATGAAACACAAAAATCAAAAAATGCCAAAAAAATTATCCTCAAACATAATGTATCTTTCGGTGGTTCCCTTAATGATGCCGAAACTATTAAACAAGCCGGTATATCAAGAAAAAGTTTTTATAAATATAAAAAGGAGTTAAGAGAAACCGGCTTATAATCACAAATACACCCTATTCATTTAATCGGTGAATAGGGTGATAATTTTTTGTCGGACAAAAATTTTTGTCCTTTTACTATATATACAATCTACTTAATAATTTTTTGTACTAACCTTTACAATAATGAATATTATTATGATTATCTAAAAATAAATTTTTTCGCATAGCTAATGTCCGTAAACAGTCAACCTAATATAATATAATCAATTTGTAGATATAAATCTATAATAAAATTAGGAGGATTTTTTATGTATTCTACAATAGTAAAAAAAGGTCTTTGGCAAGACATCAAAGAACAAGAAAAAGCTGTTAGAAACCCATATTACAAAACAGGTTTCGGAGCACAATTCATTGGTGATGAAGGAAAAATTAAATGTTATTACCTTGACAAATGTTATTTAAACAAAGTAATAGAAACAGAAGGTGTTAATAATATTTGCAAAAATTCATCTGTCTTTATTATTTCACAAACAGGAACAGGTAAAACAACTTTTATCTTTGATAGTTGCTTACCATCAGCTAATGCAATAAATAAAAAAGTTCTATACTTATGCAATAGAACTGCATTAGAAGATCAAGTCAAAAAAAGAGCTATTAAATGCAATAGCAACAAAAACAGTAAGGGAGATGAATTTTTAGTTAAAGATTACAATCAAAATTATACTAAGGAAGGGCTACATGGTATTATTAATTTTGGGAATATAGATATTTGTACATATCAAAAATTTTTGAATATAGTAAATAAATTCAAGGAATCTAATTATGCTTATGTAATAATGGATGAGGCTCACTTCTTCACTTCAGATGCAACCTTTAATCAATTTACCGAACAAATTCTTGATTTGATTATTCAAAAATTCAAAAACTGTAGAAGAATTTATTTATCTGCTACTCCCGAAGAATGTGTCGACTTGATTTGGCAAAAAGAAAAAATGTACACCAATATGACTTTTTTAGTTATGCAGGAAGATTACAAGCATATAAATCCTTTCTTTTTTCAAAATGAAGATTTACTTATTGATATCATCAAAAAAAGTGAAGAAGATCAATATTGGCTAATTTTTATTAATAATAAAAATAAAGGAAAAGATTTACTTAACAGACTGCAAAAACTAAGTCCTGAATTTTTTACAGCTGAATCAGAAAAAGACAGTAAACTATATAACAATCTCATAAACAATGAGAGGCTTGATAGTAGAATTTTAATTACAACAAAAGTACTAGATGTTGGAATTAATATAAAAAATGATAATATAAACATTGTTGTTTTTGAACAGAACATTCCTGAAATCAAGCAAATGATAGGAAGAAAGAGGGTTAAAAGCAACGAGAAAATTAATGTTTATTTCTTTGTTCCAACTATCAACGAATTAAAGAGGTCACTTACAAACACTTCTAATCAAATAAGTGAATTTAATTCTATTGTAAATAATACTCTTAATTCTAATAGTTTATCAAAGCTTGAACACCCAATGTTTATGTATAATAATAAACTGCTTATAAATAGTTTCTGTAAAAGCAAACTACAAATAGATCGCAATTATCAAGAAACACTTATTAATTTTCTTGATGAAAAAGGAGATAAAGAAATGAATTATAATAACGAACAATATATGACTAACTTTGCAAAGTTCATATTAGAATACTTTCCAAACTGTAATTTTAGCAAAGTGAATATACTTGATGCTTCCTTTGATAATGAGGTAGATAAAATTATCAGAAAATACAAAACAATGGATAAAATGGATAAAAAAACATTAAATATGCTTTCTAGAGAAATCATAGGATGTATTGGCGATATTCGAAAAAAGCCTAGGGATAGCGATATGAGCATAGGCTCATTAAATAAAGCATTAAGTAAATATGGATATGCTATAGAATCTTTTGGAACTCCTAGAGAATATAGAATAGAAGGAGTAGAAAATGCATAATTATAGTGAATACACCGTTTATAATTCTGAAGATAGCTTTGGAATTTTCCCTATTGACAGTAATGATTATCCTGATATAGTCAAACAGAACCCACAAAACATCAGTTATGTAAATGGTGATGATATTGAAAATTTTCTTATTGAAAATATCGGTCGTAATAACCTTGTAAAACAAGAGATTAATAATAAACTGATGATAGGCTTTTTATACTCAAAAATTTAAAAGGAGAGACATAAAGAACCCTATAATCAGAGATTAGCCAAATCAACATTTATAGGAACTTTTAAACGAAGTTCAAGAGCATAATAACCATGCCAAAGTATTGATTTACTTTGGTATGGTTATTTTCATTTTATACGTATTTTTTTGAATAATCATTTATAAATTCTCATGCTATAAATTTCAATTTGTCGCATGATTGGGCATAATCAGTAAATTCAACTTGTATAGTAATCGGAGAAACAGCTAAATGCTCTCAATATCAAGCTTAATCTAAAAGAGAAATACCGTTCCGTTATGGATATTGAGCTAAACCAAAGCAAGTAGCAAAGCGAAAGAAAATGTGCAAATCGAGAGATACAATGCTGTTTGTATACTTGTAATGACCTTTTTTGGGAAGTATAATAAGTACAATAAATATCAAATTGTAGGTAAAAACCGTACTTGATGATTTCAAATCTTAAACCTTTGTCAACGCGCATAGCAATATTTTCGAGGCTACTATGACAACGTGGGTTATCGAAAGAAGACAGGTATTTTATAATCGAGATCAACAACATTGGCGAAAAACTGATGTCGTCTTTACATAGGTAAGGGTAGAAAAAAACACAAACTAATGGTATAATTATAAAAAATCAAAGGAGATGTTATAATGAAAACCATTTTAATTGGAAATGGATTTAATATAGAATTAGGTGGAGCGGACTATCTTAATAGTGCAATTATTAACCGATTTATCAAAAATGCAAAGACAAAAGATTACGCTACATTACTTTACAATAACACCGTTAGTAATTGTGACCTTGCTATTCTTTTGGATGGATTGTATGAAGAACTCAAAAAAATATTAAATGGTCAATATGATAGATATTGCAAAAAAGACGAAGACAAGAAACTGGTATCCTTGCTTCAGGGAAGATACTCAATGTCCGTAAAAAAAGACGAAGTTGGTATGGAAGATTACTTCGTGATTTTACGGTTATTTCATATTCGATTTAATGATGATGAAGACATGATTAAAAACACACACGATGGATTTTGTTGGCAGTTTCTTGATGCTATATACAATGAAGGTCAAATTCAAACAATCGCTAATACTGTATTGCCTGCATATAGAGCGTACCTAAAGAAGAAATTTGATGAGTATGATAACATCTACACAGTAAATTATGACAAAACAGTGGAGTTAATTGCAGAAAGAAGTGTTAATTATCTTCACGGTAACTTTGAAACATTACTCGATCAGTATGACGCTAACACTCCGATTGGGGCGTACTATCAGCAAAAAGGAATAAAAAACCCAGTTACCGACAGCACAAGACACATATATTGCAATGGTTTAATGGGATTTTCAGGAACATATAAGAAGCATATAATGGATATTATGAACAATAGTCAATTTGGAGTGCAAAATATACTGAAAATGTACGAGGAAGGAATGAGTATCCAAGATTTGAAAAAGATAGAGAGGTTAAAACAATCTTCAAATCAAGAAGATCAGTTCGTGTTTGGCATAATTAACGCAGTAGTAAATAACCCCAATCTAAAAATGCGGATGTATCCAATGAAGGAATTTAAGGCAGTTCAAGGAGAAATCCACTTGTTAGGAATATCACCTTTCAATGATGAACATCTTTGGAATGCAATTATAAATAACCGTTCTATTTATGAAATTGTTTATTACTATCATAGTGAAACAGCGCAAAAAGAAATGGAAGAGCATTTTTCTGATACAAGAATTAAATATTTGCCTGATACTGTTTTCTGGGAAGCATAAGTTTTACATAGCCGAGTGGTTTTTACTTAACGAAAACCACTCGGCTTTTTGCTATTTCTAGAGGTAATTTGATTGAATGAGAAATATAATACCCCATATACAGCTTGTCCCTGCGGTTATTGAACAGGTATGGCAAATGTACTTGCTCTCTTATCATAGAACTTATAAGCCAAATAATCTAGGCAACATTTATTGTTCTAGAGAACATGACATCTAAAAAATCTAATGGAAGATGGTAGTAATGATCGAAAGATATTAGCGGTGTTTCTGCCCTTAACTATCTTATCAAGATCAAAGATTACAGATTTATCGAAACTCTAACAGTTGGGCACCGAAAATAATAGCCAATAAATGAAATTTAAATCATAAATAGACTTTCTTCCACCTATTGACTATTTTAATCAAAGCGTTGCATTAAGGTATTTTAATACACTATCAATCAAATCTTTTTGAACCACTTCTCCACATTGTTGTGCTACATATAATAATTCGTTATATAAAGATATTAAACAATTCCTATCAACTTCATTATGAAATAATAAGAATACACACAAAAAAAGAGAATATTCTGATCTTACTTTTAAATAATATTGTTTATCACCATATGAATTAAGAATACTCTGTACGTAGAAAATACGATCAATATTTCCTTCCCCACGTAATATATCAAATATAGTATCATATATAATATTTATCAATTGTTGCAGTTCAAATACATTTTTATGTGATTTTGAGTGGAGAGCTTCAACTATAAAACCCAAATTAATATAACCCATTATAACAAAATGCTCTACAAATTCTGAAATAGGTGACCCTCCTTCGACACAATAATTGTTATCCTTATCGCATTCCATATGTTTTTCACATAATTCTTTGATAAGTCTAAAAGCTTCATCCTTATGATAATTCCACATTAATTCATAAATCGGTCTATTACTTGAAAAATGACATACTCTCTTAGGTCCGTCATTCACATTAGGCGATTGAATAATATCTTCATCTTTAAATTTGTCCCCTCTAATAATCAATCCCCAAAGATTTTTATACATCTCAAAAGTATTACTATCCATAATGTTATTTCCCAAATATTCACACAAATTTTCGAAAAATTGAAAATCCTTATTATTGGAGCAATCTTTAAATTTCTCAGTATTTCTATGCAAGTATATAAACCATAAGGAACGTTCAAAAAATACTCTTAATATAGGATTTTTCCAAAATTGCATTTCATACAAAGATTTTGGATCATTAACTGTCGCATAATCTTTAATAGCATTATTTCTAAAAGCCTCTGCATCATCTATCATTTTCTCTTGTCTATCTGTTAGTTTTTTTCTATTATTATATTTTTTAAACTTTCCGTAATATTTCTTATCTAGATCAGTTACTTTTCCGGATTTGTCAATATAAGGATGATAACTTAATATATCTTTGTATATTGCTTTTATCAAACACTTGCAAATCTTTATATTTAAAGGTAAAACTGTAATTCCATCTAATACATTTTCAAAATCCTCGATTATTGTTAATATTTCTTTTTGATCAGAGTTTTGTATATTGTTTACCCTATTACAAGACATAACCACAAGCTTAGGAATTCTAAACTTATTATTGAAATACCAACCAAAATCAATCAACTTTTGCTGAATACTTTCAGTTTTCAAATATCGCAACATTAAATCCAGTTCTATATCTGAAATTTCATCTTGTATTAAAAATAAAATTCTTAATACAATCATTTCCTTTATGTTAAAATAATTACCAATTATTCTATTAATCCAGGTATCAACATATAGTCTACTACTTTTGCCTTTATAATTATAATTTATAATTTGTCTAAAATTCTCTTTACTAAATAAATCATACATATTGTCAACTGTACATTCAATATACTTCTTTATGAAATCTATTTTACCGGATTGTTCTTTAATTAGCTTATTGTTCAATGCCAAAAACCGATATAAATACAAATTGCTACCTAAATCTTTATAGAGAATATCTAAAGTTTTATCATCTATATTTGTGTCATATTGCTGTAATAATTGACAACAAATCTTCTTATTATTATATTCATACAAACAAAAATTCTCATTGGTTTCCCTTATATATTTATTCACTACACAAACCTTTTTACAAGGTATCATAACTAAAATATCCAGTATTCTTTCGTCACTGATATTATCAACTACCAATATATCATCTTTAGAAAATAAATCAATTATTAATTCTATATTAGATAAACCATTAACGATAGGAAGAATACTTTCATTAACTTTTTCAAAATCTACTTTTTCAAATTTTTCATTCTTCAATTCGCCTGTTTCAATTTTACTTAAAATAGAAACATCCTCTCTTAATCCCAATATTTTATTTAAAATTTTACTTTCGTCAGCTTCACAATCTTGTAAATCTAAAAAGAAGGTTCTTTCCTTATTTTTATATGCAAAATCTTTTAACAATGATGATCTTCCACTTTTTTTAAATCCATTAACTATTACTAAGTTATTATTTTCAACATCATTTAATAGCGAATCTGAATATTCATCACAAAATTTTATTATTTTAGAATTATCTTTTGTTTTATTTACATTGAAACATGAATAGCATAACAATTGAAGAATACAGTTAAAGGAAAATTTATTATAATCCTTTTCTTCATATAAATTCTTTATATTATTTTCCATCCATGGATAAGGATTAACCTCAAAATAATAATGGTACAATTTTTCTGCAAGTTCAATATTAAACAGATTCCCATCAACTTCCAAATTAATAGATAAAAGTGCAGCCATATTTTCATCACTAACGATATAGTTATATACATAGTTTAAAATATATTCTTCTTTGAAATATCTGTCTTCATTATCAACATGTCTTAGAGCTTCCTTATTTTTTTCAACATAAGATTCAATTAAAAACAAATTAGCAATAAAATTAGAAATTCCACCTTTTTTAGTATCTCCTTTAGAATTTCTAAGCATTTCATTCTCTAATGAGCAGATAATTTTATATAAATCTTTAACTAATTCTTTATAACTTTTTTTCGCATAACCCATGTCCGTAACTCCAATACACTTTATGTTATTATAAGTATATACTCATAAAAACAAAAAAGTAAAGGAGTGAACCACGGAACTACAAAAGGAAAGGATGATGTGCTTTTTGGTGTTCAACTCAAATAGTATGATTGCATATTATAGAGTTGAAATATATGCAGTACTAAACTTAGATCAACAAGGGGGAATGAAAGTACAGACCGACTGCATATAAATTCTATTAAAGAATTTTAAATTCCAGGAGGTAATTATGATTACTAACACTTATGAGAATATTAACTATAATAATCACGATAAATCAACCACAAACAATTCATCTCTGCCACTATGGTATAGATGTGCAAATATTAGTCCTAAGGCTTTAGAAATACTGCCTAAGAAGAAACATTCACAAAAAGCTGTTAATACATATTGTTGCAATGATCTTCCTGATGATATGACGAATTATTTTAATTATTAATGAATACTTATTACAGAGGTGATTAATATGATCCAAACAACTAATTACTTTAAGTCAAGCAGTCAGGAAGAAATCAAGGAAAATGTCAACAAACTTTTCGTAAGAATTATCAACAAGGATAATTAAAGAAACTTTGATTAAGCAGTAATATAGGCCATATATTACTGCTTTTTCATGGAAAGGGGTTCAGAATGCCAAAGGTTGCGATATATGTAAGACTATCTAAAGAAGATAGAGAAAAGCTTAACAAGAATGATAATTCTGAAAGTATTATTAACCAAAAACGAATGCTACTATCTCATTGTGAGAAAGAAGGTTGGTCGGTTTATCATATTTACAATGATGAAGATTTTTCCGGTTCAGACAGAGAAAGACCTGAATTTAATAAAATGATAAAGGATGCCAAAGAACACAAATTCGATATTGTTCTTTGCAAGACTCAATCAAGATTTGCAAGAGATATGGAATATGTTGAAAAATACATAAACACCCTATTCCCTATTTGGGGCATTAGGTTTGTTGGATTAGTTGATAATGCTGACAGTGAAAACAAGGCAAACAAAAAGTCACGACAAATCAACTCTATGGTGGATCAATGGATGTTGGAAGATTTATCCGAAAACATTAAGGCTACACTAAAAACTAAAAGGAGGCAAGGCTTATGGGTTGGTGCCTTTGCCCCATTTGGTTATGTTAAGGATCCAAATAATAAAAACCATTTAGTAATTGATGAGGAAGCTGCACAAATAGTTCGCCATATTTTTGATCTTTACCTTAAAGGGTACGGTATTAATTCATTAGCTCGCAAGTTAAACGATGAGCAAATACCAAACCCATCTACATACAAAAAGAGTAAAGGACAATCCTTCCATGGTGAATGTTCGGATATTTGGTCTCCTTACTCTGTACATAGGATTCTAAAAAATGAGGTTTATATAGGTAATACTGTTCAAGGTAAAACCGAGAGTATCTCTTATAAGTCAACAAAGAAAAAGTTAAAAAACAAGGAGGAATGGGATATAGTTAAGGGAACTCATGAACCTATTATTGATTTAGATACTTTTAATTTGGTTAAGGAAACACTGTCAAAAAACATTAGATCTACTAAAACAGGAATGGCATCTATCTTTGCAAACAAATTGCGTTGCCTTCGTTGTGGCAGTTCTATGAGGTCACAAAAGACAAATACCGGACGGTACTACACTTGTCACGTTCATTATGTTGCACCATCAAAATGTGAGGGTACTTATATTTCATCATCAGTACTTGAAAGAACAGTACTTAATGAAATACAGAAACTTTATAACTCATATATAGATGATGCTGAAATTGAAAATCAGCTTAATTTTACTGATAACAGTAGAATACAAATTGAGCGAATTTCTAAACAGATTGAGTCTATTAATAAAGAAATAGCAAAAGTTCAAAGCAGATTTAAAAGTCTTTACTATGATAAAGTTGACGGTGTCATTACTCAAGATGAATTTTCTGTACTAAATGAAGATTGCAAAAGTAAAGAAAATTCTTTACAAAAACAACTTAATGAACTAAATGATGAAATAGAAAGGATTAACCAAAGACAAGCTCATGCAGACAATATTAAGGACATAATCAGTGAATTTAAAAACATTAAAAAGCTAGACAGATACACTGTACAAACCCTTATTGACTATATTGAAATCGGAGGTAACAGAACTAATAGAATAATACAGATACATTGGAATTTCTAAAAGTATTATCCCCTGAGATTATTTTCAGGGGATTGTTTGTTGCTGATTAATTTTTTATAATTATAGGTAAATTTGAAAATAAAGAATTAAAGTGATATAATCTAAAGTAAAGTATTAATCGGTAAAATTTACTTTTAAGTACATATAAAAACTACTACTGTTTAATTGACGTTTTCAGAGCAAAAGGCTAGGTCAACATATGACAACATACTAAGATTTTGTGATGACCCGGATGTTATTGACCCGATTAGGTTCTTACGAGAAAGAGAGGTTGTACACTATCAGCGATTTGGTGAAAACTTACGAATACTAACCGACCGACTTGACTGTAAAAACTTCTATGCCTTTAACCCTGAATTTGACAAAAACTGCTTAAAGAAAAACAGAAAATAGATAACAAAAGGTAAGGAAGTAATGATTTTCATTACTTCCTTCTTTTACAAACATTTATTTTCTATTGATTTTATAAATATCGGAAACCTTTTTCGCTAATAGGTATGTTTACTTGGGTTAAGTTGAATTAAGCTAAAATAAGTTGAAATGCAGTCAAACTTGCAGTCATTAAAATTAATTGTTTGAAGATATTGCAGAAAATTCAAATAATTTTTAAAAATTTAAAATTGGCACAGGAATTTTTACTTTATAATAATAAATTTCTCAAATTTGATTATGAATGAATAAATTAGGGTTTTTCCATTTTGATTGAGGATAAAGGTATGTTAGTTTTTCATTGAATATAAAGGAGAATTTGCAAAATTATCATATCTATTATTATAACAATAGTGTGGCTAACAGGTGTAGGGTCCAACATTGTTGGACC
>OIZI01000090.1_pt1 | contig 46164 bp, 33 predicted proteins | sample 1588441 | NCBI WGS metagenome assembly OIZI01 (sample SAMN03283284) | human gut metagenome | biome: human-associated habitat; material: feces | host: Homo sapiens | place: Peru | collected 2012 | reverse complement strand
AGGTGGGCACGTGGCCATGTTCAGTCCGATTACCTGGGGCGACACGGTTTATGCCTCCGGCAAGACTGGTTACACCCTGACAAACGATACAGAGTATACGATCACTACGCAGGTGATCGGCGGTGACAAGCTGACTGTTTGGATCAACGGAAAGCGTGTGTTCAGCAATTTCTCCCTGAGTGAGCAGGGCTATACGGATGTGCAGCCGGCTTGGGGATATCGTAACCACTGCGGTCTGGCCGGCACTATCAGCGACATCCAGGTGTGGGATGGTGTGACCCTGGCTCCGGTCTTCACCGAGGCTGTGGCGGACATCAGCGCGTACCGCACCGAGGGTGCTTACACCGCGCCGACGAAGGACGGTTATGTGTTTGCCGGTTGGTTCACCGATACAGAGGCAACCAGCCCGGTGGCGGATGAGACGACGAATGTGTATGCTAAGTTTGTCACACAGGATGTGCTGAGCGTAAAGGGACAGCTGAAAGCGGGCACCACCGCTGAAAGCGAAAACACCGATTATCGTTTCTCCACGACGGTGGACAGCCTGAATTATCAAAACATCGGCTTCAACATCACTGTTAACGGCAATACGAAGAGCCCGTCCAGCACCACTGTGTATAAGAAGATCACGGCGCGCTCGGGCAACGAGATCATTGCGCACGATCCCACCGTGTTCTCGGCAGTATCGCAGTATTTCCATACTTACACGATCACCGGCATCCCGCAGAGCGCCTTTGCCACGGAAATTCAGATCGCGGCGTATTGGACCACGCTGGACGGCACTGTGGTGACGGGACCTGCCAGAACGCTCACTGTGAACATGGGCATCAACTGATTGCCGGAAAGAAAAAGAGGTGTGTAGCATGAAAAAAGAGTATGAAGCTCCGACGCTTGAAAAGGTTTTCTTTAAAACGGAGGAATTTGCAGTTACGAACATCCTTTCCGGCGTTGATGCCGGCACCGGTGACGCGGGTGAGTGGGGCGACTTCGTATAAAATTCGTATAAGAATACAGGTATGAGGAGTGCGGCGGGGCAGTGATGCCCCGCCACCTTGCTTATGAAAAGAAAACCGCGCGATAGCCGCGCGGGTGAAGTGCTCGTATAGACAGCCGCCCCTGCCGTACCGTGCATATTTACGGCGCTTGCGGACGACTTTTTCAAAAGAGGCAAAGAGAGGATAATTTTCGTGAACACGGCTCCGGTAGCTCTGCTGCTTTCAATATCTCTTGCGGCTGCACTCGGCCGCAACATAATTGTGCGCAACTATTCCCGTCGGGATGGACTGACCAATGCCGATGTACATTTTTTCAATGCCGTTTCCGCTCTGCTGTCAGCGTTGGTGCTGCTCATTTGGGGCGGGTTTGGCACGATATCACTGTTCACCCTGTTGTGCGGCATAGCGTTCGGTCTCACCGTCGGTTTTCAGAATCTCTTTTTCCTTCGTGCGCTGGCGCTCGGTCCGTGGTCGTATACGACGGTCATAGTGTCTCTCTCTTCGCTGATCACTACCCTCAGCGGCGCCGTATTTTGGCACGAGAGCATAACGGTCGTGCAGTGGATCGGCATTGCCTGCATGGTGGGCTGCTCGGTGCTTTCCGTCGGAAACAGGGGGGAACAATCGCAGACTGCAAAACGCTCTCAAACTGTGCGCTGGCTGCTGACCAGCCTGCTTGCGTTTTTGCTCAACGGCTTGATCGGCCTGACACAAAAGCTGCACCAAAGCTCAACACACCGGGAGGAGCTCGGCGCTTTTCTGATCGTGGCTTTCGGCGTGTTGTTTGCCTATTCGACGGTTCTTTGGGGCGTGTCAGCGTTTCGCGGCGGTCATGGGAGCGGTGCCGTAAGCAGTGCGATGACGCCGATGTGGCTGGTTTGGTTGGCTGTCGGCGGCGTGCTGCAGGCGGTTAATCATAAGCTCAATTTGTATCTTTCCGGCGTGATGGACAGCGCCGTGTTTTTCCCCATCGTCAACGGCGGCGGACTGGTGTTGACCACGCTCCTCGCAGTGACTTTGTTCCGGGAACGACTGGATGGTCGTCAGTGGGTAGGCTTGATCCTCGGCATCGTTTCTGTCGTGCTGGTCTGCAATCCTTTTTAAATTCGTCAAACCATATGTCCCAACCGTTTTGCTTCGCGCCACCTTTCGGGAGACAGCCGATTTTTGCGCACAAACAGGCGATAGAAGTGCGAGTAGTTGCGAAAGCCGCAGGCGGCTGCGACATTTTCGAGCGTTTCCGAGGTCATTTCCATGAGCAGCTCCGCCTTCTGCAGGCGGATGCGCTGGGCATAGGCGATGGGGGTCGTGCCGAAGGATGCTTTGAACAGGTTGATAATGTGGTTTTTCGTGAAATGAAACTCCCGACACAGCATATCGAGGGTAATCTCTTTTTCGCAGTTTTTCGCGATAAAATCCGCCATGCGGGCGGCTTGGGAGTTTTGCGGCTTTTGCTTGTATAGCTCTGACAAAAGATCGTAGAATTTCGCGGTCTGCACGATATACGGCGCGTCGCTGTGCGCCAGTAGATGCAGCTCTTCCATCAAGGGTTTCAATGCGGCGTGGTCGAAGGTCCCGCTGCGCGGCAAAACGGCGCCGCCCTCTGTCCATGTGTCGGCAAGGAAGTGCACATATAAATATTTCGGTGCATCGCTGGGCAACTCGCCCGTCTGTTTGAGCTCGCGCTTTTGTATGTAATACTGTCCTGCGGAAATTTCATACGGCACGCCGTCCTCCGAGAACCGCAGCACGCCGTCATAGACAAGCAGCAGCACATCCTCGGGACAACGGCGGGAGATGTGATGCTCGCCCTCCTTGAAAAAGCGCAGAGAGGCGGTTTTGTAGCGGATGGGTTTGTTCAGATCAATTCCCTGCATGGCAGTCACCTCAAAAGAATTATATGACGCATACTGTGATATTGTCAATATACATAATGATAAAATGCATTTAGTTTTTGTTCTCCCTGTGATATAGTGTATGTATACTATATGAGGAGTGATGGTTACGGAAAGGCTATCGTTTTACACATCGAATGAATTGAAGCCCGCAGGTTGGCTGCGGCGGCAGCTGGAGCTTCAGGCGGCGGGCCTTAGCGGCCATCTGGACAAAATCTGGCCCGACATTGCGGACAGCGCCTGGATCGGCGGAACGCACGAGGGCTGGGAACGGGTGCCGTATTGGCTGGACGGATTTGTTCCGCTTGCGTATCTGTTGGAAGACGAAGACATGATCGGTCGCGCCAAGCGGTATATCTATGCTATCATCGAGGCGCAAAAGCCCGACGGCTGGCTTTGTCCGTGTGCGGATGACGAGCGGGCGACCTATGACACCTGGGCAGTTTTGCTGATGTCCAAGGTGCTGACGGTCTACTATGAGTGCTCGCAGGATCCGCAGATCCCCACCGTGCTGTATCGGATGCTCAAAAATTATTATGAACTGCTGTCCACCGACACGATCCGCCTGCACGATTGGGGCGAATACCGCTGGTTTGAGGGGCTTGTTGCCATCAATTTTATGTATGACCGCTGTCATGAGGCGTGGCTGTTGGAGCTTTCCGCTATTCTGAAAAAGCAGGGCGCGGACTACAGCCGTTTCACAGAGCAGTGGAAACGCCCTTTAAATCGGTGGCGGTATGACACGCACATTGTCAACATTGCCATGATGCTGAAAGCCGAGGCGGTCAGCTTCGGTTTGCTCGGTGAGGAATACACGGACAAGGCGGAGCAGCTGTATCGTATCCTCAATCAGTATAACGGCACGCCCGTCGGGCTTTTCACGGGCGACGAGTGCCTTTCGGGCTTAAGCCCCATCCAGGGCACGGAGCTGTGCGCCGTGGTGGAGCTGATGTATTCCTATGAGCTGCTGTATGCCTACACCGGGGACAAAAAGTGGGCGGAGCGCTTGGAAGTGATCGCGTTCAATGCCCTGCCGGCGGCGATCAGCGAGGACATGTGGACGCATCAGTATGACCAGATGAGCAATCAGATCGCCTGCGAGACCTTCCCCGGCAAGCCGATCTTCCGCACAAACGGTGCGGATGCGCACTTGTTCGGTCTGGAGCCGCATTTCGGCTGTTGCACGGCGAACTTCAACCAGGGCTGGCCGAAATTGGCGCTGTCAGCCTTCATGCACAGTGGTAACACTGTGGTCAGTGCCGTGCCGATCCCCTCGGAGTTGAAAACGACAGACTACGCGATCCGTTTGGACACAAATTACCCGTTTGAAAACCGGTTCACCTATCATATACAGGCGGCTGCGGCATTCACGTTCAAGGTGCGCATCCCGTCCTTTGCGGAGCATCTGACCGTGAACGGCGTCCCGCAGACGGGGGATATGCTGTCGTTTGACATTCCTGCAGGCGCGGACATGACCCTGAAAATCGCGTTTGAAACGACCCCCGTTTTGACGCAGCGCCCTCATGATCTGCACGCGGTGCAGTGCGGCTCTCTGGTCTTTTCGGTGCCGATCCGTTTTGAAAAGCGCATGCTGGAATATGTGCGCGACGGCGTGGAGCGAAAATTCCCCTATTGTGATTATGAGCTGATCCCGCAAAGCGATTGGAACTATGCCTATTGCAGCGCGGCGCTTGAGGTCGAGCGCCGACCGGTTGACGAGGTCCCCTTCTCTGTTGAACAACCGCCCGTCGTGATTCGCACAAAGGCACAGAAGATCGACTGGGGCTTTGAGGACGGCTATGACACCGTGTGTGCCAAGGTGCCGTCGTCCACCGTTCCGCTGTCCGCGCCGGAGGAGATAGAGCTGCATCCCTACGGCTGCGCCAAGCTGCGCATGACGGAGCTGCCGCTCGTTGACAGCGCTGTTTCCGCACGGAAAAGTGACCGAAAATGAACCGCAAAAACGCGTGCACGGCAATTTTTCTTGCAATTTGCACTTTCGTATACTATAATACGGTTACCGGAGACGGCGGAGGTGAGACGGATGAAACAGATTTTCGGACAGGGGGCAAGGCTGTTTTTGCGCATTGTCCTTGTCACGGTCATGAGTATGTTTGTCTGCGTTTCCGTCAGCGCCCTGTTCACGGCGCTCTTCACCGAAAACATCGGCTATGCGCTGTATGAGCTGCAAGAAGGCGGGGATCCCGTTTTGCTGTATACACACTATGATACAGACGGCGAGGACACGCAGCTTGCGGAATACGAAAAAAGCGGTCGTTCCCTCAGAAAGGTCGACATTCGCTCCGAAATGAGCAAGACCGAGCGGGCGATCTGCTATGCGGTGATGCAAACGCTCACGATCATCATGCTGGCGGTCGCAGTGTATCCGCAGCTTTGGCGCATGGGCGCCGCCGACAGCAATCTTGTGCGTTTCGGGCATCAGGCTCGGGATCGACTGAAGGGACTGAAGATCGGACTGGTTTCGCAGATCCCTGCGCTGCTGATATGGGCAGCGACGGTCGTGCCGGCGCGCGGGGCGGGAGCGGCGACGCCCGTGACGGGATATCGTCTTTTGCAAGCGCCGTTTTGGGGCTTTGTGCAGATGATCCTGGGGTCGGCAGAGGTGCTGGGCGATCTGTCGGTGCTGCAGCTGTTGCTGCTGCTTTTGCCGCTTGCGATCGTGCCGCTGATTGCCTTTGCGGCATATGTGTGCGGATATGCGGAGCTTTCCGTCAGCGAAAAGCTGATATATAAGAACAGTGAGAAACGGAAGAGGTAAAAATGGCAGGTTTTTTCGGACTTTTCAATTATGAAAAAGAGGGGCCGGGCGTGCACAAGGATGCGCCGGAAAAGAAAACGGTCGCAGTATTCTTCGAGGTGTTTTTCGGCAACTTTTGGAGACTGGTGCCGATCAATCTCTTTTATCTGCTGCTTTCTCTGCCGATTTTGACAGGCGGGCTGGCGTCTGCGGGCATCACCCGCGTCACCCGCAGTCTTGCACGCAGAAAGCATTCCTTCGGCATCAGCGATTTTTTGGATACCGTGCGCAAGAATTGGAAACAGGCGCTGGGACTGGGCATTTTGCGCTTGCTCGCTTTTGCTGTTTTGGGCTTTTCGTTTTGGTTTTATGCGTTTCGGACAGAGGGCATGCTCGGAACGCTCGGCGCGGGCGTGAGTCTGTTTTTGCTCTTCGTGTTTTCCGTGATGGATTTTTATGCCTTCACGCTGCTCATCACCTTCCGTTTCACGGTGAAACAGATTTTGGGGAACAGCTTTCGGTTTGTGTTTTTGAACCTCTGGCGCAATCTGCTTTGTGCGGTGGTCTTGCTGCTGACGGGGGCGCTGTTCGTGGTGATCCCGTTTCTTTACCCGCATCCGCTTGTGATCTTCTTTGCGGCGGTGCTCTATGCCTGCGTGTTTCCCGGCTTTCGGTATATGCTGGTGCAGTTTTGCACGTTCCCGTCCATAAAGAAGTTCATCATCGATCCGTATTACAAAGAGCATCCGGGCGAGGACACAGAGCTGCGGCGCGATTTGGGGCTTGAAACGGAAGAACCCGACGACGGTGTCGCGGATGAGGACGATCCGGACGCGCCGGTCTTTAAGGATTGACGGCAGACAGAAAGCGGGTGAGCGGAAAAACATGAGGATCTCGGACATTGCAAAAGCGGCAAATGTTTCCACAGCCACGATATCCAGGGTGATAAACGAGAAAAAAGGCGTTTCGGACGCGGAAAGAGAACGCATCAAGAAGATCATTGAGGAATATAACTATCAGCCGAACTTGCTGGGACAGACGCTGCGCAGAGCCACGACCAACACCCTTTTGGCCATTCTGCCCACGCTTTCCAACTCGTTTTATTCCGAGATACTTGTTGCGATGGAGGAGGAAGCGGTTCGAAACGGCTATGTGTTGCTCATCTGCGAGCAAAACCGCTTTTTCAGCCTGTATCTCGATCGCCTGAAAAACAAGCTGGTGGACGGCATCGTTTTGTTCTATTCCGGCATGGAAGCGCAGCAGCTCAGCAGTCTGGCGCAGAATTTTCCCATCGTGCAATGCTGTGAGATCGTTCCGGATTCGCACACATCGACGGTCAGCATCGACAACCGTCGGGCGGGCGCGGATGTTGCCGATATGCTGCTGGCAAAGGGTCACCGCCATTTTGTTTTTGTCTGCGGAAATGCTGTTTCGGAAATGCAGCGGCATGACGGCTTTCTCGATGCCATCGAAGCGTTCGGTCTGTGTGAAGATAACTTCGCCGTGATACAGGCGGAGCGAAATCCGTCCAGCAACGTGCTGACGGTGCCCTTCGAAAATCTGCAAAACTGTCTGCAGAACGAAAACCATCCCACTGCGGTTTTCTGCACGTCGGATGAATTGGCTATTCAGGTCATTCAATATCTAGAACGGCGCGGTTACCGCGTGCCCGAGGACATCTCGGTGGTCGGCTTTGACGATCAGAGCATCATGCGGTATTTCCGACCGCGGCTGACGACGGTGGGCCAGGACAAGGAAAGTCTCGGCTGCAGTGCGATACAGGCGCTGGTCGCGAAGATCAACGACATCGACTCGGAGGATCGCCATGTCGCGGTGCACCATTGGATCGAACAGCGGGAAACGGTGACGGAAGCAAAGAATCGGTGAACAGGCAGAACCGACGGGGGTTCTTTATCAAAAATATCTAATAATTCCGAAAAGCGTATTGACTTTTTCGGCAACATGGTGTACTATAATGATAATCAATACTGTTGTTGCATCGCGTAACGCGTTACGCGATGCAACACATTGAATATATTACGTAACGCGTTACGTAATATCTGAGGAGGGCTTCTCACTTCATGAACTTTATCACGGCAAAACACGACCTGAACAGCTATTACTGCACATGGTCTTCACAGGCGGATCTCGGCGCGCTTTATCCGAAGAGATCGGACAATCCCGTCACGGCGATGCGGGATATGCTGTGTGAGGAAACCGTTTTCGGGGAAAACGGACTCATTCATCAGTTTCCGGAGATCCGCTCCTCTCTATTCTTCCTGTTTGACGACGGCTGGGATGTGTCCTATGGGCTTACCGATAACGATAACGGCGATTTCGGTTCGCTGATCGTGAATGAGGAGCGGTTCCCGTTTTGCGACGGAGAGCCGCAGGAACGGCTCAAAAAGCTGGCGGATCGTGTCAGGTCGTTCGGCTGGAAGGGCACGGGTATATGGGTCTGCGCCAGTGGAAAGGGCGAGAAAAACGGCGCACTCTTTTTGCCGGAGGCCCGCGAAGCCTATTGGCGCGAACGCCTGCGGTGGAGCCGCTTTGCAGGCATCGCCTATTGGAAGGTCGACTGGGGCTGCTATTGCAACAGCGTGGAATTCCGTGCGCTGCTCAATCGGTGGAAAGAGGAAGAATATCCGGCGCTGATCATCGAGCACGCCGGTGTGTGCGGGCCGCTTTCCGGTATCTCACAAAACGATTTCTCCGCCGAACAGTCGGGACGCTTTTGGGACTGGGAGGAGCGACCGCAGGAATGGGGAAAGCTCTGCGGGTTCTCCGATGTGATCCGCACCTATGATGTCTCGCCGTATTTGTCCGTCCCGACGACGCTTGACCGTGTGCAGAGCCTGTTCAGACTGGGCGAGTGCATGCATAGCCAAACGGCGGTCAACGGAGAGGACGAACAGTATATCTGTGCCGCGCTCGGCCTTGAGATCGGCATTATGCGCAATCAGCTGAAGGATGCTGCGGGCGAGCCTTTCCACAAAAACAGCACGGAAGCGATCCGCGCAGTGCGGTGGCTGACGGCTTTTGCCCCGCCGTATCCGATCGGTGTCGGCGCGGTGCGGTTCGGCAAGCATATTCTGACGGATTCCTTCAACTTCCACGGGAGCGACTGTTGGATCTCCTGCTACGGCGATCGGGAAATTCCGCAGGCTGCCCCGTCTTTGATAGCCAGAAACTGCTATCAGCCGCAGGTCGAATATCTGTCTGATGAAAAGCCGTTTGTCGCGGTGTCGATGCATCCGAACGAGGCGACCTCCGTTGCGGTTTTGCCGCGCTTTTCCAAAGAGCGGGGCATGTTCACCCCGCCCGTGAAGATCCGCCTTGCGCAGCGGCTGCACAATCCGTTCACGGGTGTGTTCGGAAAAATGGCAGAATTGACGCTTGTGTATGACGGCGATGTTTCCGACAAAAAGGTGTTTGCCCAGGATCTGGCGGCAGACACTGCCGAGGAGATCACGGATGTGTGTGCCGTAAGCGGACGGGAGATCACGGTGAGCGGCGATGTCCTTGACCGTATCGGTACATCGGCAAATACAGACGGGGACAATTCCACCCCCGGTCTTGTCATCACGTTGATATAAGGATGTGTGAAAGTGATATTAACAGAAAAAGGTTGGAGCGCAGATTTCGCAAAGAACGGACTAACCGAGGAGATCTGGAACTATGAGATCGGCTATATCCGCAACAACGAGCTGCAATACTACACCGATTCCCGCGAAAACAGCTATATTGAAAACGGCGAATTGGTGATCTGTGCCAGGAAAACAGACGACCCCGACCGCCCCTATACCTCTGCCAGCCTGAACACACAGGGAAAGGTTGAGTTTCTGTACGGCAAGCTGGAGATGGAAGCAAAGCTGCCCTGCGGCACGGGCATTTGGCCCGCATTCTGGACACTCGGCGGGCAGTTCGGCATCACGGAGAAATGGCCGGAATGCGGCGAGATCGACATCATGGAGCTGATCGGCGGGCGCGGCAGTGAAAAAACGGGCGGCGGCGACGCGGAGTATTTCGCCACGGTGCACTATCTGGATGAAGCGACCATATGTGAAAAGGGTCTGCAAAGCGCAAGACTGGCGGGCAAAAACTATTGCGACGGATATCACAAATTCGGCGTGATCTGGACAAAGGAAACCGTTTCGTTCTGTGTGGACGATCTTTTGTGGAAAACGATCTCCGTTGCGGACATTCCGGCATTCCACAAGCCGCATTTTCTGCTTTTGAACATTGCCGTCGGCGGCAGCTGGCCGGGAGATCCGGACGCAACCACCCGTTTCCCGCAGACATACCGGATAAAAAGCGTTACATATACCCCGTTATCGGAGATTTGAGAGGCTGAAAGCGGGATGACAGCTCGCTGTCATCCTGACGGAAAAGGGGATGATATCGGCAATCATGTTCTCGGCGTTTGCGCATCCTGAAAATTTTAAGGAGGGAACCAACATGAAGAAAACGATCTTTCTGAAACAAATGGCAGTCGTTGCCGCGGTGGTAGTGGCTTTGTCCTCTCTTTTCACCGGCATCGGCGTTTTGGCTGCCGCTGACACGCTCATCACCGACTATGAGGGCAGTCTTGTTGCCACGGAGGTTTGGCACAGCGATGCCAACGTGGTCGAAATGAAGGACGGCGTCGGCGAAAACGGCTCAAAGGCGCTGCACATTGCGCTGGCGTATCACAAGGGCTGGGATTGGGACTATGGCGTCACGGTCAAGCTGACAGGCGATAACGATTGGCAGGGACGCGGTGAAGCCAAGTATCTCACGTTTTGGTATAACACCACCCACGCCGTCACCGCAAAGCTGATCCTTTGCGACCCCACCTGGGGCACGGATTACGAGAAGTGGGTGGACATTCCCGCAGGCGAGGGCTATTGCAGCGTGGACATCTCCGACTGCACCTTTGCGACCTATCGCTGCCCGCAGTTCAAAGTTTTCGGCAACCTATTCTCCGACGCGGTGAAAGCCACCCTGCCGGAGGATGCGGATATGGACGCCTATTTTGACAATTTCCGCTATACCGAGAGCGACGAAACTGCCGGTTTCATCACCGACTATGAGGGCAGCCTGGTTGCCACGGAGGTTTGGCACAGCGACAACAACGTGGTCGAAATGAAGGACGGCGTCGGCGAAAACGGCTCGAAGGCGCTGCACATTGCGCTGGCATATCACAAGGGCTGGGATTGGGATTACGGCGTCACGGTCAAGCTGACGGGCGACAACAACTGGCGCGGTCGCGGAGATGCGAAGTATCTCACGTTCTGGCATAACACCACCCACGCCATCACCGCAAAGCTGATCCTCTGCGATCCCAACTGGGGAACGGACTATGAGAAGCTTGTGGACATTCCCGCCGGCGAGGGTTATTGCAGCGTGGACATTTCCGACTGCGCCTTTGCGACCTACCGCACCCCGCAGGTCAAAATTTTCGGCAATCTTTTCTCCGACGAGGTGAAAGCCACCCTGCCGGAGGATGCCGACATCGACGCCTATTTTGATAATTTCCGCTATACCAATGCCCTGCCGAAGCCCGGCGAGGTTTCGCTGAATGTTTCCGCCGGAGAGGGCGGCAGCGTGACCGGCGGCGGTGTGTATACCGTGAACACGCAGGTCACGGTGACGGCGACCGCCGATACGTATTATGCGTTTGACGGCTGGTACAACGGCGACGCATTGGTGTCTTCCGATGCGACCTATGCGTTCACTATCACCGCCGACACGACGCTGAAAGCAAAGTTCAAACGGACGGTCGAGGACGGCACCGCTCTTGAGGGCAACCGCATCAACCTGTTCGGCGACGGCGTCGCTTTTGAGGCAAGAGCCGAGGGCGACGATGCCGCCTATGCGCTGACCGATGTCAGCGCGGAAAAGGGACTGGCGCTGAACATCAAATTCAACTTCAGTGCCGTCACCACCTATGCGCACGGCGTGCGCGTATATCTGAAGAAGAACGATAACTCCGTGCTTCTTCCCGTCGACGATGAGAACCGCTATCTGACCTTCTGGGCAGACTCCAAAACGCCTGCCTGCTTGACGTTCCTCGCCTGTGATCCCGACTGGGGCAAGGATAAGGAATATGTCGTGGAGCTGAAAGCGGGCAAGCATTTCTACAGCATCGATCTGTCGGATTGCGGCTTTGAAGCCATCCGCTGCCCGCAGTTCTCGGTCTTTGATTATGACTTCACCGACGCGGTGATGGATCAGCTTGCCGAAAACGAGGCACTCGATATCTGTTTCGACTCGTTTGTTATGACGGCAAAGGACTATTCGGAATACAGCGTCACCGTGACGGCGTCCGACGGCGGCACAGCGGTTGTCGACGGCGATGCGCTTGTCACAGCGGGCGAGAACGTGACGGTCAAGGCGACGGCAAACGACGGCTATACGTTTGTGAACTGGACCGTGGACGGCAAAGCGGTTTCCGACGACGCGGAATACACGTTTGCCGTGACGGAGGACATCGTGCTGAAAGCCAATTTCGAAAAGATTCCCGACGGCAACGATGACGGCGGGGATAACAAAGGCGATAACGGCGGTAACGGCGGTAGCAACAACGGCGACAACAAGGGCGATAACAGCGGCGACGGAAAGAGCGATATAACGCCTGCCGTCACCGGCGACAGCGTAGATCCGCTTCTCTTCATCGTGCTGGCGGCGCTGTCTTTGACGGGCGCGGTCATCGCGGTTTTCAAGCGCCGCACCGCAAAAGAAAACTGACAGTTTTTGGTCTTATCGGAAAGGTAGTATGACATGAAAGGCTTTTTTAAGAAAATGAGTGCTGTGCTGCTGGCGGCAGTCCTTGTGTGCAACTCCGCTTTTGTTTTTGCGGCGTCGTCTGACGACCTGCCGATGACGGCGGAGCTGGACCTTGAGAGCCGCACAGATGCGCTTGCTTATGCAAACTACCTTTCCGCACACGAAAGCGCTGCGGGCAGTGGTGACCGGGTCATCACTGCCCGACAGTGCACGGACGCAGTGACGCCCCTTGTCGACTATAAGGGGCAGGCGGGGGAGTCGCTGCGGCTGGAAGGGGGAACGGAGACGGCTTTCCGTTTTTCCGTGGACACGGCGGGACTGTATACGATCACGCTGCGGTGGATCCAGGTGGAAAGCAAAGGCGTGAACGTTGAGCTCGGCGTGAAGGTGAACGGAGCGTTCCCCTATGCGCAGGCAGATCAGCTGACGCTGAACCGCATTTGGGAAAACAGCACGGAGATCCAGCAGGACATTTCCGGCAACGACATCCGTCCGTCGCAAAGAGAAGCGGCGATCTGGCAGGACACGATCCTGCGCGACAGCAACGGGTATATCACTACACCCTTGCAGTTTTATTTCGAAAGCGGGAAAAACACCGTTACCCTGTGTGCCAAGGGCGAGCCGTTCGTGCTGCACAGCATCACGCTCGCTCCCTTGCGCGAGGCACCGTCCTATGCGGCGGTGAAAAAAGCATATGATGCGGCAGGCTATACGCTTGCAGAAACAGAACCTATCATTATCGAAGGCGAGGCGGCGGCATACAAGTCCTCGGCGACACTGTATCCGACGGCTGACCGTTCTTCGCCTTCTACGCAGCCTTCCGAGGCGGGCGTGATCAAAATGAATAAGATCGGCGGCAGCAACTGGGCCTACAGCGGGGATTTTCTGATCTGGAATGTCGATGTGAAAGAGGCGGGACTGTACCGTCTCGCCATCAAATCGCGTCAGAACATCACCAGCGGTGTGGTCAGCAACCGCCGTGTGTATATTGACGGCGTCGTGCCTTTTGCCGAAGCCGACCAAGTCGAGGTCGGATATGATGCGGCGTGGCAGCTGGCGGAGGTCAAGGCGGGGGAAGAGCCGTGCCTATTTTATCTCACGGCAGGCTCTCACCAAATCAAACTGGAAGTTCATTTGGGTGACATGGGCGAAATTTTGGAGGAGTCGACCGATATCCTCGCGCAGCTCAACAAGATCTATCGGGAAATATTGGTGCTCACCGGCGCTTCGCCCAGCGTTTACCGTGATTATAAACTGACGGAATATATCCCGGATACCGTCGAAAACATCAACACCCAGCACAAACGCATTTTGGCGCTTATCGATCGGCTTGCGGAGATCTCGGGCGAACAGAACAGCGAGAATATCGGCACGCTGCGCACGATCGAAAAGCAGCTGCAGTCCATGTATGCCGCGCCGGATAAGATCGCACGCAAGCTGAGCTTTTTCAAGACCAACATCGGCTCTTTGGGCACATGGATCAACAGCAACCGCCAGCAGCCGCTGGAGGTGGACTATCTTGCCCTTTACGGCGCGGATGACACGCTCCCCGCGACAAATGCAAATTTCTTCTCAAAGCTGCTTTTTTCGGTCAAGAGCTTTTTCTGCTCCTTTTTCACCGACTATAAGGCGATCGGCAATCTGACCGAGGTGGACAGCGCGGATGCGATCACGGTCTGGATCTCAAGCGGCCGCGATCAGATGCAGATATTAAAGTCCCTGATCAACGACTCGTTTTCTCCCGACAGCGGCATCCCCGTTTCCCTACAGCTGGTGGATCACGGCACGCTGATGTCCGCGACCATGTCCGGCACAGGTCCCGACGTGGCGCTCAACTGCACGGGCGCAGAGCCTGTGAACTATGCCCTGCGCGGCGCGGCATATGATCTGACGACCTTTGCCGATTTCGAGGAATTTAAGAAGCAATTTAATGCGGAACTGTTTGTCCCGTTTTATGTGGGCAAAAGCTGCTATGCCATTCCCGAAACGCAGAGCTTCAACGTGCTTTTCTATCGCACGGATGTCCTGCGGGAGATCGGACTGGAGATCCCGCGCACGTGGGATGAGGTAGTTTCCGCCATTTCCGTTTTGAACAAAAACAACATGGAGTTTTGTCTGTCGGGCACGGTGGATACCGGCACGATGTATATGTTCCTGATGCAAAACGGCGGGACGGTGTTCAACGAGAAGGGCGATGCCTCTGTGCTCAACAATGATATTTCCGTCAGATCCTTCAAGCAGTGGACAAATTTCTATCTCAACTATTCCGTTTCGCAGGAGATCGACTTTGTCAACCGTTTCAGAACGGGCGAGGTGCCGCTCGGCATTGCCGGCTTCACCACCTATAACAACCTGGCGGTTTCAGCGCCGGAAATACAGGGGCAGTGGGGCTTCACCGTTCTCCCGGGAACGGTGAACGCCGACGGGACGGTGAACCGCGACACTCAGCTCTCCGGCACGGCGGTCATGATGCTCGGCAACACGAAAAAGCCGCAGGAATCCTGGGCTTTCATGAAGTGGCTGATGTCCACCGACACGCAAAGCCGTTTCAGCAGTGAGATGGAGAGCATCCTCGGCGAATCGGCACGTTACAACACCGCTAACCGAGAAGCGTTCAACCGACTGCCCTGGCGGTCGGAGGAGCTGAATGTTTTGAATACACAGCTGGAAAGCGCAAGGTGCGTGCAGGAGGTTCCCGGCGGCTACTATGTATCAAGACATCTGCTGAATGCCTACCGCAAGGTGGTAAACCATGACGGCGATGCAAAGGATACCCTGGTGGATTACACCTATACCATCAACAACGAGATCACAAACAAGCGCAAAGAATTCGGTCTGGAGTAAGGAGCGGGCGACGTGAGAAAGAAGTCACATACCGACGGCAAATGCCGTTCTGTCATGCACGAGATGCGGCAGAACTGGGATTGCTATGTTTACATTCTGCCTTTCTTTTTGATTTTCACTGTTTTTGTCATCGCGCCCGTGGTAATGTCGATCGGGCTGAGCTTCACGTCCTATAACATTTTCGAAGCGCCGCGCTATGTCGGGCTGCAAAACTACATCACCTTTTTCACCGCAGACGATCTGTCCATCACCGCGCTGAAAAACACACTCATCATCGCGGCGATCACAGGCCCGATCGGCTATTTGCTTTCGCTGCTGCTTGCATGGTTCATCAATGAGCTGCAGGGCTTTTGGCGCACATTCATGGTGACGGTATTCTATGTGCCGTCCATTTCCGGCGGTGCCTATATGATCTTTCAGGTGCTTTTCAGCGGCGATGCCTATGGTTATCTGAACGGCGTTCTGCTGGAGCTTGGCATCATCAATGAGCCTATAAAATGGCTGACGGACACCGATTACATGATGGCGGTCGGCATCCTCGTGATGATCTGGATGAGTCTCGGCTCCGGCTTTCTGTCCTTTGTTGCGGGCTTTCGGAACATGGATCGCGCGCTGTATGAGGCGGGCTGGGTCGAGGGCATCAGCAACCGCTGGCAGGAGCTTTGGTTCATCACCCTGCCGATGATGAAGCCGCAGCTGATGTTCGGCGCTGTGATGAGCATAACGGGCGCCTTTTCCTGCGGCGCGGTGCAGGACGTTCTGTTCGGATCGCCCAGCACGGAATATGCCACACATACGCTGGTGAACCATATGAACGACTACGGCAACACGCGCATGGAAATGGGCTATGCCTGCACGATCGCCACCATTCTGTTTTTGATGATGCTTTTGTGCAACAAACTGATCCAACGGCTGTTAAATCGTGTCGGAAATTAAGGGGAAGCTGTTTTTTATGACACATAAAACTGTACATCGTCCGACAAAGAGTCGTGTCGGCAATATTCTAAGCATCGTGATGCTCGCGATTTTGGGCACTTTCATGGCGCTGCCGATCGTGTATATCGTCTCCACCGCCTTCAAGCCGATGGATGAGCTGTTCATGTTCCCGCCGCGCTTTTTTGTGCATAATCCCACGCTCAACAATTTCCGCAGTCTTTCTTCGGTTTTGGGCGACTCGCTGGTGCCGATCTCACGCTATGCCTTCAACACCGTTTTCATCACGGCGGCGGCGACGGCGGGACAGCTGATCGTCGTCTCCCTGGCGGCGTATATTCTGGAAAAAAGAAACTTCCCCGGCAAAAATCTGCTTTTCAGCCTCGTGGTCGTTTCGCTGATGTTTTCCACGCAGGTCACTGCCATCCCCAATTACATCATCATGTCCAAGATCGGCTGGGTGGACACCTATGCTTCTCTCATCATTCCCGCGATCGCGTCGCCCCTGGGGCTGTTTCTGATGAAGCAGTTCATGACCGGCATTCCGGACGCACTGCTGGAAGCCGCGCGGATCGACGGGGCGACGGAGCTTGGCATTTTTCGGAGAATTGCGCTGCCGCTCGTTCGCCCCGCCCTGCTCACCCTGATCATTTTTGCGTTCCAGTCCATGTGGGGCATGACCGGCGGCAACTATATCTTCACCGAGGAGCTAAAGCCGCTCAACTATGCCTTAAATCAGATCGTGAACAGCGGCATCGCCAGGACGGGCGCAGCGGCTGCCGTTTCGATGCTGATGCTGATCCCGCCGTTTGCGGTGTTCATCATTTCGCAGAGCAGCATTTTGGAAACAATGGCTTCTTCCGGCATCAAGGAGTAAGACAGAGAGGGTTAGTATGAAGCGTTTTAGAAAAATAACCGTGTGCGTAACCCTGCTGATCGCAGTTTTGGCGGGCAGTGTGACGGCATCTGCCGCTTCGTTCAACAGCTATACATATGACGAGGATAAAAAGGCGGTCGCCGCTCCGGATGCCGTGGTGTGGGAAAAATCCGTATATGCCAAGGATCTCGGCATTGACAGCCTGACGTCGCCGTCGGATATATTTGTGGACGATGCGGAGAACATTTGGGTCGTGGACGCGTCAGCAAACCGTGTTCTGAAGCTGAATGCCAATCTGGAGCTGCAAAAGACCTACACGACGGTCACGGATGCAGACGGAAAGGCCTATACCTTTTCAAATCCGCAGGGCATCTATGTACACCAAACGGGCGTGTATCTGACGGACACGGGCAATCATCGCATTCTGCAATTTGACGACGACGGCAAGGTCGTGCGGGTGATCGGGCAGCCGGTTTCCAATATTTTCCCGTCGACTTTTGAATATAAACCCACTAAAATATTGGTGGACACCGCAGGGCGTATGTTTGTGATCTCGGCGGGCTTTAACCAGGGACTGATCGAGCTGGACAAAAACGGGGATTTCGTCACCTGTCTCGGCGCGGCAGAGGTCAACGTCTCGCTTGCGGACTATCTTTGGCGGCTTGTTTCCAGTGAAGCGCAGATCGAACGCAGCGCATCCTTTGTCCCGACGGAGTATAACAACGTCAACATCGACGAGGACGATTTCATCTATGTGACCTCGTCCAGCTTCACGGCGCAGGAATACCAAAGCGGTACTGCCGAGCCGGTGCGGAAGCTGAACGCCAAGGGCAACAATGTGCTGAAGGACGCCGGTATGGTGAAGCCCTACGGCGACAACACTTATATGGCTGTCGGCAGCTATCGCGGCGTCTCCACCATCGTGGATGTCTGCCCCCTGGAATACGGTATGTATGCCATTTTGGACGCCAATCGCTGTCGCGTGTTCGTCTATAACTTCGACGGCGAATTGCTTTTTGAGTTCGGCGTCCCCGGGCTTGTGCGCGGCGCGATGCAGACCCCCGTGGCAATGGATTATGCAAACGGTGCGTTTTATATCGCCGATAAGGGTAAGGAGAGCATCACCAAATATACGCTTTCCGCATACGGCGTCAAGCTGTTCCACACGGCAATGTATCACTATAACGATCAGTATGAAGAGGAAACTGCCCTTTGGGAAGAGATCATCAAGGACAACAACAATAACGTGATCGCCCAGGCGGGTCTCGGGAAGTCCTATTACCGCACAGGCGATTTCACGACCGCCATGCACTATTTCAAGCTGGCAGGCGATCGCAGCAACTATTCCCGCGCATTCAAAATGTACCGCCAGCAGCGGCTTGCAACGGTCATTCCGTATCTTTTTGCCGCCATCCTGCTGCTCATCGGCGGAAGCTTTCTTTTTGGACTCTATCGCAAAAAGCATCCGAAAAAGCAGCCCGATCCGCAGTCCTTCCGCGGCTCGCTGAAATATGCGCTGTATATGATCTTCCATCCGCTGGACGGCTCGTGGGATCTGAAAAAGGAAAAACGCGGACGCGTCGGCACGGGGCTGCTCATCCTGCTTTTGTCGTCGGTCGCCTTCGGCGTGAACAGTGTGGCGGTCGGCTATGTGTTCACAAGCGGGTCGGCGAACAGCACAAACTTCTTTTTGCAGCTTCTTTCGGTGTTGGTGCCGATTTTGCTCTATTGCGTTTGCAGCTGGTGCGTCACCTCGCTGATGGGCGGCGAGGGAAAATTCGGCGAGATCGTCATGGCTGCCGGCTATTCCACAACGCCGATCCTGCTCATCTATCCCTTTGCCACGGTGTTCAGTCTGCTGCTGGCAGAGGATGAAAAGGATTTCTATTTTGTGCTCATTGCGCTTGCTGTCATTTGGACGGTGGGGCTGCTCATTTTCTCCTCAATGGAGATCCACAACTATTCCATGAGCAAAACGCTTTTGGTGACGCTGATCACCCTGATCGTCATGGTGGTCGTCGTGCTGCTGGCGGTGTTGGCATTTGCGCTGGTGGATCAGTTTGTGCTGTTTGTTTATGATCTGATAACGGAACTGTCGTTGCGGTGACGGTGTGAATTTGGAATTGCTTCTGATGAGGAATGGTATGTATGGCTAAACGGTTTTTATCGGCACTGCTGGTGCTTGCGCTTTGCTGCGGATTGACGGCATGTCAGTCTGAAGTGCAGGACGGCGAACAGGCGGCGTTTGTTTCAAACGGAACGGCGCCCGGGGTGAGCACAGAGATCGCCTTCAGGGAAATCGCCAAAACGGAGACGCTCTCACTTTCGCTGTGCGAAAATACCACCTTGTTTCGGGTGACGGATCTGACGACCGGCGCTGTGTATGACTCCGGTGTGGTCGGCGGTTCGGATCGGGATAAGGCGAGCGTGACGCTTTCCTATCTTGACGATACCGGCGTCACCAACACGCTGGACAGCTTCATGGACGCGGTGAAGGATCGTCAGTTTGAGATCACGAAAAAGGAAAACGGCTTTGAGATCAAATATTCTCTCGGCAGTGTGGACGGCATCATTTATGCGCCGAAGGTCTGGACGGCGGAGAGATATGAGCGGTTTTACGATGCGTGTGACGCGTCCGGCAAACGGCTGATGGCACAGGTGTATAAGCTTGTGGACCTTGACAGCATGGATGCCGCCGCAGCCGCCACGGCAAGGGAAAAATATCCGCAGGCTGCCGACGGCCCGATCTATGCGCAAAAGGTGGATGCGCTCCAGTCCTCACTGGAGAACAGGCTGCACGAGGCACTGAAAAAAGCGGGCTACACCGACGAGGACTATGCACAGGATGCGGCGTTCGCGGACGATCAGGGCAACAGCGAGGATGTTGCCTTCAATGTGGTCATGGACGTGAGCATCAAGGGAAATGCGCTTTCCGTCACCGTTCCCGAAAGCAAGATCGAAAGCAAGGGAAATGCAACCGTCCAGTCTCTGAATGTTCTCCCGAATTTCAGTCGAGTCGCGCAGGGGACAGAGGGCTATTATCTGTTGCCCGACGGCTCCGGCTCGATCATGAATTTCTTCAATCAGAAAAACGGGCTGCAGGCATACAGCGTCAACATCTACGGCGACGAAGAAACGGTGAAGGAGAAGGAGCTTGTCTATAACACACAGCAGGCGATCCTGCCCGTGTTCGGCTGCCATTCCGGCAATGCCGGATGGCTGGCGATCATCGAGGACGGTGACGCTTTGGCAAGTGTCACGGCAGTTCCCGGGGACAGCAAGACCCGCCCTTATGCCTATTCGGCGTTTCGCATCCTGCAGTCGGCAAAGATCAACGCCATTTCGGCATCTGCCGGTGAAAGCAGCACGTCCTATTATATCAACAATCAAAGCAAAAAGCGCGACGGCGATCTCACCGTCTCCTATCATTTCCTTTCCGGGGAAGAGGCGGACTATTCGGGCATGGCGCGGTATTATCGGGGCTTGCTGTTTGACGGCAGGACGCCGACGGACGCGCCGCAAAAGCTGCCGCTCGGCATAAATCTGATCGGCAACATCACCGTGACGGAAAAGCTCGGCGGCATCAGCTACAAGAAGTCCTATGAGCTGACAACGCCCGAACAGGCGCTGGCGATCTGCACGGATCTCAAAGAAAGCACCGACGACCTTTCCGTGATTCTGAGCGGCTACGCCGCAGGCGGATATGCGCAGAGCTTCTTAAAGTCCGCAAAGGTGTCGTCCGCGCTCAAAACGGTCAGTCAGCTGATGAGCGAAAACGGTTTTCACTACAGCGTCGCCTATGAAACGCTGTATGCTTTTGACGGCGGTCTGTTTCGGAATGCGTCGAACCGCTATGTTTCCCGCATGCTGTCCCGCGATGTAGCGGTGCTGTATGAAAGCGATCCCGCCTATTTTAACTTCAACAAAAACAGCGCGGCAAAGCGCGTGCTCAACCCGCAGGGAATGGACATCACGTTTGCAACCGTGAAAAAGCTCGCGGAAGAAAACGCGTTTCCCTCTGTCTCACTTTTCAGCGTCGGCAAGGCGCTCAATGCGGAATATAACGAAAGCGGTGAAGTGGAACGGCAGGCAATGCTCAAGCTGCTTTGCGCGCATGTGAAGAACGTGAAGGAGACGGGAACAGAACTGATCACTTCTGTCGGCAATGCGCCGATCGCGGTGCTTGCGGATGCGGTCGTTTCGCTGCCGCTGACCTCTTCAAACTTCGACATCACCGACTACAGCGTGCCCTTTGCCGCCATGGTCTACAGCGGCTATCTGACCTACAGCGGCGACGCGATGAACCTCTGCTATGCAGACGATTCGGATTATCTGCACCTGATCGAAAACGGTGCAGCGCCCTATTGCATCGTGGCGGCGCAGCACACGGATAAGCTGCGCAACACCGAGCATAACGCGCTTTACTCCATTGACTACAGCTATCTGCAGCAAACGATCAAGGCGCGCTATGAGACGGTCAAAGAAGCCATCGGCGATGTCTACGGCACCTGCATTGTGCGGCATGAGCGACTGCAGGACAACGTTTTTCGCACGACGTTTGCCTCCGGTAAGTCGGTGATCGTCAACTACAACAGCAAGCCCGTCACGCTGTCAGACGGCGTAACGGTTCCCGCAAAAGGCTTTTGGAAAGGGGCTTCTGAATGAAAGATCCGAAAAAGCGCCCGGGGAAAACGGTTTCCCTGAGTGAAAAGCAGAAAAGATGGGGCTTTGTCTTTGTGGCGCCTTTCCTGGTCGGACTGGTCTTTTTCATCATCATCCCGCTGGTGCAGGCGATCGTTTTCAGCTTCAGCGAATTGAAGATCATGCCCGACGGCTTTGCCCTGACGAACGTCGGTCTGGAGAACTACAACTATATCTTTTTTGTCAGCACGGAGTTTCGCACGAACCTGCTGTCATCCATCGGCAACATGGCGATCAACGTCCCGATCTGCACGCTGTTTGCTTTCTTTATGGCGAGCCTTTTGAACGGAAAGTTTCACGGCCGAACACTTGCTCGCATGATTCTCTTTCTGCCGGTGATCACCTCGTCGGGCATCATCAGTCAGCTGTTGGGCGGCTACACCCTGCAAACTCTGCAAAATGCAACGACGGAGTCGGCGGCATCCGGTATGTCCGTCGGCATCGTGTCCCTGCTCAATCAGATGTCGCTGAATCAGTCGCTTGTCAATTTCATTTCCTCGACCGTGGAGCGCATCTCAGACATCGTCGCGATCTCCGCCGTGCCGATCGTGGTATTTTTGGCGGGCTTGCAGTCCATTTCCCCGTCGATTTTTGAGGCGGCGTATGTGGAGGGGGCGACCGGCTGGGACGTTTTTTGGAAAATTTCCCTGCCGATGATCAGTCCGCTGATCCTGGTGTGCGTGGTCTATTCGGTCATCGATTCGTTCACCAACATTTCCAATCCGGTCATCGAAAGCATCCACGCGACCAGCTTTGAAAAGATCAAGTTCGGAACAGGCTCGGCAATGGCGATCAGCTATATGATCATCATGGGCATCATTCTGCTGATCGTGTATAAGCTGATCTCAAAATTTATTGTATACCAGGAGAACTGAGGGGGGAGCAACATGACCCAAAAGGGAAAAATGCGTTTGAAAAGATCTGCTGTCCGCCTGGTGCTCTCCGTTTTGCGGCTTTTGTTCATCGGCGGTATCTGCTTTGTCATTTTGTATCCGCTGATCACCGAGCTTTCCACAAGCGTCATGTCCGTGCAGGATGTGTATGACGGCACCGTGAAATATGTCCCGAAGCATTTCACGCTTTCACATTATACGGAAGCGATGCGGCTTTTGAAATACGGCAGCGCGATGCTGAACACCATCCCGATGGCGATCGTCATTTCCGCTGTGCAGATGATCTCATCGACCTTTGTGGCATACGGGTTTGCGCGGTTTAACTTCAAGGGGAACAACATTTTGTTTCTCGCGGCAATTCTCGCGATGATGATCCCGCCGGATGTGCTGCTCGTTCCGTATTATCTGCAGTTTCGGTCGCTGTCGCTGCTCAACACCTGGTGGCCGATGATCATTTTGGGAGTGACCTGCACGGGACTGAAAAACGGGCTCTACATTTTCATCATGCGCCAATATTTCAAGGGCGTGCCGCGTGCCCTGGAGGAAGCGGCATATATCGACGGCGCCGGTGTTTTTCGGACGCTTGTGAGCATCATCCTGCCGGACGCACGCTCCATGATGGTGACGGTTTTCCTGTTTTCCTTCGTGTGGACGTGGCTGGACGGAATGTACATTCCGGTATTCTGTTCCAACCTCGATGTGCTGCCCACCACCATCGGTGCTTTGGAAAACCCCTTTGCCAATTTGGCAAACGCGGGCAACACACAGATCCTGGCGGGCGGCTTGATCCAAAATGCGGGCATCGTGCTGGTCATCGCCCCGCTTTTGGTCTTGTATGTGATTGCACAAAAGTCGTTTGTCGAAAGCGTTTCGAGAAGCGGTTTGGTCGGTTAAAAGGAGGATTTTTTATGAAGAAGCTCAAAATGGCGATCTCTTTGGTGTTGACGGTCTTTCTGATCGTCGGCTGCTTCGTCGGATGCAGCAAAAAGCCGGAACCGTCCTCGCAAAATTCCGACGGTTCGGGGGCAACGTCCGCATCCGCAACGGACACTGCGGCACCGAGCGGCTCCGCCAAGACAAACGGCGGACAGACCGCAAACAACAATGCTAACAATAATAAGACGGCGGGTCCTGCAAAGACCACAAAGCAGCAGCAAACGACGATCAAAACGCTGCCCGAAAGCACACAGCAGAATTTGACGGTGTCGCCGCTCACCATGTCCTCTCTGAAGGGCAAAACGGTGCGCCAAAGGGCGACCTCGTCGCAGTCCCGTATGCTGGTGAACCACGACAATCCGCTGTTCATTTTCCACACGATCACGCTTTCCCCGAAGAGCGAGGGAGAGTCGATGAAGGTGCTGTATAACGCGCTGCCCGCGGACATCCGCGCTTTCTCGGCGCTGTATACGGACACCGATACGAACAGCACGGACAAAAACGCCCTGTATGCATCCTTTGAGAAGATCCTTTCTCAAACCGACGCCGCCAACATACCGACCTTCATTCAGATCGAGAACTGGAACTCGGTGGAAACGCGGGAGGGCTTCACACAAAGCGAGCTTTCGAATTTGCTCAAAAAGCATAAGAGCCTGATGGGCTTTGTGCATGTGGAGCTTTCGTGCAGTCAGCTGCGTCAGGAAGAGCTTGACAGAATGAAGACCACCCTCAGAGCCTGCAAGGAAAACAACGCCCTGTTTGTGTGGCAGGAGATGGAATATTCCCATTGCACCAACACGGTGAACCGTGCGCTGGAGGACAAAGAGCTGTATCAACTGATGAAGGACTATGCCCACAATGTCATCATTCAGGATAAGCATAACGGACAGGGACGGCATTTCTCCACACAGGCTGCGGCGATGGGCGCGTGGCTTAGCGGTGTGTGCGGTAACTGGGGCAGCAACGTGGAGTCGTGGCTCTGGTGGGAAGAAGGACTGGGCGATTATAACGATATGGGCACGAAGTTCCGCGGCAAATCCGATCTGTTCACCCTGAAATACCCGCCCGCCCTCGCCGGCATCGACACGATCTGCGACATGATCGGCGGCGCCAATGTGTATTCCTCTGAAGAACTGCACCTCTATGAGCCGCTGGACGGCAACATCGCTTTCTCGGAAGCGTTTTGGTCGGTCGTCTATCCGCTGTATCAGCGGATCGTGCGCGGCGCTGTGCCCCAAAAGAACGAGGTGATCAGCAACATAAAGGTTGCCTATCAGTTCACCTCGGCGGACGACAGCGTGATGCAGGGGATCGAGTCCAAGCTGTTCATGGACATCTACGGCGGGCTTACCTCATGGTACAGCACCTACCGTCAGTACGGCACGAGTAAGAAATGGGTGCCGACCACGGGACGGTATTACATCGTTCCCACGCTTTGCAAATATGTGAACGCTTCCGCTATCCTTCCGAACGCGGACATTCTGACAAACAGCAATTACACACAAAAGCTCGGTTCCACGGCGGCGACCAAGCAGAAGTATTTCAATTCGAAATTTGCGCAGACCTATACGGGAAACGGCACGATGTTTAAGATCGGCAATCTGACCTATATCCTCAACGATCTTGAAAATCAGACCGAAAATTCCGCAAAGAGCGTCGCCTATACGATGAAGAGCGGCGTGAAAGCGGAGATCTCCATGCGCGAGCACACCTATGCCGTCGTTGAGGAGAGTCAAAGCGGCTTCAAGATGGATCTCACCAATCTGCGTCTGGACACATCCCGTGTCTGCAATAAAAAAGAAAACAAAGGCAGCTTCATGGATTCCTATCTGGAAGGAGGGAAGATGGACAGCGCATCCGATTTTCGTGAAACGGTCATTGTGCTGACGGGCGTTTCCAAAGCGCCGAAGGTCGCGGTGTCGGGCAGCAATCACGCAACCGCCACTCTGAATTTCAGCGCAGCCGAAAAAACGGCGATCATCACGGTCAAATCCAACGGTGTAGTAAAACTGACGGTAACCAACTGATCACAGCGTGCGATGCAAACGATAAAAACGGAGGTAATGGCATGAAAAAAGTTTTTGCATTCCTTTTGGCAGCCGCTCTGATGCTTTCCCTCGTCGGCTGCGGTGCGAAAGCCGATCCGTCGGGGGACGGCACATCCGGCGGCAAGGCGACGGCTCTGAAGGTGTCGGATGAATTTCTCGAAAGTCTCAAGGGACTTGAAATGACGATCGTCTACCCCTGGTCTATTGATGAAAGCAACGTGGACACCGAGGCGTATGACTATAAGCACCTCAAGGAGCTTGAAAAGCAATACGGCTTCACCGTGAAAACGGTCGGTCAGGGCTCCGGCTATGAGTCCGCCATGGTGACGGCGGTCATGTCGGGCGCTCCCTTGGGCAATGTGATGATGTGCCCGGAAAACGACTTCGCCGATTGGTACTATGCCGGTATCATGTCCAACCTGAACAGCGCGGCAGCCGAGCTTGGCATTGATTTTGCGAACGACGCTATTTACAACAAGGTCGTTTCGAAATACACCAATGTGGACGGCGGACAGTACGGCTTCAACTTCGGCTATGAGAACACGGCATACACGTCCCTCTATTATAACAAACGCATCCTGGCGGAAAACGATCTTGAAGATCCGCACACGCTGCAGGAAAAGGGCGAGTGGACGTGGGATAAGCTGAAGGAATATGCCAAGAAGTGTCAGGTCGCCGAGAGCGACGGCACCATCACCCTGCACGGCTATGGCGCATGGACCATCAACGAGACGCTCACGGCGATGATCTATTCCAACGACGGCGACTATTGCAAGATCAATGCGGACGGACAGCTGGAGGTAAACCTCAAGGATCCGAAAACCACACAGGCAATGGAAACCTATTATGACTGGTGCAACACGGACAAGACCATCTACGTTTCCGAGGGCGGCTGGAAGGCTGCCATGCAGGACTTCGTGAACGGCTCCTATGCGTTTATGCTGGGCACCAATGAGGTCATGACGATCGCCAACGACAGCGGCATGAAGGATGAATTCGGCATGATCGCTTTCCCCAAAGGTCCGTCCAACACCTCGAACATCACCAGCTATCAGAGCAATGTGCGCTATTGGTTCATTCCGGTGACCTATGAAAAGGATGCCGCCAAATATCTGTTCATCATGGATCTGATCCGCCGCTCGGACACCCGTACATATGACGAACGGTTCGAGGATGACTTTTTCCTGAAGATCGCCGACGAGGCATCCTATGAGGACTACAAAAAGCGCCTTTCGGGCAATGACAAATACAGCCTGTATGCCTATTCGGGCATTTCCTATCTGGACGGCGGCTGCTTCTTCGGTCTGAGCAACGATATGTACTATGGATACAAAACGGCGGGCACGCTGATCGATATGTATGCGGACTCTCTGAACGCCAATCTGCGCGATGTTTGGGGAGAAACAAAGATAACGGGCAAATAATGCACATGAAATAGGGAGGATACATATATGAAAACAACAACTAAATGGCTTTCGCTGCTCGTCGCGGTGATGATGGCAGTGACCCTCTTTGCGGCACCTGTTTCGGCGGCATCCACTGTCACACGACTTTGGGACGACTGGGAGTCCTATGCGGACACGTCGGATATCTTGTATTATATCGGCATCCAAAAACGCAACAAAGCGGTCGTGGCTGTCAATCTGGACACCAAATCTGTCCTCGGCGGCAAGAACAGCGTGAAGATGGACTGGGACAATAACAACACGCCCGGCTATGCCACTTTTTGGCATGAGCCGGATCAGGACACCCGCGGTCTGAAAAATCTTGTCACCACCACCGACGGCTTCAAGATCACGATGGCAGCCACCGGAAAGGTGTATGTCCGTCTGCGCCTTTCTTTCTCCTGGTCGGACTATCAGAATGACATTTTTCTGAAAGTGGACACGACCCCCAGAACCTATACCGTCCGTTGGCAGGATGCCTGGACGGCGGATATGCGCAAGCAGATGGAAGCGGCGGAGGAATTCAGCCGTTTGGAGATGGTGATCTACAATCAGGAAAACGAGGGGCTGACGTTCAACAACACCATCTCCGGCTCTCTGTATTTCGACGATTTCCTGTTCTTTAAGGGCGATGACGCCACCGATAAGATGGACAACATCGGCTATCTCGGCGTGAGCACGGGCAAGCCTGCGATCGGCGGCAGCACCGCGACGACCACTACCGCTGCCAAGACCCCGACCACCGCTGCGCCGAACAACAAGACCACCAAGGCAAACAATAACAAAGTCACGGCTGCTCCGAGAACCGACGGCGACAACACGACACCGGCTACTGCCGACGACATCAACAATATCACCGACACCGACATCACCGAGCCTGTCACCGAGCCTACCACTGAGACAACGGGAAACGGCGATGTTCCCGTGGACGATCCGGTTGAAGAACCGACAAAGCATATGTCGGCTTGGGTCATTGTCGCGATCGTCGCGGTTTGTGCGGCTGCAGCGGCGGCTGTCACTTTCCTTGTTTTGAAAAAGAAGAAGCAGGCGGTCGGCGCGCCTGACGCCGGGGAGAATCCCGCAACGGATGAGGAAAACTCTCCTGAGGAGTAAATAGGTAAAAGGGACGCCGCAAAACAAACGGCGTCCCTTGTCTTTTGAAGATCATTTGACAGAAGGGAGCATATACGTGTCTGAGATCGGTTATTTTGGAGACAGGGAATATGTCATCACGGAAAAGGAACCGAAAAGACCTTTGATGAACTATATCTGGAATGCGCGCATCCTCTCGGGGGTTAACCATTTCGGCGGCGGCAACGGCGCCTACGGCGACCGTGCACTTTCCTATATCGATCCGCAGGGAAAGGGGCGCTGCTGTGTCATTGCGGACGGAAAACGGTATTTCTATATCAAAAACAAGACGGCTGATACCCTGTTCAACCCCGGGTGGTATCCGCTGAAAACGCCGGTGGAGCATTTTCGGTGCGTTCACGGCTTGGGGTACACGACGGTTTCCTCGGAATGTGCGGGGATCGCCGCCCGCTTGCAGGTGTTTGTCAATCGGGAAGACCCCTGCGAGATCTGGACGGTTTCGCTGGAAAACAGGGCGGATCATGCGCAGGAGCTGAGTGTGTATTCCTTTGCGGAGTTTTCGCTTGAGGGGTATGCGCGGTATTCCGATTATAACTCCTATGTCCATGCGGAATATGACGCGGCGGATAATCTGCTGATGTGCTTCAATGCGGCGATGGAAAAGCCCCACGAGTGGTTCAACGCTTTCGTTTCCTCGGATCGCAAGCCCGACGCCTTTGAAAGCTCCCGTTCCCGTTTCTACGGTACATACGGCAGCGTTTTTGCGCCGGATAGCTTAAAACGCGAAAAGCTCTCCGACACCCTCGCATCCTGTGAGCGGATGGTCGGCGTGTTGCAGCACGATGTTGCGCTTGCGGCGGGTGAGACGGTCACGTTTCATGTGCTCATCGGCGTGGCGGATAAGCTGGACACCGCCAGATTCATTTCACAGAAGCTGTTCCAAACGGGGAAGATCGAACGTGACTATGTCGCCCTGAAGGCGGAGACGGAAAAGCTCTGTCAGTCGGTCACTGTCGACACACCCGTGGAAAAGGTCAACAATTTCGCAAACTACTGGTTAAAGCAGCAGGTGCAGCTGTGCGCCGAGGTCGGCCGCGACACGGGAAAGGGCTTTCGGGATCAGCTGCAGGATGCCTGGGCGGTCGCCGCATTCAATCCCGCACTTGCCGCCGAAAAGATCCTGGAGACGCTCTCCTATATGTATGCGGACGGACGCTGCGTGCGCGGCTGGCTGCCGCTTGACCACCACATTTATTCGGACGGACCGATATGGATCCCGCTGTCCGTGAATGCCTATCTGAAAGAAACGGGCGACTACGGCTTTTTAGACAGAGAGGTCACCTATTTGGACGGCGAAAAGGACACGGTGTGGGAGCATATCCTCACCGCCATGCGGTTTGCTTCCGATGATGTCGGCAAGCACGGGCTGGTGCACTCACGGGACGGCGACTGGAACGACTCTCTGAATATGACGGGACTGCAGGGCAGGGGCGAATCGGTCTGGACGTCGATCGCGCTTTGCCTGGCGCTGCGCAACACGGCGGAAATGGCAAAGCACATCCGAAATGACATCGCCCTGTCCGACGAAATGCTGCAAAGAGCCGAAAAAATGGAGAAAGCGGTCAACAAAGAGGGCTGGGACGGCGAGTGGTTTTTGGCTGCTATCAACGACTACGACGAAAAGGTAGGCTCGCATGAGGAAAAAGAGGGGAAGATCTATCTCAATCCGCAAACGTGGGCAATCTATGCAGGGATCGTCGACGATGAGCGGACAAGGCTTTGTCTCGATGCGGTCGATACCTACCTTGACTCCGACTACGGCCCGCTGACGCTGTATCCGGCATACAGAAAATTTAACGATCACATCGGGCGTCTCACGAGCTTTATCCCCGGCATTTGGGAAAACGGCACACCGTATTGTCACGGCGGCACGTTCAAGATCGTGGCGGACTGCATTTGCGGACGGGCAAATGCAGCTTTCGAGACGATGATGAAAATTCTGCCGGATTCCGCGACCAATCCGACCGCACATTCCGGCTGCGAGCCGTATGTGGTCACGAATATGTACTACGGACCGGAAAATCCCCGCAAGGGCGAGACGATGTTTGCCTGGGTGACGGGGACGGCGGGCTGGATGTTCCGTGCGATCACGCAGTATATGCTGGGATTCCATCCGGAATATGACGGCTTTCGTCTCGCTCCGTGTATCCCGTCCGATTGGAAAAGGGTCACGATGCGGCGCATGTACCGCTCGGATGAATATGACATCGTCATCGAAAATCCAAACGGCAGACAAAGCGGTATCAGCGCGCTTTTCGTGGACGATAAAAAGCATGAGACCGACAGCGTCAAAGCGTTTTTGGACGGTAAAAAGCACACGATCCGCATCGTGATGTAACGTGTTTTTTCAAACGGACGCTTGGCGCTGCCTTTCCCGATGCGCTGCCTTGTGCAGATAAAGGAGGACCTATGGCAAAAAAAGATCGGACTTTATATGTTCTGAAATACCTGTGGCAGCACACGGACGAAAAGCATCCGACCACGGTTGCACAGATCATAGCGGCGCTTTTCGACGAGGGGATCCGTGTGGAACGGCACGCGCTGATGGCGGACATGGAGCGGCTTTCGGAGTTTGGGGTGGACATCGTTTGCGTGAAAAGCTCTCCGAAACGGTACTATATCGGCAGGCGTCCGTTGACGCTTGCCGAGTTCAAAGTACTTTCGGATGCCGTGGGGCATGCAAAGCCTGTTTCCGTGCCGCAGGGGCAAGGGCTTTTGAAAGAACTATTCTGTCTGACAAGCGTTCATCAGGCAGAAGAACTCGATCGGCATATGACAAAAGCAGGGACACACTGAAAGGTGTGTCCCTGTTTTCTTAGATGAGAAGATCAGATGTTCAGCAAAACGATGGAGAGGATGCCGAGAAAAAGTCCCAAAAGCTGCAAAGGCTTTGGCCGTTCTCCGAAAAACAGTGCGCCGACGGTCGTGTGTTTTGTATGATATAGTCGGACATATTCATCACCACGTTCCCGGTATGAAGGCAGAAAAACGGAAATGTAACGCACGATCCGACAAAAAGGTGGACAATTCTGCGGATTCGTGCTACCCTGTGGATGAGGTAGGATATATGCCGTATACCGGAGAAAATCCGATCGTGCGCATCGTGGATATTGCTCATACGCGTTGGAGGGGCGACGCGGCAGTTTTCCGCGCCGGCGCTGTGCAACTGTGGAAGCTGCCGCGGCGGAAAGCGGCTTTTCCGACGCCAAATACTTTGTACGCACCGTCAAAAATGCTGCGGCTGCACGCCGCGCAGCTGGCGGCTTTACGGGGAATGAGCCGCCAAACGATTGAGAGGGGACTGAGATCCGTGAACAAATCAAAATGGTATCAAAAAGCAGGTATCGTTTTACTGGTTATTGTGCTTTTGCCTTGGATTATCCTTATGCTCTTTGAGGCGTTGATCAATTATTACCTGCTACAAATGCCGAAAGACAGGAGAGCATACAAAAAATCGCGGTATTATGCCGACTTCGGGGAACCGTTTGTGATGGGGATTCTGTCCGATCCCGCATATCGTTTTTACAATGCCGCCATGCAGAGAGAGCTGCCGATAGAATATGTCCGACAGGCATCAAACGGTTTTGCCTATTTCATCCGCGGCGGCATCCTCTTTCTCTTTCCCGATTTCGACCGGATCGACTTCGATGAGGAGGCAGCCGCGTGGAAAGCAGACTATGACGGCGATTGGAAGAATTTTGATGAGAACTTTGCCGGTCTGTGCGCAAAGCTCGAAAATCCTCCCACCCTTCCCGTGAGACTGCTTGTGGAGAGGGAAATGCTTTCTGCGCCCGATTTGGGGGATATTCCCGACTGCTTCTTTCTTGTGCCAAGCTATGAAACGGCATTTGAAGGCGAAGATCCAATGGATACAAAATAAGCCCGCATCGGTGCTTGACCGATGCGGGCTTTCCATATGGCGGGTTACGACGGGTCGGGATATTTTATCAGGTCATACAGCACACCGTATGTGCCGAAGCGGCGCGTGCCGGCAAGCTCCATGCCGAGGTGCATGTATTTGTCGCACTTGGATTTGGCATCGGTGTCGAGGATCACCGGCACGCCGAGCCGATTGCCCTCGGCAAACACGGTCTCCATGAGCCTGCGCATGAACCCCTGCCCCTGATATTGCTCCCGCACGCAGACAAGACCGACATAAATATACGGTTTCTTTGCCTTGTCCAGCTGCTTGCTGAGTCCTGCACCGCTCTTTGACATGATCCGCGCAAAACGGAACAGCTCTTTGACGCGCATAGAACCGAGAAGCCCTTTTGCCAGCGGCAATGCGGCCCTCGGTGGGATCTTCTGCCCCGGCAATTTATAGGCGATGTAGCCCTCGCCCTTTTCGCTCGTGGTATACAGCATCCCGCTTAGCAGCGCCATGCGCACATAGCCGCAGATAAATGCCGCCGCCGCGTCGCGGTGCGGAAAGGCGTCAATCAAACCGCGCTCTTTGCCGTAATCGTAATAGCCGAATGCGTGTCCGATGTCTTCAATGACGCCTTCATCCGGTGCGGTGACCTTCATGCTGCTTCATCCTTTCTTTTGCGAAAATGCCGACAGTAAACGGAAATTACCCCAACGCCACATCCAAAACCATCATGACACTGAAGCCGACTGCAAAAAACACCGTTCCGATGTTGGAGTGCTCCCCCTGGGACATTTCGGGGATCAGCTCTTCCACGACAACATACAGCATTGCGCCTGCGGCAAAGCTCAAAAGATAGGGCAGTGCCGGGATCACAAGCTGTGCGGCGACCAGCGTCAAAGCGGCGCCAATACGACCGTGGCGGGGCTTAGAAACATTGATCCAGGCATGCGCAACAACAGAAATTTCCAAAACCACGACAAGGCGCTCAACAATGTCAGCGCCGAGGAGCGGCAACAGATTGGGGAAAAGAGCGCCGCTTTGGGGGTCGGCTATGATCTTGTGCAGAACTTTGCCATGAACGCGCCTGCGATGGCAGCGGGCGGTGCGACGGGGCTGCCGATCGTCGGCAGCGCGGTCATTTTCGCATCCTCGTTCGGCAACGATCTGAAATATGCCGAAGAGGGGGGACACGATCCGGGGCGCGCTTATGCATATGCGTTCCTTGACGGACTGAACCAGGCGGCGCTTGACTATGTCGGCAGCATCCCCGGCATTTCTAAGATCGGGGACACCTTGACGAAAAATATCAAAAATCCCGTTTTGAAATTTCTCGGAAACATGGGAGAAGAAGCACTCACAGAAGATGCACAAAGCGTTCTTGAGAACGGACTTAAAAACATCATCCTCGGTGAAGAAGCCGACGCAAGCCCGTTTTCGGAAGAGGCAATGTATTCCGCGCTGCTCGGCGCTCTGTCTGCCGGAATTCTCAACGGGCCGCAGACGGTGCTGGAAGCCGGGCGCACCGTGTCGGTCGGCACCAGCTTTATAAAGAACGACAAGATCGGGGACGCGATCAAGCTCGGTCTTTCCAACGTCAAGAGCAGCGAAGAATACCAGACGGCTGCGAAAATGGAAAAAGAAATGAATGCAGGGAAAACGCCGTCGGCATATCAGCTCGGTGCGCTCGTCATTCAGAGCCTGAGCGACACGGCGACGACGGCTCGCACCATTGACTGGGCGGTGCGGGAGAGCGCACGCGACACCGGCGTTTCGGACGATGTCGCCGAGACGGTCGCGGCGGTCGCGGTGCGGTTTTCGAAAAAAGTCTGTTTTGTGCCGTCCGATGCTGCCATCCTGCAGACGGACGGCAGCAACGGCAGCGGCGCTGCCGCCGTTGGTGCATATGACAGTGCTTCGGACACGATCTTTCTGAATGCCGGGGTGTCGAGCGAAAGCGCGACGGAGTTTGTGCTCAAGCATGAGCTGACGCACGGCATCGAGAAAACGTCCATGTGGAAGTCGCTGCGGCGCGTGGCGCGGCAGCAGATGGGGGACGCCGCTTTCGATGCAGAAGTGTCCCGCATCCGGTCCCGCCGCGCCGCCGTCGGCGAAGCTTTGGATACGGCGGGCGCAGAAAAAGAGGTCGTCGCCAACTTTGTCGGCAACAACCTCTTCACGGAGAATTTTGCGGAAGCGATCACAAGGCAGGACACTAAGCTTTCAAGCGTTTTCGCCGGAACATTCTACCGCCTGCGGTATGCGATGGATGCCATCCGAAACGGCAAACAGGCGGCGCGCATGCAGTATGCCGAGCGTCTTTTCACCGCCGCACTGGACAAAACGCCGGGCACGGTTCAGCTCGGTGCGGACGGGAATGCGGAAGGGGAAGTGCAATATCAATTAGACGAAAACTTCGGCGAACAGCTGCAGGATTGGCTGGAAGGAAACGGGAAAGCACACGGCAGCTTCAACGGGGAGTATTTTGTGCTCGGCACAACACCGGATATTTTAATAAAACACGGGGCAAAAAATGTTCCGGTCATTATGTACCCGGAGTGCGTCGAAAAGGTGGCGGGCGGAAAAGGAGATTTCGGACATGACATTGATCTAAATGAATTGGCAAAGCTGCCCGCAGAGCTTAACAATCCAGTGCTTCTATTTCGCGGGAGTGTTCCAAATAGTCTTGTGGCATTAACAGAACTGAAAAACAAAAACGGGCATGATATAATTGCCGCTATACACTGCAGTGCTTATGAAGGGAGAACCGAGATAACAAAAATTGCCAGTGTATACAGCAAAACCAATGCAAGGAACGAAAATAAGATACTCGGATATGTTGACAAACAGGTGCAAAGAGGAAATTTGGTTGATGGGAACATAGAAAAAGCTTCCAGATGGTTTACGAGACAGGGGCTCCAATTGCCCGAGCTGGTTCAAACCACACTGGAAGCTAACACCACTGTATCACAAAATACGGGCGATGTCAATAGTCAGTATATGCAGAATTCCGAGAATGATGCACGGGGCGGGGTGCAATACTCGTTTGTCCGGGACGAGGACGGGAACACTGTCGTGAAAGCGGATCGGGATGTTTTGTCGGGCAACGATCGAAATGAGTGGCGACGGCAGGTAAGCGCTTTTTTCAATGATGTGCTGCTGAAAGACGGCTCTCTCACTGTGGAAAGCACCGAAGGACAGACGCTGCAAATCACCAAGAAAGAGACTTTCAATAAAAACCGAGACTGGTATAAGCAAGAAAAAGGGAAGCGCGTCTTGCTTTCGGACAATGAATTTTTTGTGAAAATGCAGGCACTGTCTCATGTGGATGAGTTAGCGCAGATTGGCGTGTTGCAGAAAAATACAGATGGGACAGTCCGCACTATTGAGGACACAAAAAACCATTCGTTTGCGACGGACGGCTTTGTGTATGCCGATGTGCTTTTCGAGGATGCCGACGGTGCAAAGTATACCGTGACGATGTCCATCGGCATGAAAAACGGTGTTGGAACCGTGTACAATGTCGGAAAAATAAAAGGACCGATGCAGCGCCATCTGTCAAAGAATTTTACATTCTACGAACAGAAGGTAGGGAGTCGCGGAGAAAACTCCGGCTCCATGCATACATCGGTCTCTGACATCACTGTATCACAAGATACGGATGATGTCAATAGCCAGTATATGCAGAATTCCGAAAATGATGCACGGAGCAACACGCAGCACGCCTTCGCCGAGGATGCGGACGGCGGAATCGCGGTTGAGGAAAAGGTGCAGCCGGACGCGGATGCATATAAAGCACATCGCATCGCACAGGACATGGAGCGTGCCGAAAAATATCGCGATGCCGTCAGGGAGAGGGAAGAACGCCTTGCCAAAGAAAAGCAGACATCCGAGGAAGCGTCGCCGGTCGAGGAAGTCACGCAGATGGTCGAGGAGCACAAGGCGGAAAAACGCACGAAATTTCAGAAAAAGCAGGAAGCCACGCGGGAAGATCTGCGGCGGCGTTGGCAAAACGGGGCGCTGACCGACGAGGCGTATGACACCGAGCTTGCAAAGCTCACCGACGAGGCGGTTGCCGAGAACGACCGGAAATGGAAGAGCGGCAACCGCGGCGACGCGGCAATGCGGCAGGCGCTGGGTGAAGAATATAAATACACCCGCGAGAAGCACATCCAAAAGGAAGTCGAGCAGGAACGACAGGAGCGCCGCGAAAAGGCTGCCGCCGGCTGCGTCGGCGTGAACACATGGAAAAAGATGTTGGGGGTATAAAAAATGAAAATTCTGATGTTTATTGCTGAAAACCGGGTTCTGCTGCTCCTGTGCGCGGCGGCGGTCGCTGCGCTCATTTTCGCCGTATTTCGCGGAAACAAGGGCGTCGTCATGAAAATGTTGTACGCGATGGTGACGGAAGCGGAAAAAGAGCTCGGCGGCGGCATGGGTGCTTTGAAGCTGGCGGCGGTGATCGAGCGGATCTATCCGAAGCTGCCGGTCGTCATAAAAATGTTTGTCACGGAAAAGCGATTGCAAAAGTGGATTGAAGCGGCTCTTGTCGCCGCGAAAAATGCGTGGAGCACCAATCCGCAGATCGCGGCGTATGTAGCGGTGGACAATAAGAAATAATTTCGTGGGAAGTTTCGTGGGAAGTTGTGGGAAGTTTTTAGCGTTTTTTAGACTTAAAAAGCACACAAAACAATAAATATGTATACCGCAAAAACCGCATGAAATCAAGAAAAACCAGCGTTTTCGCTGGTTTTTCTTTTGGTGCGGGTAACAGGAATCGAACCTGCACGGAAAATCCACCAGATCCTAAGTCTGGCGCGTCTGCCAGTTCCGCCATACCCGCATATCGGAGCAGAGAGTATCGTATCATATTGCAGACGGTTTTTCAAGTGTAAATTCTTCATGGGGGCTTGCGGGACTTTCCTATTTGTGCTATACTGTGGTCGCATTTGAATGATAAGGATCGTGTGCTATGAAAATTATTGTCGCCGGTTGCGGAAAGATCGGCATTACGCTGATTGAAAATTTCGTGAATGAGGGGCATGAAGTGGTGGCGTTGGACAGCAATCCCGACGCCATCACCGACATTACCAATGTGTATGACGCCATGGGCGTCTGCGGCAGCGCAACGGACTGCGACACGCTGGCGGAAGCGGGCGTGGACAAGGCGGATGTGTATGTCGCGGCAACGGATGCGGACGAGCTCAATATGCTCAGCTGCTTTTTGGCAAAGCGTATGGGCGCGTCCCATACGATCGCCCGCATCCGCAAGCCGGAATATAACGATCAGAACGTGGGCTTCATGCGCCAGCAGCTGGATCTCTCCATGTCCATCAATCCCGAGCAGCTGGCAGCACAGGAGCTTTTCAAGGTGTTGAAGCTGCCGTCCGCGATGATGGTGGAGACCTTTTCCCGCCGCAACTTCGAAATGGTGGAGCTGCGCCTGCGCCCCGAGTCACCGATGGACGGGCTGTCGCTGAGCGAGCTGCGCAAGAAATATGCGGCGAAATTTCTTGTCTGCGTGGTGCAGCGCGGCGAGGAAGTGTATATCCCCGACGGTGATTTTGTGCTGCGCGCGGGTGACCGCATCGGCGTCACCGCCACGCCCACCGAAATTCACCGCTTTTTGCGCATGGTCGGCGTTATGCAGAAGCAGGCAAAGAGCGTGATGATCCTCGGCGCAAGCCGCATGGCGTATTATTTGGGCAAAATGCTCTTGGACAACGGCACGACCGTCAAGATCATTGATCAGGACCGTGACCGCTGCCGCCAGTTCTGCGACCTTTTGCCGGGAGCGACCATGATCCACGGCGAGAGTATTCAGCAGGAGCTGCTCGTGGAAGAGGGCATCGGCTCGGTGGACGCTTTTGTGGCGCTGACCGGCATCGACGAGGAAAACATCCTCATGTCCTTTTATGCTAACGCGCAGAACGTCCCCAAGGTGGTCGCCAAGGTCAACCACAACGAGCTGGCGGCAATGGCGGACAACCTCGGTCTTGAATGTATTATTTCACCGAAAAAGGTCGTGGTGGACGTTCTTTTGCGGTATGTGCGTGCGCTGGAAAATTCGCTCGGCGGACAGGTGGAAACGCTGTATAAGCTGATGGACGGCAGGGCGGAAGCGCTGGAATTCAAGGTGCAGGCGGATTTCGAAGCTCTGCAGATCCCGCTCAAAGAGCTGGCGCTCAAAAAGGATATTCTGATTGCCGGCATCGTGCGCGGCAGAAAGAACATCATTCCTTCCGGCGACGATGTCATTGCGGCGGGCGACCGCGTGATCATTCTTGCGGCAGGGCGTGCGTTGAACACGCTCTCGGACATCTTAGAGTAAAGGCGGCGCCGTATGAATCGAAAAATGATTGTATACACGGTCGGACGCATGGTGCTGCTGGAAGCGGGCATCCTGCTTCTGCCGCTGCTGGTTTCCGTCCTCTACCGCGAGACATGCGCATGGGCGTTTGTGCTGACGGTTTTGCTGGCGGCGATTGTGGGCTTGCCTATCACGCTGTTCTGCAAGCCGAAAAACAGTCTTATCTATGCCAAAGAGGGCTTTGTCATTGTCGCCATGACCTGGCTTTCGTTTTCCGCCATCGGGGCGTTGCCCTTTGTTTTCAGCGGCGAAATTCCCTCGTTTGCAGACGCGTTTTTTGAAACGGTCAGCGGTCTCACCACCACGGGTGCTTCCATCCTGCGCGATGTGGAGAGCATGAGCCACGGACTTTTGTTTTGGCGCAGCTTCACCCACTGGATCGGCGGCATGGGCGTTTTGGTGTTCATCATGGCGATCGTGCCGGACGTTTCCGGCAGACCGATGCACATTCTGCGCGCGGAGATGCCCGGTCCCGTTGTCGGCAAGCTGGTGCCGCGCATCAAGGACACGGCAAAAATACTGTATCTCATCTATATCGCCATGACGGTTCTCGAAACCGTTTTGCTGCTGTGCGGCGGCATGTCGCTGTTTGAAAGCGTGCTGCATGCGTTCGGCACGGCGGGCACGGGCGGCTTCGGCATCAAGGCGGACGGGCTTGCGGGATATAACGCCTATCTGCAATGGGTGATCGCGATATTCATGCTGCTGTTCGGCGTGAACTTCAATCTCTATTATCTGCTGCTGATCAAGCGCTTTCGCGCCGCGCTGCACAGCAGCGAGCTGGCGACCTATCTGATTATTGTGCTGGTGGCGTCGGGCGTGATTACTTTTAATATCTATCCTTTGTATCACAATGTCGGCGAGGCGGTGCGCCAAAGCGTGTTCCAAGTGGCGTCTATCACTACCACCACTGGCTATTCCACGGCGGATTTCAACCTTTGGCCGGGACTTTCGAAGGCTATTCTGTTCATGCTCATGTTTGTCGGCGGCTGCGCCGGCTCGACTGCGGGCGGACTGAAAATCTCCCGTGTGATGATTTTGATCAAAAATATAAAACGGCAGCTGCGGCACATGCTGCACCCGCGTTCGGTCGGCACACTGCGCATGGAAGGAAAGCCGCTGGACGAGGACACGGTTTCGGGCGTGTCGGCATATTTTGCCCTGTGCATGGTGTGCATGGCGGCGGTGTTTTTGCTCATTTCGTTTGAACCGTTCGATTTGGAAACCAATCTGACGGCGGCGGTGGCGTGCTTCAACAACATCGGACCGGGACTCGGCGCCGTCGGACCGGCGGGGAACTTTGCGGCATATTCCGCATTTTCCAAATTCGTGCTTTCGGCGGCGATGCTGCTCGGCAGACTGGAGATCTATCCGCTGCTGCTGGTCTGTTCGCCGTCGGCGTGGGTGCGCAATAAATAAAGCGGGGGAGATGGCTATGAAACGGTGGTTTGCCTTGGCGGCAGCGGTGCTGACGCTCTTTGTATTTTCCGCATGCGGCGCTTCGCCGCTCTCCGACACGCTGCCGACAGAACAGCCGATCGGCATTGTCAATATGCTGACGGCGGATCAGATCTATGCGGCGACGGGACTGCATTTCGGAGAAGCGCAGCAGGCATCTGCCGACGAGGTTGCATATTTTACGGCGGATCAGTCGGCGGCGGTGTATATCGCGGCGAAGAAAATGACAGAGGCGGAATATGAGGAAACGGTCGCCGCATTCATTCAAAACGGCAGCACGGCGACCGATGCGCCCAATCTGAGTGTGCGCGCCGTGTGGTTTGCGGATGTGTCGGATCTGCTGGTGTTCACGGGGGAATACGCGCTGGATGTGCGTGTGGAATATGCGACGCCGCGACCGGACGACAGCCTGCTGGCAGCACGGCAGCTGGCTGCGCTTTTGTGCGAGCGGCTGTGAGGAGAATGGGTCATGATTACATTTGAAGAACTCAAAAACAACGAAAAGGTCAACACCTTCATCAGACAGGCGGATGCGTCGCTGATCGCGCTCGGCTATACCGAGCACAGCTTTGCGCACGTCACGCATGTAGCGGAGACGGCGGCGTATATTCTCGAAACGCTCGGCTATTCCGCGCACGACGTGGAGATAGCGCGCATTGCGGCATATCTGCACGACATCGGCAATCTTGTCAACCGTGTGGAGCATTCGCAAAGCGGTGCGGTGATGGCGTTTCGCATTCTGGATGAGATGGGGATGCCGCCGGAGGATCTGGCGATGGTCGTGACCGCCATCGGCAATCACGACGAGGGCACCGGCGTGCCGGTGAACGCGCTGGCGGCGGCGCTGATCCTGGCGGACAAAAGCGATGTGCGCCGCAGCCGCGTGCGCAACCAGGATCCCACCACCTTTGACATCCACGACCGCGTGAACTATTCTGTGGAAAAGTCCCGCCTGCACATCAACACCGAAAAAACGATCATCAAGCTCAAATTGCAGATCGACCCGCATTTCAGCTCGGTGATGGACTATTTTGAAATTTTCCTCACCCGCATGGTGCTGTGCCGCAAGGCGGCGGAAAAGCTGGGCTTGCAGTTCAAGCTGATCATCAACGAGCAGCAGCTGATATAAGGATATTTCACCAAAGCAGACCGCACGGTCTGCTTTTTTTCTGAAACGATAAGGAATTTTTGCCGCTCGCGTGTATAAAGGGTGAAAACAGAAACGGAGGGACAAAAAATGAAAAAAACAGGGCTTTTGATTTCATGCATCCTGCTTGTCGGCACGCTTGCCGCCTGCGGGAAAACGCAAACGGGCGTGACCGCTCCCACCAAGCAGGCGACGCCGCTTGCGACAACGCACACGCACGAGACGGTCGCAACACCCCGCACCGAAAAAGAACCGCAGATGCTGTATTGCGGTAACACGATGACGACCATCCGTGTGGATAACCAAAAATACGGCTTTGACGGCGAACGGTCCGTCACGCTCACCGACCTTTTGCTGCATCTGCAATATACGGAGCCTGTGTGCAACTGTCTGCCGGAGTATGTCGTGGACACTGAGTTCGGCACAGACTACGGCGTCAATCTCACGGAGAACTATGTCCGCCACGACGGCAAACAGGTGACGCTCACAAAGGAGCAGCACGACACGATCGCCGGGATCATCGCATGGGCAAAGGATAATGTCGACACGGTGCTGATCGGTGAAGATGAGGGAGCGGAAAAATGAGAAAGCGTCTTTTGATCATCCTTATAACGGTCGGGGTGCTGTTGCTGCTGTTTGTTCCGCTGCCGACAAAGGCAGAGAACGGCACGCGTGCCTATACCTCGCTTACCTATACCGTCGTTCGCTGGAACCGTGCGGCGGGGGACGGAGTCTATGAGAAAACGCGGATCTATCCGTTCCCGCAGAATTTCAAATCGCTTGACGACCTGTGGGAAAAGGAAAAGGTGCACGCCGTGCCCATCCAGAAATGCAACGCTGTCATTGTCGAAATCAGCGGGACATCCGTTTTGGCAGAGCCGCTGGAGGGAGAACCCGAACGCCGCGTGAGCGATCGGATCGCCTTTGATCTGAAGACACTGAGCGGCGTGAACATCAAGGTCGGCGACACGGTGGAGCTGACCTATGTCGGCGAGATCGCCGAGACCTATCCGGCACGCATTGCGGCGGTGACGGCGTGTGTGCCGGCAACAAATCTGCGGAGCACGGACTATACGGGTGTGTGGCTGGACGATAATGCCGAGACGCCGGAAAACGACCTCTTTGACGACATCACCATCACGAAGATCTATAAAAACTGCTTTTTTGCCAACACCGTCATTCCCACGCCGTATGAAATTAAACTCAACGGCACGCTGTCGGAGGATTGGTGCGTGGGCGATCAGGTCATCTGTACCTACCAAAATGCCCGTTTTGACCCGCAGTCGGGGCATGTGGAGGCGGATATGCTGACCGTTGCCGCCAGCGATTTTCAGCTGGATCCGAACGCCTGCTATAAGCCGGTGATCTATCTCTATCCCGAAAAGCGGCAGGAGGTGTCGGTGAAGCTGGCACTTGACGGAAACCTCACCTGCACCTATCCCGCCTATCAAAACGGCTGGCTGGTGACGGCGTCGCCGGACGGCACACTGACCGACAAAAGCGGTCAGACCTATTCCTATCTTTATTGGGAGGGGGAGACCGACGCCGCGTTTGATCTCTCGAAGGGCTTTTGCGTGAAGGGCGCGGACACGGCGGCATTTTTGGAGCAGGCGCTGTCGTCGCTCGGACTGACCCGCCGCGAGGCAAACGAGTTCATTGTCTACTGGCTGCCGCTGATGCAGGATAACCCCTATAACCTGATCTCCTTCCAAACGGCCGCCTACACCGATGCGGCAAAGCTGGAGATCTCTCCGACCCCCGACACCCTCATCCGCGTGTTCATGGCGTGGAAGCCGTCCGACTCCTTTGTGACACTGCCGTCGCAGACGCTGACAGCGCCCGCACGCAGCGGCTTCACCGTCGTGGAATGGGGCGGCACAAAGCTCCCGTAAGCAGTCTATACCGTCAAAAAAACAGCGGTCGCTTCCGAAGGAAACGACCGCTGTTTTCGACATCAAATATTGACATTGCGACGAAAAAGTACTATACTGCTGTATATGTCAGCGTTTTCGGCTATATCGGATTTGGACATATGAGCGGCAACAGCCGCGCGGGATCGGCAGTAAAGGGGAGTAGAATGGAAAAAATAACCAGGTCGGACAAGGCGCTTCATGCATTGCGCCTGACGACAATGTTGCTTTTGCTGATATACGGTATGATGCAAAAGCTGTCTGTGTTTTCGTTTGTTTGCAACAACCGGAAGATCCCTGCGGTGTTTCTGTTGCTGTTTTTTGTTGTGCTTTTGTGGGATCTGTTCTCAAAACGCCGCATGTTCAAGGGGACATATGTGTGGGTGCTGGTCGGCTTTCTCTTGACGACGGTGCTTTCATGCCTTATCAACATACGGTACGGCTATGCGAAAAATGCCATCGGCCTTTCTTATCTTGTGGCGGAGCTGGCGGTTTTATATCCTTTCTCCGGCTACCGCGAGACGGCAAAGCGGGATTTTCGCATCATCGCCTATGCGGTGATCGTTTTCAGTCTGCTTTTGTCGCTGTATACGTATATTTCCTATTTTCTGTGCCTCCAGTATCACATTGATGCACCGATCGAAGGACTGATCATCGAGCAGGGCTATTGGCCCTCTCTCGGCCGCGCCTGGGGCTTCTATTTTGAAACCAACTGGCAGGGCATGCTGGCGGTTCTGACGATCTTCCTTTCCGGCTATCTGTTCATCACCACGCGCAAAAAGGCGGTGCGGGTGCTGCTGGTGCTGAGCTGTGTCTATCACCTCGGTGTGCTGGCTCTGAGCGGCTCGCGCTCCGCAACGCTCGGCTTTTTCGCGGCGGCGGCTGTCCTCGGCTGGTATCTTGCCGCGGGCTTTGCAAGAAAGCATGCGGCACACGGCTTCCGTCAGCAGCTTGTGCGGATCGCGGCGGGACTTTTGACAGTGCTTTTGTCCTTCGGCGTGATCGAGGGGACAAAGCTCCTGCTGCCGCAGGCGCAGGTGCTGCTTTATAATCACACCTCCGTCAAGACGCGCCTGCAGGCGGTCGAAGTGCTGCGCCCGCTGTATGCGCTCAACGACAAGACCATCACGGTCTTAAATCCCCGCAAAGAGGATGTGGACAGAAACGAACAGGAGGTTCTGAAGCCCCGGCCGATCGAACGGCTGGACATTGCCGACAAAGAGGATAAGGCGAACGGCCGCTCGCCGTTCTGGAAAGACGCCGTCACGTTGATCAAGCGCGCGCCCGTTTTCGGCATTTCTCCGCAGAACGTTCCCACCTATGTGGAGCGCAATCCCGAGGGGCTGATCTCCGCCGACCGTCTGCAGCAGGGCGACTCGTTCCGCAGCGGCTATCTGAACTTTATCGTCTCCGGCGGCATTGTGAATGTGGCGGTGATGGTGCTGTTTTTGCTCCTGTGTGTGCTGCGCGTGTGGCGCTATCAGAGGAAGCCGCACAAAAACCGCGCACCGCTCGGATGGCTGCTCGGCATTCCGACGTCGCTTCTTGTGTTCATCCTGTTTTCCACCGACCTTTTCTATTGGCGTTCGATCCTGACCTATATGTTCTGGATCGCGTTGGGCTTCGGCATGTATCTCATCGACGAGGACATGCGCGATGAGGGCGCGGACAACAGCGTGTTTGTCTGCGATACGCCCTATCAGGTGATGCAGGCGGTCAACTTTGTCGATCACGACTTGGAGAAAACGCGCGGGAAAGCGGATCTCTATATCTATGCGCAATTTTCTTCCGCGACGACGATCGCGGAAAATCTGCGCGGGACGGACATTTTCCGCGGCGTGTACCTTTTCAAGCCCTATGCGGTGCACAAGGGGCTGCGCAGCAAGCTCGCCACGCTGTTTCGGCAGATGGCGCCGACCTTCACGCTTTCGCGGCATAAATGCGCGGCGTGGGAACCGAAAAGCTACGGGACGCTGTATGTCAGCTTCTACACATCCTTTACGGACAGCGTGCGGATGCTGTCGCCGCAGGCGACGGTGATGCAGCTGGAGGACGGCATCGGCTCTTACTATATTCCGAATTTGGAAACACAGTTCCGTTCGGGGCTGTACCGTGTGATGAACAAGGTGTTTTTCGGCGACGCGCTTTCCTATCATCCGCAGGCGCTGTATCTGAATCGTCCCGATTGCTACACGCTCGGAACGCTCAAAACAGCAGCGCTGCCGCCGCTCGATCATCCCGAGCGGATGCAGCAGGTGTTCGGCTATACGGAAAACACGCTCTATGCGCAGTGCCGCCGTGTGTATCTGACACAGCCGCTCGCCGAAACGGCTGCGGGAGGGGACGCCGCCGCAACAGAGCGGAGTATTTTGGAGAAATTCGGTAATGATACGGTCATACGGGTGCATCCGCGCCAGGATACGCAGACCTATGCTGCCCATACACTGGACACCTATCGCAACATGTGGGAGCTGGAATGTGCACGGCAGATCACGGACGACCACACGCTGGTCGGCGCGTTTTCCACCGCGCAGTTTATTCCGAAAATGCTGTATGACAAAGAGCCGACGGTGGTATTCCTGTATAAGCTGTTCGGCAACGCTTTTGAAAATGCCGACGTGATGATCGACACACTGCGGGGCATGTATACACACCCCGAAAAGATAGTGGTCGCAGAGTCTTTGGAGGAGCTTGACGCCTTCTTGTAATAACGAGGGGAGGTTCACGGCAACGGAAAACAATACAAAACATCTCAACAAAGTCCTTCTGTTCAACATGCTGGGTCCGATCATTCTGAATGGGATCAGTTTTTTCACCATTCCGATCTTCACCCGCCTTTTGGGAACGGATAACTACGGCTTGTATACGGTCTATTCTTCCTATCAGAGCCTTTTGGTCATCTTCATGGGATTGCAGACGCAGGCGATCATCGCCCCGACCAGCATCTACTATGAGGGGAAGGATCGCGACCGCTGTTTTTCCAACGCTTTGACGATCTCGCTGTGCGCGTGTATCGCCGTCAGCCTTGTGATGCTGGCGTTCTGCCGCCCGCTCTCTGTGCTCGTCTCCAACAGCGAAAACTCCTGGGCGGCGATCGCGGCGCTGGCGCCGTGCGTGCTGCTCATCTGCCTGATCTCCGCCTACCGCGGCTTCTTCCAGGGGCAGA